>Ga0206682_10000201_pt1 | contig 62314 bp, 48 predicted proteins | sample M240m12015metaG_FD_155444 | JGI IMG/M metagenome (GOLD analysis project Ga0206682, IMG submission 155444) | Ammonia-oxidizing marine archaeal communities from Monterey Bay, California, United States - M2 40m 12015 | ecosystem: Environmental > Aquatic > Marine > Intertidal zone | place: USA... | reverse complement strand
GGTCGAGATCATAGAATGCTTCACTGAGATTGGCTTTGTCCTTATGTCGTGTCGTTTCGCGTCCTGCAGAAGTGTGTTGACCGAGTAAAATCCCATCGGCTGATTGTTGATCAGCCCGCAGTAAAATTCAGCTGGGCGGTGGACCTTGAGCCAGCAGGAAGCGTAAGCGATAAGGGCGAAGGAAATAGCGTGGGATTCGGGAAAGCCGTAAAGCGCAAAGGAGCCAATCGATTCGATGACTCGTTGCTGAATCTCGGGTGCAACTTGCCGTTCGTTCATGCGGGTTTTTAGTTTGTTTACGATGGCATTCATGCGCTCGTCGGATCGTTTAAAGGACATCGCTTTACGTAGAAAATCAGCTTCTACACCTGAGAAGCCAGCGACCACCATCGCCATGCGAAGGACTTGCTCCTGAAAAAGAGGGACTCCTAGAGTCCGTTTCAGAATGGGTTTGAAGTCGGGGTGAATGTATTCGATGTCCTCACGACCAGTTCGGCGGTTCAAGTAAGGGTGCACAAGGTCTCCCACAATGGGACCAGGGCGGATGATTGCGACCTCAACCGCAAGATCGTAAAATTTGCGAGGCTGCATGATTGGGAGAGTGGCCATCTGTGCGCGGGACTCAACTTGGAAGGTCCCCACGGTGTCGGCTCGGCAGAGGAGATCGTAAGTGGCGGGATCGTCTTTCGGGATTTTGGCAAGATTGACTGGGCGGCCACGTCGCTCGCAAATTCTCAGAGCATCTTCCATCGCGGCCAGCATCCCGAGCCCTAGGAGGTCGACTTTAACAATACCGAGATCTTCGCAATCATCTTTGTCCCATTGCATGATCGTTCGATTCTCCATCGTGGCGGGCTGAAGCGGGACGACGTGGTCGAGTCCGTCGTCGCAAAAAACCATTCCTCCTGAATGCTGACCAAGGTGCCGGGGGCAGTGGAGGACGTCGTGGTAGAGCTGTAAAAGAGGTTTGAAGCGTGGGTGGGAAGAGGGAATTCCGGACTTTTCGATCGTTCCAGCGAGCTCCATAACTTTGTCGCCGGGATAGTAATTACTCATCGAAACCTCATCGCTTACGGGGTCGCGGGAGGCGTCGTGAACCTTGGGTGAGGCACAGAGATCGGTGAAACGGTTCGCAATCGATTCTGGGAAGCCCAAGATTTTAGACATTTCCCGGAAGGCTGAGCGCGGTTTGTAGGTAATGACGTTGGCTGTCATAGCAGCTCCGCGTGGAGCGTATTTTTGATAAACGTATTGAATGACAGATTCTCTTCGCTCGCCGGAGGGGAAATCGATATCGATATCGGGCCAGGATTGGCGGTTTTCGGAGAGAAAGCGCTCGAAAAGAAGGCCGCTTTCGACTGGATCGACACTTGTTACGCCAATTGCGTAACAGACTAGCGAGTTAGCTGCCGAGCCCCGGCCTTGGCAGAGGATACCTTGAGATCGGGCAAAACGGACAAGATCCCAGACAATGAGAAAGTATCCAGAAAACCCAAGTTTTTCAATTGTTAACAATTCATTATCAATTTGTTGATGATGTTTTTTACTAAAATTACAAAAACGTTTTTTAAAGCCGTTTTTCACGACTTTTCTGAGATATTCACACTGTTCGCGATCTGTGAATAACTTACCAGTGTCAGAATCTCGGTAGGATGGGAAGCGATAGCCCAGATTTTCGAGCGAGAATTCGCAACATTCTTGAGAGAGAGCAAGTGCGTTGTGAAAAGCTCGTGGATAGCCCGTGAATAAATTGTTAATAACTTGAGGAGGCTTTAAGAAACGCTCTCCATTTCGTTCAAGGAGGCGTCCGGCGTCATCGAGAGTTTTGTATTCGCGTAAGCAGGTAAAAGCATCGGAGAGAAGGCGATCCGAGGGTTGTGAATAAGTCGGTGAATTGCTTGCAATTACTGGGATCTTGAGAAAATCGCCTAAATCGAAGAGAAGTTGATTGATCCGTTCCTCCCCACGCCGGAAGTGACGAAATAGCGCGATCGAGACATTTCCTGGTCCGAAGTGGCGCAGTAGGTGGTTGGCAGCTGAGAGTAAATTAGCTTTGGTGGGTAGGAGGAGAGATTCCGGACTGAGGATGGCGTGGGTTCCGGTGAGATCGTGATGTTTAAAAACATCGACTGCTGGTTGGCAGTGAAGAGAGGTCAGGAGACGGGAGAGGTTTTGATACCCGGTCTGAGATTTGTTTAAAATCGTTAATTGGTGAAACCCGGAAACAGATTCCAAAGTGGCTCCAGTAATCGCTTTGATTCCGACTTTTTGAGCTTCGGCGTGGGCTCTGGCGGAACCGTAAAAGCCCATGTGATCGACAAGGGCAATGGATTGGTGTCCTAGTTTGGCGGCACGATTTACCAATTCCTCTGGCGGGGAGGCCCCGCGGAGAAAGGAAAAATTGGATTTGGCGAGGAGTTCCACGTTTCGGATTACGCGTAGATTCCCGTTAGGTGCCATTTGTTAGGCGGGAGAAAAGCGAGTTGAAGGAGAAGAGAGTTCTGAAGTTCGATATCCCATTGGGCTTGTTGCCAGCCGTTTTCCCACCAAGAGCCGGAGAGTGGAAATGGGCCACGGGCTTTATGAATTTGGCCTTGGTAGGGGCCGGTGAGAAGGGCGAGTGGGTGATGGTGACGACCTCGTTTTTCGGAGGCAACATTGATGGGAATAGGTGGGCGCTGGCGTTTAAGTGGGAGATAATTGATAGGTGGGATCTCGGGGGCTATTGGGGTATTGAAATTGGGGGTGGCAGGCGAGAGGGCGATGACGTCGGAGCGATGGGTGTCGAGTTGATAAGGAATGCCGAGGCGGTTTGGTCCAACGATTCCGGAGAGGCGACGGAGAGTGTCCGCGAATTCGTTGGGATCCTTGAGGCTACGTGAAAAAAGTTGATGCTGGGCGTGACGAGGAAGAGTCGGGATGAGTTCAAGGTGGAATTCCTCCATGGGTGCCGGGGCTTTAAAGGTCTCGAGATGCGTGTGGAGGGTTCGGAGAAGAGTGTCGGGCGAGAGAGTGGGGTCTGAGAGAATGAGTTTGCGGGTTTTAGCGGCTCCGTTATCGAAGGAGAGGCTGAGTCGGATTTCAGCGGCTGCGCGTTGGTGGTGGTGAAGACGGTTGCAGAGGGTTTGCAGGAGTCGTTTGGCCATAAAGAGGAGGGGTTCGTGGTTGGCGACGGGCGGTTCGAATTGGTGGGTGATGCGGTAGTGATCCTGAGCTCGGTAGAGTTTGAGGAGGCGATGATGTTTGCCGTGGGCGATGTCGTGGAGCTTGGCGAGTTCCTTGCCAAGGCGCTCGGCGAGTCCCTGTCGTGGGAGTTTTGAGAGATCGTCGAGAGTTTGAAGCCCCCAGAGTTGGAGGACGGGGGCGTGAGGAAGAGGGAAGTGTTTGGCGAGAGCGAGATTGGCGAGCTTGAGTGTGAGGGGGGCAGCTTGGTTTGGGCAAAGGGAGGCGAGGTGAGCGAGATCGGGTGTTTTGCCGAGACCGATTTGGAGCGGGAGAGCGAGGTAGCTGGAGGCGGAGAGGGTTTGTGTGATCCAGTCGGTTTCCGAGGCCATAAGGAGGGTGGAAAGGTCGAGGAGATAGGTCTCGGGTGTGGTGATTTCAAAATCCGGGACGAGGGAATCTACGAAGGCGAGGGTTTCGCTGCGGGCGGATTTTTCGGCAGTAAAATCAGGATCGAGTAGGAGGAGGTTGGGGCAGCGGGCGAGGCCGCGGGTAGTACGAAAACCTGGTTGGATTTCGAATTTATGGGCGGCTTGGTTGACCGCGATGAGGTGAGATCTTTCGCGCTCACCGGAGGAGAGAAGAGCAGCGGGTTGGTCTGGTGGAGTGCCGTCGCGTGCCAGTAGAGAACTGAGGGCGAGGTCACGGAAATGGAGCGCGGCGTAGTTCATATGTTTAAGCCTTCCCGGCGATTTGGCGGCTTTCGGATTTGTTGAGCTGGAGGCTGGGCTTAGTGAGTTCGAGATGATCGAGGGTGAAACGTCCTCCGAGGGTGAAACGACGATGGGGAGTGGGTAAGAGGGCGCGCGGAGTTATGGAGACGAGAGCAGCTCCCGAATCGCGGGCCTGGATTTTGAGCCGATGCCAGAGGGCGGTTGGGATTTGGCGGAGCTCGCGTTCGGAGACGAGGTGGAGATCGAGAAGGATAAGTGGAAGATTGCCGTCACTTAAGAGGAGATCGGTACACTTGAGAGCTTGCTCGGTTTTGGAGCAGCGGAGCCAGATGAGATGGCGACAGTTGTCGTTTCCATAAGAAGCGGGATCAAAGGTGTCACGGCTATCGACGAGGGCGATTGGGAGATCACGCTTTTGATCGAGGAGTTCGCAAATGATCAGAGAGGCTCCAGCTGATTCGTGTGGCGAGATGATTTCGCTAAGATGACCGGCGGAGAACTCTAGGCGTGTGGCTTGCGAACTTGATTCTTCGGGGATGGGATCTCGGTGAGCGGCAGGGAACTTCTCACGAAGTTGACGACGGATTTTATCAATTTGCAGGACGCTCAAAACATGTTCAAAAGAACACCATTAGATGATTAGGTCAAGAAGATGATGATCTAACATTAAATGAGCCGACAAGAGGTTGTCTTTACAGCTATGAACGATTACTTCTCAATGGAATGGCTTTGGAGATTGTTGAATTGGTGCTGACTCCGGATGAGGCTGCGGATGAGGGGATTTGGTCGTTAAAGATTTCGCGTAAGCTGAGGGTGAAGCCGGAACGGGTAAAGGGTTATCGATTGTTAAAACGGTCGTTGGATGCTCGGAAGCAGCCGGTAAAATTTCGATTGCGGCTGGAGGTTGGGGTTGATGTGGAATTGATGGAGGAGCCGAAGGCGACTTGGGAGGTGCGTGAGCTGGCGAAGGAACCGGAGGAAGTGGTGATTGTGGGCTGTGGTCCGGCGGGAATGTTTGCGGCGCTGCGGTGTTTGGAGTTGGGCTACAAGCCGGTGGTTTTGGAGCGGGGGAAGGATGCCTCATCACGGCGCTTTGATTTAGGGCCAATTTTGAAGGAGGGGCGGGTGATCGAGGAATCGAATTACTGTTTTGGTGAAGGCGGAGCGGGGACGTTTTCGGATGGGAAACTTTATACGCGGGCGACAAAGCGCGGTCCGGTGGCGGAGGTTTACCGGACGCTGGTGGCACATGGAGCGCCGGAGAAAATTCTGGTAGAGGCGCATCCGCATATTGGCTCGAACTTGTTGCCGAAGGTGGTGATGGCGATGCGAGAGTCGGTGCGGGAAGCGGGTGGTGAGGTTTGCTTTGGGGCGAAGGTGGTGGAGTTTTTAAAATCGGGGGAGCGGCTGGTGGGAGTGGCGACGAAGGATGGCCGGGAGTTTCGCGGGAAAGCGGTGATTCTGGCGACAGGGCATTCGGCGCGGGATATTTATGAGCTGCTGAACGAGCAGGAGATTTTGATGGAAGCGAAGCCGTTCGCGGTGGGGGTGAGAATTGAGCATCCGCAGCCGTTGATTGATCGGGTGCAGTATCACCTTCGAGAGGATGAACAGCGGGGGCGAAATTTACCGGCTTCGCGATATCGTTTAGCGACGCAGATCAAGGGACGTAGTGTGCATTCCTTTTGTATGTGTCCGGGAGGATTTGTGGTTCCGGCAGCGACGGAGAATGACGAAGTGGTGGTGAATGGAATGAGCCTTTCGCGTCGTGATTCACCTTTTGCGAATAGTGGAATGGTGGTGGGAGTGGAGCCGGAGGATGTGCGGGGATTTGGGGGCGATGATGTGCTGGCAGGAATTCGGTATCAGAAGCATATCGAGCAGCTATCAAAGAAAGCGGGCGGTGGTGGTCAGATCGCTCCTGGTCAGAAGGTGACGGACTTTTTGGCAGGGAAGGTTTCGAAAAATCTTCCCAAGACGAGTTATTTCCCGGGCTTGAATTCGGTGAAACTAGATGAGGTTCTGCCAAGTGAGATTGGGATGCGTTTGGCTGGAGGATTACGAAAGTTTGGCCGAATGATCAGGGGATACACTGGTCCGAATGCTTTGTTGATTGGCTTTGAGACGCGGACGAGTTCGCCGGTCCGGATTCCACGTGGGAAGGATTTACAACACCCGGAGGTGAAGGGGTTTTATCCCTGTGGTGAGGGTGCGGGGTATGCTGGTGGCATTGTTTCGGCGGCGTTAGATGGCCGGCGATGTGCGGAAGCTGTCATTAACGAAGGACGATAAATCATGGAGATACGAAATCGCGAGGAACAAAAGCCATTTACGACAAAGGATGGCTCGACGATTCGGAGCTTGCTAGATCTGACTAATTCGCCGGTGAAGGAGCAAAGCTTGGCGGAGGCGACGTTGCCGGAAGGTGGATCGACGGAGCGGCATTACCATAAGCTGAGCGAGGAGCTTTATTACCTATTAGAAGGACGGGGCGTGATGGAAATCGACGGCCAGACGCAAGAGGTGGGGCCTGGAGATGCCGTTTTGATTCCGGCGGGAGCCTGGCATGAAATCAAGGCGACGAAGGCGATGAGGTTTCTTTGCTGTTGTGCGCCGCCTTATGCGCATGAGGATACCTACTTTGAGTAAGTGAGTTCAGGCTCCGAGTGCCATTCGTGCGGGATGTCTCGCATGAGGAGGGCGTGGTCGAAGGTGATGGTATCCGGAGGGAAGACTTTGGTGTTGTCGAAGAAGGAGGATTTGAGGGATTGAACTTCGAGCGAAGAGGCTTGCCAGTTGGGAACTTTGAGGAGGAGTCCGTCGAGGCGTGCGGAATTGGGGCGGGAAGAGTAGCCAATGCAGCCGTTTTCAAAGAAGCGGGATGATTCTTCGAAGGATTCGAAGATAGATTCGGCCGGGAAGGTGTCGCTTTCATTGGCTTGGATCTCGACGAGAGGATCGTCGTCTGAGGTGACCTTGATAGAAATGTCGCCGTTTTGATCGGTGATCTGGAATCGGGAGTGGTGGTGGACTCCGGGAAAGATTCGCCCTCCGGCGAGAGAGTTGAGGAGGGAATCGGTGTCGCGACGTGGAACGAAGACGCCTTCTCGTAGCTCGCCGCTTTCATCGTCCCATTCAACGGCGATGCGGTGCGCTGAGTTTTCGCTACTGATACCGGTAAAGGCTGGAAGAAGGTTGGGGCGGACTTGCTCAAGGCGGATAAGGCAAATCCCCGCGATAGCGCGACCTTTTACGAGCTTCGGCCGGAAAGTTTTCGGCAGATGCGATTGAATGATTTCAGGCGAGACTCGGTAATTCAGGAGAAGGCGACGTCGGATTATTCCTTTGATCGCGGGGATTTTCATCGCGCGTTACTTGCCGATGAAGTCGAAGACGAAGACGTCATCGAGGATGGGCTTGAGAATTTTGACGAAAGCCTGATGGTCAGCGTGAGGAAGGTAAACGTCGAGACCGGCGCGGTTCTTGAAGGTTACGATAAAACAATGCGTGAAACCTTTGGCGCGGTCTTCGGGGCTGACGTTTGTGCCCCACTCTAGGTCGACGATGGTTTTAATCTTTCCCTTGAGCGCGGCAAATTCTTTCTCGATATTTTTGATCTGCTTGGGTTTGGCTTCTTCTTTGAATTTGAAGCAGACGACGTGACGGAAGAGAGCGGCTGCTTCTTTTTTGGCGGACGGGGCTTCTTTGTGGTGATCGGCCATAGCAAGAGCTGGAATGAGGGCGGCAAAGGCAATGATAATGTTCTTCATGGGGCCACAGTGTGACGGGGATGGAGTGATCTCTCTAGGAAAAAGGTGTAAAGAGTTTGATCTGAAATGAGCCTTTAGAGGTCAGTCTGAATCGGGTGATCCATTTTGCTCTTTTTTGAGACTTGGCTCTAAGAAGAATGGAGCAAAGGGAATGAGTGAGCAGATAAAGACGAGTGCGGCGCGTTTAATAGGCCAATTTCTCTTCTCCATTGTGAAGTAGAGGAGGATTAGGAAAATGGTAAATATGAAGCCATGAATCATGCCCGGAATTCGAACAGCGGTGTCGTCCCCAAGGATACGTTTTTCGTAGATCGCAAAATAGAGGAGGATGATGAAGGAGAGGCCGTCAAGGAGCGAGGAGAGACGAAGGAGGCCGAGTGGGAATTGGAGCATGACTTAGGAGGGGCGTTTTTGAGTGAGCATAAATTCATTTCCTTCTGTGTCGAAGCAGAAGGCGAGGTGGACGAAGCCATCTTCTTCTTCGGGTTCGCGGACGAGCCCTCCGCCATTTTCCTTAACGAGTTCAATTCCAGCGAGGATTTCATCGCATTGGAAGCTGAGGCCAGTCCAGGTGCGTTTCCCCTCACCGCCACCATGAATGCCTATGGTAGAGCCACAAAGGGTAAGCTCACTCCAGACTTCCATTTCGAAAGAGAGCTCTGCGCCAAAGGTTTTTTGGTAAAAACTAATGGCGCGGAGGTGGTCGGCTGCCCAAATGGCATATTTCACTTTTTGAACCTGCATAGGGATCTTTAACACCGCTTCGGCGGGTGGACAAGTGACACTGCGTATGTTAAAGATCGGGTCGATGAAATTGGCCCCTTTCCCAACCCCGCCTAATTTAATTCGTCAGTGGCAGGATGGTGAAATCGAACGCGAAGAAATGCAGCGTCTAATGGGTGAGCATCAAAAGGAGTTACTGAAAGAAGCTGACTACTTTCATGCCAATCCGATATTGGGATATATCGAAGGGTTGCGGAATAAAAGAGCGGCTCGGCGTTTGGTAGATGAGCATGGCGAGGCTCAGGTTCGCGAGTTGTTCCAAGCGCTTTCTTGGCTTCGTGATTTTGAGCCGGCAGCCTTTCTTTGGAATGCTGATCATTGGGATGTCGCGCTTTATGCGTTTCTTCGCACGAGCACCGAGCCGGTTTTTCGGGTGCGTGAAATGGTGGTGAAAAGTAGCCGGGCAGTGATGTTGGTAGAGCACGGTTCCGCTAAAAAATCTGAGACTCGTCGAGAGCGCTTAACTTTCAAGCGCCACTGGAAAGGCGAAATGGAGGTTGTGAAGCGTGAGGATGTATAGGGGGTAAATGTTTCTGGTTCGGTGGCATTCTTACTAATTGGGTGAAATCAATTGAGTCCAGCGAGAGTTTGAGATGAAACTTTGGCATTTGAAAATGCTGTGAGGTCGTTAGTTTTTGATCTAGCAAGTTAAACTACTATGGGAAGAGCATTTGAATATCGGAAAGCTTCAAAGGAAGCGCGTTGGGGAAAGATGTCACGTATCTTTCCAAAGCTGGCTAAATCTATCACGATGGCCGCTAAAGATGGGGGGGCTGATCCGGATTCCAATTCAAAACTGCGCACGGCGATCATGAATGCCAAGGCTGAGAACATGCCGAAGGATAATATCGATAAGGCGATTAAGCGGGCTTCCGGAAAGGATCTTGGAGATATTACTGAGATTAATTATGAGGGGAAAGGGCCTCACGGCAGCCTCTTTTATGTGGAGTGCGCGACTGAGAACACCAACCGCTCGGTGACCAATGTGCGGACGACTTTTAACAAAAACGGTGGGGAGATGCAGAACTCGGGGTCGCTTGAGTTCATGTTTGATCGCAAAAGCGTCATCGAGTTTAAACCTGAAGGGAGTAATCTGGAGGAGCTGGAGCTGGAGCTCATGGATGCTGGGTTAGAGGAGATGGAGGTGGAGGGAGATATGGGCCTTGTGTATGGTGAATACACTGCTTTTGGAAAGCTTACGGAAGTCTTCGAGCGCCTTGGCGTTGAAGTTGCTAAGGCAAGCCTAGAAAGAGTTTCCAACAACCCTCAACAGTTTAGTGAAGAGCAGCTTGTTGAGATTGATGCTCTCGTTGATAAGTTAGAGGATGATGAGGACGTTCAAGCCGTCTTCACAAATGTTGATCGCTAAACCAAACTTGAGGCGATGAAATTGTTATTACTTCTTATCTATCTTCTAGGTGCTGCTGAAACAAAGATCTTGAAGCCCCAGCAAGTAGAGTTGATTCCTGAGGAGAATCTCCAACCGAAAATGAAGGTGAGACCTGGGTTGCGATTTAACCCTGCTGGACCGGTTGACCGGGCCAAAGAGATACCTAAAGACGAGAAAAACTCCTCAAGAGGAGTGATCCCAGGTCGCAAATCAAAAAAGTAGCGTTGGCAGAATAATTGCGATCTCTTTTCTGCGCCGTAAAGGGACTTATTTGCCTCCAAAGAATCCCATCATCTGCATCACGTCGACTGCCCAGTAGACGAAAAAAGTGGAGTGGAGGAGGATGTAAAGCTTGGCACCAAGTTCGATGTGCTTGCGGGTTAACATGGGCGAAACATGCAAACGGCGGGCGTTTAGGTCAAGGATTCAGTGATTGAAATCGGCAGCTTTTACGGTGTTTTTAGCGGTTTCTTGTGACCGTCTAGTAGTTTGAAGGTCCTAATTTCGAACTCTTGATCGGTTGATAAGGTGTCTAGGCAGAAAGGTGGCTTGAGTCTTTTCTAGATCTGGAAAAGAACAGAGGCGTGATCGATAGCACTACCGGATGGTTTCTTGTCTCTTTTGCTGCGATGTGTGTGGGTCTCGGTAAGGCGGGTTTTTCGGGGCTTGGATTAATTGCGGTATTTATCATGGCCGAGCTCTTTGGTAAGGCTTCGGTAGGGGTTTTACTTCCCATGCTTATCGTTGCGGATGTCAGTGTTTATCCGATGTTTCGTAAACACGCTTCGTGGGCTCCGGTTTGGAGGTTGGTCCCTCCGGCCTTGGTTGGAATGGCAATTGGTTTTTTTCTGCTCGATCGGATGCCAGAGCAGTGGGCTAAACCAGTGATCGGAGGCATCATTCTCTTTATGGTGGCACTTCAATTAATCCGCCAGGGTGCGTCTGAATTTTTTGATAAGCTTGCACACTCAAATGGATTTGGCGCAGCTGCGGGAAGTTTTGCGGGGATTGCGACGACGATTGCTAATGCAGCTGGGCCCGTCTTTCAGCTCTACTTTCTGGCAAGACGACTTCCGAAAATGGAGTTAATTGGGATTGGGGCCCGTTTCTTCCTCCTCATCAATTTGATTAAGTTACCTTTCATGGGAGGATTAAGCTACACCACGCCAGAAAGCCTCCTGCTGAATGTCAAGTTAGTCCCGTTGATTCTCCTTGGGGTTTTTCTCGGACGCCATCTCCTCCAGCTGATCTCTCAGCGAGTCTTTGAATGGATGATTATCGGATTTGCGATCCTTGCAGGGGTTCGACTGATCTGGGTTGGTTAGCGGGAATGGCCTTTCAGGTGATCAAGACGCTTGTAGTTTTGAAAGGCGAAATACCCGAACAGGATAGTGATAAATAATTGTTGGAGAAATAAGAGAGCCGCAACTGCAACAAGCGCACCTGTAACCATTCCTACGGTCCAAACCTTCTTAGGTGATCTTTCGATAGACGCATAAATTTGCCCGCCATCTAGGGGGAATACTGGAAGAAGATTCATAAGGCTCCACCAGAAATTGACCCGTAAAAGGTCCTTTAACATATATAAAACGGGATCGTTCATTTTGGCGAGCACTGTGTAAGTCTCACGACTTGGGAAAAGGAGAATCATGGTAAGGTCGGTCCCGATAGCGAATCCATAGATGGCGCAGCAGGTCAAGACGATCAGCCCAAAGAATCCGAGGCCCGCCAGTGGCCCAGCCCAAGTGACCCAGAAGCTTTGTTTTCGAGTAAGCTGGGTATTTGGATAAGCCAATCCACCCATGCCCCACAGCTTGATGGAAGGGGTGACTCCCGTCATCTTCCTGCTCGTAAGAGCATGTCCAAGCTCATGAACCAGTATAGAAACAAACAGAACGATAATCCAGAGGAGAACCATTAGTAAATCTTGGCGAGACTTGATCCCAGTCACACTTCCTGGGAATAGTAAAAATCCCATGAGCCAAAACCATGGTTCTATCCTAACGGGAATCTTGAAAAGCTTGAAGTCGAGCACTGGCGAATTCTATGACGTTTGGAGAAGGCGGCAACCAAAAGAAGATTGAACCTTCTGATGAGGTAAGGATTGCCCGCTTTCGCGGGATCTGCTACGGCCCCTTCTGTAATGACGACGGAGACGCTGAAGGAGGTGCGCGTTTTTGCCCCTGCGACGGTGGCAAACGTGGCATGTGGGTACGATGTTCTAGGCTTTGCGATTGATGCTCCGGGAGATGAAGTAGTGGCGCGCCACACGGATGAACCTGGATTGCGAATTGCCAAAATTACCGGAGATGGTGGAAAACTACCTTTGGAGGCTGAAAAAAACACGGCTGGAGTCGCTGCTTATGATTTGTTGAAGCATCTTGGTATGCTCGACTTGGGAATTGAGTTGGAAATTCATAAAAAGATGCCCTTCGGGAGCGGGTTGGGATCGAGTGCTGCGAGTGCGGTTGCGGGGGCATATGCGGTCAACAAGCTGATTGGGGAACCACTGACGAAGAAACAGCTTCTCCCATTTGCGATGGCTGGGGAAGCGAGTGCGGACGGTGCTTGGCACGCAGACAACGTGGGACCCTGTCTTTTGGGTGGAATTGTATTTATCCGCGACAACCAGGAGCTGGACATTGCACAGCTCCCGGTTCCTAAGGATCTTTGGGCGGCGGTGGTTCATCCAGATATCGAGATCCTAACGAAAGTCGCGCGGGGGATTCTTCCGGCTGAAGTTCCGCTAGCAAATGTCACCCAGCAAATCGGAAATCTGGGTGGCCTGATCTGCGGATTAATTCAGGAAGATTATGGAATGATCAGCCGGTCGGTGCATGATGTGATTGCCGAGCCTAGACGGCAGAAACTCATTCCGGAATTTTATCAGGCCAAACGTTCGGCAATGGCTGCAGGAGCCCTTGGCTTTAGCATCTCCGGAGCTGGTCCTAGTGTCTTTGGTCTCTGTGAGGGTGAAGAATCTGCGCAGAAGGTGGGCGAGGCAATTGCGGAGGTTTTCTCGAAAGTTGACCTTGGGAATCAGCTTTATGTCTCGAGAGTGAATCAGACCGGCGTCACGGTGATTGGGTAGATTGAACAATGCCCCAAAAGTTTTATAGCACCAAAAGTCCTGGCCAATTTGTTGACCTGAAGGAAGCCGTGCTACGTTCTCTTCCTGCCGACAACGGACTTTACATGCCAGAATATATTGAGCCTTTATCGGCTCACTTTTGGGAGAATTGGTGGGACCTTTCGTTGCCTGAGATCGGTTTTGAGGTAGCAAAGGTGATTTTTCGGGACAGTGTCCCGGAGGAGCAGCTCGAGAAAATCGTGCATCAATCAGCCAACTTTCCTGCGCCTCTCGTAACCTTAAAGGAGAGGGAACATGTCCTTGAACTCTTTCACGGCCCAACCCTTGCCTTCAAAGATTTTGGAGCCCGCTTCATGGCTCGCCTGATGGGGTGGTTGACACGCGAGGATGAAGAATTGTTGACGGTCCTGGTTGCAACTAGTGGTGATACCGGAGGTGCCGTGGCCAGTGCTTTTCACAATGTGCCCGGGACGCGGGTTGTTATTCTGTATCCAAAAGGAAAGGTGAGTGATCTTCAGGAAAAGCAGCTGACTACTCTTGGAGGGAATATTACTTCTCTAGAGGTCGATGGAACCTTTGATGATTGTCAGAGGCTCGTAAAGTCGACTTTTCTCAAGCGTGAGATGGCAGAGGATTTGAATCTTACTTCTGCGAATTCGATCAACATTTCGCGATTGGTTCCGCAGAGTTTTTATTATTTCGAGGCTGCGAGAAAGTTGCCCCATGGTGTGAAACCAACCTTTGTCATTCCGAGTGGTAATTTTGGAAATCTTACGGCGGGGTTGCTTGCGGAAAAACTCGGTTTGGAGGTTGAACGTTTTGTGGCAGCTACGAACCGTAATGACGTTATTCCCGCCTATTTGCAGGAAGGGGAATATCGCCCAAGGCCCAGTGTGGCAACAATTTCCAATGCGATGGATGTTGGTGCTCCGAGTAATTTCGCGAGGATGGAAGATATTTTTGGTAACGAGTGGAAATCAATGAGGGCGCGGGTTGCTGGCTTCTCTTATGACGACCAGATGACGCGTGAAGCGATTCGGCGAATTAAAGTAGAAACGGGCTACACTCTTGAGCCACACGGGGCTGTCGGTTGGCTAGCTGCGGAAGAGTGGCGAAAATTAAATCCGGAAGCGCAGACGGTAGTTTTGGAAACAGCTCACCCCGCAAAATTTCTTGATGTCATGGAGGAGGAGCTTGGGGAAGGGGCGGTGGCGATTCCGAAGCGCTTAGGTTGTCTCGCTAATCTAGAAAAGATTGCGATACCGATGGCGCCAGATGAAGAAGTGTTCGTGGAATGGTTGCGCTCAATTGGTTAGTCGCGAAATTCTCGATTGCCACGGTGTTATTGCCCGAAAGGAATAATGAAAAACGCCGCTCGGATTTCTCCGGCGGCGTTGTTGATAGATAGGAGATCGAGTTATCCTGCGTAAGATCCTTCCACACGGGCAGCGACGTCCCGGTAGCCGTAATCGATTTCGTAGATCTGCTTGAAGCAACCAAGAGCCTCTTCCTTCTTCTCAGCCTTGGTGTAGATGACACCCAATTCGTAGAGAATTTCTTTCTTGGTGTTATCCATTTGGGTGAGTTCGTCGTTGGCATCTTTAAGCTGCTTAATTGCAAGGTCATTCATGCCCTTTGCGTCGAATGTCCGACCAAGCAGAAGGAGTACTTTAGTGCGAATGTGGGGGTTACGAGTGGCCTGTTGGAGGTGTGGAATGGCATCACTATATTCACCGGCATCATAAAGAGCCTGACCAAGATCGAAGCGCATTTTGGGGTCGGTTGGGTTCTGCTTCACTCGTTCCTGGCATTCCCCAAGGCGCTCAACAACGCGGGATTGCTGAATCTCTTTCAGCTGGTCCTGCAGTTCTTGGTTGTTTGGATCATCAGCGGCAGCTGCTTCAACATCCTTGATGTATTGGTCAGCGGCCTTGTCCTTGATTTCGTTGGCCTTGGCGCGCAGGGCGACATCCCCATTAGAAAGTTCATGGGCCCAACTGTAAAATGAGTGACAGGTATTCCAGTCTTCAAGTTGCTCATAAGTTTGGGCGAGCTGCTTCACGACCGCGAGATTATTGGGATCAGCTTCGTATTGCGCGGCGAGTTCGCCAGCCCGCTCTTCTAACTGTTCCTTAGTGAGAGCGGTTCGGGAGGCCTTCTCCAATTCTGCGGCCTCGTCAGTTTTCACCATGTCTTGGAAACTAGAGTTTTCAGACATACGGTTTTGCTGCATTGAGGCTTTTGCCGAGCAGTCCTTCTCACCGCGCACCGCTTCGCCATCGCCGGGGTCCTGCTTTACGATTTCGCGGTAGACTCTGGAAGCATCGAGATGCATTTCGCGATTAACATAAAATAGAGCCAATTTGTGAGCAACTTTGGTATTCTCGGGGCTACCTGTTTTGGCAGTTTCGAGTGCGAAAGCTGCGGTATCAAGAAGGTTCATGTTAAGAGCGATCTCGTGGAAGGCTTCGTTGATACCACAATTGAAAGGGTCCTTTTCAAGTTCCTTTTCGATTGCGATCAGCGCTCCCACAGAATCTTTTCTGGCCTGTCGTATAAAGGAGCCGCCACCGCCTCCACTGGTCCCAAAGAGCCCCTTTTTGGCCGTGCCTGGAGTTGCGCCTGATTCGATGATCTCGGCTTGGCGGACTAGTTTTCGGGCATTTAAAAACCCGGGCTCTTCTTTGAGGATAGCCTGAAGGAATTTGATGGCGTATCCGTGGTTGTTTCTTTCAACACTGGCTTTAGCATTCTTCCAGTGGTCCTTGAGGGCGGCAGGCAATTCGTCCTCAGTGATCTCTCGAATTTCTTTCGTTTCTGACATGATCTTGGTGTGTGGGTAGGTGTGTGGGTAGGTGGTTTTCAGTAATCAAGCGACAAACGGATGACTTGGCAAGTACCCAAGATCGCTAGTCTAGATTCTTGAGCATGAAAGGCTTTGATCCATTGCTTCAGCAGGATTTTCAGAGGGGCTGGTTCCAACGACAACCGCCGGAACTCCAGCGACTGTCTTATGTGGAGCTACGTCATCGAGGACCACACTTCCAGCCCCGATTTTGGCACCTTTGCCAATTTCGACGGGACCAAGAATCTTGGCTCCAGATCCAATCATCACGCCCGAGCGGATAAGTGGGTGCCGATTCCCCGATGTTTTTCCGGTTCCGCCAAGTGTGACTTCGTGCAAAATTGAAACATTATCCTCTACAATGGAAGTTTCTCCAATCACAACGCTAGTGGCATGATCGAGGAAAATACCGCAACCCAACTGAGCGGCCGGGTGGATATCAACTCCGAAAACCTCGGAAGCGAGACTTTGAAAGTAGTAGGCCAAATCGTGTCGGTTATTTTTCCACATTCGGTGTCCTAGGCGATAAGTTGCTAGTGCTAGGAAGCCTTTGTAATAGAGGAGGGGCTGAGTCAAAGAATGACAAGCTGGGTCACGTTCATTGATTGCAATCAAGTCGGACACCATACTTGATACGAGCTCGGGGTGGTCTACTAGAATCTCCTCCAATAAGGGAAGGAGTTCATCACGTGTCATGTCTTCTCGCGCTAGTTTACGCGAAAGGCGGGCCGCAACAGAGCAGGCGATAGAGTTCCGCGAAATGAAAATGTCTTCTATGAGTGCGGTAAGGCGGTGCTCAGAGCTCGAGATCTGGCGAGCTTCGTCTTGGATCGTTTTCCAAACTAGATCGAGGTCTGGTTTCCCCTCTGCACACAAGAGATTACTCTTAGAGATGGTGTTTTGAGGAGCTTTGTGGTTTCCTTTCATCAGTGAGGATTTCGCAGAAATTAGATTATGCAAGTCGCGCAGTTGTTCATCTGGCAAAAAAGCACGATGGTCAATCGGTTACTCGGGCAGACGATATTGCAGAGAGTGAGAGGATACCATCTAGTTTTTTAGCTCAAATCCTTCATGAGCTAAAAAGAACCGGAGTGGTCACAAGTCGGCGTGGTAAAACCGGGGGGTGGAAGCTCATTGAGCCTCCAGCGGATATCAGTCTTCTTAGAATTGTGGAGGCTTTGGAACCAGAAGCACTCGGGCAGATCCCTGAACCAACCGGAGAGTCCGGAGTGGCTGTGAAAAATCTTTGGGAGAGCGTCCGTGAAAGCAGTCGGCAGATTTTAGCTGAGAATACTCTCGAAACGTTGGCGGCGGAGGATGAGCCAATGTTTTATATTTAGTAAGAAAATTTCACCCATTATCGTCGATTAAGTCAGGATACGCGGCTCGTGCAGCTTCGTGACTGAGGTGGTAAATCTCGGCACTGGTTGGCATTGCGAGGGCTTCCTCGGCGAGTGTCTTACATTCAGCAAAATCTAGGGATAAGAGAGCCTTTCGGACAGGAGCGATCTCATGAGGTCCGACCGAGAGCTCATCTATACCAAGCCCCACAAGTAAAGGGATAAGATTCAGATCTGCCGCCATTTCCCCGCAAATTCCAGTCCAGATATCGGCACGAGAAGCTGCGTCAGTGGTCATCTTGATCATTCGAATGACGGCGGGGTGGGTGGAGCGGTAAAGCTTGGCAACGCGATTGTTGATACGGTCGACCGCAACGGTGTATTGGATCAAATCATTCGTTCCAATCGAGAAAAAATCGACCTCTTGGGCGATCTCATCTGCGACGAGAACAGCAGATGGAATTTCGATCATCGCTCCAATTTCGAGATTGGCATCGAACTTGCTGCCTTCGGCCTCCAGTTCGGCCATGCACTCTTTGACAAGGGTCTGACAACGTCGAGTCTCGCTAACGCCAGAAATAAAAGGGAACATCATGCCGATTTTACCGTGAGCACTCGCGCGAAGAATGGCTCGAAGTTGCTCTTTGAAAAAGTCAGGCCGATCCAGTGAGACCCGAATGCCCCGCCAACCTAGGAATGGGTTGGGTTCAGGTTCAATGAGAGGTTCGGTCGAGAGCTTGTCTCCCCCGGAGTCGAGTGTGCGAATGATTGCAGGCTGGGACCCTGTTCGTTTTGCCAGCTCGATATAGATTTCCGTTTGGTCCTCTTCAGTGGGGGAATACCCGGTTTCGAGGAGGAAAAATTCAGTTCGAAACAGACCGACGCCTTCCGCTCGGTTGTCTTGAACAAGATCGAGTTCGTGAGTGAATTCGATATTTGCCGAAAGGGTGATATGTCGGCCGTCCTTGGTCGTGCTTTCCTGATCGCGAAGCGCCTCGAGTGCTTTGCGTTGCTCCCGCTTTCGATTAGCGAGGGAACGATAATGGCGGGTGGTTTCCTCCGAAGGATGCACGATAAACTTTCCGCTGTATCCATCTACAATGGCGGGGGCGAGAGCCGTGATTTCAACGATCACCTTTCCTAGTCCAACAATCGCGGGAATACCCAAGGCTCGTGCGAGAATTGCAGTGTGCGAATTCGCGCTCCCTTCCTCCGTTACGAAACCAAGCAATTTGGTGCGGTCTATTGATGCAGTATCCGATGGGGTTAAATCATAAGCGGCGAATAGGTGCTGGTGATCTAGGTCGACGACATTGGTGGCGGCTTCGAAATTTCTAAGCACTCGCTGTGAGACATCTTCGATGTCGATAGTTCTTTCGCGGAGGTAGGGGTCAGAGATGCGGCGCATAGCCTCAAGGACTGTCTGCATCACTGCATAAAAACAATACTCGGCATTTTGCTTTCGATTTTCAATGGCGAGCTCAACTTTCTTTTGCAGGTTCGGATCGTCGAGAACCATGCCGTGCGCTTCGAAAACCAACCCCTCATCGCCACCAGCGACCTCATCGATCTTAGTTTTCAGGCTGGCGAGCTGTTGTCTTGTGATATCAAAGGCCGTTGCGAGCCGCTCCTTTTCGGGTTGGAGCTTATCTTCCGAAATCTCGTAAACATTTGGGGCGGAAAAACCTCGGGCGGCGACATGAACTGGACCAAAAGCGATTCCACGGGACGCAGGGGTGCCGCGAAATATTCTCTCTTTTGGTGATTCTTCCGCCATTTATTGCTGAGGAGCCTGACGAGTTCAACTCGTTCGGTCAATCACAAGCAAATGGAAGGGAGGCTGACTCTAAGTCGTTGCGTTTTCCTCAAAATCTCTTTCGATTAAATCCCCGAGAGCAGCAAGAGCCTCGGCCTCTTGGCCACCTTCAGTGGTTATGGAGATCACTGAACCATGCCCCGCAGCTAGCATCATCAGCCCAAGAATACTTTTCCCATCGACCTCATCGTCGTCCTTCTCCACGCGAATATCGCATGGAAAACTGTTCGCGATTTTAACGAATTGCGCGGCGGGCCGGGCATGGATTCCAAGTTGATTGGTGATAGTAAAATCTTTACAGGGCATAAATACGTCTAGTGACGTCACTATTCTGTATTCCGAAATCACCCTCGCAAAGATAAATATTTCACAATGAAATCTCATGATGCCGATCGCTAGGCTGAGGGCTGATGGGCTTTTTTTATAAGGGGGGATCAGGGCTAGAGCCTTTAGATTAGCTGGTTGATAGAAGTTATTGGGAGGTTCACTGAAGTCATATTCTTTGGGTTCGAAGTCGCTGGATGAGAAAGATTTATCAAATATAGCTGTTTTGGGTGGGTGAGGGTTGATCAGACATTGTTCATCCCATCCGCTTGACTTTCGCTTGTGATAAACGAAAAGTCCCCACTGTGGAAAAGCCGAGGATTCCTGGAAAAACCATCTATCGACTCTCGATCTACCATCGCTGTCTTCGACGATTGGAGGATAATTCGATTGAGACCGTGAGTTCATCAAGTCTAGCCAAGGCGGCTGGTGTGAATCCAGCCCAGCTCCGCCGCGACTTAGGATATCTCGGAACTTTTGGCACCCGAGGGCTGGGATATCCAGTTATTGAACTTGCCGAGGCGATTCGTGAGGTCTTAGGCCGGGAGCACCTGCAGCCGGTGATTTTAGTTGGAGTTGGTAATCTTGGAGCGGCGCTACTCCGGTATGATGGCTTTAAAAAAGAGGGGTTTGAGCCAGTTGCAGCATTTGACACTGTTCCTGAAGCTGTGATTCTTCGCGGAATTAACGTGCCAGTCCATCATGTTGATGAGATGCCGACTTTTATTAGAGAAAACAAGGTCAAGCTGGCGGTGCTTTCGGTGCCTGCAGCGCACGCTCAAGAAGTTGCTAATGAATTAGTCGATGCCGGAATCCAAGGGATTCTGAGCTTTTCACCAACCGTTCTTGAAGTGCCTGCTTCGGTCACAGTGAACAGTGTTGACCTTGCTCTCGAGCTAGAACAGGTCAGTCTTTTTACCAAAAACGATGGTCGGTCTAGCGGTGATGCAGCGAATATTTCCTAGATCTTATTGTTTAGCAGCCTGATATCTTAAAGATAAATCGTCATACTTTTTTTGGTGTGCGATAAACTTAGGAGCGGTGGATGGATCATCTTGGTTAAGTGAGGCTAGCGCCGCTAATTCGGAGCGGGCTTGAATCAGACTCGTATTGATGGAAGCAGCCTTCCACTTCTTGAGGCGTTCAGCAAATTGAGATCTTTTAACCATCGCCTTTGTGATCACTTCTTTTGCCGCTGCCGAGATCTTTTCTTGGTCTTGGACAGTCTTGTTGAGAACTTCAAGTTGCTTTTCGATCATGAGAATTTCGGTGTTTGCGGCCTTTATTTTAGCAAGCTTTGCGCCTTTGTCTTTGGCTGCCTGAGCACGTTGCGTGATGAGCTGTTGATGTTCGGTGGTGAGCTGCTCGGTTCGCGCATTGAGCTGAGGTATTTCAGCATTCAGGTTATCGATAGAGGCTGTGTGGGTCACAATGAGCTTATTGAGATTAGCTAATTTTTCAGCATATCGCTGAACGATCTGTCTTGCTAGGTCTTCGATTTGCTCGGCTACAATCAAAAGATTCTTGTTTTCGATGTTTTGGAGGTCTCTGTCAGAGGCCTCCCGCTTTTTGAGCGTATCCTGAGAGGCAGCTACAAGGGTTCGATCTGCTGCAATACGCTCTTGTTCTAGTTTTTGTCTTTCGGTAGTTAGCTTTGAACACTCTTGTTCAGTTTTTATTTTTTGTTGGGTCGTTTCTTTGGTCTTTTGTGCGATTTGATCACGATCTTTAAGTTTAGTCCCAACCATCTGCTCGAGTTCCTCCAATCTTTTGGAGAGTGTATTGACGTCCTGCTGAAAACCGGTGGACTCCTTTTTTAGAATTGAAATCGTTGAAATAGGTATTTTGAGTTTTGCGAGACCGGCCTTCAATGCGACGTCGGAAGCCGTGCTTTTTTCTTGGTGCAAGACGAGCTCAGCTTCAATGGCCTTCTTGTCTTCGGAGATGGAAATAATACGTTCCTCAATTGAAGGTGGCGTTGTAGTGAGTTCTCCAACTTTTTGGAAATCTGATGTATTCCAGACTTCGATCTGACCATTCCAGTCAGCCGTGAAGTAGCGGTTGCCATCATGGGAGAAAGCGACTTCAGTTATCATTTCTGGGAATGGTTGGGATTGCTTTTCAAGGGTGAGGTCTGCCTTCCAAAGTTTGACGCGGCCGTCGCGAGTTGAGCAAATTAATTTGCCATTTCGTGCGTAGTCGAGGGCCAGAATTCCGCCGCCAGAGGCTGTGCCTCTCTTCACCTCCTTTCCTTGGTTCATGTCCCAGAAACGAATTGTTCCGTCCTCGGAGGCAGTTGCCACGAGATTTGAGTCCGACCTCCACTTGATATCTACGATTGCTTTCTGGTGACCGCGGAGACTATGAAATTCGTTGCCGGTTGCGGCCTCCCAAACCTGAACCCCGCTACCACGACAACCTGTTGCAAGAAGGACTCCGTCTGGGGAGTAGGCGATTGCCGTGACCCAATCGGTATGCTTTTTAATGCTTTTGAGCTGTTCGCTCTCTTGGGTGTCCCAAAGTTTGACGAGCCGTGAAGGTCCACCGAGTGCAATACCTCCGAGGTCAGCCCTAAGATCAGCAGCAAGCACGGAATCGAATTCTTTGCCCATCGTCATCATCTCTTTACCGTCGGTGATATCCCAGGTGACAGTTGCTCCTGATTTACCACCAATCCCACCACCGGCGATTAGATATTTACCGCTAGGATGAAAGGAAATGGTTTCAGGGTTTCCCTTTGGAAACGGAAGAACGCCAATCAATTCGAGAGTATCGGAGTGATAGAGAAGAATTTGCTTCTGTCCAGTTACTGCGAGCAGGGGAGCCCAGGGACTGGCATCCATATCAGCAACGACGGTTGATCGTGTTGGTGTGACGACTGGTTCAAGAAGCAAATCCTGAGGCATTGGGGGTGGGCCTTCTGGTCGCTTCCCGGTTGGGGTTGATCCCAGAGTGAAGGCTGGTTTTGGCCGTTTTTTTGCTTTCGAACCCTTGTTCTCAAGAAGTCCTCCATCGATCCAGGTTCGGATGAGATCAGCATCCTTTTTCGCGATTTTGTCGCCCTCGGGTGGCATGACTGGTTCTTCAGTATGAACGGTCACGGTAAATAGTTTTGAAGAACCACCATCTCCGGAAAGCGCAATTTTTCCACCCGAACTTCCAGCCATGGTCCCGGTGTAGGTGGAAAGATCGAGGTCACCTTTCTTCTTGTCGGGGTTGTGGCAATTTAGGCACTTCGATTCGAAGATCGGAAAGATGTGATCGTCATATGTGATCTTGTCTGCCGCGCCAGATAAGTTCACGGAGGCAAGGAAAATTGAGAGAGATAGTTTGAACATCTGGGGCTGAGGATCAGTGGTTGAAGAGATATTCCTTTGAGTTGAGGAGAGCCCAGAAAATATCCTCAAGCACCACTGATTTTTCCTTCGGGTCCCTCGCGTTAGCAAGAGTGTGGTTTAGTTTTGAAACCTCGGCTTCGTTTGGATCGCGGGAAAGTGTCTTGCGATAAAGAGATCTTACGATTTCCTCAGGTGGAGACTTATCGTTGATCATCTTGTTGATCACTTTTCCACGAATGATGCGATTATGCACGGAGTCGCCATTGAGAAGGTGGAGCGCCTGAGAAAGGTTGGGTTCCATTTTCACTTCGCATGAGCAAACGGTCTTGCGTGTGGCGCGGCCAAATGTTGTCAGAAAGTAGGTAGATGTATTCCCGTCCGCAATATTTACGGCACGCGCTCCAAGTGGAAGGCCACGAAATTTATTTGGGGTGTCCGTCACTTGAGCCAAGGTATCGAGGAGAACTTCGGCGCGGAGTCTACGAATTCGGGATTTTGAGAAATTCGTTTCGTCGCTTTTATTGGTTTCGTTAGCTTGAGTCGAAAGTTGATAAGTGCGAGAGGTGCAGATGTCACGGACTAGCTTTTTCATATCAAAGTTATACCCAGTAAATTTTTTGCCGAGTGCTTCGAGCAAAGCTGGGTTTGTTGCCGGATTTGAAATGCGGACGTCATCGACGGGGTCGACAATACCGATACCGAAGAAGTGAGACCAAATAATGTTAGATACGTTTCGAGCAAACCAAGTATTTCCGGGCTTGGTCAACCACTCTGCCACTGCTTTACGCCGGGTTGTTCCTTTGATTTCAGCTGGGCCGTCGCCTAGATAAGTTGGAGTTGCATTTTGGTTAGTGACGGGGTGTTTGATCTCGCCTCCACCGTCATAAATGATCATGTCAGTTGGATCCTCTCCCCGTTTGCGTTTCACTTGGGTGAAAAATGAAGCGAAACCATAGTAGTCGTCCATAGTCCAGCGATCAAATGGGTGATTGTGGCACTGAGCGCACTGAATCCTGGTCCCCATAAAAACTTGCGCGACGTTCTCGGTGAGTTTTTTGATATCTTGCTCTGATTTGAAGAAGTTGGTCGCCGGGCTCTCGTAGGAACCACCAGTTGCCGAGAGCAGTTCACGAACAATTTCATTAAAAGGGCGGTTGTTGGCGATTTGGCCGCGGAGCCACTCATACCATAGAAGAGCAGATTTGTAGGTGACATCGTTGCTATTGTTCCCGGTGGTTCGGATTTGAAGGAGTTCGGCCCACTTCATAACCCAAAGTTCGGTGAAGTCCTTACGCTCCAGAAGTTCGTCCACTAATATATCACGCTTCTTTGGATTGGTGTCGGAGACAAAAACCTTCAATTCCTCCTCAGTTGGAAGAAGCCCGATTATGTCGAGATAGACACGCCGAATGAAGATCTCGTCGGAGCAGATTTCGGAAGGGATAATCCGCAGCTTGTGAAGTTTCTCGTGGACATGTTTATCGATATAGTTGAACTGCTTGAGTTTTGGTTGGGTATATTTTAAGCCCTCTGGGATAACAATCGCCATGGAACCCTCGGTAAAAGTGTGAAAACGGGCCATGAGGAATGCTTCGCCCTGAGTTTTCGAACTGGTGACTCCCGAACTTGCATCGACGGAAATAGAGTTGTCGTTTGAAGAAGTGTAATTTGAGAGGGTAGAGACGTCGCGATCTGTGCCATCGGAGTAGGTGGCTTTGACTGTTAAGGGAATGTCTTTACCCGAACCTTCGAGAAGGAATTCTTTAGGCTCGACCTCGATTTTGACAGGTAACGCAATTTCGGCAGGGTCATAGTTTGCCCCATCTTTTATCCATTCGAGGAGAGTTGAGTAAAAAGGAGAGTCTTTTTCGAAGAGCTTTCCGCCTGTATGAGGTACTGTGCCGATCGTCTTGGTGAGCAAGAGGGATTCTTCTGGAAGAGCGAGATTGATGCGGCGTCCGGCAAACTCTCGGGTCACACGTTGGTAATCACCCTTTGGATCATAGCCAAAAAGTGAGATCATGAATCCATCTTGTCCCCGTGCGGAACCATGACACGCTCCGGTGTTGCACCCAGCGGCAGTGAAAACAGGAACAACGTCTTGTTGGAAGCTTACGCGGCGGTCCTTCACTGCGTTTTTTATGACGACAGGAACGGTAAGTGCCTTACCCCGGAAGGAGATATTTACAGTAGTAGCACCGTCCTTGATTGGAAATAAGGTTGAGCCCTCAATACGAGTCAGTGACGGATCGGCGATCGTGAATTTAACGGAGGATGTAACATTGCGAGTAACAGCATTCTTGTCGGTTGCGAGAATGATGAGGCGGTGAAAGTCACGCTTCGTTTCAAGAGTGATGGAGGTTGGGTAAACCGCGATCGAGGCCAAATCTGGATCAGGCTTTGAATAATCTTCCTTGGTTGTGCTTCTTTCCCGTTGCTGAAGGGTGATTTTTTCATCCCATTTGGCGCCGTTTACGATCCAATTTTTGAGACGGGCGATCTCTTCTTGCGTTAGAGGTTTACGCTCCTTCTTTTTTGAGGAAGGTGGCATGAATTCATCATCGTCATGTGCTAAAAGAACTCGCCGGAGGAGTTCGGATTGGTCTGGCGTTTTAAAGTCGACTGGGGACCCGGAATCGCCGCCTTCGAAAAAGTTTGCTTTGAGGTCCATGCGGAGGCCCCCTTTATCCTTTTTCTCGTTATGGCATTCGACACAGGAATGCTCAAAGATATCACGAACGTTAGTGATAGATGCTGATGCTCCAAGAGTGAGTGCGGTGACGAAAAGGGAAGTTGGGAGCTTCATTGTTTTTGGTTCTGACGAAGTTGTTCGAGGCGTGAGAGGGGCTTTTTAGGCACCTCTTTTTGTTCTGCTTTCACCGGAGTTACTTTGGCTTCGGGCTTCTTTTTTGGGGCTGGTGGCGGAGGGTCGATTCTTAAGGTGCCTCCTTGGCCTACATTGTGTGGAATGGGGTGACCGTCTTTTACAATGATCACCTGACAAAAAAGGTTCGCATGTTTGCCCTTGCGGGCGTCCTTGGCGACTTCAAGTGGAAATGTGACTTCGGCTGATGTAGTGGTGATCTTTTTCTCATTCGATTTCACCCCGTGTGGAAGGGCGTGAAGAATAACACTGGCTTCTCCTGTGAAAGGTTCAAGGTGATCTACAGTGGCAATCACACTCGTATTTTTCCCAGGGTTGGTCGCGGCCATAGCGATCGTGAGATTCACAAAGGGCTCGGAGGTTTTCAGGTCGGCAAATTTTGAAGAGACCCTTACTGTTCCTTCCTTAGTAACTGCTTCTCCAGTGACCAGGATTTTCCAGTCGTTAATGGGAGCGTCGCCGGTGGCATTTAGGATGAGGGTCACTTCGTTTTTTCCTTCAGGAATTTCCACCTCAGTTGGAGCGCCAATTCCGGGTGGTTTCCAAGGAAGTTTTACTTTTATCTTCTTGTTGAAGTCATTTACCCGTTTGGCAGTGATTTTAAGGGTCATGGTGCCATTTCTCACGAGCGGTACTGGAGGGGCGAAAAGTTCAAGGTGGAAAGGAGCTTCTTCAATAACAGCAACCGAAATTTTTTCAGTGTTAGTAATATGGTAATCTCCCTGGTTATTTACATAAAGATGCGAAATCTTTTCTGTGAACGACCCTTTGAGTTTTGTCTTTGGGTCTTCGATTTCAAATGAGTAAAGACCTCCCTTAATTGGAGCATCGGCTTTCGCTTCAAATAAGATCGGAAAGCTGCTCAGACTACGCGGAACGGTGTGGGATTTGACTGAAATTCCCTCCGGAAGGCTGGGGGCATGAAAATCAATATCACAACCGATGTTGGAACGGGCGATGTTTGGGACGATAGCTAGACGATTCCCACGCGGGATATGGATCATTTTGTGTTTTTGGGTATCGACCCGGTCCGCCTTTGGGAGAGTGGCTGAAATTGATGGAGCACGGTTTTGAATCTCGACACGATAAACAAAATCTGGTCCGCCGCGCCTCAATTGATCGCGAACCTCCAGAACATATTCTCCGTCCGCGGGGATTTCGTAATCGAGTCTGCTATCTGGAATGCCGCCTGTTTGATCGTCATTTGCGATAAGGTATTTATTATCGGTCGCTTGACGGATTGAGATAAGGCTGTCGAGTGGTGACCGGAGCTGGCGGGCCAAGACTTGAAAGCGGAGTTTCTCACCTTTTTTGGCCTGAAAACGAAACCAGTCTTTGTCGTCCTTACTTGATAATATTCCGTGAAAAGCAACTGGAGCTTTCGGAGGGTTCTTGAGTGGGTATGCCTGCTTGAAATTTTCGTTGGGCTCGGTTTCGTTGAGATAATTGAGAGGGGAGATGTGCACGCTGTTTCCAGATGGTGAACTTAGTCCAGCATCTTCGATGAAGGCTGAAAAGGCTTGGTCCGCTACCTTTATTTTCTTTTTTAGGTTGCCCTTAGCATCGCCGATAAAGGTGAATTCGATTTCTTCACTGGGCTTGGCTGCGGGTGGGAAAATAGCTCGCGGTCTTGGGAAGTTTCCAATGTGGATGCGGTATTGCGAAGAGGTGCTTCCTTCGTATGATGATTCTCGGACTACAACAGTGTAAGGGCCATCTTCGGGGATGATAATAGAAGCAGCGCAATCACGCTTTAGGAGAGGTGAGTCGTCATTGACGGCGAGTTCGAATCGGTTTTCATCTAAGATTGCCACGTAAGGATCAAACATGACGCGCCCCAAGCGCATGGCTTCGACCTCGACTGAAAGGCGTTGGCCCTTTTTGCACTGGACTTGATAGTAGTCGTCGTCCTCCCGATCCGCTACTCCCTGCACGGTCACGTTTAGGTCAATTTTTTGGGGCTCTTTGAAAGTGTTGTTGAGGTCTCTTTTTTTATCTTCGGATCGAGCTTCCATGACCGTGGGGAATTGCCCTACCCAAAACGTGCGCATGTAGGTGAGGCCATCTTTGCAGCGCAGCCTCATTGGATGTTCCCCAAGCGGGGCATCTGGAGCAATGGCAATGACTGCCTTGACGCTTTTGCCATCTTCGCTGGGCGTAAGTGATTTCACAGTCAGCCCCTTGTGATAGAGTAAAAGTTCCTGTGGCTCGTTTAGACGGTTCCCATAAAGTTGTACTTGAATTTCGGAGCCCAACATCCCCCCACGAGGTTCCACACGAGAGAGTTCGGGGCTGAAGCTGTGCGCGAGGATTGAGGAGATTAAAAAAAGGAGCAGCGTGCGAGCCATGACGTTTTTTAAATTAGGCTTTCTTAGCGAGAATTTCGTCGAGGATACGACCTCCGTCGACGATTTCGATGGGGCGATCTCCTGGAGCCATAAGCTCTTTGTCGCCCGTGATTCCAAGTTGGTTGTAAACGGTTGTGGCAAGGTCTTGGATGCCAACCATGTCTTCTTCAGGTTCGCCGCCAAGAGCATCTGACGAACCATGAACGAGTCCGCGTTGTACGCCGCCGCCGGCAAGGCCGACTGAAAACACGCGTGGCCAGTGATCGCGCCCCCCAGTACCGTTGATTTTGGGGGTGCGGCCAAATTCCGATGTCACCATTACAAGAGTGGAGTCGAGGAGCCCGCGTTCATCAAGATCCGAAATAAGAGCTGCGATGGCTTGGTCTACCGGAGGCATCTGCCCCTGAATGCCATTTTTAATATTGTCGTGGTGATCCCATCCGCCTGCTGTAAGTGAGACGAAGCGCGTGCCTGCTTCTACCAAGCGACGCGCGAGAAGCATGCGTTGTCCCGGAGTGTTCATTCCATAACGATTTTGGACGGCTTCTGGCTCAGCCTTTAAATTGAAAGCCTCGCGAGCTTCCTGGGACGAGATTAATTTGTAGGCGTGCTGATAAAAGGCGTCCATTGAATCGAGGGCATCTGATTCCTCAATTGTCCTGAAATGATGATCGACTGTCTCAAGTAAGCTGCGGCGGCGATTAAAGCGAGTGTTGTCAACCCCACCTGGCATGTTAAGGTCGCGCACTTTGAAATCGCCGCGAGAGGGCTCTGACCCGATCGCAAAAGGGCCAAACGCCGACGAAAGGTATCCGGAGTTGGCAAACTCATTGGGAACAGAGGGGACACAGACATAAGGGGGGAGATTGTTGTTAGGCCCTAATTCGTGGGCAACCACTGAACCCATTGCTGGATATTGGAGTGCTGGAGATGGCTTGTAACCGGTGAACATGTTGTGAGTCCCACGTTCGTGAGCCGCTTCGCCGTGAGCCATCGAGCGAATAATCGTCATTTTGTCGGCGATCTTAGCGGTGTGCTTAAGGTTTTGACTGAATTTGATTCCCTTGATCGAAGTGTTAATGGCGCCAAAAGGCCCTCGGTATTCGGTCGGAGCATAGGGCTTTGGGTCCCATGATTCTTGGTGAGCCATTCCACCGGGGAGGAAAATTTGGATGACCGATTTGGCAACACCCTCGCGGGTTTTGTATTGTTTTTGTTGGGCTTTCGCTTCCATCGAGAGGAATTGAGGAAGGGAAAGGCCTAAGCCTCCAAGCAGCCCGACGTGGAGAAACCCCCGGCGCGAGAAATCATTGGCAAAGGGATTACCTGGACAAGGTTTATTCATAATGTAGGGATAAAGTTTCGGTAAATACGGATCATTCTTCTTTTTTTAATCAATTCCACCTAAAAAAGTATGCATTTGCATGGACTGGACATTTCAGTCCCGATCGCGAAACTCTGTCCCGGAAAAATACGATGGGTAGCCCGCAAATTAAAGGATACACAATTGAATCTGAAATTGGTTCGGGGTCAGCTGGTGTGGTCTACCTGGCGATTCAAAACAAGGGTCCTCGCTGTGCGCTCAAGGTTTTCAATAGCATGTCTTCTAATCCTGGGCTGTTATCCGACCGAATTGGTCGGGTAATTAAAGCCGGAGCTCAAGACGTTATTTTACCAATAATAGCACAAGAATTGGAAGCTAGACCAGCCTGGGTTGCGATGGAGCTTCTTGCTGATGATGGGGAGGAGGAAGGCCCCGTGACGGCGAAGACTCTCCAGTCTTCTTTCAAGCGCTACCTTCAAAACGACTCAACCTGTCCATTCTTGCAAGCCTTGGCGTCAGCGCTTGCTAAGCTCCACTCGGCGAATGTCGCTCATGGAAACCTAAAGCCTGGAAATATTTTTCTAGGTCAGAATGGGCGACCTCTTCTTGCTGATTTTGCGAGTGGTTTAATGCCAGGGGTTCATCGGTTGAACTATAGCGATTCTCTTCTTTATTCTCCGCCCGAGCAACTCCGTTCACGGGATGGTTACGAAGGGGAGGCCGGGTATCGGTGGGACGTTTATGCTTTTGGCGTTTTGGCTTATCGGCTGCTAAACGGAGCGTTTCCAAGGGCTGATAAACTTTTCCAGTGGCTGTGTCCATCTCCTGGAGAAAATCAACGACTTGATATTGATGCTGATCATGAGGGTATTGCGGCGGGTTTGGAGCAGCAGGACAAAGTGTTATGGCCTCATGAAGCCGCTCATGAAAAAGAGCGAGCTTTTCGCGAAGTGATAGACTCCTGCCTTGAGCTTGATCCTCGAAGGCGTCCATTTAATATGCGTGAGGTAGCCCAAAAATTCGGGGTGATTGAGGTTGAGTCGGCCCAAAAAGAAGAACGGGATCGTCTCGAAATTTTAAAGAAAGAGGCAGAACAAAAATGTCGAGGTTTATCCAACCGTTTCCGGACTGCGTCAGTGGTTGCCCTGATTTTATCTGTGGCTTGGGGTGGTGTTCAATTCTCGAGAGTCGAAGATACTAAGAGTAAACTTTTTGATTACCGAAAGAGCGTCGAAGTAGAGGAAAAGGAATGGGCCGACCAGCGTAATGCGGTAATCCAATCCAAGGGTGAGGCTATTATTGCAAAAGAAATTGTCGAAAAAGAACTGGCGCATGAAAAGAGTCTTGCTCGAGATGCGATTCGTTCAGCACAGGAAACAAATGAAAAACTTTTCGACTGGCTCCTTGAGGAGGGGGTCGACGGGCTTCCGGTTCTTGAAGGAAGAACCACGCGACTAGAGTCCCTTATCAAAGAAGTTGGGAAACAACTCGAATTTGTTTCTGGAAGTCCTGAACTTGCTCCACAGGCCAGAGTTCTAAAGCTGCGGCGTGCCGAACTGGGTCTTGCGATGGGTGACTTGGTAAAAGGTGAAGCGTGGCTCAAAGAAGTGATCGGTGATCCGAAGCTCCCGTCTGATCTCGCAGCAAAGGCCCAACTTAGATACCTCCTTCTTGCTTCAAAGTTGAAACCATCGGGACTCAAAGAGAATCTTTCTGAGATTGAGGCTGAAATTTTGAACCATTACGGTGGGGGAGGAGCTGCCGAAACTCAAGTGAAGGCCGCGTTGTCTTTAGTAAAGGCTCGGGTCGCTGAATCAAGTGGCGACAATACCGCCGCGCTAGCAAGCTATTATGAGAGCTTGAGAGCTTTTCAAGACCTCGAAAAACTCCACCCTGCTAATACTAATATTGGTTTTATGATTGGCCGGAGTTACCTCTCTGCCGCTGTTATTGCGGAAGAGGAAAGGGCTTCCGAAAATGCTGCTAAACTCCGTGGAGAAGCTGCTGCGGCTTTTTCTTCTTTAGCAAAAAAAGAGGTGAATTCGACTCCAGAGACTCAATATCAAATCGCCTCGGCTATCGCGTCTCAGGCGCTTTCATTATGGCAACAGGGCGATTCGTTTGGTGCCGAAAAGTTGGCTAGGGAGGGAGTGACTCGCTTAATAGCACTTCGAAGAAAAATGCCCGGCGATGCGAGGATCGCGATCGATCTTGCGACGCAACAGGGGATTATTGCAACGACGCTCCGAGACGAAGGGAAATCAATTGAAGCCCAAAGGCTTTTGATGGAGGGAATTACGGTGATTAAAAAGGGGGTCGCCCAATATCCTGACAATTTTAGTGCTCGTTATCTACTTGCGTCATTAAAGTGGCAGCTCTCTGGAATCCTAGGGCAGCAGGGGGATGGTGATGAAGCGACTCGACTTGGAATGGAGGTTCATGATGAGTTGAAAGCTCTTCTGGGAAACCCCATAATGGAACGACCACGCCCTTCCGAAGTGCGGAAATCTCTGGCCTATCTTTGTGGCGATCTCGGACATGCTTCTGAACTTGGAAAGAAGAGGGATGAAGCGATTGGCCACTTCCAGGAGTGTAAGCAATTGTGGCAAGAATTGAAGCGTGATGAAGGAAATCAGCTGGAGATTAAAGAAGGCTATCAATGGGCTGTTAATCGACTTGCCGAAATGGGCGTAGAATAAATTTCCGAGGTCCTTATTTTTATGATGAGGGGCTAAATGGCACCGGCCTTTCTGTTATATGGGGTTTTTTGTTCCTCTTTCTTGAAGTCTACAACACGATCTAAACTATCGATGAGAGACTTGATGAGATTTGGCGTGGTTGTTGTAATTTTCTTGATTGGAGAAGTGCTAGGAAAAGAGGTTGGCGGCGCAAAGGCTTACCCGGTTTTTCCAATTGGACCAACTGGGATTCATGCCTCAATTGAACCAGGCTTTAAGGTAGTTGTGCGATCTATCGATAAGGGATCTCCTTCAGACAAATCCAGCCTTCAGGCTGGTGATTTCATTTATCGGGCTGAAGGGGTGGTAGTTGAGGGGCCTGACCCTCGAGTTGCGCTGGGAAAGGCGATTAGCTTGGCTGAAGCAAGTGACGGTGTTTTAGATTTCGGGATCGTGCGAGCGAACGTTCCAAGTTCTTTAGAAAAGGGAGTTTCGATTAGTTTAGAAAAAATCGGGGCTTACCGGAATTCGTGGCCCGCCAATTGCGAAAAGTCTGAAGCTGTCATTTTAAAAGGTGCCAGACACGTTTTTTCAGCTCTCAAGAAAGATGGGTCCTATCAGTTGGGAAGGGAACGTCTGGGCTTTAATGATTTGAAGGCTTGTATGGCGAGTCTCTTTCTACTTTCGACGGGTGACGATGCCTACCTTCCAGCGATTGGCAATCATGCCAGAATTCTGGCAAAGTCTGCTGAATCGCGTCGTAATGCGGGAGGTCATATCAATTGGCAATTGGGCTATCAGGGAATATTCCTTAGCGAGTATTTCTTGAGAACTGGAGACGAAATAATCTTACCGGGATTGAAAGGAATTTGTGATTGGGCGGCCGAGGGTCAAGCCGCAGGGGGGTGGGGGCACGGAGCCAATCCTGGGCCTGGATATGTGCAGAGTGGTCTTCTTAATCACACCACAGTTCCAATTGTTATCGCCATGATTCTTGCGAGGGAGTGTGGAGTCGAGTTTGATGAAAAAGCTTATCGGCGAGGGGTGAAATTTCTTTATCGGATGGTAGGTCATGGATGTGTTCCCTATGGAGATCATCGAAGCGAACTCTGGTGGTCTAATACAAATGGACGTAATGCCATGCTTGCTTGCGCTTTGTCACTTTTAGATGAAAAACGATTCCAATTGGCATCTGAGCATCTAGCACTTCTCGTTTCTGATTCTTATTACCAACCCGAATTTGGGCATACTGGGGGTGGTTTCAATATGATGTGGCGTGGCATTGCCTCGGTTCATGTGAGCGAGAAAAAGCGTAATCATTATCACCGCCAGATGAATCACCTTTCTTGGTACTATGATCTGGCTCGAATGCCGGATGGTGGTTTTTCCATGCTGACAACTCCCCCGGATAATAAACGTTACTTTGGTCGGGGATGGGGGGTGTCTCTTGGTCTCACTTATACCGCGCCACTTCAAAATCTCCGGATTACGGGAGCTCAGAAAAGTAAGTTTAGTGTGAAAGTTTTACCTCTCGACTTCTCTTGGGGGGCTGATGCCGATCTTACATTTCTCTCTAGTAATAATGCCGAAGGTTTTGGTGATGAAGATACTCCGCCACATATTGCTTACGAAAAACTTTTAGGGAAGACGAGTGCTGCAACTTCAGTTGAGTTTTGTGCAAAAAATTTGCGCCACTTTAGTCCTCTTGTACGCACGTGGGCTGCGAAACGACTTAAAAATATTGCCTCGGAGGATTCCGTTAAAGCGCTTGTGGAAGCTTCGAATCATAAGGACCCGAGGGTTCGCCGAGCCGCTTATGATGCCGTTTCAGGTTATGATAACTGGTCACGCCCCTTTAAAACGACGATTCAACCTGAGATTGTTTCAGATCATTTTTTGCCTGCGATCTTGAAAACCCTTAATGATCCCGGGGCAGCTTGGTGGGAATCAGATGGAGCCTTGTTTGCGCTTGGTTGTGCCAAACCGAAGGATATTCGTGACTCTCTTCCAATGATCCTGAAATTTGCTAAACACGAAGAATGGTATCTTAGAGAAGCCGCTTTTTGGGCAATCGTGGGATTACGTGATTCTATCACGGGAAAAGAGTTCAATTATCTTTCTGATATTTACCGGGATTCACGACATGTCTTTGCTCGCTCGTCTTACGATGCCGGATTTCGAACAATTCTGAAAAGTAGTAAATCTTTGATCGATGAGCTCAGCATGGAGAGGGCGATTCAAGGTCTTGGGAAAACGACCCATAATCCGGGAGTAATGGAAGGGTATGGGGCCGGGGCGATTCACGAAGCAGCCCATCGTACTATGATGGTTTTAAAGCATTTTGATGCGCAAGTTTACCAATACATGATTGGAGATTTGGTCGCTTACCTCGACCTCTGGGAGCCTTATTACCAACATAGTGTTTGGCTTATTATGGGGAGTCGTTGGCAGCCAGGTATTCCAAAGGTTCTAGAGAGCCTGGGCGAGGAGGGACAACCAATCGTATTAGCCCTGAAGCGAGTTCAAAAACGATTCAGAAGGTTTGAGGGTAAAAGAATGGGTAAGGATGCCGCGAATCTTGAGCGAGCGATCGTCAAGGCGATAGCTGACTGGGAAGTGAAGTATGGTCCCGCTTAAGCGAGAAGATCTTTGATGACGTGGCCATGAATGTCCGTGAGGCGGAAGTCCCGGCCCTGGTATCGATAGGTCAGTTTGCGGTGATCGATTCCGAGTAAGTGGAGGATCGTGGCATTGAGGTCATGAATATGCACGCTGCCAGGAGTCCAGTGGTCCTTGGTTGGTTGTGGAAAGATCGGGTTTCCATCGGCATCTGCTATGTTGTAACCGTAATCATCACTCCGTCCATATGTGATCCCTGGTTTCACTCCGCCTCCAGCCATCCAGGTGGTAAAGCAGCGCGGGTGGTGATCTCTTCCATAATTTTTCTCGCTAAGTGACCCCTGACAGTAAGCAGTTCGTCCAAATTCTCCTCCCCAAACCACTAGAGTGTCTTCGAGCATCCCGCGCTCTTTGAGGTCAGTGATCAGTGCGGCGCAGGCTTGATCGATATCCTTACATTGTGATTCGTGTTCTTTGGGAAGATTTCCGTGTGCATCCCAACCTCGATGGAAAATTTGAATATTTCTAACACCACGCTCAGCGAGTCGCCTTGCATTGAGACAGCAAGCGGCAAAGCTTCCCGCCTGACGTGCTTCTTCTCCATAGAGCTTGAAGGTCGATTCCTTTTCGCTGGAAAGGTCCATCAGCTCTGGGACTGACGTCTGCATGCGATAGGCCATCTCATGTTGTTTGATGCGGGCTAGAACTTCGGGGTCTCCAAACCGATCGTGCTGAGACTCATTGAGCGCTGCAAGGGCGTTTAGCTGGGCCCTGCGATCACTTCGAGAAACCCCTTTGGGATTGTTGAGATAAAGAACGGGATCCCCTTGGCTTCGAAGTAGGACACCCTGATGTTCTGATGGTAAAAAGCCTGGGCCCCAGAGACGATTAAAGAGGCTTTGCTCACCAAAATTGGTCTTAGCATGCATCACCACATAGCCGGGGAGATCGTCGTTCATGCGGCCGAGTCCATAGCTTAGCCAAGAACCGAAGCTGGGGCGCCCGGGGATTTGGCTGCCAGTTTGAATATAAGTGACCGCGGGATCATGATTGATGGCCTCGGTGAAGGTGCTGTTTATGACACAGAGCTCCTTGGCGACCTTAGCGGTGTGCGGAAGAAGTTCGCTCACCCAGACTCCTTGATCGTTATTGTCATGCTTTTTGAACTCGTATTTCGAGGGACAAACGGGGAGGCTTTTCTGTCGGGCGGTCATTCCCGTAATACGCTGACCATCCCGAATGTGCTCCGGTAGGTTCTTGCCAAACATTTCCTTCATCTTTGGCTTGTAATCCCACATGTCGTGCTGGCTAGGGCCACCACTCATGAAGAGGTAAATCACACGTTTGGCCTTAGCGGGATGGTGTAAGCCATCGGGGCTCTTAGGAGTTTGAGCTAGAAGGTCAGCCCCTAGTAATTGCGCCATAGTGGCCGTGCCCAAGCCGAGGGCACTTCGCCCGAAGAGCTGGCGGCGGGTCATGTTAAGATCGAATTCGCGAGCGGAGTTCATGAGGTTGAAGGTGTCGTAATTAAAAGAGGGAGAGGGCAACGTCGGTGGCAAGGACCGTCGTGGCGACTTGGGTCCAAGCGGCAAGTTCGGCAGGATTTAGCTCGGAGTTTATTGGGGCTTCTCCGGTCGAAAGTAGAGCATTAGCTTCCTCTGTGGATGATGCATATCGCTTCTTCATGGTGGCAAGAAGATCAAGGCAGGCTTTACTTTCTCGGGGTAGGGAAGGGCGGCAGGCAAGGATTTGATAGAGGTGATTAAGTCGTGATTTGTCATCTGGAGAGGATTTAATAAGCCTCTCAGCAAGCTTGCGGGCCATTTCGACCCGCTGGGTCTCATTGAGGAGCGCTAGCGACTGTAGTGCCGTGCTGCTACGAGAGCGCTTCACACAGCTAGACTCACGGTTAGGAGCATCAAAAAGAGTCATCATGGGATGCGGACTCGTGCGTTTCCAATAGACGTATAGGCTACGCCGATAGAGTTTCTCACCTTTATCTTGGACATAGTTTTTAGTGTTACTAGCAGGATGCATCAGAGCCTTCCAAAGTCCTGCTGGTTGATAGGGTTTCACACCTTCTCCGCCCATCGTGGGATCGAGAAGGCCGCTAGACCAAAGGCCGATGTCGCGAATCACTTCGGCATCAAGCCTGAAAGCTGGACCACGGGCAAGGAGACGGTTTTTTGGGTCATCAAGATCCGTTCGGAATTGAGAGCTTTGTTTGAAGGCTTGGCTTGTCACTAAGAGTCGAAGGATGTGCTTTTGGTTCCACCCCTTTTCACGGAATTCCACAGCCAGCCAATCGAGTAATTCAGGGTGAGTTGCTTGCTCTCCTTGAAGTCCAAAATCTTCCGGTGTCCGAACCAAACCATATCCAAATACTCTTTGCCATATGCGGTTTATAAGGACTCTTGTCACAAGTGGCTGGGTGTCTGCCGTAAGCCATTGAGCGAGACCCAAGCGATTGCGTGGAGCGTCTTTAGGGAAACTTCCCATGGCCGCCGGAACGTCCGGCGTGAGGGCTTCGCCAATGGGGCTGTGGTATTCGCCCCGTTCTAAAATTTTTGTCACCCTTGGTTTTGGTAACTCTTGCGCGATCAAGGTGGTTGTCGAAAATGATTTGATGGTATCTTGATCTTTACCGTCGGAGGATGCTAAGGCTTCCCACTCTTTCGGGTTAGCTGGGGCTTTCATAGCGGGGCCATGATCGTATTTATTACCGTCAAGTGGGTTTTCTGCAGTGCTGTTGAAGAACGCCAGGAGGCTAAAGTATTCTTTGTGAGTGATCGGATCGTATTTGTGAGTATGGCATCTCGCGCATGACATAGTCATGCCCAGCATCACTGTTCCAAATGTCTCGGTTCGATCAAAGTTGTTCTTTGCCTGAAACTCATCGGGAATTGCCCCTCCTTCTGAGGTGGTCGGGTTCATGCGAACGTAACCAGTCGCGATTTTTTGGGTGATTGTTGGATTTGGAAGGAGATCACCAGCGATTTGCCAAGTGATAAAATCGTTGATTGGAAGGTTTTTATTAAAGGCGCGAACAACCCAATCTCGATAGGGATAAATACCTCGTTTATTATCTAGGTGAAGACCATGAGTGTCACCGTAGCGAATGGCATCTAGCCAGTAGCGCGCCTGATGTTCACCGTATTTTGGAGAAGCAAGGAGTTTGTCGACGAATCGCTCGTATGAATCAGGAGATTTATCGGCGAGAAAAGTTTTGAGAAGGGCAGGTTGTGGAGGGAGGCCAGTCACGACCAAGGAGGCACGACGAGCGAGAATTTCTTGTGAAGCCTCTTTTGCCAGCGAAATAGAAGGCTTGTTGGTTTCTAATTTTCTCTCGATAAAGAAATCGATCACCTTCTCTTTCGGGGCACCCTTGCTTTTTTTCGGAGCAACAAAGGCCCAGTGAGAGGCGTATTCTCCGCCTTGCTTTACCCAGAGGGTGAGAATTTCCTTTTCCTCTGCTGTCAAAGGTTTGCCGTCGTCCTCAGGTGGCATGGGATCATCCTCATCGTGGATTCGAAAAATCAGTTCGCTGTTCTCAAGATCATCTGGGTCGATGGAACGAATTCCCTTACGATTTTTTGTGGCAGCTTCGTAGCTATCGAGCCTGAGATCTTTTGCCTTCTTGGTATCTGGTCCGTGGCACGTGAAGCACTTATCTGAGAGGATGGGCAGAACTTCGCGGGCGAAATCAATCTTCTCTGCACCGAGGAGCGAGTTAATAAGAAGGAAGCTGGCGAAAACAATCGTTTGAGAGCATTTTAGAACCATGGAGTAGTCTTTATAATAAGTTAGTCAATCCGTCGATCTATCAGATTACTCTTGCAGATTCCTGAAGTGATGGCTCCTGAGTAGCTGCCGTCAACTTTTTTAGGAATAAGAATCAATAGGGCGATATTAAATCCAGTGGATTACAGCGAAATCTCCCTTAATGGGCGCTATTGCAGTTCGTGATTTTGATTTGAGAAAGGAAGATAAGGGGTGTTTTGCAAATTCAAATAGAGTGTCTGGAGGCTTTCGCTTGCGGGCCGGCGAATCGGCTGTCAGTATTACATCATGAGATTGAATATTCACCTGATTCGGTTTTGGATCCCGATGGCCGTCTTGGGGTCATTGGCGTCCGGGGCTGAAGACCCACCTCCATTTTTGACACCTGAAGTCAGGACTCTAGACTCTGAGATCAAGATGATTGGGCTTGTTCACTTTTTTGGCGTCAGTGAGGGCGTGGTTAAAGATGGCCTCCTCAAGGTTAAAAAGGGGGAGCGGTTTTCGATCTCAAAAAGAGAATCCTAGTAGAACTTGAGCCAGGAAAAAAAGCAGGTGCAGTGGGTCATCCGCGAAGCACCCGAGGGTTGGAAGGATCTGGTTCCGGAGGGAATGCCGGGTATTCTTGGTCGGTTGCTCGCGCAAAGGGGGGTTCATCACGATGAGGTTGAACGATTTCTACGACCACGTCTTGCTGAGTTAACTGATCCTTTTGAGATTCCGGAGATCAATCTTGCTGTTGAGCGTATCTTGCATGCGGTTGATAAAGATGAACGCGTTTGCGTATACGGAGATTACGATGTTGATGGGGTGAGTTCAATTGCAGTGCTTTGCAAAACACTCGAAGCGTATGGTTTGAAACCAGCCTCGTTTATTCCTCGGCGGAGTAGCGAGGGGTATGGCTTGAGCGAAGGGGGGCTAGAACGTTGCCTGAATGAATGCGGTAAGCCTGATCTTATGATTTCGGTCGATTGTGGAACGGTTTCGAACGAGGCGATCGCGATGCTTAAGAGCAAAGGGGTTGATACCGTTGTCGTTGATCATCACGAGATTGGTCCTGATGGGCGACCCGATTGTGTTGCCTTGGTTAATCCAAAAGCCTCGAAACATTCTCATGAATATCTTTGCGCAGCGGGTGTCGTTTTTAAGCTGGCACATGCGTTATTAAAGAGGAGGCCGCTTGATGAATTTGATCTTAAATCAGTGCTCGATCTGGTGGCGGTCGCAACTATTTCGGATATCGTTCCTTTAGTGGATGAAAACCGACTCATCGTAAGACATGGGTTACGGAGACTGGAGAATTCGGTCCGGCCGGGACTTCGAGCGCTCTTAAAACTTACCGGGGCTGAGGGGAGATTGAGTAGTTCTGATATTGGTTTTCGGATCGGCCCTAGATTGAATGCTGCCGGACGGATGGACCAACCGGAGCAAGCTCTCGCGATTCTAATGACGGATTGCTCAAACAAGGCTCTCGAGTTGGCTGACGAGCTGGAGAATTTCAATCGCAACCGTCAACAGTTAGAGCAAGCAATTTTTGCAGAGGCGATGGCGATGTTAAAAGATGGTTTCAATGACCCGGTTATCGTTGTTGGTTCGCGATCATGGCACGCTGGAGTCGTTGGAATCGTTGCCTCTCGCTTGATGCGGCTGTATCATAAACCCGCCTTTGTGATTTCGATCGATAAAAATGGGATAGGGAAAGGAAGCGGTCGAAGTATTGCGGGGATTTCATTAGTTGAGGCAATCGGATCGTGTCGAGAGCATCTGATCGCAGGGGGAGGCCATCATATGGCAGCTGGTTTGAGTATCCATGAGGATCTGATCGATGTTTTCCGAGAGGGCTTCGTGAAATTTGTGAGTGAAACTTGTGGTGGAAAAGACCTCGAAGCCAAGGTTCATGTTGATGCCGAAGTCGAGCTCGGAGAACTCTCTCTCGATTTTCTAGCGAGCTACGAGCTCTTGCAGCCATTTGGGAGTTCAAATCCTCAGCCGGTTTTCATGGCTCGTAATGTTTGGCTCACCGAGCCGCCGAGGCGTTTGAAGAATAACCATCTGCGCCTATCCCTGCGTCAGGGTTATGATGAACATGATGCCATTTTCTTCGGGGGGGGAGCCAACGAGTTGCCCGACCCTCCTTGGGATATAGCATTTGCAGTTGATCGAAATGTTTTTCGTGGTCGGGTGAGCGTGCAAGTTAGTATTCAAAATGTGAGGGCTGCGGCCGGAAATGAAAATGAAGGCGAATGATTCGCTTCAATCGCTATCGGGCATTCGTGCTCAGGAAGTCGAGGCACTAAGGGTCGCCGGAATTGAAAGATTTTCGGACCTGATTGACTGGCTCCCCAAACGATATGAGGATCGACGTCGTTTCGATGCCTTTCCGGCTCAGGCAGATGGTGGTTCGGTTTGTCTAAGGGGTTTGGTAATCGATACCCAACGCAAAGGTTTTGGTGGTAAGGGGTTTTATGAGGCTGTCGTCGAGGATTATGCAGGGGGAGGTTTTTCTCAGGTCACATGCCGTTGGTTTAAGATGCCTTTTCTCCATAAAATTATAGCGGCGGGGCACGAGGTCGTGCTTTATGGAAAGCCAAAGGAGAGTGGAGGGAAGGTCGTGATTGATCATCCGGAGTTTGAGATTGTTTCGGAAGAGGGCCGAAGCGTTCATCTCGAGCGTATTGTTCCAATCTACAAAAACGTGAGTGGTGTTCCTCAGAGAAAATTACGGGAGGTTATTTTTCGGGTGCTCGAGGTGATTGATGGTGATTCTTTAATTCCGGTGTATGACATCGATCCTTCTTATCCTAGAATTGAAGCCTTTCGTGAGGTTCATTTTCCCGGGGAATTGAAGGAGTCTGATGCGGCACGGCGTTATTTTGCAAAGGAAGAATTTTTCCTTCAGCAGTTACGTGTCGTTTGGCGAAGGGCGCGTCATGCAGATTTGAGTGGGCGGATCCTTGGGAAACGCACGTTGCTTCTCACTGAGTTTTATAATTCGCTACCCTTCGATTTGACTAATGCTCAAAAGAGAAGTGTTAAGGAGATCATTAGAGACATGCGGGTTCAACGACCAATGAATCGACTGCTGCAAGGTGATGTTGGGAGTGGAAAGACTTTCGTGGCAATGTGTGCGATGCTGCTTGCTGTTGATTCTGGTTGTCAGGCAGTTTTGATGGCTCCAACCCAGATTTTGGCAGAGCAACACCATCTCACTTTTTCGAAATGGCTTTCGCCACTTGGTGTAAAGGTGGGCTTAGCAACGGCTGATCGGAGGGAAGATGTGAGCGCAGCTCCGATTATAGTGGGAACCCATGCACTGCTTTACGATAAGGTGGATTTTAATGATCTGGGGCTGATTGTGATCGATGAACAACATAAGTTCGGTGTAGCCCAGCGAGAAAAACTTATCCACCGGGGAGTGATGCCCGATGTGTTGGTTATGACAGCAACCCCAATTCCAAGAACTTTGACCTTAACAATTTACGGTGATCTTGATGTCTCAATCTTGGATGAGTTACCGGCTGGGAGGGGTAAAATTATTAGCGGAGTTCGCGTGAAACCGAAGATCACCGAGATGACTAATTTTCTCATTGGTCAACTTGAAGAAGGGCGTCAGGCCTATTTGGTTTATCCGCTTGTCGATGAGAGCAAATCTATAAAGGCAGCATCGGCTGTTGAGGAACACCCAAAGTGGCAGAAGCGATTTAAGCACTTTGAAGTCGAATTGCTTCACGGCAAGATGCCATCCGAAGAGAAGGAGGCGGTGATGACTCGTTTTCGTGACGGTAAAACGGAAGTGTTGGTCTCGACGACCGTAATCGAGGTCGGTGTGGATGTGCCCAATGCTAATGTCATGGTGATTTTTAATGCCGAGCGTTTTGGTCTGGCCCAGCTTCACCAATTACGAGGCCGGATTGGTCGGGGAGAGCACAAGAGCTATTGTGTTCTCATCACCGATGGAAAAAATCCGGAAGCAATTGAAAAACTGAATATTTTGGCTGGAACGGTTGATGGATTCAAGATTGCGGAAGAAGATTTGAGAATGCGTGGGCCAGGCGAGGTTTTGGGAACCCGACAGAGCGGGACCGGAGGCTTGCGGTTTGTAGAGTTTTTGTCAGACACATCCATCATTCGGGAAGCGCGTGAAGTTGCTGAGAAATTGCTGAGCGAAGATCCGAGTCTTAAACAAAACGTTCATCTTAAAACGTGGCTCCTAGGGCAGACTGAGGTTACAAATCAATAGTCTCGAAAAATCACTGATATCTTCTGGCTCGGATCGCGGTAATTTTCCATTTCTCTGTAAGTTCGAGGTCAAAGATAAGTTCCCATAATTCGCTTTTGCTCTCGCGAAGGGGAGTTGTCATCGTAATTTCATCGATTCGAGTCAGTTGAGCTTTGTTGCCCACGAGTTGAAGGTCTTCCTCGCGCTTTGTGAATTTTCGTCTAACCGTTATAGAGTGAAGTTGATCGACTCGATTACAAAGGCTTTCCAACGACATTTCTCTTGGTATCTCTAGATTGAATGGGAGCTCCGAGACTTTGAGGGTAATGGGCTCTACGGTGGAAGCTTGGATGGCTTTGTGAACATCCTCACGGCTTCGGAGATTTGAGCTGTTATATTCGAGAGCGCCGATGAATTGATCGATAGTTCGGTTGATTCGTTGATTGGGTTGATTGTAGTGCCAGACAAACCCGCCAATCACCGCGACTATGATGAGGGAGATGATCGCAATACGGGTCTTCATGTAACGCTATCGATTTGGGGCAAGTTGGAATGTGAATCCTTTTAGATATTCTGTTTCCGGGAGGGTTGCTATGATGGGGTGATCGAGGCGTTGCGAATGGTTGTCAATCATTCGGAGGGTTCTCTTACCATCAACAGCGGCACTCCTGACACTCTCAAGAAAAAGTTCGCGGGTGGCGTGATGAGAGCAACAGAAGGTCGAAAGGATTCCACTCTGATTCAACATGCCGAGGGCCCTGAGGTGGATTTCCTTGTAACCGCGCATGGCATCTTTAACTGTCTTTTTGTTTCGTGTGAACGATGGTGGGTCAAGGATTATCAGATCGTAAGTTTCATCGTGTTTTCTAAGGAAATCAAAGGCGTTAGCAGTGATCGTCTCAATTTGCACTCCAGTGAGTTCAGCATTTTTGGCTGCTGCCGTTGTGGCATCTTCTGAAATATCAACGGCGCGTACCGATTGCGCTCCAGCAAGTGCGCATGCCAGGCTAAATCCTCCTTGGTTGCAGAATAGATCAAGCACCTTCTTTCCGGGTGCCAAGCGGGCGACTTTTTGGTAACTGTCCATAATGTCGAGGTAGAGTCCGGTTTTTTGTCCATTTGCAGGATCGATTTCGAAGACTGAATCTCGGTGTGAAACCGTAAAGGGTTTTGGTTGATCTCCATGAACCATGACGATTTCTTGTTCAAGGCCCTCGGGCCGTCTCATTGAGGAGTCGTTACGAAGAGTAATCGATTTGGGTGAGAGAAGTTCAACGAGACAGCTAACAATGAGATCTTTGCGCTGATCCATCGCTAAAGTGGTTGTCTGTAGGACGAGATGCTCCCCATATTGATCGACGATTACGCCAGGAAGACCGTCTGATTCGCTCCAAATTATCCGTCGAAGGTCTTGTCCAATCGAAAGAGATTCTCGATAATTGAGGGCCTGACCGATTCGTCGTAGAAAAAACTCAGCATCCAGTTTTTGTTTTCTTCGGGAGATCCGACGTGCCACGATTTGCGATTGTGGATTATAGATTGCTACCCCTAGGGGCCGATCCTTGAAATCCTTGAGCGTCACGACGTCACCAGGTTCGGGATTTCCGAAAGTTTTTTGGATTTCCGAAGCGTAGACCCACTCGTGGCCGTGAAAAATACGAGAGCGGGGTTTAATAATAAGGCCTGGCATGCCGAAAGAAAAGGGCAGGGGAGCGAGGAGTTCAAGACATGGCGTGCCTTTTCGCTTGAACATCTCGGTAATGGAGCATAACTCCGTAGCGAACTTAATCCTATGGGTCAAAATCTTAAAACTCGCCAGAAGCGCCGCCGCAGAAAAACTTATCTAAAGCGGAAAAACGAACGTATCAAAGCTGAAGCCTCTTCAAAGGCAGCCAAAGCAGATAAGCCAGCCAAGAAGACCGTTAAGAAAGCAGCAAAGAAGGTTGCTAAAAAAGCAGCAAAGAAGGTCGCTAAGAAAGCTGCTAAAAAGGCCGCCAAAAAGGCCGCTAAGCCAAAAACAGAGGCCCCTAAGGCTGCAGAACCAAAGATTGAAGAACCCAAATCCGAGGAAAGTCCTGCCGAAGAGGCTAAGGATTCTGCGCCAGAAGAGTAGGGATTATCTCACTCATCCCATTTTTAAAAACCTGCTCAGCCCCGGCTTGGCGGGTTTTTCTTTGGATATCCGGTGGAATTGAATGAAGCTATGCGTGTGCTCAAAATGTCCGTTGCCCTTCTCTTATTGGCTTTCTTATCGTTCGGCTGCAGTAACGAAGAGGATGGTCTTGTTCAAGAGGCTCCATTTCCTGAAATCGAGAAGATCCAGCTTCTGGTGATTCATCACCGAAAGAATGGGGATCTGATCAGCTATCTCGCTCTTGAAAAGGTTCCTGCTAATCTACGAGCTTTTGTTGAACCAGCGGATGGCAGTCAGGAGCTTTTTGTGACTGTTCTCGGAACGAAGCGTCATAAGTTGTTGAAGAGGAGTTTCTCGATCTCAAGCCAAATCGGGGAGGACTCCCATAGAAAGGTCACCGTCATCGTTGAGAATGGTCTAGCGGTTAGTATTGATGGAAATGGATTTCATAGCCCAGCTCTCGTTTCGATAGATTCGTTGGAAATGATCGAACAGGCTTTGGTTGAAAAAAACATGAGATCGGAAGAGCCCTCGACGATCAGGATTTCAAATCAAGAGGTTGAGTAATGCCAGACCAGAACTAGCGTTTTTAGGGGTTGATGAATTAGCGCTTAGTCCTAGCCGCGTAAATCAGCAAAAAAAGGCGTTTTCATTCCATTTTCTTGCGCTAGCGTCCGGTGCCGGGACGTGACTTTTGAGGCCGCCGGTAGTTTATTATGTCCGAGCAACAGCCACCAGAGATCCCAGGATCGAAAAAACCAGCCCAGACTCCCTCTGACAAGGGAGTGAACTGGAAAGTGATCATTTTGTTCACCATCGCTTTGGCGATTATTTTCGTGGCCCTGAAGGGTGCTGGCGATGGTGATCGCGAGACTTTAAAGTTTACGGAATTTCGGAAAGCCTTACTTGAGGGTCGAATTCTTCAAACAGCCTCGGAGGACTACCCAGCTGGTAAACTCGAGCTCGTAACCTTTACTGGTGAGGCTCGCTCTGAAATTACTGGGCGGTTTTCTAAGGACGATCTTCTTGTGAAAAATTGGGAGGAACGGGTTCAGATTAAATCCGTTGTTCAAGTCGATATTGATAGTATTAGCAACGATCTCGATGAAACATTTGGGGAGAAGTTGAATTGGGTTGCTGTGGCGCCCGAGGACGATAGCTCAGCCAAGGAGGTTCCTTTTTCACAGATAAAGACCCTCCTTTCCGAGAATCGATTAGTTCTTGGGAAGGACGTCGAATTTAAGATTTTCCGAGAATTGAATTCAAACGTTGCCACCCTCTATGCGACTAAGGGGGAGCCGATTGGATTTAGCTCTGAAGAGCTAAAGACGATGACGTCAGATGGTAATCTTAAGAGCTTTCAAGTTAAACTGAGCGCAAGCTCGCGCGGAAAGTTGGAAGCCTTGATCGACTCGGGTATTTCCACGCGAAACCAAGACAACACATTCGGGAAGATCATGATGAGCCTTCTTCCGGTCCTTCTTCTAATCGTCTTGATTTTCTTTCTTTTTAGACATCAGATGAAATCGGCCGGCCGTGGGGCAATGAGTTTTGGCAAGTCCAAGGCGAAGCTCCTCACCATGGACCAACAAAAAGTGACCTTTAAAGATGTTGCCGGGATCCAAGAGGCAAAGGAAGAGCTTTTTGAGATTGTCGATTTTCTTCGCGACCCTCAAAAGTTTCAGGCTCTTGGTGGAACGATTCCGAAGGGTGTTCTTATGGTTGGGCCTCCAGGAACCGGTAAGACCCTACTGGCGCGTGCGATTGCGGGTGAAGCCGAGGTCCCCTTCTTCTCGATTAGTGGTTCTGATTTCGTGGAAATGTTTGTAGGGGTTGGGGCCAGTCGAGTTCGCGATATGTTTGAGCAAGGCAAGAAGAATGCTCCGTGTCTTGTTTTTATCGATGAAATTGACGCTGTCGGCCGCCACCGTGGACATGGGATGGGAGGCGGTCACGATGAGAGGGAGCAAACCTTGAATGCGCTTCTCGTTGAAATGGATGGCTTTGATACTCAGGAGGGTGTCATCATTATCGCGGCTACGAACCGTCCAGATGTATTGGATCCAGCCCTTCTTCGGCCTGGTAGATTTGACCGTCAGGTAACAGTAGCTCTTCCTGATGTTAAGGGGCGGGAGCAGATTCTCGGGGTTCATACCAAGAAAATCAAACTGGCTGCTGGAACGGATCTTGGTCTTATCGCGCGAGGAACCCCCGGGTTTTCAGGGGCGGAATTGGCAAACCTTATCAACGAGGCTGCTCTCCTAGCGGCTCGCAAGGGAATCAAAGCTGTGACTCTTGCGGAGATGGAGGAAGCGCGTGATAAGGTTCGTTGGGGGCGCGAACGGAGAAGTCTGGCCCTCTCAGATAAGGAAAAAAAGAATACTGCCTACCACGAGGCTGGGCATGCTATTTTGAACGAAATTTTAGACCACACCGATCCACTTCATAAGGTCACGATCATCCCGCGGGGGCCTTCGCTCGGATCGACTATGTTCCTTCCGGATGAAGATAAGTTCAATTATCGTAAGAATGAGCTTCTTTCGCAGCTCATCGTTCTGATGGGAGGACGTGTTGCGGAGGAGATTATCTTTGGGGATGTCACCAACGGTGCGATGGGAGATATTCGAATGGCAACGAGTCTAGCCCGCAAGATGGTTTGTGAGTGGGGTATGAGTACCGACCTCGGAATGGTTGAGTATGGCGATGGTGGAGGCGGAGGCTTCCTCGCTCGTGATATGATGAGTCAGTCTAAAAATTACTCCGAAGATACGGCTCAAAAAATTGATAATGAGATCAAGGATTTCATTGATCATGCCTACAAAGAAGCCGTAAGGCTCCTCAAAGAGAATCGGACTCTACTTGATAAGATTTCAGAGGCTCTTCTAGAGTTTGAGACACTAGACGCGCAGCATATCAAGGATCTCATCGAGCATGGCGAGATGAAAGATCCACCAAAGCCACCAGAACCGCCGGAGATCCCTGATGACATGCAGAAAGAGAAAGCTCCGGAGTCGACTGAGGAAAAAAATCGGGGTGAAGATGGGACGTTTATATCGGCCTTCAGTTAATTTTTTTCCGGTAATCAAGTTTCTCGAACACACACTCAAAAAGTAATCATGGAAAATGTTGTTATTATTGGGACCGGCTGTGCCGGTTGGACTGCCGCTATCTACACGGGTCGCGCTAATTTGGAGCCTCTTGTCCTTTCTGGGACGCAGCTTGGCGGCCAGTTGACGACAACGACCGAGGTCGAAAACTTTCCAGGTTTTCCGGACGGTGTTATGGGGCCAGAATTAATGGGGCGGATGCAACAGCAGGCGGAAAAGTTTGGAGCCAAAGTTGAATACAAAAAGGTTAATGAAATCACAAGGAATGAGGACGGAACCTTCGATCTCAAAACAGACTCAGGGATGGTCCAGTCCAAAACTGTCATCATAGCTACAGGAGCTGCTCCTCGGTACCTAGGCTTGGAAAACGAAATGACTCTAGTGGGCCATGGAGTGACATCTTGTGCGACTTGCGACGGGGCATTCTATCGTGATGTCCCAGTCGCTGTGGTTGGTGGAGGGGACTCAGCCTGTGAGGAAGCTAATTTCCTGACTCGTTTCGCATCGAAGGTTTATCTCATTCATCGTCGTGATGAACTCCGAGCTTCGAAAATCATGGCTGATCGCGTTCTAGCGAATGAAAAAGTTGAGCCGGTCTGGGATTCTGGAATCACCGAGTATCTCACAGATGAAGAGGGAGAGGTTCGTGCTGTCAATTTAGAGAACCTCAAGACTGGAGGAAAATCAGAGCTGGAAGTTAAATGCGTCTTCGTAGCAATTGGTCATGTTCCAAACTCCCAGTTTGTTGGTGGCCTAGTTGATCTCGATGAGAATGGATACGTTCTCCAGAATCCCCATAGTACAAGCACAAAAACGCCGGGGCTTTATGCTGCGGGTGATGTTGCGGACCATATTTATCGCCAAGCCATTACGGCTTCTGGACAGGGATGTGCTGCTGCGATTGAGGCGGAGCGTTATCTTGCCGACAGTGAGTAATTAGAAGCTATCGCGTTTCCTTAAGACTAGAACTCCAAGGGTTCCGGTTTTTTGTAAGCGCGCTTTGCACGCTGATTAGAGGAAGCAAATATTGAGCCGCCAGTTTTACTGGCAATCAGGGACTGAGGAACATCCCCTTGGTAGCCCTGATTAGGATTCAAGACCTGCGATCATTTTGGTGAACCATGCGGCACCGTCTTCGAGATCGGAGATCTGAATGAATTCGTCGGCCGTATGGGCTTGGTCGATGGATCCGGGTCCAAGGCAAATTGAAGGAATTCCGGCAGCCGATAAATGAGCCGCATCAGAAAACCAGGGAGCTCCGACGAATTTGAGGTTTGAATGAATTTCCTTAAGTTTCATGAGCCAGGGATGATCAGGCGGCATCGCCATGGGCGGCGATTCTGCGCTGTGTATCAACTCAACGTCTATAAGATATCGTTTCAAGATATCGCTTGCAGTTTCATCGCTCACTAAGGCGGGTACCGTTCTAATATCAAGGGTAGCAGTAGCCTGTGCCGGCACGATATTTGCGCGGGTCCCTCCCGAGATCATACCGACATTCATGGTTGATTGATCCAGAACGGGATGTTGAAAACCTGAAAGATACTTAAGAAAAGAGCCCTCGAGACCTTGTAGCTCTCTGAGGAGTTTAAGAATAGCGTTCTCACCAAGATGAGGCTGTGAAGCGTGGGTGGCTTTACCTGTTGCCTTTACTGTGGCCCAGAGACATCCCTTAGTGCAGTAAACGGCTTCCAGAGCAGTCGGCTCACCAGCAACTGCGAAATCGTATTGGTGTGCGTGGTTTTCAGCAAAGTGTCGGGACCCTGGCTGTCTCGATTCCTCGCCCATGAAGCCAATAAAATCGACTGCTATTGGGAGGTTTTCGAGAAGGTGGGCATTTTCGCGAAGTCCCCATAGCATTGCAGCCATGGGCCCTTTGGTATCGGAAGCTCCCCGTCCATAAATTTTGCCGTCACTGATTGAGCCAGAAAAAGGATCAATCGTCATTCCTGAAACCCCAACGGTGTCCAGATGAGGCCCAAGGAGAATTCGAGGGCGGTTTCTGGACCCTGGAGCTCGAGCAATTAAATTGGGCCGTCCGGGTTCCACTTCTTCAAAAACAGAATCGAACCCATAGGGTTCAAGGAACTCGGAAACTAGGTCGGCGACCTCCTTTTCCCCGCCCGGGGACACTCCGGGATCTCCATCTGGGTTAACTGACGGGATTTGGACGAGATCTTGGAGAAGTTCGACTACAGATTCCATTTGGGAGATTCTAAGAAATCAAATGCCAATGTGGAAGTTTTTCGTCTTGGCAAGAAGGGCCTCTCTTGGTGATAATGGAAAGATGAAAAACCGTTTAACCCTTGGCGTTGCCCTCATGCTTCTCGCCAGTTTCGTATTTGTGAGTTTTGCTGCCAAAAAGGATAACGGAAAAGATTCAGGCGTGGTTAGAGTGTTGATCATTGATGGTCAAAATAATCATAACTGGAAAGAGACTACTCCAGTGCTTGAGAAAATCTTTGGGAGTAATGAACGCTTTTCACTAGATGTAAGCACAAGTCCGGGAAATAAGGCTGCGAAGGAAGAGTGGGATAAGTGGCGCCCCGAGTTTCAAAAGTATGATGTCGTGGTGAGTAACTATAATGGTCAAATGTGGCCCGGGGAAGTGCGTGCTTCATTCGTTGATTTTGTGAAAAATGGTGGCGGGTTTGTTGTCGTGCACGCGGCAGATAACGCGTTCTCAATGTGGCCTGAATATAATGAAATGATCGGTCTTGGTGGTTGGGGAGGACGTAATGAGAAGAGTGGTCCTTACGTTTATTACAAAGACGGCAAAGAGGTTGTAGACGAATCTAAGGGAAGGGGGGGGAATCATGGACCCCAACACGAATTTGTGATCACAAATCGAGCCGATGATCATCCGATTACTAAAGGGATGCCCAAAGAGTGGTTACATGCCAAAGATGAGCTTTATGACATGCTCCGGGGACCTGCCAAAAACATGGAAGTTCTTGCGACCGCTCCAAGTGAGAAGACGAATCGCGATGAGCCCATGCTCATGGCCCTTAACTACGGGAAAGGCCGGGTTTTTCACACAACGCTGGGACATGCTAATTATTCAATGCAGTGCCGAGGATTCTACGACACCCTTTTAAGAGGCGCTGAGTGGGTTGCAGGTAAAGAGGTGACGGTTAGTTGGTCCAAGGATTTCCCAACCAAAGAGAAGGTTACTCCAGTCAAGTGAGGTGACGTCTAATTTGCTCCAAGCGTGGTATTACCTTTTGACGTTTGGGACATGAAATTTTTCTTCTCTAGTCAATGACGGTTCCTGGCGGTGCCGTCTTTCTTCCTTTAATTGGTGCAGTGCTGCACCCGCTTTTAGGATGGTGTATTCAGAAGGGAACGTTTCATGGTGTCCGTCTATCCGTGATTGTTGCTATCGCAAATTTAGTCACGGCATTCATATTCCTCTTTTATCTTCACCCAACTGGGAGCTGGGAAATTTCTGGAAGAGATTGGTGGGCGATCGGAAATGGGCTCTTCTTTTTTTTGGGGCAATGGTTCTCCATCCAATCAGTGAAGACGGGCGATCTGGCGGTTCATTCTTCCGCTTTGGGAATGAAGGTGGTGATTGTGGGATTCTTTTCTATGCTGGTGGGGCTTGAACCGAGCTCATGGAGTTTAGTGTGTGGCGTTATCCTAGCAACGGTAGCGATTTTCCTTGTCTCAGGAGGAAGTGCGGAAGGTTGGCGAACCCATCGTGTAACGGTAGGTCTGACTTTGGTGGCTTGCCTGTTTTTTGGAATTAATGATTTTTTAACCGGTTGGCAGAGTCGTGAAATCGGAGCAGCACGCTGGCTCATTCTTATGATGAGTACGAGCGGGGTTATTTCAATTGGCCTCTTATTTCGTCGCGGAGAGCAATTGGCGATGTTGGTTAGAAATCCCCGCATTGCGACTTTTGTAGTCGGAGCGGGACTTTTGCTCGGACTGCAGGCTCTTGTCGTGAATTTGGCATTCAGCCGTTATGGTCAGCCGACTTTAAGTAACGTTGTCTTCAGCACTCGAGGATTGATGGCGGTTCTTTTCCTCTATTTCATCGGGCGTAAGAGCGATCCACGTTTTGTAAGGAAACAGAGTGCAGGTGGGGTCCTGATGGTGATAGCGCTTGCGATCGTGCTGGGAGCATGAAAAGCCAACTATTGATAAGGGAGGATTTTGTTTTCTAAGAGAGGGAATAAGAGGTGACTACCTTCGTTCATAAAGGAGTCCGCCCGGCTATTCTTCTTCGGTGCCCCCGAGAGTGACATTGATTTTATAATTATTTTGGAGGTGGGAATGAGCTTTACTGGCTTGTCCGGATTTTGGATAGCGTTTGCAAGTCAGTTGAAAGGTCCGGATCGCCTTTTCCTTGTCATTTGCCTCTTCGTAGGTGTAACCGATTTGCAAACTCGCCTCAGGTGCTGACTTCTCTAGAATCTTAATCTGATTGTAGAGAGTGATGGCCTCTCGGTGCTCCTCAATCTTTCGATGGCAATTCGCCATCGCAAAGTAATTCGCGGGAAATCTATCGATTTGACGATAGCAGGCGATCGCTTTTTTCCAGTCCGACTGTGTCTCGTGACATCCGGCGATGGACCAGAGGTATTCGCCCGAATTATCTCCGTCGATTTCGATGATTTCACGATAGCAGGCAATCGCTTTTTCCCAGTCGGATTGGGTCTTATAATAACCGGCTATCGTCAAAAGATATTTAACAGAATTATCTTTATCGATTTCGATGATTTTACGATAGCAAGAAATCGCCTTTTCCCAGTCAGGTTGGCTCTCATAACAACTGGCAATATCCAAAAGATATTCGACCGAGTTATTACCGTCGATTTTTATGAGCTGCCGATAAATTGTGATAGCGCCAGCAACTTTTTTCTCCTCAAGTGACATCGTGGCAAGATTTTTGAGACCTGCTAGCTGATCTTCAAATTCGCCATAGATTTTCCGAGCTTCGTTCCTTCGGTCTCGCGACTTGTACCATTGCGCCATCGTTCCACGAAGACTGTCATTCATGCCGAAACGCTCTCCAATCTCGCGATAGATTTTCATAGTTTCGCTATGGCGGCCAAGAGTAGTATTCAAATCTGCTGCCTGATAGAAGAATTGTGATGCCAACTCAGTGCGGACGGTTGCCTCGTTTCTAAGTGTCATGATTAATTGATCCCCCAACTTTAATGCGGCAATTCTTGTTTTTTGATCTCCCAGGAGATGCTTCATCGTTTTGACGGAGAGGCTGTAAACTTGTTCGAAAAGCTTTGTTCCAGAATACGTGGTGGCTAGGGCTCTTTTTCCTTGGTCGAGGTTTTGTGCAAAGCAGTGTAATTCAGCGAGCTCGTGACATGCCTTGATGCAGGCAGTTTTCGATTTTTCGGTCCGTTCTACCCTGAAAGTGAGTTCACTTAGAAGTGTGAGGCGTTCCTCCATGTCCTCATGTAAGCGTGCGTAGTGGAGGAGATCTTGCCGTGCGCGCATTGCAAGTTCATGGCTAGGGTACTCCTTGATGAGGAATCGGTATGACTTTTGAGCGTCCTTAATTTCGCCCATTGTGCGATAGGCGTCTCCCATACAATAGGATGCGATCGTGGCTTCAGGAGATTCTGGCCAGTAGTCGATGACGGATTGAAAGCCCTCGCGTAAGGCGGTTTTGGGCTTTTTTAGTTTCATCATCGTATGACTCCACATCAGCTGCGCGTAGGGAGCACCAACGCTTCTTTCATAGAGGGTTAAGAATTTTTCATATTCGGCGAGAGCGATCTTAAAACTTCCTTTTAGAAAGTGCTTCTCGGCAATTTTGATTTGATAGCGTTCGACCTCCCGCATCTTTTCGAAGGTTTTAACGTCAATTTGTTGGAGCGTTGAGAGAGCTGCGGTCGCGAATGAACCGAGGGCGAGGACAAGGCTAAGGATAAAGGCAGGCATAATTATTTCTTGGTTCGTTCAAGCCACTTGTTGTATTCGGTGTGGGCATAATAAATGATGTTGACCCCGAGTTGATAGGACGACTCCCAGACCTCCCGTTTGACTCCAGAATGGCCGTCAGCCCAAGCATCGCCAATGTCTCCCGGGTGGTAATAAGCGACAAGTCGACCGTCGACAACCCAGCCGAGTGCGTTTGATCGTCCATGCGGAGCGACGATAGGGAGGCGTGGAAGTGAATAAGGAATTCGATGGATCGGATGGTCGAGATAGACATCGATAGTTTCGACACGTGGAAGAATCTTTTTCATCATCGAAACAAATTGGCCTTCCCACCCAGAGCTTCCTCCGTTGTCACCAAAGAGCATGCCGTGGTGCTCGATCAGATAGCGACGCATGGTCTGAATCTCTGTGTCGCTAAGGCTGATTCCTTCTTGTCCGGTCATGTAAACGATAGGCGGACTTTTTCGTTTGGGAAAGCTCTTGAGTCGACCGATTTCCATTGGTTCGGGGCGGTCGCTAACTGGGTGGCCGGTGCGGACTCCGTATTCGGTCAGCAAATTAAGGTCGGAACCGCGATCCATATCTTGTTCCCAGTCGCCGCCATCATATTTCAGGCGAATAAAGCGAACTTTCCCTCGCGCTGTGCCTGAGGAAAATCCTGCGCTATCCCCTTTGCCTTGTCCGATTTGATAAAGGTGTTCCGTGACTTCGAGGACTTCAAGTTTGACGTCATCAATGGGAGGAGGATTGAAAAGGACGCTGCTGTAGGGGTTGATGACAAACTTCTTGTTGATCACCTTTTGGATTTTGACGACTTGCTTAAGTTGAATGCTATCTCCACCTCCGAGCGGTGATTCGTAAATACTACAGCCTGAAAGCCTCGTTAAAATGAAGGCTGCGATACTGAAGAGTATGGTGTAGCTCACGAGGGTAAGGAGAGATTGGCGGAGTTTGTGGTTCTTCTTCCCAAAGTACCACGCCGAAAGTCTACGAGGATCCCAGGAATGGCTGTAGTTGGAATTAGTGGAGACGCGCTTTGTTTCGTGATCAATCCCCCAAGCAGTCCATCCAAGTCCAAGAAAGAAGGCTCCGACTGTTCCGATTTGTGAAATGGTAATCGAGAGCGCGTAGGAAAAGTTAAGAAGAGGGAGGTGAATAGCGAGTTGCCAGACTGGAAGGTAGAAAGCACTTAAAACCCCGCGGCGAATGAGGAGGGAAGATCTACGATGTCGGCGGACCCAAAAAAAGAAGACTGGAAGCACTGATATGAAGCCGATCGCTGCGAGCCAACGATTCAGCCAAAACCAAACATGTGCGTCGACCCAGAGAAGGCACCAGAATACAGCGTAAATCCCTGTCAACGAGATTGGGCTGCGAAGGCGGCGGGGGAGCCGGCTGCAGAGATCTTTAATCTTTTGTTGAGGGAGCATTGCGGTTGCGTCACAATGGGAGTCGAGAAATCGAGTTGTTTCACTCTAGGTCTTTGAGAAAACTTCCTCCATCGTCTTCGAGTGGATTGACATTTGCTGGGGCGGTTTTCTTTTCATTAACCCCAAGTGGAGCGAGAGGTTCGGCGGGCTTTGTTTGGTTAGGAGTAGGCTTGGCTTCTTTGGGCTCGGGAGCGGGAGTTACTGAATTTGTAACGATCGGCTGTTCAGGGTCAGGAGTTTCTTTATTCCCCAAAAAATAAGGAATGGCGGTTAGGGCAAAGATGGCAACGATTACCAAGATAACTGAAAGAATAATGGCTCGGATGAGCTGGCTCGATGCGACAATTCCCAGCATCTCCGGTGGGCTCTTCCCCTTTAGTTCACGAAGAAATAGTTGTAGCTCCTGAACGGTGGCGCTTGAGTTAGCCTTAATCTCACGAAGGTCGGCCTTGGTGCTGGCCATAGAAGTGCGAGATTCACCAGTGTTTTTTGAATTGCCTTTCATTGGGAAGGTAGAGGTTGTTCGGGTTCAAGGATATGAACGAGATCGCCGCCGGCTTCACTGATCGCAGCGATAATGGGTTCAAAGTGTATTGCTTTGGCTTCCTTGTGAACTTTGAGAAAGACATAGCGTTTTCCCGATGGGGTATCACCGAGGATTTTTGAAAGAGCGGCAGGAAGCGCATCGGTAGAAATCTCTTTGCCATCTAGGTAGTTTTTGAACCCAGTATCGATGGTGACGCTCGCTAGCGGGGAGGCGACCATTTCAACTTCCTTAAGCTTGGCGGGTTGCCAGCGAACGTGACTGTCGTCCTGCGCTCGAGCGAGTATGACGAAGAAAATAAGCAATAAGAAGCCGATGTCTCCCATCGCGAAGGAAGGAACGGATGCCGTAAGTTTTTTGCGGGGAAGTTTCATTCGACGTTAATGATCCGATCTGATTCGATTTCGAGAGTGAGGATGCCGCCTGCTTGTTCGATGACTTGTGAAATTTTAATCCAGAGCGGGTAAGGCGTATTGGGTGCGCTTTTAACGGTGACGATACGGTCTTCATCTCTCGTCTTTTTAGACAAGGCTGCGTTAAGTTTGAGGGGAAACTCGTTAAGTTTTAGAGGGCTTCCGTTCAGGATGATACTGTTTGGTGTAATTGAAACTTCGATATTTTTGCTTTGTTCCTGCTTCTCAGTTTTCTCCTCAGTCTTTGGAAGGATTTGTGCGATTCCGGTCTCTGGCTGCACTGCAGCGCAGACGAGAAAGAAGATAATAAGGATGAAGGCTATATCCGAACTGGCACTGGCAGGTGGATCGACCAATAATTTACCACGTTTCAGTTTCATGAGCTTTCCTTGTCCAGAGTCAGTCGGAGAGAAACAACTTCAATGAGCTCAGCGGCAGATGATTCAACCTGAAGAACGAAGTCATTGATGAGTCCGGTGAAGTAGTTGAAAGCCATGTAAGCTGGAATACCTACGATTAATCCGAAGGCAGTGGTGAGAAGGGCAACTCGGATTCCCGATGCCGCAGCTTGCACGATGTTCTGTTGACCAATATTCGCTTCGATATCACCGAATGCTACGATCATCCCTTGCACCGTCCCGAGAAAACCCAGCATGGGTGCAACTGAAGCGATAGTGGCGAGAATGGGAAGATGACGCTCGAGGGCGGCAACAATATTAACACCGTAGTTTTCCATACTTTTTACGACCTGTTGTTCCATCTGAGCCTGATCGTAGTTTAGACGGCGAAGGACGAGGTATTTACGAAGACCGTTTGAAAGGATCGCGGGAACAGGTCCGCGTGCAGAGTCGCAGAGTTTTAAAGACTCTTCAACTTTGTCTTCGGATAAGAGTTCGATGACTTCTTCACGGAGGCTTTCGGCATCGGTTTCGAGTAGCTTGAGGCTTCGATAGCGCTCAATGATGACCGCGATAGCCATGACTAGAAGGGCGAGTAAGGGCCACATGAAGGGTCCGCCTTCAAGTAGAAATTTTAGAGCGCCGGATTCAAAAAATCCGGCATCAGCGAGGTGGGCTGGAGTCATGTTTATTCGTTTAGATTAGCTTCTTTTTCAAATTGGGAGAGAAGTTCCGGGAGTGCGAGTCTTCCTCGGGAATACTTTGCCGCGTCGCTTTCAGGGAAGTCCCACCGGCAGCGGTTGTAACGTCGAAAAGCATTGGGGATATCTCGACCCATTCGATAACTTTCACCCGCCCAAAATAGTGCTTGGGCGGTAAGTTCTTGGTCAGGAAAACGCTTAGTAAAGGCGTCGAATGATTTACCCCCTTTTAGAAATTCTTCCTGCTTGTAATGGCATTGGCCAATGCGGAACGCCATCTTCGGAGTCCATTCATGGTTTGGGAATTTCTCCAGGAATTTTTCGCCAACCGAGGCTGCAACGGAATAGTCCTCTTTAGTGTAAAAGTGTTCGTTAATACGAAGCATGACATTTGCGATGAGAGGGCTCTTTGGATAGGTTCCAGCTAAGGTCACATATGCTTCAAGCGCTTCATCGAGTTCACCGGCTTCTTCGTGACATTGACCAAGTTTATACTGTGAATCCGGGGCAAGATTGTGCTCGGGGTGATTTCTGACAATGGATCCATATGCGGCGATAGCTTCGTTCCAAGCCTCCATTTCTTGAGCGAATTGGCCGAGAAGGTAGGAGACACGTGGAGCGTATTTGGGGTTTGGGTAATCGTCTTGAAGATCGCGGAGAACGCGTTGCCCTGAGGTCAGTGCTGCTTCAGCCTTGGTGGCTTGTTTGAGTTTGCGTTGGCTCTTGAAGAGCTCGAAGTAGCTCTCGGCGATATGAAATTGAGTTTGGATCGCTAAGTCTTCATCTTTGTAAATCTTACTAAAAGCAGCCATCACGCCATCAGTGCCAATAGCAACCGGCAGCATACGTTTGATGATTGGTTGTCCGTCGATAGTTTGAATGACGTTATCAAGATATCCTGCGGTGATTTGATCGCCGAAGAAACATTCGATTTTTCCTTCGAAATTTCCGGGCTCCGGTTCGGGATTCGCCTGGAGGGGGAATGATCCACTGAATACACCGCTGTGTGTCAGAGTTTCCTCTAGTTCGACCGTTTCGTCCTCACCGCTTTCGGTGATAATTCGCACTATCGCCATATCTCGCTTTTTCGAAATATCGAGATCTGGATCGGAAAGGCGAAGGAAGAGTTTCTTGCCGACGTGTGCGATTTCGGCGGGTTCTAAATATTCTTCATTGGTGATTTCGAGGCTAGCAGCGGAGAAGAGTTTTGCGGCAGCGTTCAGAGCAATTTTGGAGTCATCGGGCCGTGAGTGGTCCTGGTAGATGGCGGTGAACTGGTCCGTGCCAATAACGCTTAGGACAGCCAGTGCAGCTTTAGATTTAGCTGATCCATTATCGAGTTCGGTTTCAGGGTCGGGCTCGGTCGGAATAATGATTTTTCCGAGTCCGCCTTTTGGCAAAGTGCCGTCTTCGGGAACCATCGTGATACTTTGTGGCGAGCCTAAGAGGAGAGGGATTTGGCCAACGAAACGCCCTTCTAAAAGAGCTGGGTTGCGAGACTCGGAAAGGGCTTCATTCGGAGGAGCGAAGGCCCGCGATAGAACACACTCGACTTGTGTCTTTACTCCTTGGGTGGTCATGACATCGACGAGCACCGTGCTTCGGGAATCCTTGGCGCGGTCGGGATCAATAACTTCAATAGTAAGAGGGAGGCGATACTCGACCTTGCTGATGTGGTCTTGTGGGCGAGGCTCTTCAGTGGGAAGAAACCGCATGCCGCCTTCAACTGAGGTTTCACTATCGACAATCTGGATTTGGGCTTGCGTAGGCTCATTTAGAAGGACGACTGTCTCACGATAAAAAGCATGCCCAGGGAAGATGTTCTGCACATCTTTATAGCGAAGGTAAACCTTGTCTCCTTGTTTGACGGTGATCTTACCTTCGGTGGCTTCGGCGGCCGTGTCGATTTCAGCGAGGAAAACCCCAGTCGAGGCACCGGTCTCGGTTGCAGTGTATCTGAAGGGGGGGGCTGAATTAACTTGAATCTCTACTTCGACTTCATCGCGATCAAGACCGACGTCTAGATCAAAGTCGACAATCTCAGCAACGATTCGTTCGCCGGGTTCGATACGAAGAAGTTCTTTGCGGGTCCCTTTTACCGAGCCACTTCCGCTACGATTAAAGTCGTAACTAATAGGTGTGATTTGGCCGTTGTAGTAGGTCGCAGTGAGAGACTTTGTGAGAAGGCGATTTCGTTGCTCAGCTCCAGCAGTAAGCTCGTCAAGATAGGAAACCGTAACTGTGTCCCCAGGCGCGAGCTCAAGGATATCATTACTCGCGAGTTCAAGAACGTCGGCTGTGGGTGGGATGTGTTTGAGTTCACCACCTGAAATTTCTACGTTGCTGATAGCGATTCCCTCGCCGCGATACTCAAGGAACTCAAAATCAATGAACCTTAGCTCGCGAGAGGGCATTGAAAGGGTCCAGTGGTTTTCTTCTTGAGTGATTTCAGGAGCAGGAACTGGTTCGAAATATGGAATGTCCGCAGCGGAATCCGGATCAAAATCAGTAGCGGTGAAAGGTCGCATTTTGACGATTGATGATTGGCGATTTTCACGAGCCAGTTTTGCTTCGACTGACTTTGCTTCAGGAGTGGCGATGGTGAGGATGTTGAGTTTGTGGACCCCTCGAGGAACAAAGAGATCTACACTTTGGGATCCTTCGCGAATCGGCATCTCCAGCTTTCCGTTGAGCATGAGGGCGGTGTTTCGGCCGGACACCTCGATTCGTATCGCTCCTTCGCGCTCCTGGACAAGTGGGCCAGACCAAAGGAGGAAGTAGGCGTCCGTGCTTTCCTCCGGGGATTGCCACGAGAGAGCTTCCACTTGATTGACCTCTGTTGGTTTAACTTTTTGGACGAGGTTGGAGATGTCTTCCCATGAGTAGTGTTCTTTCAGATTTTTGGCTGAAGTCTTGAAGACTCGAAGGTGCATATCAGTTTCTGGGAAATTGAGCGGTAGAGCGGGTTTTGGTGGTGGGAATGAAGCAAGGTCGAACCAAAAGCGTCCGTCGTGACTCCCTCGAATTGTCATCCGGACTGGGGCTTCTTCCTCTGTCTGGGGAGAAGTAAGAGTGATCGAGTCAGTCTTGCGTAGCTCTTTCATATCGATCGAGAGGGATTTGGGTGCGGCGCCGTCGGGTTCGCTCCGCCAGGTGGTTTTGAGAGAATGATCAATTGCTTTGAGTGGGCTATGATCAAGGGCGGAATCTGAGGCTTTTGCTCCTGCGGGAAGTTCTCCGGTGCGGGACATGCCAAGAAAGATGCCACCGTGTCGGCTCTCTTCATCGATTTTGAGTTGAACTTCATCGCCACTTGAAGTGGAGAGTTTCACGCTGACCTTGTCGGGTGCGTCAGTAAGATCGCGGTCCCCATCTTTAATCTGGAAATAAATTAGATTGCCGGGTTTGACCTGATTTTTCGGCCGGGAAGTAGAGCGTGATTGCTCCTCTTTCTTGTCTGCGATTTCCTTTTTCAGGGCGTCCGTAAAACTAGCGTCTTGTTGATTAATAATTTCGCTGCTGGCGACTTCGAGTGATCCATTGGAAGCGATGCGAAGACGCGTGTTGCTTAGAAATTCGAACTGGAACTGCTTTTTAAAATCCTCGGGGTAATCGACTGAGATAATGTCGCCTCCGGTGACCTGTAAGATTCCATCTCCAATATTTGCCTCGCCAAGGATAGTTGGGAATTCAGTGAGAAAGATTCCTTTGCCTGCCCCACCACTGCTTAGGAAAGATTCTTCACGATCATTCCCGGGCTCGGTGCGGACGATGACGGGGATGCGTGTTTCACCGCGGCTAATCCCCAAATCTGGGTCTTGCACGACGACTGAGAGAGCCTTGCCTGGTGCATGCCAGAGTTTTGATTCTTGTCCGAGGCGTCCCACAGTGCGAAGGGTCTCTAGTTGAGTAAGGAATCGTTGTTCGATCCCATAAACCTCGGCGAGGTTATAGAGCGTTTTGTTGGCGAGTTTGGTATCCGGAGCTTGCTCTAGGACTGAGAGGAAAATCCGGCGCGCTCGTTCGTTTTCCTCTTGTCTGATAGCGAGGACTCCTCGGAGGAAGTTCGCTCGTATCGATATCGAGGGATTGGGGTTTTCTGAGAGTGTAGTGAAGATTTCTTCAGCCTGATCGTAGACGCGCTGGGCCACGTAAGTTTCGCCAATTCCAAATTGTGCTTCAATCGCCTCGGGCTGTTCTTTGTAGAGATTCAGAATTGTGGTGAATTCAGCACGAGCAATGTCATATTGTCGGGCTCGCTGATAGTTACGTGCTAGAAGAAGCTGAATTTGTGACTTGTCGCGAATATCGACTTTTTCAGATTCGCTAAACTTAAGCATCCATCCACGAAGGATATCCTCAGCTCGATCATGGTCTTCAGGAGTCCCTTGCGCGATGTGAATTTCTGCACCAAAAAGAAGAAGTTCTATCGGAAGCTCATGGCGGTGCTTGTTGAAAAGCTCCTGATTTTGGTAATAGCTAGCCTCGGCTCGCTCGTTATCACCAAGACGAAGGTGGAGGATGGTTTGTAGAAGCGGGGCGATCGGGCTATCTGCGGAGATATCAGCACTTAGGGTTCCCATTTCTCGATAAGCCTTGCCGAGAAGTTTTCGAGCCTCCGTTATCTCGGAATTACCTACTGAACGGATGGTGTTTAGCAGCCCATTTAGGATCGTGGTTCCAAGTGGGAAATCTTTGCGAGCGAGAGCAGCCTGAGCGTAGGGGTAGATTCGCCTCCATGATTCATAATGTTGGTCGGCCGTCTTGATAAGAGCTTGTGCGCTTAGAAGTCGATCGGTCGATTTGGTAGAGGTGCTAAGAAGATCGAGTCCGGCTTCACTGCTCACTCGTCCAATGCGGAGATCTCGAATTATAGTGTAAACACGCTTTTTTTTGTCATCAGACCAATCTTTAGAGCTCTTGGCAGTTTCGAGCCAGGAACGAGCAGGCCACTCACTCATCCCCCAAGAGCGGAAAGGTGTTTGATCTGCTCGATCACGGGCTTTTTTGAGAAGCGATTGCATTCCATCGAGATCGTCAGCCCGGAAGAGAAGGTTCGCGAGTTCAGCAGCGTAGGCCCCGTGGTAATCAGTGTCTGCTGCTGAACGATTTTTGAGAAAGCTCTGTGCCGCGCCGGGTTTCATAGTCGATGCGACCCGGAGGGTGCAATCAACATATTCGCGGTTACTCTGATCAAGATCCATGAAGGATCTCCACCATTGGATGGCTTCG
>Ga0206682_10000200_pt1 | contig 62455 bp, 68 predicted proteins | sample M240m12015metaG_FD_155444 | JGI IMG/M metagenome (GOLD analysis project Ga0206682, IMG submission 155444) | Ammonia-oxidizing marine archaeal communities from Monterey Bay, California, United States - M2 40m 12015 | ecosystem: Environmental > Aquatic > Marine > Intertidal zone | place: USA... | reverse complement strand
GTATGGCAATAAGTGTAAAGCGTATCAGGCGCGTCCGAAGCTACTACAACTTCTACAAACCTTACTTGGCCGTTGTAGGTGGCGAAGTTCGTGGTGTAGTCAGAAGCCGTATCGTACTTCTGCGTCGTATCCCCGTCATCATCTGGGTCGCCAAGGTAGTAGGTTACGCCAGTGTCGTAAGCTGCCCCGCCTGTCGCGTGAGTTCCATTTTCTGTTGTAGAGAACAAGAATGGATGCGTGTTGACGGTACTATCGTGAACATAGAAACGATATGTGCGGCCTCGGATCAACTCAACTTCACCAGCAAGAATGCCATTCACGTTGTACTTATTCGCACCAGCGGCGTCAGCCGCGACTGTGATCTTGTAAGGCATTGTTCCCGCGTTTGGAGTGTTCGTCCAGGTGACGCCCAGATCGACTGTGCGATATACCTTCTTATCGGTAACTAAGAGCAATTCGTTTGCTGCACTACCGCAACGCACATCTACGAGGTCTTCCCAAGTGACGCCCGATGGGAAGTCAAATGCGTACTCCCAATCAGAAGTCGTAGAAGAAACCGCCGTGTTGCTGTCGTAGGTCGAGTAGATAACTTTATCAGAAGACAAGGCCATGTAGATGTAGCCCGATCCAGCAGACCCGCCTTCACATGCTGTAGCACCCACCATGATACCACCCGCTGCGGCCGAAACTGCCGAGAGAGAGAACTGAGAGTTCTGCAACATGGTTGTAGTTGTTGGGTTGCCATCTGACGAAATGTAGACAGTACCGAAAACAACACCAGTAAGGAAGTATTCACCCGTTGTCTTAATGCCCACGCAGCTAGAGATAGCACCAGCCGCCCAATTGGTGTTTGTGTAAATTGCAGCATCCTTGCGGCGGTAGTCAGCAATAAACGAAACTGTCGTAGAGCCAGAAGCGGGTGTACCGTTCACATAGCAAAGGCCAGTTTTGCCATCTACGTTTGTAGCCCAGCGGTTGTTGTCAGTCGCGTCTTGACCCCATGTGTTAGCAGTGGTTTGAGCACTGCCGTTTGAAAGGAAATTCGCAAGTGTGTAAGTCGAACCGTTGTTCGCGGAACGAACATACCAATCGGTGTCGTCAAGGAACGGCAAAGGCATACCATTTTGCGCAGCGTTGAGAGCCTCAACAGTCATGGTCCCCGCAGCGTTGTCTACGGAAATCTTCCGAGTGAGTTCAACGTCTACTGTACCTGTGTTGGTCACATCGCGGGATGTGTTCTTCAAGGTAGCCATCAAAGAAGACTGGTCGAAGCCTACAACATCTAAGTAGTCTTCCGCATCCAGTGTCCAGCTATCGTCGAGAGGCTTGTAATCCTCGAAGTCAATAGCTTGGTAATCCTTGTCTGAAACGTAAAGGAATACGTTGCCAGTTTCGGAACCATTGTTAACTATGTTTACATTCATTGTCGCAGTCCGTGACGCTGGAACTGTATAAACAACTTCCGTATCCCGACTTCCGACGACTTTTTTTCCTAATAATCCGTTTGCCATGTTATCCTCTTAACTAACTTTGTGACAGAAAATAGACTTTGGACGGAGACATTTGATAGGCATTGAGAGCCGACTGAATGCTTGTCTGTAGTCCGTTAAGAGCGGCTTGCTCTGTTGTACTCGCAGCCTGTACCGCTGCAACTTGGGTAGCACCTTCTGCCGTAACTATGGCAGTCTTGTCTGCGCTTGCAGATTGAACGGCAGCGATCTGAGCCGTGCCTTCGGCAGAGACCGCAGAAAGGTTCGCGTTGCCGTTGAAGATTTCGATCATCCTTGAGAGATAAACGAGATCGGCGTTAGGTGTAGAAGCATCTAAGCCGTTGAGGCGTGTGCTTAACTGGTCGGCTAAAGCCTGTTGGTCTGCGACTGAAATGCTTGGCATTATAGGGTACTCCCGTCGAAAAGGCCGCCGTGCAGTTGTGCGAGAAGAATGCCCTGTGCGATGACCGTTGGTGTTGTTTGGAATGCTTGGTTTGCGTAGGTCTGAGCGTTGTCCCTAGCTGTCTGCGCTGCGGAAAGAGCCGCCTCAGAAGCAGCCTGCGCGGTCTGGGCGTCAGTCTCAGAAGAAGCAGCCGCAGTGGCACTTGCCTCTGCGTCAGCACGCTTGCCTTCCATGTCAGCAAGGGCCGTAGTCTTGAAAGAGTTAAGGTCTGAGAATAGCTGTGTGAATGATGCAATCTCAGTTACCGCGCCACCCTCACCAATCTGAAGGTTCATCTTCTCAGCACCGCTAGTGCTGTCGTAGGTAAACGTAAAGGCGTCGATCTCGCCGGTCGCTTCATCAAACAGCTTACCCATAAGTTGAGCTAGGGTGAGGCCACCCTTTTCCGCATCCTCAAGATACGTGTCCAGCAAGTGCGTACCAGTGTTCGCACTTCTGAAATTTAGCTGTTCTGAGGGGACGCGGGTACGTGCCATTAACTACCTTCCTCATTCGCCAAAGTCCGTAACTGCGCTATGCGAGTTGAGGACAACGACAACAGTTCTTCCATATTGTTTAAACGACCAATCAAGTTGCCAGAATTGAGATTGGCTGTCTCTCTCAAGCTCAATAATGCACCGCGAAGGGAGTCCATGTCGTCCCTAATCGGCCTCAACTCTTCGTTTATCCGCGCGTTGATATATTCTCGCGTTACCGCATCAACCTGTGACGCCCAATTACGGCTGTGTACGGGGTTCGTCATCGCTCGTTTCCTTTCATGGGAACCAAGTTGCCCTTCTGAACTTCACGCTCAATGTCTTGGGCTGGCTGGACAGACGCGCCTCGCGCCTTTTCCATAAGCATCATTTCCTGAGAAGGGGTCGGACCCTTGGCTTGTTGCTCTTTGCTGATCTTGAATTGATCCAAGTCAGCAATACCCATTGAACGAATGGCCTCTTCAACAACCTTGCCGCCATTGTACTCCATAGCCATGCCAGTATCATTCAATACTTTCAGCATGTTAATCCATGTCTCGGCGTTTCTGGTGGGTTCTAGCGGTAAGGTGCCATCAACGACGAGGTAATCAATCTCGCCTTGTATGTCGGAAATGTTGAAGTCCAAGTAACCATCTTGCACCATGTTAGCGATAGGTGCCGCCGTGTCGTCAGAACCCAAACGAATGGAACCCTCAGACGCAAAGAAGTCTTGGACATTGGAAGTCATCATACGCACCATCGGGCGTACAGAAGTGGCAGATATTACGCGGGACAAAACACCCAAACGCTGGCTACCAAGTTGAGTAAGACGCTGGATTTCTGTCGCCGTGCGAACACCACCCTCGGCTGTGGGCATACCCTGTTGAGCATCAGACGCCGCACTAAGACGCTGTTTCAACTGTGACATTTGGTTGATGTCATTCCAGTGACCGCGCGTCACATCAGGAACTTGGGCAACAAACACACCCTCACCAGGCTTGGCACCTGGCATTGTACGGACAAGGCCGTGAGGGTTGCGATCTATAAGGTCGCCAATCGCAATCTGAGTGGGGTCCACAAAGATCAGGTTAGAAAGAGCGGCTTGCACGTTGTCGATGCGGGAGCGCAAGAGCCATGTCGCAATGTCATGCAAGGGGAGGAGCAAGTCATAGAGCGATTGGGAGTAGGTCTTGTGTGCATCGTGGTACAAGCCGCCTATGGTCACAGGGAACTGACGACCATATGGGTTTAACTGAGCGCGAATGATCACACTCTCGTCTAAAACTGTGCAGACCATCCATAGGTGGTCAATCTGAGGAAGGTTTACCTCGTAACCCGCAAGGCGAACCCACATTTCGTCCACAACTCGGCTGTCACCAAGCGTGAAGTAAGAGCCGCCGTTCTCGCGCCTGTTACGCTCGGCTGGGTCTATTGATAATCCTCGTCCAGCTTCCTTATGCCAACGGTGTCCTTCCCATCCACCCGCTGGTGGGGTAATACGGTTGCGGAGCGCAGGGTACTGACTGAGCTTGGGGTACATGCCTGTCTGTAAAAGGGCGTCATAGCTGGAATAGTCTGAGAAGATGATGTATTGCATCCTCTCCCAATCGCCCCATTGGACTCTCGGATCATGGAATACGCGCCTCGGATCAAAGTTTGTAATCTGGTTGGTTCGGTTTGTATTATCCCAAGTGATCTTGGTGGGGGCGTATCCATATCTGATACAATCAAGAAGGTGCTGCGCAATTCGGGCCTCCCCTGCTGTTCGACGCATCTGTTGGTGGATCAAACGCTCAATGATTGCAGAAGACTTGCGGGATTTTCGGTTCAAACCCTCCAACTGAAACATAGGATTGCGGCCCGTAAGTGCCGCCATGAGGTACGTTAGAACCGTATCTGCGATTGCGCGCGTATCGGCAATGACCGCCTTCTCTCTAAACGAGGTGGCATCAGGACGAACATAAACATCATGCGCCCGATCCGCTTCATTCCAATGGTCGTAGCGTCGAGAGATACGATCATACGACATTTGCATCGCAGACTTTATATAGTCTACGAGCTTTTGCTCTTGGTCGTCCGTAAGGTCCGACGATATGTCCTCATAGGCCAGAAGCTTCGTCGCATGTTCTGACAGATCGACAACGATCCCGTCATTGAGCGGTGTGTACTCTGATCTGTAGTGGTTCGTTATCAATGCCATGATTTCTTTTTACCTTTTATCTGCACCCCAAGTCGTCCCCATTATTCGCCCCAATTTCTCCATGAGGTGCCTTGGTTTAAGTCCGACTTTTGGCTGAATAAGCTGTCTTCTTTGTTGAGCTTCCCGAATGTCGGGGGCCGATAATACTCACCCGTCTGGGGAGTACGGGCCAACACGTCGAGGCCAATGGATAAAGCGTCTATCTGGTCGTCGTGAGTGCCAGCGGGAAACGTCTGGCATTCATCGTGAAACGCATCCAACCAAGGCGCGTTGTCAGGAAGCAAAACGCGACCACCCTCTATCAATGGTAATACCGCCGATAGGCGCGTGACCTTATCTGTAGAAATTTTGTAAGGGATTACGGATACACCGCTCTCACGCTTCAATTCTTGCAGCAATGACTGACCGCTTGCCTTGTCCTCAATGTAAATGCCGCGCAACCCTCGGCCACGCCACTGGTTGTTCAGCATTATCATCTTACGCTTGAGATCAGGGAACTCGTAACGCTCACGGTGTACGTCAACAATGTAAATGTCGCCCGATTTGTCTAAGCCCATCGTCATCATTACAGAATAATCGGACGTAGACTTGGCTTTGAACGCAGTATCAGCCGCAATTATGAGGGATGTGAACTGCTCTGGCCGCATATCAGCGGGATATGTGCGCCACCATTGCGATCTTATTAGGTTGCCGCCTTGGATAAAGGGCGATTGCTGGTAAAGACTAGCAAATTCACGCGGATTTAGACGTTCCCTGCGCTCTAAATCCTCCAATGAGAAGCGTTCAGGCCATAAAGCGTTGCGCTCAGTGACAGGTAAGTAGCGTTTCTTAGCTGATATTTGCCGCGCATCCTCGTTACTAATGTAGTTCGGGTCAGTAGGAGCAAGCTGGCGGCGATCCTTACCCTCTTTCCCGCGCACAACCTTCTCTGTAATGGCCTGGAAATTGATGTGTGACCACATTCCTTCCTTCCAATCGTCAGTCTGCATAAGCCGACCCGCAATATCGTCGGGGTGCCAGCGTGTGAGGATGATGATCTGGGCGGGTGGCTGTCCATCTATGTCAGGCTGTAAGCGAGTGGAGAGGCCAGACACATAGAAGTCCCACACCTTGTTGCGCTGGGTGGCACTCTCGGCTTCCTCACGCGACTTTAGAGGGTCATCAAGCAATAAGATGTTAGCAGCACGGCCCGTGGTCGTACCGCCCACACCAATGAAGTACGCAGCCCCTCCAACCGTAGTGCGCCACTGGTCAACCGCGCGGCTGTCTTGAGACATTTCTAGGTCGGGATACGCTTGGCGAGTTAGTGGGTCATTCACAAGGTCGCGCACTTGGCGTCCGAAGTCGGTGGCAAGTTGGCTGTTGTACGAGGTGGACATGATGTAACGAGAAGGCTTACGCGCCATGAAATAGGCAGGGAAGTACACGCTGCCAAAGGTAGACTTGCCATGACGAGGCGGCATTGTGATTAAAAGGTTTCGTGGACCCTCGCCGCTCTCCAATCTGTCCAGGGCTGTGATCAATGTCTTGTGGAAATCAGGCAACTTCCACTCTGGATTGTGAAGCTGGACAAACCCCTTGAAGCTTTCTTCCGCTTTCTTGAGTTTGAGAAGGTGTTTAGCTGCGTCCTGTGCCGTTATCATCGTCGTCCTCCCCGCTAACAATCTCCGCATCCAATATGTCGTTCATCCCCATCGCAATGTCCTCAAGCTGGCTGCGCGATAGCTTCTCTGGTGCCTCGGATTGCAGGTGTTCATGCTGGACGAATTGGGCTGTTAGGTCGGGCATTACCTTGTTGAGTAATGCGGCGAAGACACGGGCCTGTGTCGGGTTCCAACCATCCTCATGTCTGCCCATCACAACTTCGTGGGCCTCTGTTAGTTGCTCAGACACCTTCATCATAATGTCGGATCGAAGTCTGCCTACTTGGGCAGGGGTCAATTTCTTCTCAGGCGGTAAAGATTTTCTTGGTAAGCGTCCCATAATGGTTTCCTGACGTTTTCAAATTTGCTCAGATTTCTCTGGGGGTCGAGTAACTGTAATTGCAAAATTCCACTTCGCGGGGTGCCACTATCCCCCCCCTTTTCGATAGATTTGGTTGTCGATTTGCACACCTTTTAGCACACACACCCGCTAAGTCCTTGATTTTATTGATGTGACCAGCCCTCTATTATAGGTTTTCCCCCTCGTTTTTGACCCTCAAAGACGTTTTCAGAACTGCTCCCCAGCCTTGAAAACATAGGGTTTTTGAGTGCCACGGTCAAACCTTAACCGAAAACCAAAATCGGATCGTCCCCTATACGCGCGACCAACATCGAAGATGTTGAGGATAGATTTGGGGTGTCAATAAGGCAACCAACCATAACCTTGGAGTTTATATCATGTTTACAATCAATCTTACCCAGAACGTCATCAATGAAATCTTTTCACTGCACTTCGATCCTGATCCAGAGCTGTCAAACGAAACCATTGCCACCATCGACGCAATCGACAACCAGCACGGTTTTTCATGGTCTCCGATCAGTGAGACTGATGGCCTCGTAACTTTTGAAATCATCTAATCAAGAAGGGAAATACTATGAGCAATCTTATCAATCATTGGGAACGCAAAGCAAAACGAGCAATGCGCAGAAACCACCACATCGGCTATGAGTCAGAATATTACACAAAGGCTTTAGCCTATTGTGATTGCATCCGAGAATTTACCGACGATGAAAATCGCTTCGACTGTTTTGATCGGTTGCAGCAAGAAATGTTTGCCGAAATTGAAGCATCCAAACAGTAATTTACCTATGAAAGCACCGTCGTTTTGGCGGTGTTTTGATGCGTAAATTCTCTTACGCGCGACCAAGGCTAAAAGCCTTGAGGATAAAACCCAATCAGAAAGTGAGGAAACATTATGACCAAACAAAAGAAAACAATCGACGTTAACCGCATCAAGGAAATGGTGAACCATTATCTCGAAAAGTCCCATCGCTCCGAATATGCCGAAAGGCTTGGTGAGTGCAATTTGCTGGAAGCAATCTTGATGGAAACTGGAAACTACAAAGGCTTTCGATACCTCGAAACCGATGAAACTGAAGGGGCAGGAACCCGCCGCTTTTACTCTTAAACGAAAGGAAAAATCATGGAACTAGCAGAATATTATTTGCCCTCTCATTGGGCTGGTGCCCTGATCAATGGCGATGAAAGCTGTTTTGATATGGATGATCCAATGGACGATCATTCGGATTACAAAACCTATCAAAAATTTTGCGCAGAAATGGACAAGAAGCACCATAGCTGGTGGGCCGTTGATTGCGACGAAGAAAGCCAATTTATGAAATGGCACCACGTTCAGCACCTTGGGGTTTTGGCTAGCGATTGCCACAAGGTTTTAATTCAAATCCCAACAGAGGAATAATCCCTCGCGCGACCAACAGCAAAGCTGTTGAGGATAAATATCAATCACAATCTCAAACTTATGGAGGCCAAACATGGCACAGTCAAATATTCTTAACGAAATCGCAAACAAAGTCATCAAGCTGATGGAAAACGAGGGGATCAATTGGTCGAAGCCTTGGAAAACGACGACGAAAAATAACGGACAACCAATCTCAATCTACAAACAAGATTACAAGGGGATCAACCGTTGGCACCTTGGAATGACAATGGCGGTGATGGGATACAATTCACCAGTATTTGCAACATTCAACAAATGGAAAGAGGTGGGCGCAAAGATCAAGAAAGGTGAGAAAAGCCACGAAGTTATTTTCTTCAAAAAGATAAAGATCACAGAGAAAAACGAGCAAGGCGACCAAGAGGAAAAGATGATCCCATTGCTCAAAACCTTCCGAGTATTCAACGCCGATCAGGTGGAAGGTTGGGAAGGCAATTGGCTCACCGACGATGCGAAGCAACCTACCCAGAATTGGGATGATGTTGAGCTTGCCGACCTGATTATCAACAGCAGCGGAGCAAAGATAGAGCATCGCAATCAAGACCAAGCCTTCTACATGCCATCAACCGACAAGATTGTGATGCCAGAGCGGTCACAGTTCAAAGATGACAGCGGCTACTATGGAACGATGTTCCATGAGCTAGTCCACTGGACAGGCCACACCTCAAGACTTGACCGCAAGTTTGGGACACGTTTCGGCAACGATAACTATGCAAAAGAAGAGCTTGTCGCAGAGCTTGGCGCAGCGATGTTGAGCGGCATTGCAAAGGTTGATGCCGAGCCAAGGGCAGACCATGCAAAATATCTGAATGGTTGGATCAAAGGTCTGAAGGAACAACCAAAGATGATCATGGCCGCAGCGTCCAACGCTGAGAAAGCCGCCGAGCTAATCATCAAACAATCGTCGGACACCAACGACCTTATCAAAACCTTAATCGCAGCGGAGTAAATCAAAATGATCACAGGAAAAGACATCAAAGAAATGATTGGGATGGTGATTTTCACCCTCCTAATCTTCAACGCACCCGAACTGATTTATAAATATGGCAGCACAATGAAAGGATGTTTCTAATGGTTAAGGCAACACGTTTTGACGAGATTGTAAGGATGTTTGCAAGGTGGGGGTTCATTGAGACACCCTTAAAAGCATCGCAAATAAACCAGCTAATTGATTGGAAGTGGAACGACGACAGCATCTATCAAATAGGTTGTGATTGTCACAGCGGCTTTAAGTTTCGTGAGGCAATCAAGTTTTACAAATACGATTTTGTTACCGAATAACACATACACGCGCGACCAATACCAAAGGTATTGAGGATAGAAACTGATTGTCGAAAGGAGACAACAACATGAACTCACTATTTATCGACTACCTGACAAACGAGTTAGGCATGGCAGACACCAGAGCAATGAGCCTGACCGATGCTATCAATGAACTTCACTCAAACATTGGGCGAATGGATAACCGCAACCGAAACATAATGCGCAAGAACTTTCCTGATCTAATGAGACTTGTCGCAACCTATGCCGACTACGATCACATGTTGGATGACTACCGAAACTAATCAAACCCACCACAATCTAATGACAAAGAGGCCGCTTTCAGAGCGGCTTTTTTGTTGCCTAATCAAATGGAGAATAACATGTCAGCATTTTTAGTATGCCCGTCACACATTGCAGCAATGGCGAAAGCCAGCAGCAAAGCAAGATACGCCGACGAGACAGACCCCAGCATAATCTGCGCACGGATGGCGAAGATGAACTTCCTATCATTAGATGCTCGTTACCCCGACACAGGCGGCGAGGGATTTTACGAGGGAACGCTTGAGAAATATATCAAAGAGTGCATCAGCGAGTTGAAGCATGTCAGCCCCTACATTTCATGGGTCAGTCTATACAAGATGGTTGATTGCTTTGCCTATCAATCTTGTGAGGATGATCTATGGCACAGCGGTTACAAGATGCGGAAGCAAGTGTTCAATTGGTACTGTTGCAACCAGCTAAAGGAACAGTTGGTTTCCGAACAATTCAAAGATGAATTTGACAAGGCTGATTGGGCTTACAGCCGACACAAATACGCCGCTTAAATCACAATCAAAAGGAGAAACAAACATGTCAAGATCATACCCAATCTGGAACGATGTAACGGCTTGCATCTATCAATCATCTAAAAGCTACGGCGTAAAGAATGATGGCATGGTCAACGTAAAGATCGGAACCAGCGCATCAAATTCCCACGCTTTTCTTGATCATAGAACAACACACAAGACCTTAGAGAACGGCGACCAAGAGTTTCGTTTCTTTGTTGATGGGGTGCTGATCAAACGCGCCGTTGTCTCAAAGAAAGAAAAAACAATGACAGTGCTATCAACAGAGGAAGCAGCATGAACAAGAAAGAAATCTTAGAACACATCGAAGACCGATGCGTAGAAGGGATCACTGCCGAACACTGGATAGACATGATCGCTAGCTATCTGAGCAGCAACCAACTGTTGGACTTGCTTGATGTGAACGGACTATCACCACGATTTTTTGAAGAGTTTGAAGAGGAATAATAACATGGCTTTAAATTGGAACCTTGGCGACATCACCGATTGGAAAACAGTTTGCTTCAATGGCGAGGGCGACGACAAAAGAATGTCGCCTGAGACTGAGCAACTAATACATGTCACGATGGTGTTAGGACTGAATGAAATATCGCAAGAGAACGTAGATAAATTCTGCCTGAGATTGCGGATGTATGAAAAGGTTTGTGGCTGGTGTCTCTGGTACACAGACGAAGATGGGTCAGAGCGTAATGCCCTGCCCGACAGTGTAGTTAAACGGCACATTGGTTTGCATACCAATGCGTCGAGGCTGACCGATGCACAATTCAACAAATGGATACTCAAGATGTTGGACCGCGAGGCCAAGGCAGCATCATCATTAATGGAACGTAAAGAAAAGGACGCAGCATGAAACCAACCATTAAACAATTCAAAGAGTTTGTGAGTGAACAAGAAGATTTAGAAATCAAATGGTATGGAAGATACCAAGGTCGCGGTTCCCATGAGGGGATCGCGGTTAGCACTGAGTACCTTTCTGATGCGGCTGATCTTGTTGGTCGCATGGAACAAAACAAATTCACACTTGGCACATGGCAACATCAAGACAGCTTGGGCATGGGGCAAGTCGTGTCCTGGGCCGTTAGTTGTTTTCATTCTGACGAAGGGGAAGCGGCATGACCAAGGTTTATTACGACGAACACATTGCATCAATTAGAGGGATGGATGTTCTTATCTTTGTTGAGGATCACAACAAGGGCGTGATCCGATTAGCCAAGCAATGTATCAAGGATAGCTTGGATGTTGTGTCGTGCCTTGGCACCAAGATCACACCAGACAAAGAGCATCTTGATAAGTACGGCCACTTTGTTGTGGTGGAGAATGGAACTGCAACCTTTGGATACGAATGGAGACACAAGCAATGACTGAACGATTACATATCCGCTTCGACACTGGCCGTCCCTATCAAGAGGACGGCCAAATTGTTTATGCCACATGGAGCGAGGGCCACATGGTCAAGTTCGCAGACGTAAGCCGTGGCGTTTACGGACGGTTCAATCCTAACACAGAAGACATGGACGAGGGGGAGTTGGAGCGCACGGTGATGCGCTACTACGATGATGGCAGCTACGAACAAACGTCAGCAGCCTTCAAGTATTTCAAAGAATGTAACCGAGTGGAGAACGCACAATGATTACAGCGGAGTTTACAACAGATGATCTTGGTCATTTGCACAATGCAATGGCCCTTCTGATTAAGGATTACTGCGACCAGCTATCGGGCGCAGCTTACAAGATAGACATGTCTGAGGAAGAATACATGGCTGGCGAGTTGGATCATATTGTTCAGCTACAGCAAACAATATCTCGCCTACACCAGCAATCTTGGCAGCAAAGGAACGAACAATGAGACTTAAAGATAGACGCAAGCAATGGCAAAAGGACAGCGTAACATTTAGCTGGTCACGTTGTGGAACGGTGGCAACGGAGCGAGTGGGTAAGACATTCGGGAAGGCTATCGACAAGGCAAAGCAACGTGGCTTGTTCGATGACATGACATTCATCAAATCAAAGCATCACAAATTGAATGTTGATAACCGCATCCCACCCAAGGAAACGGACGAGCAATACATGTCCCGCATTAGATTATTATTGGCAGCATAGGAGGCAGCATAATGTATGTAGTTTTTTACACGACCCGCAGTAAGACAGGCACCCCAGAACAACAGTGGGCACCCAATGTTTTCCTAACTGACCATTGGGAGATTGAGGAAAGCAAAGCCGCTGCGGAAGCAAGGTACAATGAGATAGTGGACACGATGGAGGTACTTCATTTGGCTGGCATTGCACCGATTGATCCAAAGCATTCTACTGATTGGATGTAAAAAATAGCATGGCCCCTAGATTGGGGACGCGCACGACCTGAGATAGTGGGATGATGGGACACACAAAGGAGTGTCCTAATGTCCGAGAGCATCTTTATTTTTCAAGACAACGAAACAGAAATGGCGGTGGCAGTAAGGGACTGCAACGACGAGAGAGCTATGGCTATGCTTTATGCTGCACTCACCAGCCCTATGTCACTGCCGATTAGAAAGTTCGATGCGATGGAATTTGCTACATGCTTTGTAGCGGTCAACAAGAGAGGCCCGTATGACATTCTGTTTTGCGGTGAGTTCATGGAAGAAGACCTTGAGAATGTGGCTCATGTCTATGACTGCCGACCAAGTGAAGGGAAGCTAGTCGTAACACCAATGAGCTTTGACGAGAGGGATGGGTGCCAAGAACCGCAGCAGATGTGGGCCTTGAGCCAACACACAGTACATTAAGGACGACTAGCATCATTAGTTGTTGTAGTGTATGTGTCACAACAACCATAGCAAAGGCGGCGAAGCTAATGAATTGGAATGTTAAAGTAGAAGCGATAGTCAAACGAATAGAGACTATTGATTATAACATTGAAGCGAAGACGGGCGACGAAGCGAGGGCTAAGATACGGGAATTGTTTAATACTGGCCCTCAATCTAATGAGAGAGAAGACATCATGGGCTTGGACCTCATAGACTTTGAGAGCGTGTCGAGAGCGTAACAATACGCATCACTGTTGGGTTGATTTGATTGGCTTGCCTTCGGGTGAGCCTTTTTCTTTTTGACAACCAACACAACTTTAGTGTAACGGTAAGGACACAAGGGAGTAGATCACATGAAGTTAAAGTTTGATCAACGAATGTCACCCACAGTCAAGGACACTTGGTACAAGCTGTATCCTTGGCGACCACGAATGTTTTGGTGGCGAGTGGGTTGTGTCGTGAGGACCAACAAGGTTCGGCACAAGGACTTCGACAAGATCACGACTGTATGTCGATTGATTGACGAGCATTACCCCCATTACAAAAACGAAAGGAAGCCACATGTTATTAACCATAGCATCCGTAACGTGTCTTGCTACTAACATATATTTTGAGGCGAGAAGTGAAGACCGCGTGGGACAGTATGCGGTAGCCGAGGTGACACTTAATCGTGTCGCCTCTCCTGATTACCCCGATGATGTTTGCGAGGTGGTTTGGCAAGACAAGCAATTCTCATGGACGCATGACGGTAAGTCAGACAAGCCGACTGACGCCGAGGCGTGGAGCCAAGCACTGTCCATCGCAGCCAATGCCATTGATGATTACGAGATAGAGGACATGCGTATCTTTAGGCAGACCGTCCTCTACTACCACGCAAAGAGCGTGACCCCCTACTGGTCAAAGGAAATGAGACAGGTGGGCGTTATCGGCAGTCATATATTTTATGAGGCTGGATGATGGGGGCAATGGTTGAAACGGTGCAATGGATTGAGCGGATTGAGGCGAAGCTCAAGCTGATGCGGATGATGTGTCAGCCTGGAATGAAACATCAAATAGATGAATTGGAAACACTCATTGAACGAGTGAAGCAATCGGCAGGGAAACTACACGAATGATTAAGCCATTTTATAACAGGCGGTTTGGCGATTGGGACGAAGCTGCGCTGGGCAAGGCGATGCTTGCCCTTGAACGAGAGTATTTCAAAAGAAAAAGAAGAGGCTTCCTACCATGCGACTTAAATGGTGCGACGAATGTGGTGGTTCTGGGTCTATCGAATACGAAGTCCCCGTCATCGACTACTACAACGGAGGATACATCGACACGGAAACCGAGGATTGCGAAGCGTGTAGTGGGGGAGGACAGATCGAAGACACGGATGGCGAAGCTGGCGGTGAGGACTGAGGCGATGGAAATGCTGCACAAGATGCGGCACATCGACCCCGAACTGGCAGAGAAATTAGAGAAAGATTTTAAAGACGAGGGCATGATATGAACACCGATGCAGAGTTTAAGTACCGTTACCTTTTGTCTCTGATTAAGGGGGCGGCGTCATCATATACTCAGACAGGCAAGGTGAACATCTATGATGTTGAGCGTCAGGCCATTGCGATTGATCGGGGCAAGTACAAGCCAGAGGAAAAGGTCATGGTCTATTCTGATTGGGTGAGGGATCATGCTGATGACTGATGATCTATCATTGAAAGAGAAGTGGTGGGTGTATCACAAAGGTAATCCTCATGTGTACGATCTGGTTGAACACTTCACCTTCGACATCATTGAACGAGGGTATGAAAACTATTCGATCAACTCAGTGTTCGAGAGGATCAGGTGGCACACCGACATTGAGACAGAGGGGGAGCAATTCAAACTGTCTAACAACCATCGGGCATACTACGCACGTTTGTTTATGTTCAACCACCCAGAGCATGATGGGTTCTTTCGCACGAAGAGGACAGCGAGTTGACCGACAAGGAAGCGAAGATGCAATCAAAGTTGGCGAAGCAAACGAGTGAGATTGCTAGGCTGCTGCAAAAACTTGAGAAGGTTACTAAAGAGAAGAGTGATCTGTTGTCCGAAATAAAATGGATGCGAGGTGAGCGATGACAAAGATACAAGCCACCCGCAAACAACTCTATGTTGTCGAGAGTACGCCAGCTATCAGCATTGATGCTGATGGCTACGTCCGCTGTGGACTGAGTGAGAAGATGGGAGACAATGACAAGCTGGTGCTTGCGATCTACCTGTCACTCAAGAATGAAGCCTGGAAAAAGAAAATGCTTGCCGCGATGGACAAGCACTTCGTTGGTAAGACCACCCGCACAAGTCGGATGGTCACTGCCTTTAGTCTTATTCGTCAGTGAATAATAACTCTCTCAAGACTGTATCTAAAAGCCTTATGTCTTCTGGGTTGAAGTTGTGAGGCAGCACGTTCTTTACGAGTTGTTGTAGTTCCTGTTCAACCACATCTCTCAATTCATTGTAGGGCATATCCTTTAACGCATACTGATGTATGTCTTTGTTGTCTGTGTTGGTTGCCATGAACTGAATGACGTTGCTTGCTTTGTTGCTCATAGTTATTTGCCTCGGCGTGTGTCCCGCGCCTGAGTGGGACATATTTAAATTATAAATGTAACAACAGAATGATGTTACAAGTAATGCCGAAAGTTGTGTTGGAGTGATGGCGAGACCCTTAGGAGGGGGCTGCTCTATCCAGTTGAGCCACGGGGCCATGACAACTTTCAGCGTTGTGTGATTGGCACACCTACAAAATAGATGTGACAGCAGTAAGATGATCCTCGAATGTGGGATGCACATAGCGCATCGTTGTCTTCGGATCGGTGTGTCCCATTAGCTGTGAGATAACAGCAAACGGGGTGTTGTTGTCACCAAGGCGTGAGCCAAAGGTGTGCCGCAATGTGTACGGTGATTTACCGACAACCTTGGCACGGGTACACGCTTCACTCCAATCATTTATGAAGTACGAATACCCACCAACAGTATGATACGGGCGATGTTCTTTGTCTACCATATAGGTGAACATAAGGTCACTGCCCTTGTCGAGTTCGGCAAGTTGATTGCCGTGCGCTGCCGCATATGCTTTTGCATTGAGCGGGATGGTGCGCTTACGAGGGACACGGTTGCGCCCCTTGATAGATGTGAGAACACAAGTCTTGCGAGGGAAGTCCACATCCTTACGGCGCAGCGTGTATGCCTCGGCTGGTCTTGCGCCAGTATAGAGGATGAAGGATGCAAGCCTACGATTGCAGGGCTTGAGCCTTTTGAACACCGCGTCGATCTCAGATGGTGAGAGAACTTCCAAATCCTTTATGTCTTCTGGTGGCTTGCGAAGGGTGATCCGCTCATTGCGGAAGCCTTGTTCGTGAGCATAGTTTAGAAGCGATTGGATTTGTGTGATGACACGGCGAGTGTGGTTGTTGCCATGTCCCTTCGATGTGTGGTTCTCGTAGATGTAGTGAGTGGCGTCTGCCTTGGTGAAGTCTGACACAAGGGTAGAGCCATAATGATCATCCAACTTTTCCAAAATTTGATGCACAGTCTTACCTGATCCAGTAGTTGGATCGGCAAGGAAGCGTTTGATCAAATCGCTGAACAATACTTGCGTGGCACTTACCTTACGCCCGACTATTTTTTTGCCCAGCAATATGTCCATTTCTAATTGAAGACATTTGCGGTGAGCTTCGTCGGGGTCAGACGTGTGAAGGCTCTCACGAATTTGCGTGATCACTCCATTTACTTTTAGCGATCCCTTTGCTTGCAGCATTGAGGACCGACCTCTGGTTTTTACACTCAGTCCCATTTGCTACCTTTCTTCTGCGGAGCATACAGCGGAGCAAGCTTATCATCCATTCCGATGTGTGCTGTGTCTCCCCAATTCATGGGCAGTCCACCAGATGCACCTTCATATTCGCCAATGGATGACTTGGAACATACATCCCTAAATGCAACGGCGATCTGTCCTCTGGTTTTGAGGCCCATCTTTTTTCCCACGGCTGACACATGCAACTTTACTGTGTTGTCAGTGACACCCATGAGTGCGGCTATGTCTGCGTTCTTCCAACCCTTTACGAGTAGTTGGGCAACACAGTGTTGTTTAATAGTTAGTCTGCGTAATAATGCGCTCTCGGATACTGTAAGCGCGGTTGAAAACTCATGGTTAATAGGGGCGTCTGAATTATTACCGACCCTGTTTTGGAGCATACTAATTATAACGTCCATCTTAGCTTCCAACCTTGCCATATCCATGCGTAGGTTGTCATTCATCGTCTGATAATCTCCTATAGGTGTGTTAATACGGCCCCCATAGTTGCGCATATGATACTCGTTTGTCAACCCTTCACCATAATTCATCGTATATACCCCCCTGTTGGTGTATAATATCCGACACAGTTACGGTAGGTGAATGCCCAGCGGTTTAGTAGAAGAGTGCTAAGTTACTTGGCGGTATTTTCGAGCGGTGTTGATCCCAGCCAAGTCGAGGCCCTGGCTCAAATCAGCCAACGCAGCAGCGTATTTTACATAGGCTCCAGTCAATGTATCACTAGCGAAAATTGTTCGATGGTTGTTCTCCAGACGTTTCACATTGATATATCCAGCGTCACTCATTTCAGTGATCATTGTATCAACGGTCTGTCGTGTTGCGCCAAGCTCCTTGACTGCATCACTAGGCAGTAAGCCAATGTCATCTAGGGCTGCGCGTACACACAGTATAGCGAATGTCCTACGATTCGTAGTGGACATGCAGTATTGCCTGAGAGCATTTTCCTCTGGGTCGTCGTCTGAATTATATACTTCGCCCTTTACTTGTATAAGTTCTAAGTCGATCAAGTTACGAGCATATAGTTTATTAAGATTGTCCAAGACGCCTCACTTCCTTGTGGCGATCCTAACAGAAATTACAACATCTTGTAAGGGCAAGCTGTATAACACCCTAACTGCACAAGGTGTTGTATGTCTCGTTGTGCTTTAGGTTGTCTTTGAGGAAGGGCTTATCGTTCTTGATCAACCAATCAACGGTTGCCTCTGAGCTAAAGAAGTGTGGGTTGGCTACGTCACAGTAGGTATCAGCCGTTATCTTTGCGCACCCACTCATTAGCCCGATCAGCAAGAGAGGTGTCAGTAAGCGTGTCAATTTCATCATCAATATCCTTGGCGGTTCTCATGCTGTCGATCAGCTTTTGATCCAGCTTGCGTTTGATTTTATCTTGCCCCCGACTTACTCCGGCAGAATAGATGCCAAGCAATCCGAGTACGAAGGTAGCGGCAATCAAGCCGTACATTTGTAGTTTGTTTATTCCGAACATTTACGCGCTCAAACCTCCACGCATGTTTACGCATCTGACAAAAGTTTTCCCCTCTGGCGGGGCAGTTGCGTTTAGTCTTGCAACAAGCTGACTGCGCCCGACCTCGCAAGTGTGCTTGTCTTTATAGATCACTTGATCGCTGCCCACTTTGTACGCATCTGGCACAAGGAAGAGGACAACAATCACCCACATGTTAGTGCCAGCCTTCGGCCCAAGCCTTGAGCCGTTCCTTCATTATGTAGATGCCAAACAAAATCGTGATGCCAGCAAATCCAAGGATGATGTACTGCGCTGTCTCATTCATGCCGCTGAGTGCGGTGATGGTTGTGCCAGCCGATGCTGCTACTGTAACGGCAGATGCCTTGACCGTCTTTGATTGGGCTGGCTTCGTGCGCTCTGGTTTCTTTTGAGTTGCTTCGGATAGGGACATGCCAGCCAACCACTTCTGTACGCGGAACCCAGGACAAGCCTTGGTACTTACTCTGTTATGTCCGATGACCTTATCATTAGAGATTTGGTACTGGTCTTGAAGCTTTCGGATTAGATCATAAGCGGCGGCGAGTTGAACGGCGGTGAAGTGATCTGTTGCTAGATCGTCGGCGTCTGATCCGAACCCACCCGCTAGGCAGATACCTATGGTCTGGTTGTGGCCCTTCGCGTGTGCGCCCATTGTGCCAAGCTGCCGACCAACAACCACCTCTCCACTACGAGCGATGTAGTAATGGTATCCTATCATGCGGAACCCACGGTCACGGTGCCACTTGTCGATCTCTTTCATCTGATCAACGGCTGAGTTTTTTTCCATCCATTGTGGTTGGGTAGCCGCGCAGTGAACAATGATGCCATCATGTTTTACAGTCATAGTGAAAACGCCTCTCGAATGCTGTCAGTTTGTTTCTGTTCTGTGAAACAACTGTCCCTCAGTTTAAAAGTCTTGACCGCCCTGTCGTCCCTAAACGCAAGGCAAAGTTCTCTGTCGAGGGCTACGCAGACATAGACGCCTTGATACGGCGCAGTGTCCCCCAGCCAAAACTGGTAGCGTTTCTTTTCGAGGTTGGTTGTGTAGTTGATGGGCTTCAGTGTGGACTTCACTTGCACCCTAAACAGTTCGCCTTTGTGGGTGCGGCACCATAGATCGTCGTATTGCAGATCAACGTGGGTTGTCGTGATCCCATAAGTTTCAAGTATGTAAGCTGCTAAAAATTCACCACGCCGACCAATTTGTATCTGGTCAGTTCTCGCCATTCACCTAGTCCGAAGTAAGTTCTCCAAGTGCTGGATAGTGGTCTGCGCCCTTGCCAACTCGGAACGCAGCTTACCAATCTCTTTCAAGAGTTCTTCTTTGTCTTTCGTGTAGACATCCAACTTCTCTGCCAACCTGTCTACCTGATCTTTCAATGTATTCTGATACTCCGTCTGGACTTCGCGCTTATTCTTTTCCTTCATAGTAATGAAGGACCAAAAACCCGCCGATCCAGCGAGGGCAATCAACACAGTTATTATGTGTTCAAGTCCCATAAAGTATTCCTTTGTTGGCTATTCAACAAATAACATCCGCTCATGTGGCGTGTCGTCCCATAACAAAAAAAATATAACGGCGTAGCCTCAAGCGGAGCCGCGCCATTTAGTTCGCTAGAAGACTTGCCCCGTAGAACATGAACCCAGAACCGATGATGAATACTGTACCGCCGAGGATTACAGACATTATAAAGAAGAACTTGTCACGCTTCTTAGCCTCTTCCTCTAGTGCCTTGCGCTTGCGAACACGGGCAGCGGCTTGCTCTTGCACCACCAAGTCCCACATTCCAGGTGGCCCGTACAACTGGCACACAGACTTCAAATCTGATTGAGCTTGCTTGTGAGCCATTTTTGCAGACGCGATCTCGAATGCGTCTGCCTCAGTAGACGTGAGCCTACCAAGAAAACCTTTATGCTTGCCAGATTCCGCGAGATTTATTTGCGCCTCAACCTGTGCCAACTTACCGAAAGCTGGCAACAATGAATGCACATCTTTCCCTGCTTTGACAGCAGACGAAATACTACTACTAATTTTTGTAACAGCACCAGCAAGCGCGATCACTTCAACGATAGCCATACACCACCCCCACACAGTTAGTTAAGTTTAGGATGATGTTTAGTTTTAAGGTGTCTTTAACTTATATATTTATATAGGCTTTGTCGTCCTAGAGTTTCATTTGCTCTCTAAGATACGCCTCATAATACTTCGCAAACTCTTTTAATCTGAGGAAGCATACACTGTCCTCAGTTGCTTCACGATTGCGGCGAGTAATTACCAAGGGAGTTTGGTCTGTTTTGCGATGGGCAGAGTTGCGTTCAGCTTGCGCAAGCGCGTCACGCCAAGGTAACTTTTCTACTCGCTTCGCTTCGACAAATATTCCTGGCGTTCCAAGTAAGTCTGCACCACCCGCTGCCATGTTTACCGAACCACCACCAGATAAAGGTGCGCGTTCACACCTCTCTTCTTTGTAGACGTTCTCGTTTAGCCAGTGAGCAAGTTCACGTTCATAGCCATCGCCTTTTCGTTTTTGTCTCGACATAATTTAAGCTCTCTCAATTTGGGTAAGGTGATCGTCGATGTACGCGAGTGACTGAAATGCTTGTTCTGGTCGCGCTCTCTGTCGTGACAGGCGGTGCATTTGTACTGAGACTTAGGACGCTGTTTCGTGCAGCCGCAAATGATGCAAGGACGTTTCCACTTTTTAGGTGGCTGTCTGCGTTGGTACTTGGCACCGTAAATAATTTCTAGTTCGAGCCGCATTAGCGCACGGCGAACAGTCTCGACGCAGCACCCGATGTGTTGAGCAAGTTCTTTATGAGTGTAAAGTTTATGGTTAAGTTTTAAATACTGCTCAACTTCGGGAGTGATGGGGGAACGTGATGACATACCCAACTCCAAAAGAACTTTGTAACGGATATAACACTACACAACTTTTTACACAACCAGTATTGACTTTTTAGCGAACAGGTGTAAACTCGCTGACGAGTTGTCGGAGATAACGAGCGGCTCTTTAGGAGCCGCGCAGTTCGACAAGAAGGAACGCGAGTTTAACTTCCTACCTCTCAACTTTTTTGCAGATTAGCTATTTTATTTGGGACATTATTGGAAGTTAATGGACGAACCCAATCCTCAATTACACTACTATGTATGTTTAATTTTCTGGCGATGTCATCATTAGACAGGGGTGGAACAACTGTACCGCTGCTATCCCTGTGTGGCCGACACCATACAAGAGCCTTCTGTTTAGAGGTTGTAGTTGACACGCATCTGAATGTGTCACGGTCATAGTCAGTGGCATAAGCAACGTAGCTCAAGTCTTCTAAACTCTCGTCTGCCTCACGGTTCTTAACAAAACGAACTTCAAGCTTGACTGCCATGTGTTCACCCTTCTTGAGTGCCGCAGGGTGGTAAAGCTTGTGGAGCATGGGGCTTTCTATATCACCAGCATACAGCCCAGCCTTGGTTCTAGCCATGTCCTGATCGTCAAAGATTTGTGTGACCTTGATGCCAAACTCTAGGTTGGTGAGTGCGTTGGTTGAGCCAGCGTATGATCCACTTGCCCCGTCCCCTTGCGGCTTGTTGGCGTGGTGTACTAGGACCACCGATATGCCAGCGTTGCGCAGCGCAAGGATCAACTGGTTAATACCTGACCACTCCTTGCCTTCGTTCTCTTGCATACCAACAAAGGCCGTGCGAACTGTGTCAATGCAAACGATGTTGGGGCGAGTGGCATTGATCCAAGACTGTAAACTTGCAACACCCTCGTCTGTCTTGAGGTTCATATCGCCGTGTTGGAAACCAGCGAACATCATAAACCTGTCACCCGCATCGCCATAGGTCGCCTTGGCTTGCTTCAAGAACCTCAATATGTTCCGCTTGCCATTCTCTAGGTCAAGATAAAGAACACGCGGCTTATCAGATAAGATGAATGGCCCATAGTTCATCTTGCCGACACAGGCTGCATACAACATGTTTCGCGTGAACATCGACTTACCATGCCCAGAGTACCCAAAGATCATAGTCAATGACGCATCATTAGATGGAATGATTGGGTCAACAAAGAAGCGTTGTTCACCAATAGTTTGAGCGAGTACATCAATGCTTGACGTTGTGATCGGGTCAAACCTAATTGGTTCGGGCTTTGGCTTGGGATCGAAGTGTTCCTCTACCTTTTCCTTACGAAGCAAACCCTTGATAGTCTCAAGGATTTTCTTGTCATCGAAGGGGTCATCCATAAATTGTTCACAGAACTCAAGGGTTCTGTCATAGACGGTTTGGTGGTCAAGGCTCAAAGATATTAAGTGGCCGACCCAACTGACAATACGATTGTGACAGCTATCCCCAGCCTGTAGCTTGCGGCCTTCCCTCTCGACAAATATTTCTGCCTCTTCCCATGCGTTTAATTTGGATTTAATTAGGTCCAGGTTGATCTGATCATACGGGGTGGGCGTGAAAGGAATGACGTTATCCTCAAAGCCAACCCTCGGCCCGTTGTACTTAGGAAGATCGTATGGATCGCACCCAACTTGTAAGGCAAGTGATTTGTTTGCCGAAGGCGGGGCGACTACATAAGCACCTTCGGCTTGAAGGTCAGTCTTATCTTTGACCTTGCCCTTCTGTATCTTTTCGTCCGATGAAAAGTAGAAGTGATAACCCTTGGAAGTTTTCACTTGGTACGGCGTTCTATCCCATCCCATAGCCTTCGCATGGTCAGTAGCTTGTTGATCGTCCGTATCAAGTACGACGAGGTTGCTAACTGATCCGCATACTACAGCTATGTCGTGATCGGTTCCATCGAACCACTTGTAAATCTCGTCTTCGGTGGGGAGCCTATACTGAAATTCTTTCCAACTAAACGGTGGAACCTTCGTTCCATTTTTAATCGGTATGACTGACCAGCCGCGATCTAAGTATTCAAGTGCTGCATCCAAGGTTGTCTGTGTCATGCGCGTCCTCATGTTCAAAGTAACAGTTAATATCCAACAGTGGGTTGGCTTCTTTAATGAGTGAAAGGTGATGTGAACTTATGAAAGATCGGCGCACCCAACCATAAGGGACAGTACGACCAATGCCGACTTGCTTGGCAACGGCGGTGGCTCCCCCCAGATCGTCAACTAATCGTTGAATATTGAAGTGCATATTTTCTCTCTTGCTCAGGTGTAACGGTTGTGTTACTAACACGACGAACACAACTTACGCAATGGTTAATCTTTATGAATGACGAAATGATCTTTGGTGATATTACGCTCCCGACATCAACACGCGATGAACGTCTTTCCGAATACTGTGAGCAATACAGAACGGCGGCTAACGAGTTAGATCAGGTCAAGGAAAAGCTTGACTACCTAAAGCATCAAATTCTTTCTGAACTTCCAGAAGAATATGGCGAGGTTGAAATACCTTTCGCAGATAGTGGTCGCCTCAAGATCAACACCCCAGAAAAATTTGATTGGGACAAGGCTGTGCTTGCAAAGCTGTTCGATGAACAACCCTTGCCCGAATGTGTTTCCCAAAACTTCACCGTCAACAAACGTCTTTATGATGCCGCAGACGAATTGGTGAAGGATAAACTTCGTGAAGCTCTCACGATCAAACGCGGCACAGTCACAGTGAAGGTTCTCAAAACATGAAAATTAAACCTTTTAAGACGAGCGATGTTACTGCGCTCAACCTTAACATCCTTCTATACGGCCACGGTGGGGCTGGCAAAACCACCGCGATTGGTAAGTTTGCTGACACGTTTGGTAAGGGTCTGATCATATCGGGCGAAGGGGGTCTGTCCTCAATCAGCGATAAGGACATAGACTTCATTCCGTTCTATTCGTTTGATCACACCGTAGATAAAGCTCAATACCCTGACGGTTATTCCTTCAAAGAGATAATGAGCTTTATTCGTAGCCCAGACTTTCAACAGGCTGGTTACAAATGGTTGGCGGTGGACAGTATAACTGAGTTGTCACGCCGTGCCTTTCTTGAGGCACACGCCGAAAATCCTGACAAGAACAACAACTTCAAACCTTACCAGATTTACAGCCAGAAAATTGATCCACTGATCGGTGATCTGCGCGACTTGCCAATCCATACAATCGTCACTGCACTCGCCGCCGAAGAACAAGACGATAATGGTAAGACCCATTTCTGGCCCATGCTCCACCAGAAGTCTAAGCAAAAGAAATACATTGGTGACTTCGATCTGGTGTGCGCGTTGGTTGCCAAGACCGAAACGCAAAAGGTGCAAGGCGGCAAGGATAAGATGGCCCTGCGCAGATACATGCTGTGCGATCAAGTCCACGGATGGCACGGTAAGAACCGCGATCCACATGGGCGCATTCGCCCCGTCGAGGATGGCACAGATGTGCCTGAGTTGGTCAAGCGCATGATGATGACCAAAGAACAATTTGAAAAAACTAAACGTGTAGGAGTAGCACAATGAGCGCGTATTTAAATGTCGATCTGTCGAAAGTTAAAACCAGTGAACGACCATCGGGAAGCAGCCTACTTGATCGTGGCACACATGAAGTAATGATTGAGAGTGCAGCAATCAAGAAAACTTCAAAGGGTGGTGATCAAATCGAAATCAACTACAAAAATGACAATGGTTCTCGCAAGCATTGGATCATGGTAAACAACCCTCAGTCAGAACAAAACACAATGTATGGCCTTCAAGAACTAAAAGGTGTCTTGGATGTTCTTGGGTGGACAGGATCGAACCCGCCAGAGGTTGATTGGTTTGCTGGCAAGGCTTGCGAGATTGAAATCTGGCCTGACAAGAACACAGGTAACTTGAGGGTCGGACGAGTTAATAAGTCTAAGATTGCATCGCTAGACGCTGGCGCAGAAGACTTTAACCAAGCCCCACCCGCCGATCTGGATGATGAAATTCCATTCTAATGTCTCACCCATTTGATCCCCAAGCCCGTGCCGTTGTCGAAGCTATAGATGCTGGCTTTCACAAACAGGCAGAAGAGCGCAATGAAACTTCGCGGTGCTACATAGGTGCCTCGTCTGGACACGACTGCGTTGCGAGATTGCAGTTATCCTTACGAGGGTTTCCTAACGATATGGTGCCGCCGCAGTTGATGCGTATCTTCCGCGAAGGGCATAGGCTTGAGGATCAGGTTGTTCGTGACCTTCAACGCATGGCTGACCTTCGGGTGTATCCAAACGATGGGGTGACAGGAAGACAGCATGAACGCTCTTGGTTGGGCGGTCATGTGGTCTGTCATAGTGACGGGCTAGTAGATTTCGAGGATGGGTCTGAACAACTAATTCTTGAAATCAAATCTATGAACGCGGCCAACTACAACAAGTTTGTGACGTATGGTGTGAAAGCTTCACATAAAAAATACTACTCACAAATGATGATGATGATGGCAATGTTCGGAATTGAGCGCAGCTTTTTTATTTCTTACTGTAAAGATAACTCTAAATATCACGCGGAAATAGTCCACTTCGACCAATTAGAATGGGACGAAATCTATAGTAATATTCAAGCTGCGCTTGATGGACATGCTTGGCGAGTGAGTTCTTACCCCGAAGATTGGCGGTGTAAGATGTGCTTTAAAAGAACGGCGTGTTGGGAAAATCCTCCTCTCTCGCCAGCATGTCAATTCTGCAAACACTCTCGCCCTGACGATCAGGGTGGGTTCACATGCAAGCTTACCAATAAGCAAGAGGCAGAGGCGTGTGATAAATACGAACAATTCACAATGGCGGCAAAGTAATGGTTACAACAGATATAAATTGGGACTTGATCACCCATACTCGCAAAGACATTATCGAAAAAAAGGCAGAGATAGAAAGTATTTCTGACCGCATTGTTCAGCTTGAAAAAGAGGGCGAGGTTAAGAACTTCGATGACCTTCACAAAGCACGAATGAAGCTCAAGCATACCAAGGAAACTCTGGTCGATATACAAAAGGTTGCAACCGAGCATGATGTCCTGTTGACCAAGGCTGGTCTGGCAATGGGCCTTCCATATGCTTGACCGTGACGCCATAATTGATAGCGCGAAAGAAACTATCAACGGTGCTAGATCGGTTGATTACGGTGACGCCCTCTGGAACCATAAAAATATAGCTATCGGGTGGACAGTCATCGCCCGTGAAGCATTAGAAAAGCATGGTGAGATAACCGCTGCACACGCTGCGATTATGATGGATTGGGTTAAGACATGCCGCCTTCTCAATTCTATTGATCACGAAGATTCTTACCGCGATAAAATTGGCTATTCAGCATTAGCATATGAAATGGAAAAAAAGGGTAGATCGCCCCGAACATAACCGTACCATTAAATAGTTCACTATTTTTCTCCCAACTAAGCCCCGCTCTGGCGGGGCTTTTTTTGAATGTTGAGTGCGATCTTTTTATCCCTCGTTATCACCATGAGTTGACCGCGATAGTAAACATAATATTTACTACCGCGCTCGACCAACTTAGCCTCTTGAACCTTTTTCACCAGCAATCCTATCAACTATGCTTTCACGCATACCCGAATGTTGACCAATGAATGGGGCGCGACTGACAACTTCTCTGACTGCTGCACGTTCCTTACCGTTAGTCCCTTCGCCCGAAATTGCATCGCCAACTGCTGACATGCCACCCTCTGCGATTGTAAGCGCATCGAAGAACAATCCAGATGATGGACCCATGAATGTCTCTGCAATCCTTACCTTACCGTAGGCACCGTTATCGACTTGATTAACCGTGTCATACATAAGTTCGCCCAGGATACCCAAGCCACCCATTGTCATAAATCCATCCCAATACCAGCCCAAAGCTTTGTCGGCATTGTCACTCAACATCCCCTCAAGAGGGGTAACTGTTTTGGATAGCTTGCGCTCTCTGAACTCGGCCTGTCGATTGTCCTCACCGCCGCGTGACTGAACAACATCCTTCACGTTTGCCGCTGTGAAACCCATCGCTGGCCCTGCTGTCATGTAGAGTAGCAGGGGCGCATAATTTGGATCATCGCTCCGTAACGCTTCCTTGAATGCGTAGCGACCAAGCCGCAACATTTTCAGAGGGAACGATTTGAGTTGGAACATCAACTGACCCGCAGGGTGTGTGGCCCATTGTGGAAGATCATTCTTGTTTGGCGCAAAGATACTTTCATTTGCGAACTTAATCATACCAGCTTGCACAGTTTCATACATTGGGTGTTCGGCTTCGGTCCCACCACTGCGCATGATCATGTCGATATGAGGCGCACCTTTGTCATACAAAGGTTGCAATCCAAATTCATCCAAGGCCCGTTTCGCCAAGCGACCTTGACGAGTGTTAGGTGCCTCTTGTGCGATACGTGCGCTTGCCTTGAAATGCTCAAAGGCTGTCGCCCCTGCAATCTCGCGCATCATATCAGTCCAGGGCGTCAGTGCTGTTGCTGTGAAAAAGCCAGTAGTGAAACGGTTGGCGTCGATCCCGTAGCTGTTGCTCATGCGTTGGTGGACAGTGTTCTCCACTGCAACCCCCACGTTGCGGATCATGTCGCGGTAGGCTGAACCCGCCACTGGATCGCGCATGTAGTTGCCCAGCGCGGTAGACCATGACTTGAAGTCACCGCTTCGGATCAGAGGTAGAACCAAATCACCCAAGGACGTTAGAGTTGTGAACGAGAGTAGTGTTACACCGTTGATCATCCGCAATGCAGATGACGCCTTGCGCCAAGCTTCTGAGCCATTTGGCTTTTGCATGACCAGATCAATGTACTTCTCAGCGTGTACCACGTTCTTCTCGCTTGGCGTCTTGGTGAAGCCACGGGTGTCCTCCAAGGCAGACCCAATAGCCTCCGCACGTTTACGGAAGTTCTTGCGCATTTGATCGCTGAACTCGTCACTGTCTGCCGTGGGCTGCATACGATCCATTATTGACCGTACCAATTCGTCCCGCTTCGCACCCGCAGCCGCTTTCTTGACCAACTGTTCTGTGAAGAAATCAGCTTTTTCTTTTGACGAAAACGGTGCTTTGAACAAGGCAGAGTTTCCTTGCATCTTCATTACGGCTGGACCGTTTAGATCAGGCTCATTTCCAGATGCTAGAACGTGATAGTCTGGCTTGAGAATTTTGTGCGTAGACAAAAGGCGTGACACTGCATCGTGTGTGTTACGAAGTATAGTCACATAGTCTGTCATGCCGTGACCCTCTGGACCAAACTTGTCAGTTATGTCCAGGCGGCGTTCAGCATTCTCAGAATACTTAGACATGACCACCATCAAGTCTTTCTCCATGAAGACACCTAAGTTGTCTTTCATGTTGCTTGCATCGTTGAACTCTGGGAACTGGTCAATGCGAAGCATACGTTCTTTGAAGAAATCCTCTTGACCACTACCCGCACTAAACACTTTGCTGCGAGGGAGGTTTACACCACCATCATCAACGATCTGTTTGGTAACGTCTTTTGCTTTCTGAGCGGCCTCTGCTGGCGATAGTGAGTTGCTGCCGAACCTTTCTTTATGTTCTGCAAGAAAATACTTGGCGAGCTTCCGTTCAAACTCAGGGCGGTTTGAATTGATTAAGTCAACGCGCCAGACTTGCGGGAAATAGTTTTCTGCAATCACGCCTACGTTTTCACCAGCATCTTGAAGACGCTTCTTAACGTCATCCAAATACTTGCGGATCATTGAATAAATCTCGCGCTCTTTCTTGGTCTTCAAGAGCCTCGGCATTTGGTCCTGGTTGCCAAGCGCATCAGCAATTCGACGGTGAGACTTAGGTTGTTGCTCTCCGCGAACCACATTGAAGCCCATGATGTTCTCGCCATCACCAACCTTTCGGGCGGCAAACTCGGCTGTCGTATCATACATCTGGCGCAATCCAGCATCAAACCAGCGACCCATTGGATTTTTACTATCAGGCAACTCGTTCAAAGCCTTGGTCATAGGCGAAAGGAACTTAGCCATGCGGCCATGTATGCGCTCAAAGTGACCACCACTGCCATCGGATGGTTCTGCGAAATCGGCCAAAGAAGGCATACCCGCACGTCGAATGATACCTGATTGCGTGTCTGTTGTTAGAACGGTTCGCACCTCTTGAACGTCACGCTCATTCAGACTTTTCTTCTTACGCATTTTGATCATAGCTTTGGCTGCGCCTTTCGGCATACCAGCTTTTGTTAATGCGTCTGCTGTCTGCATTACGGCGGCTTCGCCATCATCAATAGCCATACGTGCTTCACTTACAATGTGAGCGTTTGCACCTGACCCAACTTCGACCTCACCAAGCAACGGCTGCGCCTTGATGAACTCTTCGCTAGAAACAGAACGGGCTTTTCGAGGGGTAAGCAACACTGTCTGACCATCAACGGTTATTGTGGAGTAGTTTGCCTGACGCATAATACGGCGCAACTGTTCGTTGCCACCAGCCAATTCAGACAGACTACTAAACAACTCACGACCTTTGAATAGTCCACGATTATCCGCAACAAAGTTATCAATGCTTTCGAGGCGGCTAGGTGTTTTGGCTGATTGACGTATGGCTTCGATAACACCGCGAACCATGTCATCTTTGAAAGTCATCTGGTGTCCAAAAACCGCTGGCTTATCGTCCCGCAAGAACACTGGCTTGGTTGTCGTTAGGTCACTTGCTTTGAAGTTAGACAGGCGAGTATTAACAACGCTGTCAAACAGGTAGTGATCACTAAGATCAGACGCGGTGCCATCTGCCCGTGCGGAATTGATACCGTTCCGTATGGCTTCAGACTGATCAATCAAATCAGCAACCACTGTCTTACGTGCTTCTGGCGCACTATCGACCATCGCATCACGCATGGCGTCCATTGTGTTCGCTGGGCGATCTGTGATCACAGGTAGTGACCCGAATATGGAATCCGCACGTTCTGGTGTTATGAACATCATTTTGATGTCGTCTGACCCAGTAAAGTCTTTGACTGCATCGACAGAAGATTGCGACATACGGTTGATAGTTTCGGCTGCAAACTCTGACGCAAACTCGGCTGGTACTGCATCTGTATATACACCCGCTGGCGAGTTGCGAGTTACTAAGCTTTCACTAGATGCCATGTCCCCATACAAGGACAAAGGCAAGAACCGACTACGGGCCTCTGGCGCATCTACTAAACCGTTGACTGCGTAGGCGATTGCATCACGCATTGCCTCTCTGGCTTCGTTGACAGCTTCCTCAATCTCGTAACCTTCAAACTCAGGTAAAGTGTCCTTGATCTGATCCATCAACACACGGTCTACCGTCATGTCCACGTCTTCGATGACGAGTTGTTCAAGAACGCTATCCGCATCGTAACCCATACGGGCGGCTGTGTTCTCTAACAGGTTTCGCGTACCGTCTGACAAGATCGACGTAGGGTACAATGTTTTCGTGAGGGTACGCACAGTCTGTGTAATGTCCTCTGTCTCCAAGTTAGCAGACAGTTGGCGTGACATTGTGCGGAACTCTTTGAAATCATCTGTACGAGTGTCAGGCGAAATTTCGTAACCCAAAGCAAGTACGCGAGTAGCCAGTTTACGGGCCGCTGTTTCCTTCTGAGGTGTACGGGCAGTGATCTCTGACAAAAAGTTTGATAGAATGAACGGTGTATTGCTACCAATTCCATTGTCTTCCAAACCACCACGGTTGAACTCGGCCTCTGCCTTGACCGCATTGATTACCGCGTTGCTGTCTGGAATGACCGCTTTGTTCTTGTTATCACGGCGCGTGTATTCCCAAGCTACGTCTTGTATCTTGTCCTTGTTACCCGTACCCATCAAACCTTCGCGCAATACAACAGCAAGTTCGTTAGTGGTTGCAAGTTGGTATGGTCCTTCCTCACCAGCCTTGGTGGTACGAACAACCGTGGCAGGGCCGCTTACCGCTAACTGACTAGAAAGAATCTGGCGCATTCTATCTGCAATGCCTTGAACCTGTTTAGGCTTCGCGCCTTTCTTGAAAGCCTCTTCCAGTTTACCAACCAATGGCAACATGTCGGGGTATTGGCTTGCTGCGAAATCTCCAAAGTCAGCTTCGTTAAAGTCCGTTTTCTTTGCCTTTAATGCTTTGATAGACTGAGCAACAAAATTCTCACGCTGATTGCGCTTGCGCGAAGTCTCATTAAAGTTGACCTTCGCTGTTGCAGACTGTTCTATTTTTTTCATGCCTACTTCTTGACGCGCTTTTAGATCATAGCTGTCAAGTTTTGCGGTGGGGATGTCTCCTTTTTCCAAACGATAGTAAGAATCATTCAGTTGCTTCATCGCTTGTTCGATTGCAGGGACCAGATCATTTTCATAAACCCGCGTCATAGCTTGAATGTCGTCAATCGGATACTCAGTTGCAAAGGTGCCAAGAAACCTTTTCTTGCCTTCGGCAGTCCGACCCACACCGATACTTTCCAACTCGACCAACACATTGCGAAGTCTCTGGGCAAGTCCGTTTTCTTTTATCGCCTCTAAAACACCCGTGTAACCTTTGTACTCTTCACCTTTTCGACGCGCATAAAACTTAGCATCGTTCTGCGTTGCGACTAATCTGCGTAGTTGGCTTTCAAGACCATGTTCGGGTTGTTTGATTTTTTCTATGAACGCAGAAATGTCAGCACTATTAAATGCCCTATCGACCTCGGCCTTACCCACGCGCAAGTTCTCATAGTTCGCCATAAGTGTGAGCGAGTATTTATTTGTAGGCTCTTTCGGACGCATGAATTGGTCACGCATCTGCAAGTCTTTGCGAGAGATTAGCTTTGAAAAGATCGGCTCAAGTTCGGGGTCAAGTATCTCTTTGCGAGACATTAGATACCAAAGTTTCTTAGCCAGCTTCATTGCCTTGGTGAAGAACGGCGTGTCAGGCCACATCATCAAGTCATATTTGTGGTTCATAAACAGGGCGAACTGATTGGCAAAGTATTCAGATGGGCTGTCCAATGCGTTGTCGAACCCAACAGACTTCTTAACGCTCTTGAAGTAAGGGCTACGCAGAGCAATGTCCCGCATCGCGTCACGATCACCATCTTTATACAGACGACCTTCACCGTCATAATATTGATCTATTGCTCTCCAAAATTCTGCCTTATCGGGGTTAGACATTAGGTTGTTATATACCCAATGACCCAACTCATGCGCGACGACATGTGTTTCTGATAAGCCCTTTTCCTTTAGTGCCTTGTTGATCGCCTCTGGGTTTAGCTGGATACGGTTCAGAGCATCGTTGCGGTCATTAACAAAACGGCCCAGGACAGTAGCATCCATGTCGGCAGTCTCAAAGATCGGCGCAAGCTGATCTGGTACAACCATACGCATCAATCGTTCCATGTTAGAACGAGTGGTTGGGCTGGACTTGTCGAAGATGCCGTTAAGCTTGACCAAGCTTTCTTCAATGTCGATTGATGGACGACGAATGCCACTAGGAGCTACACTACCGTTGAGGTCATGCAATGTTGCGAGAACCCTCAAACGCAGCTTGTTGTTCATCGGCACAGATTGGCCGTTCACGTTAAAGTCGATTTCCCAAGGGGCGTTGTCCACGATTGCTTCAAGTCGCGTAAGGTCACGCAACGTGATTTCTTTGCTACGCAAGTCTTCGGGACTTTTAACATCGCCAAAAAGGTTGATCCCTTTATTCTTTGCAAGTGAGGAAGCAAAGAATAAGTTGTTTATGTCATTCGTTTCGAGGGAGCTTGTATCAACTATCAAAACATCGCCGCGAGATTCTAAGTCAATCGGCGCGGGTGGGGCTGTTGGGTTAGTTCGGTTCACTTCACCGACCTTGTTGCTTTCATTAAGAGGCTCGAACTTCTCAATCATCGCGTCAATGTCGGTGGTCTTGGTACGCATATTCGCTGGCACATAGCCAATGTACCAATCCTTCGCGTCCTCATTCCCAATCAAAGCTTCCGCGCTTACACCCGATTTTTGTTGACGGGCTGAAAGAACCTTGGAAGTTACGAGATTTCCAGACGGTGAAAATTCGCTACGCGGAATAGCCGCAATGATCTTTTTACCTTTGGTGTTTGGAATACCAGCCTTCACACGCTCAATGATTTCACCGTTACGGCCAACCACTTCTTTCTTTTGTGGCGTGTCCATTGCACCTTCGGCGCGTTGGTTAAGCTTGATCAATTCTTGGTCAAACACTTTCTTGGTGATTTTCTTGTCACCAAAGCGTTTTAGTAATTTGTCTTTCTCTGACGCATATTCGCGGTCTGTGAATATTGGGACCATATCTTCGTCATACGCAGCGTAGTTTTCGTTGACCTTTATCCCGTTTGTTTCCATCGCTTTGAGGGCTGTATTAATATCGCGGAAAGACTTGCCCATGTAAGGGAAGTAATACGCGGTCACTGCGCCTTCACCCGATTGAGTTTTGCCATCTGCGTGAACGTCACCAACAAACGAAGTGTATGGGTAGAAAAGCTTGCCTTCTTTCTTGCGAGAGTCGGCTTCTGCCATTCGCATTGCGGCTGTTCTGGCGAACTCTCTTGGTTGAGTGCCTGTTGATGATGTTGAGAAGTTGCCACCACCAATATCACGGCTGGCTTTCATAGCTTGTGACGGACCTATACCCGCTTCCACATATTGTGGGTTTCTAACCATGCGGCCCGTGGCTTCGTCAGGCACATATGGCGGCACATCTTGCAAGCGTTCTATAGAAACATCGGTGCGGTCTGCCGTGCGGCTGTTGGTTTTGCCCGTGGTTGTGTCGTCTTGGCGAACACTTGCACCAGCCTTACGTGCGCGTGACATTTCCAAGTTGTTCAAACGCTGCATCAGAATGCGCTTTAGTGGTGGGCTAATGTCATCACGACCTGGAATGGCTTGAGAGCGGATAGCGACAAGAGGATCAGTATTGGACCCCGCCACTTCCATCATCATGCGTGGCATTAGTTCATCCGCTTGGTCTTCCAGATCAGGGTCAGCGGATGGTGCAAACTCAGATGTACCCGCATCGGCGTCTACCGTTTCAGCGGTTGTGGTTGTCTCTGCTTTGGGAGCCTTTGGCTCCGCTGGTTGTACGGGTTCTTGTACGGGTACAGCACGGCGTTCATCGACAATCTTTTGCAAGTCTTCCATTGCATTCTTGCCGATTGCTTGTGTGCTGGCTGTCAGACGTAGCTTGCCCTCAGACGCAAGAGCATTGATCTCTGTCTGATTAATAATGTCACTGTTAGACTCAAGTAACTGTGTAAAGGCTTGCTTATTACGAGCGACTAACGGCACATCTGGCAATGCTACGGCTTCGTCCTCGGTAGTATCCGTGGTCTTTACCTCGGCAGTTTCATCAACCTCTAAAATCTGGCCCTCTTGAGGCTCGATTGCAATAACCTCACCCTCTTCAACCGTGCGCTGGGAAGGGGGTGGCAGAAGGTTGGTTTCGGATTGGTCTGTGATCTGTAGAGGATCGCCAGTTTCAGCCTCAACCTCAACATCGGGTGCCTCCGCTTCTGGCTCTTGCTGACGAGAAGGTAAGCGTTTCTTTTTAGTTGTGCGCTCAAACTCACGGGCTGTTTTCTGGTACTCACGCTGAACGCCCTTAACGTCAACACCGTTCTTTTGACCAGCTTGGATTTGCTCGGCAAGCTGATCCATCTTCGTGTTTAGATCATCGACTAAAACGCCATCTGCCTCAATCTCGGCAAGCTCTAGTTCGATGTTGGTTTTACGTTCAGCTAGGTCATCAGCGTCAACTTCTAGTTGATAGTCTTCGCCCAACTTGGTTTCAATATCGTCCAACTCTCTTGCAAGAGCTTGCGATCTTTTGGTCAAGTTCTGACCTAAGTTCGTAGTGTTCGACCAGTTGCCTAAATCATCGGCATAATCACCGCCAAGCAAGCGGTTCACAACGGGTAAGCTGCGGCCAACACTACTGGTGCCGAAGCGATCTAAAAGGCCACCAGCAACACCAGACGCGCCAGCGTCTATAGCTACTGAACCTGCAAGACGACCAACATCAATACCGTCAGAAAGACCTTGCTGGACTTCTGTGGCTTGCTTCATCAAGTCTTGCGCACCACCGACTGCACCGCCAATGATTGCCTCTTGTTTAGCTGCCCCCAAAGCACCCGCAGTTCGACCAGCATTCTTCGATTGCTGTAGAGTTTTGCCAGCAGTGCGAGCGGCTGTGAAAGCTGTCTTCGCCTTGCCAGCCTGACCCACAACAGGAATTAAGTTTGTTGGATCAAGGATTGCGGCCTTGCCGTAATCCCAAACGCGATCAAGTGTCGTGCCGCGCATCGGCGCATTTGACCAAATCTTTGATAGTCTTGCCAACCGATCACGGTCATCACCAGCCATAGAGCTTTCGATAAGTGAACTAGCTGCGCCAATCGTGTTTACATCGCTCCACCGCCTGTCGCTGTAGAACTTGTCCCACATGTCACTGTAGTTGCTGAATGTCTCGCCTTGTGCCGCGTAGTAGTCGCGCACATCCTTAACCGCGTCTTGGTTTGTAAGAAGGTCAACGCCGCTTAGATTTGTATAGCTATAATCATCAGCTTGTTCTGTAAGCCCAGAACCAAAGTTAGCGTCGAGTGCGCGTTTAAGTAGATCACGATCCATTTTAGGTACTCCATTTAACCTGATCACAGATTAAATGAAGTTACCTATCCAATCGTCCCTAATTTACTCGCCTGTGAAAAGGTATTTGGCGTAACCACCAATGGTTTCGAGGCTATTCGTAACGCTTTGCTCTATGCTCTCGGTTATTCCCATGCCTTCTGTCGCTATGCGGAACTGGTCAGGCGTTGGAGGTTCAAGACCAAGTTCTTCAAAGATACCGACCATGAACGGAAGGTAATCAGGAACATCGACGTTACCATATGTGAGGCGTTCCGCTGTCCCCGTATTCGGTGTGCCAGTAAACGGCCCAGAGGCAGGGGTAAGTTGAACGCCTTTACCTAACAGACCCTCTGTCTCGGTTCTGATCGGGCCACCACCCCGTGGGGCTTGTATGGTTCCCAAATATGTCTTGTCTTCTTCTTTTTGAAGGGCGTCAAAGAGTTGAGCAAACAGTGCTGTTGGGTCCACTTCACCGCCGTTTGCCTTAATTTGTTCAATTGCTTGCTCAAGACTGTATTTATATTTAATCTGTTTGTTCGCGCGTACTTCGTCGGGTGTGCGCTCTGTTCCTCCGCCAACATCAGCCGTTGCAGATAAAGAGAACTTCTGTTGTGCATCAATGATTTGCCCAGCGAGAGCTTCACCTTGACTGCTAATTGCCTTTGATTTCGATTTAAGTTCTTCAACTCTAGCCAGCGCAGCTTTAGCTTGCTGTTGATCCACGTTATAGAAGTCATCCCGCGCTAGAGCTTCCAACCTTTTGATTTCAGACTCAACAGCTTGTTGTGCTTTGTCGATAGACATGAGCGCGGTCTTCGCATTGCCCTGCCAAGTCGTAAGGTCGTCTGAATTTAGATCAGCAAGTGGAACATCTATCATTGAGCCGCCAGCGTCCAGCAATTCGGTAACACCTAGTTCTGCAACTTGAGTGTCTAACGCTTCTATTTTGCTGTTGGTATTAGCCAACACACCGTCGAGTGTGGTTTGGTTGTCGTCGTAAATGTCATGTATCTGCGTATATAATTCTTTCATTGCTGTCTGAATGCCAGATTGCAAGCTTGCGTTACTGCCAGATTTGACCGCTTCTGATACACTGCGAAAGCCTAGTTCTTCCAATGCGGAAGCTACCGCCATTTTTTCTATTGCTCCGACACCGCCGCTTAAAAGCATTTCGTCGTAAGCTTGGGCGACATGCGAAATCTCAATAGGTACATCCACATCTTCGTCACCTGTAAATAAACCACTTTCACGCTTTTGAACGTCTATCGCCGCCGCAGTTAAAGTGCCGACCATATCGGGGTCGCTGACATTTATGCCCATGTTGCCAAGTTGACTTATACTGTTTTCAATTTCAGTGGTTTTCTGTGCTAGGAGTTGCCCTTCACTTTCACCATCACCGGCTTTGCCAACCATCGCTTTAGCTTTATCTTCGATTACATTGCGGTTTTTTACATTATAACCACGGTTAGTCATGCTGTCGGTAAGGTTCTCAGTGATCGTCTGCTGTTCGACTCTATTCTTTTCGTCTAAAGCTATTTGCCGCTTGTCGTCGAGCATTGTCGCAGCTTCAGCCATCACGGAAGTCGTGTCAAAACCATTTAAGTCAGAGTTCGCAGCAAGCGCAGCTTCTAACTGACGCTGTATTTGCGCCTGAGTTTGGAACCCTTCCGTGCCAATTCTATCAAGGACGGGGGCAGTCAAGCTCTTGGCGAGGGCAGTTTGCGTAGCGGTACGTTTGCCACGCCGTGCTTCAAGTTGACCACGCGCATCAGCCTCAATTTTCATTTTTTGTTCGGGCGATATTAAGTCGTTGTACTTTGAAAGCTCCGCTTCCATCTGAGTGCGAAATACATTGTCATCATCCAGATCAACTTTTTCAGCAATCCCAAGCACGTTAGCCGCTGCCAATGCCATCGCACGTTCTTTGGCCGTGGTAAGTTGCGGAGCGTATTGTTTCTTTAACTGATCGCCCCATTCGGTATTAAAACCAGCGCGATTTAGGCTGTCCAAGTTCGCTTGGGTTGGGTTGTCTTGAAAGTTCTTAATTAAAGGTGCCGCGTCCTGTTGGAATTTAGCCCAGCCCACACGGTTTGCTTGTGCCGCTACCGCTGGCATCATATCTGGGTTTAGTAAGTCACCAAACATTCCGCTAGTCATTTCACTAGCTGTCTTTGCATCCGTTGTTTGCAATAAATCTGCATAATAAGATGTCGCCTTACCCGCAACCTCAAGGTCTTGCAACTTCCGCTTACGAGCCGCTGACGCTTTAGCCGCTGACTGTGCTTGATTATAACGTGCTACGTTGCCTTCCATAGTTTCGCGCGATGGAAGTATGGCGCGGAACGATTGGTTGTTACCAGCCAACGAACCAGCAAATTTCTCTCGTTCATCTGCGCTTGCACCAGGATTGCTCTTAACAAAATCTGAATACAGTGCTGCATTTTCCTTCCGCTTCGCAGAAAGGATTTTTTCATTTTCGTTGTAGCCTTGCTGGAACGCGCCGAAGTTGATCATTCTGTGTCATCCTAGAAATTGTTGACAGACTTATAGTTAGACCACCAACCACCTAAACCAGAGGAAGCTTGGCTTGCTAACGTCTGCTGATTTGCCGCCATCGTACCAAGCGCACTAATAGAACTAGAGTTTGAAATATTCGCCTGTCCCTGCGCTGAATATGTGGACGGGGCTGTAGACAAATCTAGCGTTTGATTGATGAAATCATTTGCAAGAGAATTTTCAGCACCAGCCAGACTTAGCGAGTTGGTATAGTCGGATAAGGCTGTGTTGTTACGCATATTCTGCAACGCACCGACTTCCTCAATGTTCCGACCACGCATTGCTTTCTCATTGCCGTAGTAATCTTGGCCGTATTGACCGCCGCGCAATGAATTGTTGAGTGTAGTCGTGCCATAGTTCAATCGGTCTGTAACCAAATTGCGCTGCATATTACGTTCAGCATTAGTCATGTTCTGCTGGTTGGACGCAGCCCCTTGCAATCCAGCGATGTACTGCTGTGCATCACCAACCGCCGCCAACATGTCATTGTTGTACGCTTCCCGTGAGGCGTCAGCCGAAGCTCGTTCCATTTGAACGCGCAACGTAGAGTTCTCCATTCCTGGTGGAATGTTCGCCAACGCTTTCGAGTATTGTTTATCCAGCGCACGGTTTGTGTTTTGATTACGCAAGTTCTGAAACTGCATAGCAATCTGATCTTGCATCTGAGCAAACTGCAACGTCTGAGGCGCGGTTAGCTTGGCCTTCTCGTCTTGATAGTAAACCTCGTCCCGACCTTCCTCAAGCTTCACATCTGAAAACTCTCGGTACATGTCTTCCATGCCGCGAAGCCGCGCACGGTCATACGAAGTAAGACCATCCACCTCTCTGCGGTTTGCGGCCTCTTCCTGTGCGCGGTTGGTACTAACAAATGTACTGAAGTCATTGATAGTCGAGGGAGTGATCTGCCCAAAATCGCCGTACTCAGTGAGCAACCTGTTAAGGTTGTTAGACATTACGTCTGCGCCACCAGCATACAAATCCGCAACCTCCTGATTGCGGTTTATTTCTGCCGTGACTTGCGCTTCTGTCAGGGCGTTTAGGCGTTCAGCCTCATTATTGGCACGGTTGGCTGAGACCAAGCTCCCAACACCCATGCCAATATCAATTATGTTTGACCAACTCATTCGAGTGTCTCCTAGAATGTATCGAAGCTGCCGCCAAATCCCGCACGTCTACGGCGTTGGAAGCCGCCCGTACCAGTTAATGAGGCGTTTCCGATAGGAACATTTACATAACGAATTTCGCCCGTATCCCGATCCTTAACAGCCCTTCGCTCATAGACGCCATCTTGAGACATATAGGTTGGAATTGGGTTGCCGAAGTAATTAGGCTGCGCAGAAAACCCAAACGCATTCATGTAGGCAAGAGGGTTGTAGCTATTCGAGTTATTGTTTCGCATAGCCTCCGCGATAAGCGCGAGAATTTCCTCACGGCTCAATCCATCTGTTTCTTGCGTGGAACTGTTTGTCAGCAACGCAAGCTGTTGGCGAAGGTTGGCGATTGTCGCCTCTAGTGAGCTTATCGTACCGTCATCATTCTGGTCGGCAAAGACATCACCTGGGTCGTCAGGATCAACAGGATCACCTTCAGGATCGACCACTGGATCAACCACTGGATCGACTTCAGGATCAACAACTGGCTCTTCTGGATCAACCTCTGGGTCTCTTCTTGGATCAGTTTCCAATGTCGGCATAGGTGGAAGGTCATCGTCGTCGGCTACAACAACTGGATCAGCATCATTATCATCATCATTCACGACTACTGGATCGACAACTGGATCGGTAGATGGATCGACTGCTGGGTCAACAGCGTTCACCTCGTCAACAGTTTGACCACCTGGGCTAACAGCCCTACCGTCATCACCCATTGTCCAACCGTATTCCTCGACAAGTATTTCATCCACCGTTGTGGTTGGATAATTGTCATTGTTCATTTTGTTGTCGATTACTGCGTCAGCAGCAATCTGTGGGTCTTGCGCTGCGTTTATTGGGGCATCGTCGTAGGTGCTTCCCGCATTTTCAGCATCGTTCTGCGCAGCTTTAGCGGCTTCCGCTTCCGATGGGTCGTTATAATCTACGCCGTTATAGCCCTGATTGTTAGTTGGGTTTACCGCCGTTGTCCCATCATCACTTAAAGACCAACCATAATCGTTGATAAGTATCCTAGAAACACCATCAAGCTCGTCTTCGTCCATTGAGTTTGCAACTTGAGCATCAGTCAACTCTGTTGTGTTGTTATTGCCAGCGTTTTGATTACTCGCATCTTCTTGGAATATATTAGCCCTTTCCAACACGTCTGCGCTGTTGCCTAACATGTCAGTGTTAGTGTTACCCGCAGCAGCGGCATTAGCTATGTTGTCCACAACACTGCCTTCAACTAGGTTATTATCATCATCAAATGAAGCGTTAAAGTTATCTTGGGCAAGCTGGTCCAGCGCACTCATTTCGTTGTCAGTCATGGCAGTGGCTTTTGCAGCTTCCTCACCAAAATTAGCCGTGGCTCCAGTATTCGCGCCACGGCCAGCTTCGCCAAAATCCATGTTATAAATGGAAGGCTCTGAGTCTGTGTCGTCGAAATTGGCAAACGAAGTGCCTTGGCTGGAAGCCCCAGCAGAGTTAGGGTCGGGCGTATAGATGTTAGGAATTTCGTCGTAACTGCCTGTCGTGGTTGAAGCTTGAAACTCTGCGAAATTATCCGCAGCCGCAGCTTCTCCAGAAGTGTCGTACTCGTTTCCAAACGCATCGTAGGACGGGAAGCTGTCGGCTTCAGCCTGTCCCGAAGCTACGGCAGACGCAAGTGGATTAGGCGCGTCATCATCATCATTGTTGTTGCTGCCAATACCGCCAGTACCCACGCCGTTATTGTATGTCGAGCTACCAGAGTTTGCACCAGACAAATCTAATGTCTGACCTACTTGAATTTGATCAACATTAGTAATGTTGTTCGACGCTGCCAACTCTTCAACGGACATGTTGTTTGCTTCCGCGATTTCAGACATTGTATCGCCAGCTTTGACAGTTGTGGAGCTACTATTATTGTCATCGCTTCCGCCAGGGTCACCGCCACCGTCAGTGTCACGAAGAAGGCCAGATGCAAACGTAAGGTTCGGCATGAATGGATTGTATAAGCGGCTCATGTTAAATCCTTTCTGAACCATAGTTCGGGGCGCATAGACCCGCTTTTTTCTTTACATATTTCGCGGGTCTTTGTGTCCCACTTCCAAGCCTTCGTGCAGATGCAAACGGACGCTCTGGATATTTCTTAGACAAAGTTTCTTGAATGTAGCGAACAAAGGAAAAGACCTCTCTCTTGTCACCGTCACAAACAAATTGGCAAATATGCAAAACTTCACCGTCTTTTCGTGAGAAGGCTTCCTTGCCTTCAAACCTGTTCTCTTCGATTTCTGACGCCTTGAGAAAAGCATACGAACAAAAACCTGTTAGAGACTTGTCTTCTGAAAACCGCGCCAACCATTTACCATGATCCAAAGCAGGGAAGATCGAATTGGATAGCAATGAGATAGGCTTCTCTTTGTAATAAGCGTCACGCGCAAATAACTCAGCAACCTCTCCTACTATCGCCAACCGATCAGACAAAGCCTAGTACCCCACTTTTTTCCGTAGTAGGTCATCGACGTTGTAAAACTCTAACATCCCCGTTTTCGGGTTGAAGGTGTTAGCCCCACCAATGTCAGTCAAAAGCTTCATCGTGAATGGCGAAGCATGGATAACCATTGTGTCGCCGTACCGCCCCTGTTCGGCAATCTTCTCACCCGCAGCCGAAGCTTCTTTGCGAGAGGCAATAGATGTGCCAGTGTTCGGACCAAACACATCAGACGACCCCATGATAGCTGTTGAAAAAGCCATGTTAGAACTCCTTACTTTTGTAGACTTTAACCTTTAACGGAAGGCCAAGTCGTCCCTAATTACGCAAAGAACCCAGCCGCAGATTCCGCTACCGATCTAGTCAAACCCGTGACTGAGTATTCAGCAGAACTTGCCGCAGGGTCGCCATCGCGCCTTTTGATTTCGTCTTCAAATTCTTGGACACGTTCTAACCAAAGCAAGTATAACGGGGAGCCTTGTTCATAATTGGACCCCTCTGATTTAAGCATCGCATACTGTTGGTTAAGTGTGTTGTCATCGTAGCCCGTGAAACGAGCGGCTGACCGAACTCGACCAGTGTAACCAGCGTCGATATTCAGATCACCAGAACTCTCACCATAAGCCAGCATGTTCGCAACATCAGTCATCGCCGTGTTCATGCCATTGTCGTCAGCCGCATAAACAGCTTCGACATAACCAGTATCATCATTGCCAACATACAATGCGATCTGGTTGTCTGCTGTCAGTTGAACAGAAATGTCCCCATTCAACTTGTCTTGGACTTCGGGCGACATACTAGAAACCATCGTGTCGATTGCATTCGATGCAGTCTCAGCCAAGACAAAGCTTTCAATACTTTCGGCACTTGTCGCCACATGGAAAGGCTTGGCATTGCCATTGTACGTTCCAACAGGCTTACCTGTCCCATCTGTATAATCATAGTTTATGAACTTGCGGCGTTCTGGACGAGAGGTGAACCCAGGAGCGCGGTAGGTGGGGGCGTCACTAATCTCTGAATATGTACCTTCTTCATTTGAAGCACCTGTTGTGTCAGTGTCACCACCCGTAGTTGACTGCGTTGAAGCGGTATTGGTAGCCGCTGACCTGTCGTTATCGTCGTTGTTATTTACAATGGTTCTAGTCGCGGATGACTGAGTGGAACTTTCATTGTCATTGTTGAAGAATGTAAATTCACCACCCGTAGTGAACATATTACCATCGCCATCTTTATCAAAGGCGTTGTTAATTGCCCTCCCAGCAACGTAAGCTACTGGATTTGCTACCAAACCAACCACATTAGCAACTGTCTTGAATATACTGTCGTGACCACTCGTAACTGATTTGCCCGTCTTGTCATTGACGAGTTGTCCGTTCACATAAGACTTGCCATCAAAAGGTGTACTCGCATTAGCCGTATCTTGGTAGCTTGTGTTTTTATTAACCTTGCTACCGTCAGCATTAACCAAAATACCGTTTTTGTAAGTCATGCCATCGTCTGGCGTAAGCCAGTTTGCCAAGTCTTGACGAATTGAGTTATCGCCTTGCGAGTTTGAGGAACTTGGGTTGGAATTACTACTATTTGTCGAGGTGTAGGTTTTTGTCGAAGCGTTGTAGGTTTGACCCTTCTCAGCGTCACGCTGTTTCGCAAGGTCATTTACTTCCTTGGTCCACGACCCACCACTTTCTTTTAGAGCCGCATTCAACTTTTCTTGAGTAGTGTTGAACTCACGCAAACCTGTGCGCGGGTTAGTAGTCCCCGCCCCAATCTTTTCGAGTAGGGCGACTTCCTCTGGCATAACGTGAACAAGCTCGCTGTCCCCGTTGCGGCCCATGTTAGCCATAGACTCCGCAATTCGTTTCAATTGATCGTGCGTTAAATCATTAGACATTGGTGATAACCGCCGCCAATGTCACTTCAACATCGGTCATGTTGTTCGCAGACGAAACGGAAAAAGCTATCTCCTTTGAGGTTGTTACCGCATCAATAGCAATTGAGGCAGACAAGTTCTGTTCTGTTAATGTGCTTGATGCAGCAACCAAATCACCAGCGTTAATACCGTTGATTTTCAACTGTACGTTGCCCGATCCGCTATTACTCTTCACTGCAATCGCGTCGATACGCACGTTTTGTTTGAACGCACGGGTGATTACATAATCTCCGTTTGTTATGCTACCTGATTGCTGAAAGAAGAATGAACGAGTGGCGAAGGTATCGGGAAGCTGGGCGATTGGGAGTTTGCCCGTTGCGTCCAAACCAGCCACACCATCCGCTGCGCCGATATAAGTTTTCGGGACAAGCGCGGTGAAATCAACATCCGCAAATTCCAAGCCGCCGCCTGTTGAGTTTACGCGGAGAAACTGCAAGCCGTTGATAGTGCCGAAGGCGGGAATACCCGTATCGGGGCTGGTCAGAAGCCAACCTGTGCCGTTGTAGAACTTCAACACGTTTGGGCTACTTGCCGTGTCCACCCACATGTCACCAGCGTTCGCCCCTATAGGCTCAGACGCAGAAACATAAACACGCCCTCGGTTTGCCAGTAGTTCAGTCACACCCTCAACTTTAGATCGCGGAATATCTGCATCTTCGATTGCGAGTTTGTCGTAAGGGATCAAGCCGTTTGTGTTGGTGAACTTATCTTCAGTCATCAAGCCAGACACGCGAACCTGAGATGTGTCTTCTACGATTATGAATGTGACCAAATCACCAGACGTTAGAGCCGATGTGAAGGTAATGGTCGAGTTGGCGGGTTGTTGCGTATAGTCGTTAGTACCGCCCTGACGTTGAAGGACACCGTTGCGGTAAACTAAAACTTTCTGGTCCGAAGAGTGAACGAATGGGAAAACCGCTTGCGACGTACCAGCGACAACATCCTCACGCACAAAGCCGCTGTCGTTAGCAGACTGAACCTTGTAAATGGTTACAAGATCATCAGCATCCGTAGCTGTCGTCAAAGTGACAGTGTTCGCAGACGGATCATTCGTGTAATCACCCGCCGCTAGAAGTGCGCCGTTCAAATATACTACAATTGCGTCAGCTTGCTCATGGATGAAGTTGAACACCGTTGTCCCTGTAGGGTACGCAATGTTACCATCACCATCTGCCTCATTAACAACAACATCGAAACGTGCAGAAAACAAAGGCGCACCAATAGTTCCTACATCTGAACCAGCCGCCCCGCGAATTTGGTCTACTGTGGCAAGCTGTTTCCAACCGATCTCGGCTTCTGTGTACTCACCGACACGGTATTGCAAACCTTCGATGTTATCTTTGCGAAGCTCTACTGGTGCTTGAAGAATACCATCTGTGTCGAAAAGCTTTTTTAATAGCTCCGCGATTGTTTGGTCCCCAAGCTCAGACGAGTTGAGGTAACGGACAATATTCTCAATATCCGCACCGATGTTGCCACTGGATGTGTGATTACCAGGATATAATACCTTTAGACGGGCCATGCCTTATTTCTCCTTGTGCATTAAGAACGCGAAGCTGATAACCGTTACATCAGCGTCAACGTCTTTTTCATCTGTACGGAACCGAAGCCTGACCCCGCGAAATATGTGGTTGAATGGGAACGAGTAGTCAGATTTCAAAGGTGCATCGCCCCAATGCTTGTCTCCCTCAATACGATCAAGGTTGACTTCGATAGTGGTCATAAGACGGTCTTCGTCATCTAAAGCATCAACGTAAAAACGACCTCGGCCCGTAGCTTGGAGGATCATCGAATGTGTACGCTTACTGTTTAGAAAATCACCCAGCCACAAAGTAGGGGTTTCAGCGATCATCGGTGAACGCCGTAAGTCTGACAATCCTGTGTCCTGAGTGATCACACGATCTGTAGCCTCATAGACCCCATCAGCAGTTCCAAACATAAGTCTTCCACCAAGGAACGCGCCGCATCTTGGTAGCAGTGTGTCACCCAACTGGAAGTTCACCATTTCGTATCCAGAACGGAAGTTCATGGATAGACGCTTGGTTTGCGTCCCCCCAGGACGCGGGAAGAATACATGATAGGTCTGAGTGTCCTGATCATAGACCGCACTAATCATTCGTGGGTCTGGCGTTGTCTTTACAAGCTCCTGATACAGAGGCTCAACTTCGTCGGACAAAGATGCTTCCGCAATAGTAATACCGTTTTGCTCGGACCGCATGATTGAGTGAATGCCTCGGCGTGAACAAAACAAAAGGTCTGAGCCAGCGTTCACGATTGAGTTGTGGCTTATGCAACCGATGCGAAGGTTGGCGCGAGAGTCGAGTTGCCATTGTTCAAAGTCGGGGTCGATGATGTAGACAAGCGTTTGGTCTTTGGTGAACACCGCTAGTCGGTTGGCCTCGAAAGTTCCCAAGCCTGTGATTTCATCGGCTGTACCAATCAGATTGGAAATGTCGATAAAGGAAGCACGGGTCACTTCCTCAGTGATAGCCTCTTCCTCAAGAAAGATGTCGGGGTTATCGACGCGGCTAAATTCAATCGTGGTTGGCCTATCCTTAAAACCAGCAACAGCCAAACGCCGTTGGATAGGAACACCGAATGAAGGGGTTATGGAAGTCGTTGCTGTGTCGAATTGAAATCCATCGTACCGATACATGCGGGTGTTCTCAGAAAAGATATGAACCTTTCCCTTGAAGTTTGTCATGCTGACGACTGCGCCCTTTTGATAGGCTTGATCTACCCTGTGTCCCCGATCCGAAGCGAGGTGAGTATCATTAGCGTCTTCCTCTGCATAGCAAACGCCCTCACGATTGTAGAAGCGCAGTGCTTTTACAGGGAACCGATTGGACCCAGAATGCAAAAAGAATTTCGGGTCGCGGATTAGCTGCCCTCGGTAGTCAACATAACAGTTATCCAACACCCAAAAGTTTTGCTCTTTTTGAGTTTCCATAGCTGTGATGTCGCGTGAACGATCAATGCCGCGAAAACCATAGTAAGTGGTCGCGGAAGATTTAATCGCTATGGGAGCATAACTGAGTCTTGCCATTTAGTAATACCGCTGGTTTGAGCCACCGTCCCTTATGTTGACAACGATCTTTTTGTTTCCATTGGTTCGCGTAAACAGGGTGTCGGTTAGGTTGGATTGGTATATCTGTAAGAACACCATCGCTTTGTCTGAACCTTGCTGAAGCAAGTAATGCGCGGTCAAACCATCAATCATTACCATGTCTGGAATGTCGCGGCTTTCCGTAGGGTCATTGTAATAGTTTATGTCACTACCCGACCAGTACGGGTGCTTGCGAACTTCCTCGACAACTCGGTTGGCGAGTTCAATCATCATCATCATTACTTCGCCATCAATGCGACTAGGCGAGAAGTTACCAGCCCGTACTAAAGACGACCTTACCAAGTCTTCTAGGGGAGAAAATTTCTCCTTACCCGCCGCAAACGGCTTTACTACGGACCGCTCTGCCATCAGTCGTCCTCGGCTGGAATAATGCGCCCAGACCAAATGTGGTGGTGCTTCATTGCGTTAGCAACAATGTCGGCAGGTACTTTCCAAAAAACATGCTCACGGCCAGTGTCCCACGAACCGCGAACCTTTACGTCACCAATGCGAAGATCGAAAACTGAGGACTCTTCACCCGTCGAAACAAAATAAGTAAATGGCGATGCCGCTTCCTTCTTAGGAGCATGGCTTTGCTTGGCTTTGCGTTTAGCCTTGGCTGGGCTAGGCTCTTGCTCTTCCCAAGCCTCATTCTGAGGTGTGGTCGGATCATCTGCGATATAGTGACCGTCTTCGTTACGTGCGCGTTTCTTCGCCATAAAAGTAGCTCCTAATGATGGTTCACCTTTATTTATCCAGATTTTACCACCCTTAGTCGTCCCTAAAGAAAAGGGCAGCCGAAGCTGCCCTTAACTAATTTCACTGCATCAAAAGTTACGCAATTGCGTCCCAATTTTTGATGTATGTGTGTACCTTGTCTTGCAACAATTCGAGGCCACATTCGGTCAAATACTCATGTTTGACTGCATCGGCGTCTGGGGACTGACGATCACGCAAAAGCGATGTGTCGCGGCCTTCCATGTAACGATACTTCAAGTATGGGAAATCCACGATCACCGCCGCATTTTCCATCCCAGGAACCATGCGGAACTGTGGGTGAAGATGGACCGCAAGCGTCCCGGCGAAAGTCTCGTAGCCCGTAAGTGACACGCCGTACGTGTCTTCAATAACATGGGGGGACCAACGGTCCTTACCAAATTTTTGAAGGTGTCCAGCGACTTTGGCACCGCAGAACATAATCTTCTGTTTGCTACCAAACGCAAAGATGTCTTCGATCAACGAGCGATCAAACTGATCTTCTGTCATCGTATTTGATGCAGAAGAACGGTCAATCACGTTAGATAGAGTATTGATCAAGCCACCTGTGAAACGACGAGGTTGGGCTGTTGAACCCGCGCTTTCGTTTTTCTTACCGAAAAACATTGCTCGTTCGATGTCCATCATGTGCATCTTGAGAGCTTTGGTCGCCATTTCGTCTTCTTTGTCACCTGTGCGCAAGTTAGTTGCACGTAGTGTTTCGGTGACTGTGAAGGCCGTGCGGAAAATCTGAGTGAAATTTTCTGACACGGTTGCGTCGAAGCTTACGCCAGTTGGAGAGTTCGCGCCCTCTTCATATGCTGTACCAGCAATGAACAAGTCGGCCCCGTCTGCAATCTGGTGATTTGTTCCACCAATGTTACGCTCTACAACCAAGCCCGTTGCCGAAGCGTCAGCAGTAGTACGCATGACTTCGCCAGTTTGGGCGTTCACAATGATAGAACCCGCAACGGCAAACAAGTTGTCGTTACCAGCATCCACTGTGATAGATGTAGTAGAGGCAGAAGCTACCGCACCGTTTACTGAAAGCGCACGGTTGGGAAGTTCATCTCGGAAATTTTTATAGCTTGGATCGTCCGTTGCCTCGGAGCCTGTCATTGCTAACATGCTGTTTAAAGGCGAATTTCCGTTTGGTTCGAGGAGCGAAAAAAGTTCGCGGTAATTTTTGGGGCGAAAGTCACTGTCAAACTGACCTGTACCCCGAAGACCTTGAATACCAGCCATTGCTGATCTCCTTTTCTATAGGTGTTACGTTTTATCGGGGGACGTTGTTTAGTACGCGGAAAACACGCGACCTTACAATTCCCAAGGGGTGAACATGAAGTTGAAGCCGTAGCGTCTGTTCACCTCTAATATGTGGAATTGTCAGTCGCGTGTCGTCCCTAATTTTACTGATTGCGACCTGCAATCGCTTTAGCTGCCATACGAGCCATTGTTTGGTCGCCTTTAGGCTTTGCTGCCGATGACGCGGGGCTACCTTGCTGCGTTTGCAAGAAAGCTTGGCGACGAGAAGACATGTCCTTCAACCGCTTAAACTCAGGAGTGTTGCGCTGATTTGCAAAGTCTTGCACAACCTTCATCGTTAGATTGGTGTCGGCAAAATCCTCGGCAGTGTAGCCGCGTTCACCAGCATAAGCTTGGAAGTCCTTAACCGCTTCGTCGGGCAATCCAGCCGCTTGTTGTGCGCGGTCCAAGTTGTTGCGGATACTTTGCTCAACAGCTTGCATCCGATCACCTTGTGCTTGCTGCGCAGACTGAACGCCTTGCTGGGCTTGCTGACCCATACGTTGGTTCATTTGCTGCATCATCTGCATACCCTGACCAAGACGTTGTTCCATAGCATTCAAACGTGCAGCCGCTTCCCTATATCCTGGGGGAAGTGAAATAGCGTTTTCGTCTTCATACTTTTTAAACTCATTGTCCAAGTTGGGCTGTTGAGCATTCGGGCTAGGCTGTTGTGGTGCCGCTACCCCTTGCTGCGCTGGGCGTGTTTTCCCCATTTGGGCGTTCTTAGTGTAAGCCTTCATAGAAGCTTGCATCAGTTTCGCCGCCGCATCACCGTCAATGCCACCAGCATTCATCATCTTTTCAGCCAAGTCCATAACTGGCTTCATCTGCGCTTGCTTGTGGTTGAGGTCGCGGTAACGCTCGAATGTACTGGAAATCTGTTGAGGTGTAAGCTGACGCTCTTTGTCACCCATCTTGATCTTATACATTACTGCCGCCTCTTGCGACTTGTCGCCCTCAGTTTGAGGCGAAGCAACTTGGGCCGCTTGCTCTTGAGGGGTGGCATTCGCTGCGGGTGCTACCGCTTCTTTCGGTGCCTCGCCGCCTAATTGCTTTGCCGCAATACGTGCCATCTGGTCTTGGTTCTTATCAGCCATCGTTAAATCCTTTCTCAGCCGTAGCGGAGTGTGTTGCTTGTTCCATCGCCATTTCGCCTTCAAGTTTATGTATTAGACGTTGTGGCACATTCAGTAATTGTTCAGCCGCCCAAATGGTTCCACGCTGGAAATCCATTTGTTGCTGCGTCATGTCGGGAGTTCGGGCCATGCTCAATGCGAGTTGTAACATTTCATCGTGCATGACCTTGTTGATCTTAGCCCATCCCCTACTTTCCGAAAGTTGGATCAGGTCGTTAACGTCAGATTTAAGTGTCATAATTATTTGGAAACTTTCATTCCTGATTTCGGTTTCTTTTTAATCGGTGCCTTGCCAGGTTTGGTCATGCCGCATCCTGTCTTGCGCAATGCTTTACTTGGACCCTTTGCCACTTTTCTTTCCTTTCCAGCTTATGCGCTTTGAGGAAGTCTTCTTACTCGCCGCGCTGTTACATGCCCCCTTGGTTGGGCGACATGCTGGATATGATCTGCGTTTTTCACCCTTCTGTCGTCCACAAGGTTTGCCCGTCTTGCAATCAATCCATCCCTTGCCACCGTTCTGGGCAAACCACTTACGAAGGTCACTCATTTCTTTTTGTTGCCCCAGTTTTTTGCGCCTACTTTCCTGCACTTAGCAACAGCACCGCTTGCATAAGCCGAGGGCCAAACCTTGTAGCGAGACTTCACTTTCTTGGCGCAAGCGTCGAGTTTCTTTTTCTTGGCTGGCATGACTTATCCTTGTGTGCAGGGGCAGTCCTTATGTTGCATGTTTCCAGACTGTGTTTTGGAACCGAGCTTTTTTACGGCTTTCGAGGTCTTTGCCATTAGTAGCCCTTTTTCTTTTTAACGGGCTTGCCAGTTTTCTTGGCGGCTTTGGCCGCAGCGACCTTACCAGCTTTGGTATATGGGAATTTCTTTTTACCGACTTGAGGCATTTCAGTTCTCCTATTTTAACAATTCCAAGCTTTGCGCGACCAATAGTTTGCACTCAGTTTGTTGCTAGTACCTTTGATCCCGCCCGACCTAGCGCAGTAAGATTTCTTACGGGCAGGGGTGCCTTTCTTGATGGACATTTTCTTGTCACCAAAACGAATGATCTTTTCCTTGCCGCCAGAACACGCCTTCACAACAGACTTTTTGCTAGACCCCGCCGGAGCACGGCGAGGCTTATTGCAAGGCATAGACTTTTTGTTGACGCGCTTAGTCGCCATCAATTCTGCCTTCGGCGGCTGCGGCTTCACTGGCGGCTTGAGCCGCCTCCTGATCTGCTTTAAGGCTGGCAAGGGCTGTTTCGGTGTCCTCTCCCTCATAGGCAATTACAAGATCACCATCAGCATCCACCGAAAAACGCCAAGGCTCTAAGTCGTCTGGCAACTCCAAAAGAGTATGACCGTCCATTGCCTCTATATCGTCACCGATCAGGGTGATTTTATTTTCCTCGGTCCACACCATCGCGTATCTAGTCATTAGTAATCTCCTGGGAATTGCATGATGCCATCTTTGGTGGGCCACCAGTTTACGTTCAAAAGACGGGGGTACTGTGTAGAATGATAGCCGTGGTTTGGCACCAAGCCGCCTTGGTCGGTATTGGCGATGGCTTCGTAATTCGAACTAAGATTAACATTGGTGTAAGTGAATATCGAACCTCTGGGGTTATCCGTGCCAGCAGCGATATTTGCATTAATCTCTTCATACGTCTTCACCGCGCCTAACATATTGAAGTTATGCCAGTAATGGTTTGCACCGTCAGCGTTTTGATCTCGGCTGAAAATAAAACCAGTGGTGCCAGAAGCAATAGGAGAGCAGCCATAGCTAGAGTTGCTATTTTCTATACGATAGCAAACCCGTGGGTCGGCTGTACTGGTGACGTAAGCCATCATGCCCGCGCCGTAATAGTAATATTGGCCGAAAGCGAGGTGCCAGCAATTATCCCATGTGGACTGATAACCAATGCCGATATGGTCGTCACCTTGGTCTATCCCATAGGTAGTTGTTATGCTTATTTTATAATTGTAGTTATTATTGTCTGAATTATAAGTCTCTCCCGTGCTGTCAGGAGAGTTGGAGGTGATGAAATTACTGGATACCGAACTGTCCAAATGGAACAAGTGGGTATAGACACCATTGCCTTCGCCCCAACGGGTCCAGCGGCAATAACCGTTGTCGCCAACGGTAATAATACCACGGTAGTAACCATCGCTGCCGCTCAAATTGTAACTGTTATCCATCTGACGATATTCAAAATCAGTCGCGTTGAGGAAGGCTTCTCTTATGTTTACCTTCGGGTCAGTAAGGCGGTAATCAGCACCGATCTTCCACTTGAACATATCGACATTGCCGTTGGAGGTCTTGGCGAACAGGACATAGTAGCCAGTTTTCTCATTGTAGCCAGACATGCCGTAGCTTGTACCATAACGGCGGCTTAAAATGCCGGGGAATGCTGCTGTCATAGCACTTTCTGTGATATTAAGTGACTGACCGCCCACTCCGTAACGAGCACCAATAGAAGGCGAGGATGTTCTGTATATTGTTAGGTTGTCATTTGCCAGAAAAATGCGAGGACGAACACCCTCGGGAAGAACCTGAGTGGTCATGTAACGGTGTGATTTAACACGGTGGTTAGTGCCACTCATAATATTAGAAGCGAACTGGCCCGTAGGGCCAATATTCATCGACATCGCAGAAGGCCAGTGGGTATTGTCCTGAGTACGGCCCACTAGGTAGCTACTACTATTGGAACTAATGTCGCTGCTTGTGCGAAACCACTGCGGCTTGTCACTGCTTTTGCCAAAATACTTATCGTTCATTACCCCGCCGTGGTAATTAGAACCGGGGCTACTATGGAGAGAGTAAGCCCAAGGATTGTTAGTCTGCATACCGTCGCTGCTGTAAGTGGAACACTGGATGCCACGAAAGTTATCGTCGTGCATTACCCAAGATGCGAACATTGGCAGACCTTCTTTACGAGGGTCCGAGCTACTTGATGAGCCTGCTGCTGGTGTGGTGGGTGTGGGCGCGACTGTAGCTACAGCCGTACCCCCTATAAGTGTGCGACCCATGAGATTACTCCTCTATTCCGTGTACACGGACGACTACGTTTTCACCCGATGTTTTGACAATGATTTGCTCACCAGAAGACGCCATGATTGCAGTCCGTTCCAAGAGAGCACCTGACCCAAGGCCAGCTTTGTCGTAGAGGTCCACTTCGGGAAGCTCAAAGAACCGCTTTTCACGGCTGTATGTTTCGCCGTTCTTAAAGAGATCAAACTTCTTGGTTACGTCACCGCTTGCCGTTGCCCAAATCGAGGCTGCGACCATGATTGTCTCATCATCGTTTGGCGCAGTGGTAGGCGCGTCTGCTACGTTTACCGTAAAGCCCATACCGCTGTGAGTATGGCAATAAGTGTAAAGCGTATCAGGCGCGTCCGAAGCTACTACAACTTCTACAAACCTTACTTGGCCGTTGTAGGTGGCGAAGTTCGTGGTGTAGTCAGAAGCCGTATCGTACTTCTGCGTCGTATCCCCGTCATCATCTGGGTCGCCAAGGTAGTAGGTTACGCCAGTGTCGTAAGCTGCCCCGCCTGTCGCGTGAGTTCCATTTTCTGTTGTAGAGAACAAGAATGGATGCGTGTTGACGGTACTATCGTGAACATAGAAACGATATGTGCGGCCTCGGATCAACTCAACTTCACCAGCAAGAATGCCATTCACGTTGTACTTATTCGCACCAGCGGCGTCAGCCGCGACTGTGATCTTGTAAGGCATTGTTCCCGCGTTTGGAGTGTTCGTCCAGGTGACGCCCAGATCGACTGTGCGATATACCTTCTTATCGGTAACTAAGAGCAATTCGTTTGCTGCACTACCGCAACGCACATCTACGAGGTCTTCCCAAGTGACGCCCGATGGGAAGTCAAATGCGTACTCCCAATCAGAAGTCGTAGAAGAAACCGCCGTGTTGCTGTCGTAGGTCGAGTAGATAACTTTATCAGAAGACAAGGCCATGTAGATGTAGCCCGATCCAGCAGACCCGCCTTCACATGCTGTAGCACCCACCATGATACCACCCGCTGCGGCCGAAACTGCCGAGAGAGAGAACTGAGAGTTCTGCAACATGGTTGTAGTTGTTGGGTTGCCATCTGACGAAATGTAGACAGTACCGAAAACAACACCAGTAAGGAAGTATTCACCCGTTGTCTTAATGCCCACGCAGCTAGAGATAGCACCAGCCGCCCAATTGGTGTTTGTGTAAATTGCAGCATCCTTGCGGCGGTAGTCAGCAATAAACGAAACTGTCGTAGAGCCAGAAGCGGGTGTACCGTTCACATAGCAAAGGCCAGTTTTGCCATCTACGTTTGTAGCCCAGCGGTTGTTGTCAGTCGCGTCTTGACCCCATGTGTTAGCAGTGGTTTGAGCACTGCCGTTTGAAAGGAAATTCGCAAGTGTGTAAGTCGAACCGTTGTTCGCGGAACGAACATACCAATCGGTGTCGTCAAGGAACGGCAAAGGCATACCATTTTGCGCAGCGTTGAGAGCCTCAACAGTCATGGTCCCCGCAGCGTTGTCTACGGAAATCTTCCGAGTGAGTTCAACGTCTACTGTACCTGTGTTGGTCACATCGCGGGATGTGTTCTTCAAGGTAGCCATCAAAGAAGACTGGTCGAAGCCTACAACATCTAAGTAGTCTTCCGCATCCAGTGTCCAGCTATCGTCGAGAGGCTTGTAATCCTCGAAGTCAATAGCTTGGTAATCCTTGTCTGAAACGTAAAGGAATACGTTGCCAGTTTCGGAACCATTGTTAACTATGTTTACATTCATTGTCGCAGTCCGTGACGCTGGAACTGTATAAACAACTTCCGTATCCCGACTTCCGACGACTTTTTTTCCTAATAATCCGTTTGCCATGTTATCCTCTTAACTAACTTTGTGACAGAAAATAGACTTTGGACGGAGACATTTGATAGGCATTGAGAGCCGACTGAATGCTTGTCTGTAGTCCGTTAAGAGCGGCTTGCTCTGTTGTACTCGCAGCCTGTACCGCTGCAACTTGGGTAGCACCTTCTGCCGTAACTATGGCAGTCTTGTCTGCGCTTGCAGATTGAACGGCAGCGATCTGAGCCGTGCCTTCGGCAGAGACCGCAGAAAGGTTCGCGTTGCCGTTGAAGATTTCGATCATCCTTGAGAGATAAACGAGATCGGCGTTAGGTGTAGAAGCATCTAAGCCGTTGAGGCGTGTGCTTAACTGGTCGGCTAAAGCCTGTTGGTCTGCGACTGAAATGCTTGGCATTATAGGGTACTCCCGTCGAAAAGGCCGCCGTGCAGTTGTGCGAGAAGAATGCCCTGTGCGATGACCGTTGGTGTTGTTTGGAATGCTTGGTTTGCGTAGGTCTGAGCGTTGTCCCTAGCTGTCTGCGCTGCGGAAAGAGCCGCCTCAGAAGCAGCCTGCGCGGTCTGGGCGTCAGTCTCAGAAGAAGCAGCCGCAGTGGCACTTGCCTCTGCGTCAGCACGCTTGCCTTCCATGTCAGCAAGGGCCGTAGTCTTGAAAGAGTTAAGGTCTGAGAATAGCTGTGTGAATGATGCAATCTCAGTTACCGCGCCACCCTCACCAATCTGAAGGTTCATCTTCTCAGCACCGCTAGTGCTGTCGTAGGTAAACGTAAAGGCGTCGATCTCGCCGGTCGCTTCATCAAACAGCTTACCCATAAGTTGAGCTAGGGTGAGGCCACCCTTTTCCGCATCCTCAAGATACGTGTCCAGCAAGTGCGTACCAGTGTTCGCACTTCTGAAATTTAGCTGTTCTGAGGGGACGCGGGTACGTGCCATTAACTACCTTCCTCATTCGCCAAAGTCCGTAACTGCGCTATGCGAGTTGAGGACAACGACAACAGTTCTTCCATATTGTTTAAACGACCAATCAAGTTGCCAGAATTGAGATTGGCTGTCTCTCTCAAGCTCAATAATGCACCGCGAAGGGAGTCCATGTCGTCCCTAATCGGCCTCAACTCTTCGTTTATCCGCGCGTTGATATATTCTCGCGTTACCGCATCAACCTGTGACGCCCAATTACGGCTGTGTACGGGGTTCGTCATCGCTCGTTTCCTTTCATGGGAACCAAGTTGCCCTTCTGAACTTCACGCTCAATGTCTTGGGCTGGCTGGACAGACGCGCCTCGCGCCTTTTCCATAAGCATCATTTCCTGAGAAGGGGTCGGACCCTTGGCTTGTTGCTCTTTGCTGATCTTGAATTGATCCAAGTCAGCAATACCCATTGAACGAATGGCCTCTTCAACAACCTTGCCGCCATTGTACTCCATAGCCATGCCAGTATCATTCAATACTTTCAGCATGTTAATCCATGTCTCGGCGTTTCTGGTGGGTTCTAGCGGTAAGGTGCCATCAACGACGAGGTAATCAATCTCGCCTTGTATGTCGGAAATGTTGAAGTCCAAGTAACCATCTTGCACCATGTTAGCGATAGGTGCCGCCGTGTCGTCAGAACCCAAACGAATGGAACCCTCAGACGCAAAGAAGTCTTGGACATTGGAAGTCATCATACGCACCATCGGGCGTACAGAAGTGGCAGATATTACGCGGGACAAAACACCCAAACGCTGGCTACCAAGTTGAGTAAGACGCTGGATTTCTGTCGCCGTGCGAACACCACCCTCGGCTGTGGGCATACCCTGTTGAGCATCAGACGCCGCACTAAGACGCTGTTTCAACTGTGACATTTGGTTGATGTCATTCCAGTGACCGCGCGTCACATCAGGAACTTGGGCAACAAACACACCCTCACCAGGCTTGGCACCTGGCATTGTACGGACAAGGCCGTGAGGGTTGCGATCTATAAGGTCGCCAATCGCAATCTGAGTGGGGTCCACAAAGATCAGGTTAGAAAGAGCGGCTTGCACGTTGTCGATGCGGGAGCGCAAGAGCCATGTCGCAATGTCATGCAAGGGGAGGAGCAAGTCATAGAGCGATTGGGAGTAGGTCTTGTGTGCATCGTGGTACAAGCCGCCTATGGTCACAGGGAACTGACGACCATATGGGTTTAACTGAGCGCGAATGATCACACTCTCGTCTAAAACTGTGCAGACCATCCATAGGTGGTCAATCTGAGGAAGGTTTACCTCGTAACCCGCAAGGCGAACCCACATTTCGTCCACAACTCGGCTGTCACCAAGCGTGAAGTAAGAGCCGCCGTTCTCGCGCCTGTTACGCTCGGCTGGGTCTATTGATAATCCTCGTCCAGCTTCCTTATGCCAACGGTGTCCTTCCCATCCACCCGCTGGTGGGGTAATACGGTTGCGGAGCGCAGGGTACTGACTGAGCTTGGGGTACATGCCTGTCTGTAAAAGGGCGTCATAGCTGGAATAGTCTGAGAAGATGATGTATTGCATCCTCTCCCAATCGCCCCATTGGACTCTCGGATCATGGAATACGCGCCTCGGATCAAAGTTTGTAATCTGGTTGGTTCGGTTTGTATTATCCCAAGTGATCTTGGTGGGGGCGTATCCATATCTGATACAATCAAGAAGGTGCTGCGCAATTCGGGCCTCCCCTGCTGTTCGACGCATCTGTTGGTGGATCAAACGCTCAATGATTGCAGAAGACTTGCGGGATTTTCGGTTCAAACCCTCCAACTGAAACATAGGATTGCGGCCCGTAAGTGCCGCCATGAGGTACGTTAGAACCGTATCTGCGATTGCGCGCGTATCGGCAATGACCGCCTTCTCTCTAAACGAGGTGGCATCAGGACGAACATAAACATCATGCGCCCGATCCGCTTCATTCCAATGGTCGTAGCGTCGAGAGATACGATCATACGACATTTGCATCGCAGACTTTATATAGTCTACGAGCTTTTGCTCTTGGTCGTCCGTAAGGTCCGACGATATGTCCTCATAGGCCAGAAGCTTCGTCGCATGTTCTGACAGATCGACAACGATCCCGTCATTGAGCGGTGTGTACTCTGATCTGTAGTGGTTCGTTATCAATGCCATGATTTCTTTTTACCTTTTATCTGCACCCCAAGTCGTCCCCATTATTCGCCCCAATTTCTCCATGAGGTGCCTTGGTTTAAGTCCGACTTTTGGCTGAATAAGCTGTCTTCTTTGTTGAGCTTCCCGAATGTCGGGGGCCGATAATACTCACCCGTCTGGGGAGTACGGGCCAACACGTCGAGGCCAATGGATAAAGCGTCTATCTGGTCGTCGTGAGTGCCAGCGGGAAACGTCTGGCATTCATCGTGAAACGCATCCAACCAAGGCGCGTTGTCAGGAAGCAAAACGCGACCACCCTCTATCAATGGTAATACCGCCGATAGGCGCGTGACCTTATCTGTAGAAATTTTGTAAGGGATTACGGATACACCGCTCTCACGCTTCAATTCTTGCAGCAATGACTGACCGCTTGCCTTGTCCTCAATGTAAATGCCGCGCAACCCTCGGCCACGCCACTGGTTGTTCAGCATTATCATCTTACGCTTGAGATCAGGGAACTCGTAACGCTCACGGTGTACGTCAACAATGTAAATGTCGCCCGATTTGTCTAAGCCCATCGTCATCATTACAGAATAATCGGACGTAGACTTGGCTTTGAACGCAGTATCAGCCGCAATTATGAGGGATGTGAACTGCTCTGGCCGCATATCAGCGGGATATGTGCGCCACCATTGCGATCTTATTAGGTTGCCGCCTTGGATAAAGGGCGATTGCTGGTAAAGACTAGCAAATTCACGCGGATTTAGACGTTCCCTGCGCTCTAAATCCTCCAATGAGAAGCGTTCAGGCCATAAAGCGTTGCGCTCAGTGACAGGTAAGTAGCGTTTCTTAGCTGATATTTGCCGCGCATCCTCGTTACTAATGTAGTTCGGGTCAGTAGGAGCAAGCTGGCGGCGATCCTTACCCTCTTTCCCGCGCACAACCTTCTCTGTAATGGCCTGGAAATTGATGTGTGACCACATTCCTTCCTTCCAATCGTCAGTCTGCATAAGCCGACCCGCAATATCGTCGGGGTGCCAGCGTGTGAGGATGATGATCTGGGCGGGTGGCTGTCCATCTATGTCAGGCTGTAAGCGAGTGGAGAGGCCAGACACATAGAAGTCCCACACCTTGTTGCGCTGGGTGGCACTCTCGGCTTCCTCACGCGACTTTAGAGGGTCATCAAGCAATAAGATGTTAGCAGCACGGCCCGTGGTCGTACCGCCCACACCAATGAAGTACGCAGCCCCTCCAACCGTAGTGCGCCACTGGTCAACCGCGCGGCTGTCTTGAGACATTTCTAGGTCGGGATACGCTTGGCGAGTTAGTGGGTCATTCACAAGGTCGCGCACTTGGCGTCCGAAGTCGGTGGCAAGTTGGCTGTTGTACGAGGTGGACATGATGTAACGAGAAGGCTTACGCGCCATGAAATAGGCAGGGAAGTACACGCTGCCAAAGGTAGACTTGCCATGACGAGGCGGCATTGTGATTAAAAGGTTTCGTGGACCCTCGCCGCTCTCCAATCTGTCCAGGGCTGTGATCAATGTCTTGTGGAAATCAGGCAACTTCCACTCTGGATTGTGAAGCTGGACAAACCCCTTGAAGCTTTCTTCCGCTTTCTTGAGTTTGAGAAGGTGTTTAGCTGCGTCCTGTGCCGTTATCATCGTCGTCCTCCCCGCTAACAATCTCCGCATCCAATATGTCGTTCATCCCCATCGCAATGTCCTCAAGCTGGCTGCGCGATAGCTTCTCTGGTGCCTCGGATTGCAGGTGTTCATGCTGGACGAATTGGGCTGTTAGGTCGGGCATTACCTTGTTGAGTAATGCGGCGAAGACACGGGCCTGTGTCGGGTTCCAACCATCCTCATGTCTGCCCATCACAACTTCGTGGGCCTCTGTTAGTTGCTCAGACACCTTCATCATAATGTCGGATCGAAGTCTGCCTACTTGGGCAGGGGTCAATTTCTTCTCAGGCGGTAAAGATTTTCTTGGTAAGCGTCCCATAATGGTTTCCTGACGTTTTCAAATTTGCTCAGATTTCTCTGGGGGTCGAGTAACTGTAATTGCAAAATTCCACTTCGCGGGGTGCCACTATCCCCCCCCTTTTCGATAGATTTGGTTGTCGATTTGCACACCTTTTAGCACACACACCCGCTAAGTCCTTGATTTTATTGATGTGACCAGCCCTCTATTATAGGTTTTCCCCCTCGTTTTTGACCCTCAAAGACGTTTTCAGAACTGCTCCCCAGCCTTGAAAACATAGGGTTTTTGAGTGCCACGGTCAAACCTTAACCGAAAACCAAAATCGGATCGTCCCCTATACGCGCGACCAACATCGAAGATGTTGAGGATAGATTTGGGGTGTCAATAAGGCAACCAACCATAACCTTGGAGTTTATATCATGTTTACAATCAATCTTACCCAGAACGTCATCAATGAAATCTTTTCACTGCACTTCGATCCTGATCCAGAGCTGTCAAACGAAACCATTGCCACCATCGACGCAATCGACAACCAGCACGGTTTTTCATGGTCTCCGATCAGTGAGACTGATGGCCTCGTAACTTTTGAAATCATCTAATCAAGAAGGGAAATACTATGAGCAATCTTATCAATCATTGGGAACGCAAAGCAAAACGAGCAATGCGCAGAAACCACCACATCGGCTATGAGTCAGAATATTACACAAAGGCTTTAGCCTATTGTGATTGCATCCGAGAATTTACCGACGATGAAAATCGCTTCGACTGTTTTGATCGGTTGCAGCAAGAAATGTTTGCCGAAATTGAAGCATCCAAACAGTAATTTACCTATGAAAGCACCGTCGTTTTGGCGGTGTTTTGATGCGTAAATTCTCTTACGCGCGACCAAGGCTAAAAGCCTTGAGGATAAAACCCAATCAGAAAGTGAGGAAACATTATGACCAAACAAAAGAAAACAATCGACGTTAACCGCATCAAGGAAATGGTGAACCATTATCTCGAAAAGTCCCATCGCTCCGAATATGCCGAAAGGCTTGGTGAGTGCAATTTGCTGGAAGCAATCTTGATGGAAACTGGAAACTACAAAGGCTTTCGATACCTCGAAACCGATGAAACTGAAGGGGCAGGAACCCGCCGCTTTTACTCTTAAACGAAAGGAAAAATCATGGAACTAGCAGAATATTATTTGCCCTCTCATTGGGCTGGTGCCCTGATCAATGGCGATGAAAGCTGTTTTGATATGGATGATCCAATGGACGATCATTCGGATTACAAAACCTATCAAAAATTTTGCGCAGAAATGGACAAGAAGCACCATAGCTGGTGGGCCGTTGATTGCGACGAAGAAAGCCAATTTATGAAATGGCACCACGTTCAGCACCTTGGGGTTTTGGCTAGCGATTGCCACAAGGTTTTAATTCAAATCCCAACAGAGGAATAATCCCTCGCGCGACCAACAGCAAAGCTGTTGAGGATAAATATCAATCACAATCTCAAACTTATGGAGGCCAAACATGGCACAGTCAAATATTCTTAACGAAATCGCAAACAAAGTCATCAAGCTGATGGAAAACGAGGGGATCAATTGGTCGAAGCCTTGGAAAACGACGACGAAAAATAACGGACAACCAATCTCAATCTACAAACAAGATTACAAGGGGATCAACCGTTGGCACCTTGGAATGACAATGGCGGTGATGGGATACAATTCACCAGTATTTGCAACATTCAACAAATGGAAAGAGGTGGGCGCAAAGATCAAGAAAGGTGAGAAAAGCCACGAAGTTATTTTCTTCAAAAAGATAAAGATCACAGAGAAAAACGACCAAGGCGATCAAGAAGAAAAGATGATCCCTCTGCTCAAAACCTTCCGAGTATTCAACGCCGATCAAGTGGAAGGTTGGGAAGGCAATTGGCTGACCGACGATGCGAAGCAACCTACCCAGAATTGGGATGATGTTGAGCTTGCCGATCTGATTATCAACAGCAGCGGAGCAAAGATCGAGCATCGCAATCAAGACCAAGCCTTCTACATGCCATCAACCGACAAGATTGTGATGCCAGAGCGGTCACAGTTCAAAGATGACAGCGGATACTATGGAACGATGTTCCATGAGCTAGTCCACTGGACAGGCCACACCTCAAGACTTGACCGAAAGTTTGGGACACGTTTTGGCAACGATAACTATGCAAAAGAAGAGCTTGTCGCAGAGCTTGGCGCAGCGATGTTGAGCGGTATTGCAAAGGTTGATGCCGAGCCAAGGGCAGACCATGCAAAGTATCTCAACGGCTGGATCAAAGGGCTAAAGGAACAGCCCAAAATGATCATGGCCGCAGCGTCCAACGCTGAGAAAGCCGCCGAG
>Ga0206682_10000199_pt1 | contig 62640 bp, 45 predicted proteins | sample M240m12015metaG_FD_155444 | JGI IMG/M metagenome (GOLD analysis project Ga0206682, IMG submission 155444) | Ammonia-oxidizing marine archaeal communities from Monterey Bay, California, United States - M2 40m 12015 | ecosystem: Environmental > Aquatic > Marine > Intertidal zone | place: USA... | reverse complement strand
CCATTCCGCTGGTTGCAGCTACTTTGTTCATTTCAAAAATACTATTACCAAATCCTGCACCAACTTGACTAAGTTCTCTAAACTGATGTGTGCTTGCATCTGCAAAACGTATTAGAGATTTCATTGTGCTAGGTAAAAACTTCATTGAGTCAGTGAAGTCACTTACTCCGCCAACACCGTCTTTTAAAACCTTTGTGTATGTATCAAATGCCTTTGCGCCGGCTTGTGCTGCTTTGCCAAGTACACCAACATTATCTGAACCTTTTTTGATTGCAGCATTGTGTGTTTGCCTTAGTTTTGCTTCAGCTTGGGCAGCCGATCCTTGGCCACGCTGTTGCTGGCGTGTTAAATCAATAAGTTTTAGTAGGGTTGCTTCACTAGCAACGCCCTGAGGACCGCCTACATTTAAAATTTCTGTTTCTGCCACGACTGTGTTCCTAAATTAACTGCGCACTTAAATACATAGATATATACTTAACAAAGTATTTATCCGGAGAAATTATGACTGAGATTAAACCAAATCCACTGATGAAACATTTTCGTCAGCCTAAACTATATATCGACCTACCTAGCAAAGGTTTGTTCTATCCGCAAGGTACAATCGAATTAACCGAAGATGGTAAAGTTGCAGTGTATGCTATGACAGCTAAAGATGAAATTATGATTAAAACACCAGATGCTTTGTTAAATGGACAAAGTACAGTAAGTGTAATTCAAAATTGCTGTCCTGGTATTAAAAACGCTTGGTTAGTTCCAAATATTGATCTCGATGCATTGTTAACGGCAATACGTATTGCTACATACGGAGAGTCACTATCGTTAGAGTTTACTATTCCGGGTACTGAAAACGAACGTGCATTTGAAGCAAATCTAGTTGAAATCTTAGACGAATTAGTTGTTAACGAATATCAAACTAGTTTTACACATAACGAATTTACAATCGAAACTGCTCCAATGACGTACAAACAGTTTACCGATGTTGCTCTTAAAACATTTGAGGAACAGCGTATTCTTAAAATTGTTAACGACGACGACATGAGCGAAGGTGAAAAGATTCAAAAGTTCAACGAAACATTTCAGCGTTTAACTGATATTAATATTGCTAATGTGTTTAATAGTGTAAAGTCAATTACAGTTGACGGAAATACTGTTACCGACACAAGACACTTAGCTGACTTTTTAGAAAATGCTCCAGTTGATGTTTACAAATCAATTCTCGATCATGTTGATGAACAAAGAAAAAAGTTTACAGTTAAGCCAAGAAAAATTGTAACTAGCGAAGAGGACAGAGCTGACGGTGCTCCAGATACTATGGAAATACCAATCAACTTTGATGCTTCAAATTTTTTCGCATCAGGATCTTAGCACTTTCAGTTGAAGACATTCTTAAAGAAGTTAAGGTCCTTGAAGACGAAGTAAAACAAATTAGATACGATATGGCAAAAATATGCTGGCACATGCGAGGATCTCTATCTTATGATGATGCATATATGCTTTCGCCAGATGATAAAGAAGTTATATCTAAACTAGCCACAGAAAATCTAGAGACTGCTCAAAAAACTGGACAGCCTTACTTTTAAGTTTTAGTTACTGTGTATCCTGCTTTTTTCAACATGTCAGAAGCTTTTTGGATTGCTGGATCAATTTTAGCATTTGCTGACTTAAATTTTGGATCAGGTGCTGCAAACTTTCCTTTACCAAATCCTGCTGCTCCGCCATAACCTTTTTGTACAACCTGTTTGATAATACCACGCACTTCACGTTTAGTTAATACATCTTGGCCTTCTGCTTCACTGTACATACTTGACATTGCTGCCATACCTTGACGTTGTTTTTCTAAACCTGCTGCCTTTTCTGCATCGGCTTGTGCTGCTGCTTTAGCATCTGCTTTGGCTTGACGCTTGTCAGCTTTTGCTGTTTGACGATCAGCTTTTTTATTTCCTTTGGTTTTTAGATTAGCAATAATTGGCGCTGCAACATTGCCATAACCTTTTTGATCAAAGTATTTCAAAACAGCATCAGCTGTTGCTGTCTGTCCAGATGTTTTTAAATATGTAAGTAGTTCAACTTCTAGCTGACGTGCTTCGTCTTTGGTAGCACCTTTGGCTGCTTTACCAGCTTTTTTCATCATCTTAGCTTTTTTAGTAAATGGAATCACTTCATCTAGTTCTTGATCTTCAGCAATAATTTGAAATACGTTCATCGTAGTACATCCTTGTTTGTGTTACTATTATTTATACAATTACTTGTATATCTGTTTGACAAATGCTTCGTCATAGGCTTCTGAACCGCCTCTATCGCGAAATCCAAGACCAATTAATATTTTATCATCTTTTGATTCACAAGTGCTTGCCCATCCTAAAGTGTTTGCTGCCTGTATAACTTTGCCAGATATAATTGCATTACCAATAGTTCGATCTAGCACCCAAACAATTCTTGGTTGTCGAGTTGTATCAGACGATTTTGCTCCAACCGGAAGTGTAAATTCTCCGTTGTAGATAGCAGTAACTTTTTTTGGGTGAGATATTTGATTATATTCATAATCTACAATCATCTCTTCAAGTAGTTTTAAGTCTTCATGGTCAAAGTCTGTTAACTGATAACCATCACTATTATCTTGATTACGCTCACACTTTTGACACTGTCCACTGTTTCCAGTTTTCCAACAACTATGTAGATCATTTGATTTTTTAACAAGAGCTCTTAGCAAAGGTGATGACATAATAACTTTCAATTATCAAGATGAACTAACGTTCATCTGTGTATCGCTATCGCTCTACACATTTTTATTATTTATAATATTTATAATAGCATATCACGTAAGTGATATGTTTAAGTTTCATGTAGATCGTTTCAGTCAGACGGAACCTGTTACGGTCCCATCTTTCTCAAAAAAAACTTCATGTGAGTCTTATCCAGCCGAGAACTTGGAAGTAGGTAATTGTTTATACACAAAGTACAATGGGCTCTGACCTTTCCCAACCTACGTCGACATCGCTTACGCTACCTCTTGCTTCGTTCCTATTGCTAAAGAGTTTTTATGTACTGTGTTTGTGTTTTTTGACTGCCAACATGCAATCTATATCAACTAGTGAGCCCAATTTGTTTGGTGGCTTCCACACTCTGGTGTGTCAATCAATATGTACGTGTGCTTCTATACGAGAGCTTTTTCCACAGCGGTATTTTTATTCTGGCCCGCCAACCTTATGTGTTGGAATGTTTTGCCTGTATGTGATGTTCTAGCAATGCCTGTTTTAGTTTGTCTGATCCGCCCACTCTAACATTAATGATACCGTTGTAGTAATCATCTGTTTCAAGTACTCGCCTGTCAAACTGCTCTCGTGCCTCTATGTAGGACATTTCGCCCCTACCTTTACATAGGTATAGTATTTCTCTTGTAAACTTGTCTTCGCCTAGTGCGGCTACGTCTGCATTAAGCCTATCACTGGATCCCCAATAGGTTTTCCAGTCACTTTCTTTGTAGCCTCTACGTTTATTCTTTTTGCCTTTAAGTGGTGGCTTGGTAGTTTTAAACTTTGCTAGTTTTTTGCCTATGTATTTTTGATTGTTAGTTAAATTGGTAATAAGATAAACAAATCCTTCGTACTCATCTGGTATTTCAGTTATTTCTTCACCTTTGTATGTCCAATTCATACTGTAGTTACTTCTTCTTCAGTGCCTCACGTGCCTTTTTTGGATTATTTTTTGCTCTGCCGTCTTTTACATGCCTAACATGCTCTTGTAGTATTTCTTCTCGTCTTACAGTACATAAATCACGTAGTGCAGATAGCTTTTTACGTACCTTCCTACGCTTTAGTTCTGCAGGCCTGTGGTTGAATATTTCGTTTAGTTCAAAATATTCAAGTACTGCTAACACTATTTTGTCATGTGTGTCTAATTCGCTCATTCTACAATGTCAATGTCTGTTGCATAACTAGTGAACCCATTTTCCTTTACCACTCTTAGAACATTGTTGACCCTGCCAACTAGTTCATCCTTATGTGAGATAAGGAAAATATTCTTATTACGCTCTCTAGTCATCTTTTTAAGTACGCCTATACTGTTTTCTACGCCTGCTGTGTCCATTCCGCTATCAATAAGCTCATCAATGAACAGTAAGTTAATACTTTGATACAAACTCTCCCAAACATCACGGAATGCAAACGAAAGACCAAGAATTAACCTATTACGTTCGCCACGTGACAGGTTATCAAAGTCAAGATCTTGTCCTAGCTGTGTAATTTCAACTGCTAAGTCGTTTAAGAATACCACTTGATGTGGTAAACCAAGTTTATCTAAGTAATATGTTAGCCTATTGTTAAGATATGCTAGGTTCTGATCAATAATTTTCTTTCTAATGAAGCTATCTTTGTTGGTTAATAGCTTTAGCAAGAAGTCTTGGTGTTCTTTTACATTAGTAAGTTCGTTAACTGTTGACCAGTTGATATCTTGTAGTGCTGTGTTTGTTAAATCGTTAATTTGTGCCTGATATGGGTCTGCCTCTTGCTCTTTACTTAGCAGTGTTTGCTTTAAGTTATCTACGTTGTTTCTATGTTCGTATGCTTCTTTAGCAGCTTCGTAGAATGTAGTAGGCTTACCGTTAATATCACCAATTGTATCTAGTTCAACAGTAACATCTGTTACTTTTCGAGTAATTTCTTTTTGATACGCTATTGCATCTTCAAGTTCTTTTGCTTTCTTTGACTCAATTTCAGCTTTTTTGTCTGCATGAAGCTCTTGTCCGCAAGTATAGCACGTTGCATCCTTTAATTCAACAATATCCTTGTTTAATTTGCTAACACTCTTATCAGCACGTACCAATGCAGGTTCTAATGTAGCTAATTCTTTCTTTAGTGACGAAATAGCATTGTTATGCTTGGTCCAGTTTGCTAATTTGTCGTGTGAATCTAATTCTTTATCGATATCTAACTTTTCAAGTTGTTCAATTGCACTTGTTAGCTTGTCAATATCGGTACGTTGCTTGGCTTTCCAGGCTCTTTGTGTTTTTTCAAGGTTAGTAATAGTACTTTGGATACCTTCGTTTGCTTTTTGTATAGCTTCAATCTTTAAAGTTTCTTCGGTAATGGTATCTTTAGTAAGTCTGACCGAGTCTTTGAGTAATGATGCCTTTTCACTTAGTATCGTAATACCAAGAAGCTGTTCAATAATAGCTCTTTGGTCATTTGTCCGCATACTAAGGAAAGGTTCGGTGTAGGTATTGAGCGCAACAATATGTTTAAACATATCGTGACTCATGTCTAGCAGGTCTTTAATTGATTCCTGTGTTTTACGACTATCGCCTTGGCTGTTATCAGCTAATTCATCAATTTGTTCGTTTTCGTTGACATAAAACTTGAGTATGTTTGGCGATCTACCACGTTCAATACGATATTGATTTCCAGCTTTCTCAAAGTTAAGAGTAACAAGCATACCTTTTGAGTTAGTTTTGTTAATAAGGTTGTTGCGTTTGATATTTGTAAGAGCCTGTCCATATAATGCATAGGATAGTGCATTAATGATAGTGGTTTTACCAGTGCCATTGCGTGATCCAGTATCGTCACCGCCTTGATCCAAGTTCTCGCCTAACACAAGGGTTAGTTGCTCTTCGTCAAAGTCAACTGCTTGGGTAACATTACCCACACTCATGAAGTTCTTTACTGTTAAGTCTTTAATTTTTATCATTCTAATCCGTTATAGATATCTAGTAGCATTGCTTTGTCAAAGTTATCACTGTCAATTGCTAGTATTTCGTTTGAAACAATTTGATCTACACTTTCAAACTGTGCAATATCAAGTTCGGTGTTAATTTCTTCAAGTTGTTTGTGAGGAATTAGTGTAATCTCTCTACAATCGTAATCGTTTATAAATGTTTCTTTGATAAAACTTGCTTCTTCGTAGCTTACAGGTAAATCAAGTGTAACTCTTAGGTACATTCTGCTTTTGAGAAGTGTATCTTTCTCATCAATCAGTTGCGATAGCTTAATAGTGCGGTACTTAGGGCAATCGACCCAATTAATGTATTCAGGTTCTGCATCATTCTCTTTATCAAGTATCATCATACCGCGATCGTCGTCCCATGCATCGGCATAGTTATGGGGGAATGCATTACCAATGTAATGCACCTTACCTTGTTTTTGACGTTTGTGGAAGTGTCCGCTAAACACATACTCTTGATTTACAAAATGCTCGCTCTTTAGTTCTCCGTGATCGGGCATCTGTACCATTGCATTCATATAGAAGCTAGGCAGTTCAAAGTGTCCAAACAAGTATTTTGCTTGGATGTCTTTCATCTTTTTCCACTCATCGCCTACTAACCACGGTACCAATGCAACATCATCCTCGACAAGTATGTCTTCAATTACAGTAACACCAGGAATATGTCGAGCAAACTCAGTTGACTTTACATCACGTTTATCTTTATAATACAAATCGTGGTTACCTGCAAACATATAAAACTTATCAAATGCTGCACCTATCTTCTCAAGACACCGAAGCCCAGCATCCATAGTAGTTAAATTTAAACTATTGCGATTATGGTTCCAATCACCAGTAAACAAGGCAGTCTCGCACCCATGTTCCTTGGCCGTTTGGATAAACCAATCCACATAATCCTCACAATCTTGGTTGTGAACACGTGAATTGCCTTTTAATCCAAAGTGTATGTCTGTAAAGACCGCAGCTTTTTTAAACAAAGAAATACTCCTATCATAGAATACTATTATATGGTATTTTAGTTAAGTTGTCAATTACTTTTTTGCTGCTTCTGCTTCTCTTTTAAGAGCAGCTTCCCATTCTCCAGAATGTGTCCTTGTATGCGAAGGATTTAAGTCGTTCATCTCGAGAATATCGTCTCTAATGTTCTGATTACGTTTTTCTAAGTTGATAACACGCACAAAGCTATTAGTAACGGCTGCTGTGTAGTAAGCAAAAGGATTTTGACTCTTTGATTCGTCAAATTGCAAGCCAATCTGTGCAAGTTGTAGAATTGCTTGACCTTTCATTTCGTCGTTGTAGGTGTAACCACGAACATTACCTCTTGTAGCATAGCGATCAACAAGTTTCATCCACATCATAGCAAGTTTATTTGTTGCTTTGCCGTGTTCTTTTGAAAAGTGTCCGTTCTCCATGCCACCTTCCCAGTGTGATTTACCAACTAGTTGTAAATTTCCATCGTTGTCAAATTTATAATGTACATATGGCGGAAATGGCAGTTTAGTTTTTGTATCTGCAACAGTTTTTGGATTCTTTTTACGTCCTGGTTCTTCAGGTATATGGTCAAACGTCATTACACGAAAAATTAATTCTTCTTTTGTAATACTTTGATAGCTTACCTCGCAGTCAGCTTGCTTTACTTTCTTGCCAGCTGCTTTTTCAGCTTCGTATTTTCTAGTTGTTAGTTTTTTTGCTTTATTACGCTTTGCTTCTGCAATTGTGCGTATGTTAATCTTGTCAACACTAGGCAGAATAATATCGTAATCTGCATTTGTTGGGTCAACGTAACTAGCAAATGTATTTTTTGATTTATGTATCTCTGCCAACATATCTTTATTGTTAAGATAATTTACTCTTCTTGCCATGTTTTCTCCTATGTTATATTTATTATAATACACGTAGTTAATTTTGTCAACTAAATACTATGCAGGAGATTCACATGAGTTTATTTAAAGTTATTGGAAGTGCAGTTACAAACAGTTTACGAAACAGTTTTAATAGTACTCCAATTGGAAGAGCTGTTAATACAGTGCAAAATATCAATCGGGTATTTACAAATGGCAATGCTTCTGACTTTGTTCAGTTTATTAGTCAGGGTAGATTAGGAAGCGATTTAAATTTTGGAGCAACTCCGGTACAATCTTTTGCTCAAACAGCACAATTATCGGCTTCTTCAGATAATAATTCTCAAGATTGGCGTGTACGAATACATTTACCTGCATCTCCAGATTATTTTGTAAATTCTCCAATACTTGCTCCATTACAAACAAGTAATCAAAGTTTAGTTTTTCCTACAACTCCGCAAATATTGTTATCCAGCATGGCAAACTACGATACAGTGCAGCCTGTACATACAAACTATCCTTATCATGTTTATGAATCAAGTAGAATTGAAGATATTACAATTAGTGCAGAATTTCCTGTAGAAAATGAATCAGATGGGCAGTATTGGATTGCCGCAGTGCATTTTTTACGCAGTATTACAAAAATGTTTTACGGCGACGGACCGTTACAAGGGCATCCACCTCCTCGTGTTGCATTAAGTGGATATGGTAATTTTATATTTGACGAAACTCCAATAATTGTTAAAATGTTTAACCTTGATTTGCCAAATGCAGTTGATTATATCCAAGTACCAATTAACAAAAATTCTTTTGATTCATTTGGAGATCCTAATCTTGTTGCCTCTGGTGATTATTGTTATGTGCCAACTTTGAGTACACTAAACGTAACAGTGTCGCCAGCATACAGCAGAACAGCAACAAAAGATTTTAATCTTGAATCGTTTATAAAAGGTGAATATATTGGCAACAAAAAACCAGGAGGGTTTATTTAATGATTAAATATTCGTCATCAAGTCCTTATGCTGAAACAAGACTAAGAAGTGATTATTTAGATATCTATCAAAAAAGAGATATTCCTGCACTTGACAATGATGTTACATACACAATTCAACCTCAATATACTTACAGACCTGATTTGCTTTCGTATGATCTATACGGTACATCCAAATTATGGTGGGTATTTGCAGTAAGAAATATAGATACTATAAAAGATCCAGTGTTTGATTTTGTTGCTGGAACTACTATTCGTTTACCACAAAAAACAACACTTGACACAGTGCTTGGAGCTTAAATGACATTAGAGAATACTCTAAATAATCTTGCCACTTACAATTACAATTGGGTATTTGGAGTATTAAGCCCTCAACAAGTGCCTTATCCTGAATCTTACGAAAACGGTCCAGCAGTTCCAATTATTAAATCTGGAGGCTTTCCAGATAAACCAGTTACAACTTTAATTGAAGATGCAACCAAAACTAATGTCGAATTTTTTATTGATAATGTTATCAGTGAATATCTAGTTGCTCCTAATCCAGGCACTAGCTTTAGTAATGCTATTCAAATAGAATTTACAGTTACTGAACCGCAAAGTGTCGGATTGTTTTTCCAGTCACTGAGTATTGCTGCTGAACAAGCACTTGGAACAGGAGTAAGTTATCTTAATGCTCCTTTCTTACTACAAGGAACTTTTAAAGGATTTGATGACAACAACAATCCACAAGTATTACCAAGTACTAACCTAGTATTAAGTCTAGTTAACGTAACTTTTGATGTTACAGCCGCTGGATCAACATATCATGTTACAGCAATTCCTTGGAACCACCAAGCATTTTTTGATCAAGTTGAAAAAATACCAACTGAAACTAAACTACAAGGAGCAAGTGTAAGTGAAGTACTAAGTTGGGGCGAAAATAGTTTAGAAGCCTATCTAAATAAAATACAAACTGACATGGCAGAAGCTGATTCAAATTATGTTCCTCATCAATACGAAATTAATTTTCCAAAAGATATTTCTATAAGAAGTCAACCAAGAGGCGCAGCTGGAGTTTCAAACTTGTCATCAGATTATGAAATAGCTGCTTTTGATCAAAGCATAGGTGGCGGCGGCATATGGGCTGGTTCGCAAACTAACTCATTTGAACAATCTCTTAGAGATAGAGTTAACACTATTGAAGATAATATAGCTTCAGATAGAAACTTAATTAATCAAACTTATCAAAATAGAATTTCAGCATTAGAATCTACACTTGGGTTAGACACTGCCTTAGAAGACGTAGCAATTAATAATCAAATTAATAATGCAATTAGTAATAGAGCGTCTGCTATAACTAATCTAACAAGTAGTCCTGCTAACACAGTTATTAACACCAACGATAATGAAATGGGACAGTCTCTTATTACTTCATCAGCTTTTGATTATGGAACTATTCCTTTTAAAGCATTTGATAACACTACTGTAACTGTTAAAGATGACGGAACACGAATTGTAACTAGAGCCGGAATGACATACGATCAAGATCAAAGAGAATTTCAGTTTGGCACAGGACAAAAAATTGAAAAAATTATTGAAAGTGTGCTGCTTGGTAGTGAATGGGGGAAATCAAAAGCAGAATTTTTACAAAGAGCTAGAGGAAATACTATTACATGGTTTAAAATACATTCAAAAACCACTATTATTGATACTGGCATGATTGCAAAAACAGGTATGCCTGCAACACGATTTGAATATATTGTTACGCCTTATGAAATTCACATTAGTCGCTTGTCTAACCAATCAAGTTCACAGAGTTATTCTCCACAAATTAAAGATGCAGTCAAGCACTACAATTACACCTATACTGGATTAAACACTGACATTATTGATTTTAATTTTAGCATTAATAATGCATTTTATAAAGAAATGTCACGTATTGGTAGCCAAGGTGGCCAAGATACACAGCATAATTCTGGAAATCCAGTAGTTACTGAAGAAGTTGCACAAAGAATTCCGTCAGTTGGCGCAGGACCTAATCCTCAAGGAACAGGCGCCATTGCATCAGCTAATGTTGCAATAGGCAGCGGAACTACTGCACCCGAAGGAGGCAGCAGCGACGACTCAGCAAAGGTACGTATTGCAAATCATTTTAATAAAATGGTATTAAACAGTGATACTGATAATGTTACACTAGATTTAAGAATTTGGGGAGATCCTTTTTATTTTACTGAAGTTGATATCGGAAATAACCATCCTAATCCATCTGCAACAGGGTACACAACCAAAGGACAATTAGATTTTACAAGAGGCGAAATTTATGTACTAATAAGTTTTAAAACAGCAGTTGACTTTTTTGGTAATTTAACAGCACTTGATCCTGCTAGTGCATTTAGTGGATTGTACAAAGTTACGACATTTAAAAATGAATTTTCAAATGGAATGTTTACACAACAACTAAATCTATTGAGAATGCCAAATCAATCACTCGACGATGTTAATGCAGCAACTTCAGTTGTCCAAGCTACTAAACTTGGCAATCCAAATCTTGTTATGCAAAAACTTAACAATCAAATATCTGCTGCTAGTAACCAAACTCAAGATATGTTACAGCAAGCACAGCAGCAATTACTAACTGGCTTTACTCAAAACGGCTTAAATAATTTTGAAAATATATTATCGGGAACTGAAGTAGCTAACCTTGCTGAAAATGTTTTCAGCGCTTTTAGTCAAGTCAATGCAATTGCAGCAAACTTAAATACTACAATTGGCGCCATTACTTCTCAAGTACCTGGAATATTTCAAAATCTTGGCACCAATCCAGCAACAAATCAATTACTTGGATCGCTTTCAGGGCTATCAGGCAGCGCACTTCAGCAAGCTCAACAGCAACTTTCGCAAGGATTAAATACATCATTAGCAGCAGCACAACAAGAGTTACTTGGTAGTGTAAGTGCAGGAAAAATTCCTGGATATATTAATGAAGCCAGCAACACTATTAATACTGCTGCTAATCAATTTAATACAGAAGTAAGTCGAATAACAAGAAACTTAGGATTTTAAATATGCCCGAACCGCAAAACATACGCAGTGAATTTACAAGAAAAAGTGACAACGCCGCACGTCCAGCTGATCCGGGTATTTACATTGGGCGTGTAATTGGTCATCTTGATCAAACATTTATGGGCGGACTAAATGTTTCGTTGCTAACAGCAAACGCAAATGGCAGTGATTGGGATGAAATAGGACAAAGTTTACAGTGCCAATATGCAAGTCCTTTTGCTGGACAAACTCCGTTGCATCAAACAGGATCGGATAATACATTTGCTAGTTCACAACAGAGTTATGGATTCTGGGCAGTACCTCCGGACATTGGAACAAAGGTAATTGTGTTAGTTGTTGAAGGCAGAAAAGACTTTGGTTTTTGGATGGCATGCGTTCCTGATGCATTTACAAACTTTACAGTTCCAGACGGGCGTACTTCAACTTATCTAAATGATCTAGGACAAAAATTACCAGTAGGTGAATACAACAAAGCCATTACATCACCTGATGGCGAAACACAACCAACAAAATTCTTAAAGCCTGTAAACACAGATTTTGTTGAAAGATTAAATCGTGCAGGATTAATAACCGACGATGTTAGAGGACTAACCACTAGTGGCGCAAGAAGAGAACTTCCGAGTACAGTATTTGGAATGAATACGCCTGGTCCGTTTGATAAACGTACTAATGCTCCATTGTATCAACACGGTGAAAACGAAACAGAATTTTATAAAGCAAGACTTGGCGGATCAAGTATTGTAATGGATGACGGCGATGATAAATTTTTAAGAAAAGGTCACCCTGAGTCAACGCCATTCGAATATGCAGACATTGAAAAGACAACTGATACTGGAGATGTTACTAGACCAGCAAACGAATTGTTTAGAATTAGAACACGCACCGGACATCAAATACTTTTGCATAACACCGAAGATTTAATTTATATCAGTAACAGCAAAGGCTCTAGCTGGATAGAAATGTCCAGCAATGGTAAAATTGATGTGTATGCGCAAGATAGTGTTAGTGTACACAGTGAAAATGATATCAACTTCACCGCAGATAGAGATATAAATCTAACAGCAATGGAAAATATGAATATTAGTTCGGGCAAAGACCTTGCAATTGATGTAGGTGGTAGTTATGGTGTATCGGCACAAAACGAAATATCATTAAATGCTGGAGCTAATGTAAGTTTAACAGGACAAGATGGTGTTGCAGTTTATGGTAATTCAAAAGTTACAGTTACAAGTAAAGGATCTCTAGATGTAGTAAGTCAGCAGCATTTAGCACTAGGTAGTGCCGAAAGTGTTGGTATTGAAGGTTGTAGTTTTGTAAAAGTTTCAACCGACGGCGATTATCATATGAAAGCACTTGGTAATAGTTATAATCAAGTTGACGGACAATCTCATTCTAGCAGTGGATTACAAACATATATTACAGCCGCAAATACACTAGAATTATATAGTACTGCTGCCGCAGTTAAAGTAACTGCGCAAGAATCAATGGATATATCGAGTATAGCAAACACAGTCAATGTACAAGCAAAAGGTGTACTAAGTGTAAAAGCTGAAGGTAACATACAATTATCTTCAGATGCGCAAATACATTTAAACTCACCTGGAAGTCCAGCAGCAACAGCTGGTGTATCGATAGAGTCTCGCCCAGCAACCTTACCTCCTGCACCAAATCCGTTTATTCCAGTGCCACCAGTAAGAGCAAATCTTGCAGCAAGAATTCCAGAACACGAGCCGTGGCCGCAACATGAAAATATTAATCCAGCAGCATACACTCCAGATAGAACAAGAGCCGGTCAACAACAAACTAATTCATTCTTGCAGAATGTACTACCAGATACATATGCCGCTGTAGGTACAGGATCTCAAACTCCAGCAGTTAGTTCATCAGCAGAAGCTGATACAAATGCTGGTGTAGCAAGTGATCCGGCTGCATTTCCAAACTCAACATCAGGACAGTATGCAATTATACAAGTTGGCGTAGGCGATATTGGAGATGTTGAAAAAGCCAAACAAAATCTTAGAGAAGGTTATGCTAACCTATCTGCTGCTGGTTATCGTGTAGTTGTTATCGCTCCAAATATTAATCCAGCATTTGGGCATCCGTTAGAAAACGATTTGCGTATACTTGGAAATGCTATAAACGCTACAGGTACAGAACTTGGTGCTATTGTAGAAAATCCAAAATATACTCAAGAAGATCCATTAATAATCGATCCAGACGCAGCACAAGAAATTGCAGACAAATATCGTAGCACAGCAGTTTACTACGGCGATACAGTTGCTCAAACAGTAGCAGGGTTAAGTGGTGCTACAGCTAACAGCGCATCTAGCACTCAAGATATTTCAGAACAATCAGCAGATGTAGCTAACGCATCTTTGCAGCAGGATTATCCAGCAGCAGGCACAGAAGGTGGCTCTTACGGATGTAGTGGACCAAGTGATGGACCACTAAGTGCTGCTCCAGCAGGTGCAATCAACGGACTCAACGAAGCTGAAACAGTTGCCTATTTAAATGCATTAGGATTTAGAGAAAGTGGATTAAAATATAATTGTACAAATAGTATTGGCTTTGCAGGCAAATATCAGTTTGGTGGATATGCTCTAAAAGAAGGCGGCTACATAAAAATGTCAGCAAGAGGCGGAGGCACCGGACTTAGATTGAATCCAAATAATTACACTGGTAAAGACGGAATTAATAATGTTGAAGATTGGCTTGCAAACAAAAACGATTGTCAAGAAAAAGCCATGATACTTTATACAAATGCAAATCTAAGATATTGCAAAAGTAACGGTGCTATTAAAGATGGCGACAGTGTTTCTTTAGTTGCAGGAATACTAATGGGAGCTCATCTAAAAGGTCCAAATGATGCTAGAAAATGGAGACAAGGAAATTCTGTTGGCACAGACGGGTACGGAACAAAAATAGACGAGTATGTTGCCCTTGGTCGTGCAACAGTATCAAATAACGGAAGGTTTACAGCATAATGTGTCAAATAGTAATTCCAGCAAGCGAAGTAGGATCACCGGCAAGAGCGTTAGAGCCAACAGAAATAGATAGATATTTTTTACCAGCTAGTACAAGTACACCTGGGTTTCAACCAGGTGCTCCTGACGATTTATCTGGTGTCGGCGATTTTAATCCAAGTGTAGGCGGCGCAGTAACTCCAGTACAACCTCCTGCAAATCCAGCACCTGCAGGAACAGCATATGCAAGTATTCAGGCTGTGTTAGAAGATAATTTGCAATTAGATTGGACAGAAAAAGGAACCCCTCCAAATCCATTGATTGCAGAAGCATGGGGAGTTGCTGGAGGAGGAACAATGCCAAACGACGGAAACAATTATCCTTGGTGCGGCGGATTTGCTACCTGGGTACTTTGGAAAGCAGGACAAGAGCACAATGTTCCAGGAGTAGGTAGTCAATCTTATTTGCGTTATGGCAGATCTATTGACTGGCGAGATTTTACAAAAATTAGAAAATACGATTTGTGTGTAATGACACGTAGAGAAAACTCTAGTAAAGGGCATATCTGTTTTGTACACAGTATAGATCCTGCAAACAACAAAATAAAAGTATTTGGTGGCAATCAGGCAAATAATTACAAATTAAGTAACTTTGCTATTTTTCGCCCTGCTGGGCAATCAGGACTTTATGTAAATCAAATTCGTAGAAACTGGGACATTCCTGCAGGTTTTGATTTACCTCTAGTTGAAGTTCAAAATAACCAACCTCCCCAGCCACAAAACACAAACGTCTTTAAAACAGACTCAGCTTTATAGGGTAAATACAATATGAGCACACTAGAGAAAAATCTTTATAAAAATTTAAAAATTACGTCACCTAAGACTATGAATCAGCCTCTGGTAGATAAAAGCTACAAAGGACTGAGCACAGTCAACACCGAAGATAAAAATTTTAAATTAAGAAATATAGAATTAATCAAACAAGATATATTAAATCATTTTCATATTCGAATTGGTGAAAAACTTGAGAATCCAACCTTTGGTACTATAATTTGGGACGTACTATTTGAACCAATGACCGACTCGATTAAAAAAGCAGTGCTTGATAATGTAACCCAAATAGTAAATTATGATCCAAGAGTAAATGCAAGTAATATTATTGTTGATGCATACGAATCAGGTATACAAATATATGCAGAGCTTACGTACATTGAATATAACATCAGTGAACAAATGACTTTAAAATTTGACAATCAGTCAAACGCCATACTTTAATGTGCGTACATTTTAATATACATAAATATAGTATTAGCCGAGGAATGTAATCATGTCTGCAACCGATAGACAAAATAGACTTTTATTAGCCGAAGACTGGCAGAAAATATACCAGAGTTTCAAGTATGCAGATTTCAAAAGTTACGACTTTGACAATCTACGTCGAACAATGGTTAATTATATTAGACAAAATTATCCAGAAGATTTTAACGATTATATTGAAAGTAGTGAATATCTTTCATTAATTGATCTAATTGCATTTCTTGGACAAAACATTAGTTTCCGAGTTGATTTAAATGCAAGAGAAAACTTTATTGAATTAGCTGAGCGCAGAGAAAGTGTTCTTAGACTAGCTCGTTTAATTAGTTATAATGTAACTCGAAATCAACCAGCTGCTGGATTTTTAAAAGTTGATAGTATTACTACAACTGAAAGTGTATCGGATACAACAGGTACTAACCTATCAGGTAGATCAATTAAATGGAATGATCAAACAAACGAAAATTGGTATGATCAATTTATTAAAGCACTTAATGCAAGTATGCTTGATACTAACCAATTTGGATCTCCAAGAAAATCAGCTATTGTTGGCGGTATTCCGACTGAAAAATATAATATTAATTCATCTCCAGAATCATTTCCTGTTTATAGTTTTAGTAAAGTGATAAACGGAACTAATTTAGATTTTGAAGCAGTTGGCGCAGACATTGACAAAAATGATATTGTTGAAGAAGCACCTCGTGTTGGAAATAAATTTTCGTTTTTATACAAAGACAACGGACAAGGTGCCGGCAGTGCAAACACTGGATTTTTTATTCATTTTAGACAAGGTAGCTTGCAGCGTGGCGATTTTCAAATTGATTTACCAACACCAAATCAAACAGTTGAAGTTGATGCTGCAAATGTAAACGATACTGATGTATGGTTATATAGTTTAGATAGTAGTGGACAAGAACAAGATCTTTGGACAAAGGTCGATGCTGTCGAAGGCAACAATGTAATTTATAATAGTGTTAGTAAAAAAATTAAAAATATCTACAGTGTGCTATCAAGAACAAATGACCGCATAAATTTAATTTTTGCTGATGGTGTATTTGGTAATCTTCCTAAAGGCAATTTTAGATCTTACTACAGAACAAGTGCAAATCTTGACTATACAATTTTTCCAAATAATGTACAAAACATTAAAATTTCAATTCCGTATATAAGTGCAAATGGCAAAAACGAAACTCTTACAATGCTTTGTAGTTTAAAACAATCAGTAGCAACTGCATCCAGTAGCGAAACAACACAAAGTATTAAAGACAATGCACCTAGTACATATTATACACAGAATCGTTTAATTACAGCAGAAGATTATAATCTTGGACCTCTTGGAATAAGTCAAAATATTATTAAAGTAAAGAGTGTTAATAGAACCAGCAGCGGCATTAATAGATACTATGATCTGCGTGATAGCACTGGCAAGTACAGTTCAACAAATTTATTTGGCACTGATGGTGTAGTCTACAAAGATTACCAAGAAGAAAAAACAAAATTTAGTTTTGTTACAAAAACTGATGTTGAAGGAATTGTAGCAAATACAATTGAGCCATTATTGCAGGATAAAAATACACGCAATTTTTATTATGATCAATTTACAGATCAAGATTATACAGATTTAAATATTGTTTGGCAGCAAACAACACAGGACACTAATCGCAGTAGTGGATTTGTAGTTGACGCTAATAATGAAAATGATACTACTGCATTTAAATATATAGTTTCTTCGTTTACCGAAGGAGTTTTTAGATACATTGAGCCTGGCGCACTAATTAAATTTACAGCACCATCGGGTTATCATTTTATGAAAACTGATAATAACAAATTAATGCAAGGTCTTCCAGATCACGAAGGCGCTGTAACATATCTTTGGACAAAGGTAATAAGTGTTACAAACGGCGGTAACGAATTATCAGCAACAGGCTTAGGCGGAATTGTTCTTAACGATGCAATTCCAGCAGGTGCAGTAATTAATAGTGTAAAACCAAAATTTACTAGAGATTTAATCAATGAAGTTAAAAATTCTTTAGTTAACCAATTGTTTGCATACAGAACAGTAGGATTAAGATACGACACTAACAATCGTCGCTGGCAGGTAGTAACACAAGAAAACTTAAATGTAAACGACACATGGTCGTATGCACTATCAGGAGATTCTACACAACAGTCATTGGACCGAAGTTGGTTATTCTTATTTGAAACAAATGGAGTTGATTACACTATTACAAGTAGATCGCTACGTTATGTATTTGAAAGCGATAATGAAGTAAGATTCTTTTTTGAAAAAAGTAAAAAAATATATGACAGTAAAACCGGTGAAATTGTTCGAGATAAAATTAGTGTATTAAACATTAATAAAGATTTAGCGTCAACCGGCGGCTTGTTGCCTTTTACAGTTGACTATCCGTGGGCAGTAAGTGCAGAATTTACAGACGGCATTGGGTATGTAAATAGTAAAAAAGTTGAAGTAGTATTTTTTGATAGCGATGATGATGGTGTAGTTGATAATCCACAAATTTTTAACGATATTGTTGCACCTATATCAGTTGGTGATACTAACAAATATGTATTTGTAAAAAAAGCAAACGATGACAACGAGTTTTATAGTTATGTAGATCAAACTACAGAAAATATTTTAGTTGTACAATCTGAAGCAGCAGCTAGTGTAACTACACCAAATAATCCAATTTATTATGTAATTGCAAATGATGCATTTTTAAAAATTGATAGTACAAACAGAACACGAACACAAGTTTTTAATTATAAAGCATACGAAGGACGTAGTGGATTAAAATTCCAATATGCACATGCTAGTGATGAAAATGCTAGAATTGATCCAAGTAGTAGTAATATTATGGACACATATCTTTTAACAAAAACATATGATACAAACTATAGACAATACCTTGCAGGCACACTTGAAACTGAACCACTTCCTCAAAGTTCCGATCAACTTTATAGAAATTACGGCACTGATATCAACAAAATTAAATCAATTAGCGACGAAGTTATATATCATCCAGTTAAATTTAAAGTTTTATTTGGAAAAAAAGCTAAACCAGGATTGCAAGCTACAATGAAGGTAGTAAAAAATTCTGCCCGTGTTGTTAATGATCAAGATATCAAAACACAAGTTATTGAAGCAACAAATCGATTCTTTGCTTTAGAAAATTGGGAATTTGGCGATACTTTTTATTGGAGCGAACTAAGTGCATATATTATGCAACAACTAGCGCCTAATTTAAATAGTATTGTTCTTGTACCTGATTCAGCAACAGATACATTTGGCAGTTTGTTTGAAGTAAGAAGTGAAAACGACGAAATTTTTATCAGCGGTGCAACTGTTGATAATGTTGAAATAATCACAGCAATCACAGCTGATAGATTAAAAGCAGATGGTGCTATTGTAACTTCAGCTGAGCAAACAGGACAAACTGTTGGAAGTCAAGCCGAAGTAGTAGTAAGTACAAGTAGCTCGAGCGGAGGCAGCAGTTATTAATGGAAAACCAAGATTATCCCTTGCCAGTAGGCGACACCAAACGTTCGGCTAAAAATCTTCTTCCTAGGTATTTCAGAACCGAAACAAACTCAAAATTTATACAGTCAACTATTGACTCGATGATATCAGAGGGTGTTGTTGAAAAACTTGATGCATATGTTGGTCGACGCAATAGTCCGTCGACTGTTGTAACAGACAATTTCTTACCTGACATTTCAACTGACAGAGAAAATTATCAATTTGAATCAAGCATTGTTTACAAAGACGAGCTTGATAATGTAGATTTTTTTGCAACCTACAATGATTATATGGGAATGGTAAAAACATTCAAAGGTGCTAGTACAAATCATAGTGCTTTAAATAGTCAGCAATCTTATAGCTGGGATCCGCAGATTGATTGGGATAAGTTTACAAACTTTAGAGAATATTTTTGGTTACCGCTTGGACCCGAACCAGTAGGTATTGCAGGACGAACAAGAAATACAACCAGTGTTTACAATATTGTTTTAGGACAAGACGATCAAGTCGAAAGTTATTTGTTTACGCCAGACGGTATTACAAAGAATCCGAGCATCAAGTTATACAAAGGACAGACATACGAATTTGTTATCGATTGTCCTGGGCATCCTTTTAGTATAGCAAGCAACATTGCTTTTGTTGACAACGATCCTTTACTACAAGTTGACGCTGAAAATGTTAGTACACTATATAACACTGGTATTACAAAATATAAAGTAAATGAAGAAGGCACTTATATTGAAACACAAGATACTTTTATTGAACAGGGTAAAATTGTTTTTGTTGTACCAGACGAAGTACCGGACACACTATTTTATCTAAGTCAAAATAATGCAAACTTAACTGGAATTTTTAGTTTTTATAATATAGTTGAAAACTCTCAAATTAACGTTGAGACAGAAATACTTGGAATGGAAACATACGAAAACGATACTATAAACCTTAGTAATGGTATGAAAGTTTATTTTCAAGGTGAAGTTACTCCTACAAAATATGCTTCAGGGTATTATTTTGTTGAAGGTGTTGGCAGCAGTATACAATTAGTAAACGAACAAGACCTTGAAATTCCAACTACATTTACATCTACAAAAGAGGTACCCTTTGACGGAGAAGAGTTTGGATTTGACAAATATCCTTATGAAGATGCATCAGCATTTTTATCAGTAAAAGATTACATTTGTATTAACCGTGCTAGTCCTGATAGAAATCCATGGAGTAGATACAATCGTTGGTTCCACCGAGATATCATTGAATCGAGTTTTGTAGCCAACGGACTACCTATAAAGTTTGATGAAACTGCAAGAGCTAAACGTCCAATTATTGAATATAAGGCCGGATTACAATTATACAATCACGGAAATCTTGCAAAAACAAATGTTGATTTAATCGATACATTTACAAAAGATGCGTTTAGTACAATCGAAGGTTCCGGAGGTTATATAATTGACGGAGTAGAAGTAACCAACGGTATGCGTGTGTTGTTTTCAGCAGATCCTGACATAACAGTAAACGGAAAAATTTATGAAGTTAAGTTTATTCTTTTTGGTACCGGCACTGTAAAAAATAGACAAATTGCTTTAATTGAAACTAGTGATACAACACCATCACAAGGAGATACGGTATTAGTAAAACAAGGTAATGTTAATGCTGGTAAAATGTATCACTATCACGATAATAAATGGATACCGGGACAGGAAAAAACAAAAGTAAACGAACAGCCGCATTTTGATTTGTTTGATACCAACGGTAATAGCTACGGCGATAAAACACAATATCTAGCATCGAGTTTTACAGGAACAAAATTATTTTCTTATAGAATTGGCACAGGTACAAACGATACAGAACTAGGATTTCCGCTTGCATACGAAAGTATAAACAACTTTGGCGATATTGTTTTTGATTTTAATTATCATACAGATACTTGGAATTATCAAGACGAAATACAAAATAAAATAAATGCAAAAACTGATAGTGGATTTTTTAAATTATTTGATCCTAATGGAAATTATGAATATAAAAATGTATGGACTAAAACTAAATTTAAATCACGTCAAGCAGTAATTAGACAATACAACAGTCAATTAAATAACTTTGACATTGATATGTTTAATGATAGTAATAATTTAACTGATTTAATTGTAAAAGTTTATGTTAACGGAAAACGTAAGATACAAGATACAGATTACGTAGTTGAAAATAGTGTGCCTTACAAGCGTGTTAGATTTCTTAAAAATTTAACAAGTGAAAGTATTGTAACTCTTAAATGCTACAGTGCTGCAACTAAAAATTTAAATGGGTATTATGAAATTCCTCAAAATTTAGAGAGCAATCCGTTAAATGAAAATTTAACTACTTTTACTCTAGGCGAGGTTACAAAGCATGTTAATACTATACTTGAAAATCTTGGATCCAGCGGAAGAGGACAAGCTCCTGGAAACACCAATCTAAGAGATCTTTTTCCAAAAACACAAAGTTCTTTTGGTACTCAGTTTGTTAAACACAGTGGACCGTTTAATCTAGCAGCTTATCATATTGTTGACAAAGAAGCAAACATTATGAAGTCTATTCAATACGCTTCAAAAGAATACAGCCGATTTAAACGTGCATTTTTATACGAAGCATCTCGAACAGGATTTCATGGTGATGCAAGACAACATGTTGATTTGATTATGAATACGCTGAATAAAGATAAAACAGAGTCGGCGCCTTTCTTTTCATCTGATGTGATTCCAATTAATGCATCAACAGCAACAACAAATACAGTTGAATACAACGAAACTGCATATCTACCAACTAGTTTTTCAAACTTTACTTTAACAAAATTAGGTAAAACAGCAGTATTGGTATATGTTAATGATGAACAAAAATTACACAATGTTGATTATACATTTGAAGATGGCTTCATTAAGTACACTAACCCAACTGTAGGACAAGACATAGTTGTATATGAATATGAAAATACAAACGGATGTTATGTTCCTCCAACTCCTACTAAATTAGGGTTGTATCCACTATATACTCCTGAGCGAACTGTCATTACTAATGCACTAGGCACACAAAATGTTATTGTAGGACACGATGGTAGCTATACAGTTGAATTTGGCGATTACAGAGATGACTTATTACTTGAACTTGAAAAACGTATTTACAACAACTGTAAACAGCCTTATAATCCTGAATATCTAAACATACATGAATTTATCGGCGGAACATATAGAGATACAAATGTTACAAAAGAAACAATCGATGGATTGATCTTAGATGAATTTAGTAGCTGGTTAAGTGCTGCTGGAAATCCAAACTATACTGAAAATACTAATTGGGACGGCACAAATGGGTTTACATTTAACTATCGTAATTCAGTAGACGAAAATGGTAATCGTCTACCCGGCGGTTGGAGAGCAATCTTTAAACAGCATTATGATACCGATCGTCCGCATACTCATCCATGGGAGATGTTAGGGTTTTCAATTAAGCCGAGCTGGTGGGAAACACAATACGGCCCTGCTCCTTACACATATTCTAACACAGTGCTGTGGCAAGATTTAAGAGACGGGTTTGTTAAAGAACCTGGCAAAGCAACTGTACAATTAACAAAATATATGAGGCCAAATCTATTAAGTATTATTCCAGTAAATGACAGCGGCGAGCTACAAAGTCCGCTTGATAGCGGAATTGCTAAAGGATTTTTGCTACCTGCATCGTCTGAAGATTTTACTTACGGCGACCAAGGACCGGTTGAATCAGCATTTAGAAATAGTAGTGAATATAGATTTGGATTACTAAAAGCCTGGACACTAACACAGCCTAGTAAAGTATTTGGACTTGGGTTTGATGCAAGTCGTATCAAAAAAGATATGGCTGGAAATTATGTCTACTCAGAAACTAACCAACAAATTTCTACAAAGGATCTAGTGTTTCCAAGTATTGCAAATGAGACAACACAAGTTTACACTAGTGGACTTGTAAATTATATTGCAAACTACGTAAAATGGTCTGTAGAAAGCAAGTATGCAAATTATCAAACAATAGTAAACGGACTTGACAATCAATTATCTGTAAAACTCGGGGGCTTTGCAGAAAAAACAAAATTAAAATTATTACTTGATAGTCGTAGCCCACTAAACAAAACTACAGTATTTGTTCCTGATGAAAATTACAAAATATTTTTAAACACCAGTGGAATACAAGATATTGCAGTATTGTCAGGTGTAATTATTACTAAAACACAAAATGGATATATTATTGGAGGATATGATACTTTAAATCCAACATTTACAATTTATCCATATATGAATCGTAATGGCGATAGTGCAATTAATGTTGGCGGCGTTAGTGAAGATTTTGTTAATTGGAGTTCTGATCAAACTTATGTTATTGGTACTATTGTAAGATTTGAAAATAATTTTTATAGAGCAAAAGTTAGTCACGAGAGTGAAGAAACCTTTGAGATTGAAAAATATACTAAACTTGCCGAACTTCCAATAACTGGCGGCAAAGATGCAATTATTAGAAAAATGTTTGATAAAGATAATCAAACTACAATTCCTTATGGTACAATTTATAAAACAGAACAAGAAGTTGTTGACTTTTTATTAGGATACGAAGAATATCTAAAAGTACAAGGATGGAATTTTGAAAATTTAAATCCTGAAAGTGGATTACCTGAAGATTTCTTGCTACTTGTAAAAGAGTTTTTATTCTTTACAACACAAAATTGGGACAACGAAACTGTATTAGCAATAAGTCCAGCTGCAAATAAAGTAGAATTTAAACGTGATAAGTTTACAATTGATAATTTGTTTGATGCATTTTATGATGTAAACATACTTGATAGTAGCGGTAACTTTATGGATAGCAGCGTTACAAGTATCTTCCGCAACGACGACAATACGTTTACTATACGAACAGTTGATTCTGATAGACCGATTTATTTAATTAAATTACCGTTAGTACAAAAAGAACACACTGTCTTACTTGATAACAAAACAGTCTTTGCCGATACAATCTATGATAAGTCAGCAGGATTTAGACAAGAAAGAATAAAACTTGTTGGATATAGAACAGACGGCTGGAATGGTAGTTTATCAATTCCGGGATTCTTTTATGACGAAGCTAAAGTTATGCAATGGGTTCCAAATTCAGATTATAGAGTTAGTGACGTTGTAAAGCATAAAGAATTTTATTATAGTGCGTTTGCAAATCATACATCAGGAGAAACATTTAACGATAGCAAATGGCGTAGATTAGATGAACGTCCTGTATCTCAAATTTATCCAAATTGGGATTACAAAGCAAACCAATTTGCTGATTTTTATGATCTTGATACTGATAACTTTGACAGTGAACAGCAACGTCTTGCACAGCATTTGATTGGCTATCAAAAACGACAGTACTTAGAAAACATTATTACCGATAGTGTAAGTCAATATAAATTCTATCAAGGATTTATACAAGAAAAGGGTACTTCAAATAGTGTAACAAAATTATTTGATGCACTTAGTAGTGCTGACAACGACAGTGTCGAATTATACGAAGAATGGGCAATTAGACTAGGACAATATGGATCAATTGAAAATATTGCAGAAATTGAATATCAATTAACTGAAAAAGATTATAAGTTAGAACCACAGATTTATGAATTAAATGCAAGCAAAACAATTGGGCGTTCGGATTTAATTATTGAAATACCTAGTACTGGAGGATACAAAGTTCCAGATGATTATGATCATACTATCGTATCTTCAACAACATCGACTTCAACCTATACAAAAGATTCGGGCTATGTAAGAAACAACGATGTTGAATATATTGTAACATCTCGAAGCGATATTACTAGTATTAATATTGACGAGCTTGAAATTGGAAAACATGTTTGGATTACAAAAGACAAACAATCATGGACAGTACTAAAACACACAAGAAGTGATTTAGAGGTTACTGGATTTGTTAATATTACAAACACAGATGGATCATCTGCTGTAAAAATTACACTTGATAGACAAGTTGAAAATATTGCCAAAGACGATATAATTGGTATTTTTTCAAGTATTCCAAATTTTAAAGGATTCTATAAAGTATCAGATGTATTAGCAAACACTATTACATTTGCAGTATCAACCACTGACGGTGAAATTGATTTTGAAGAAGAAGATGATAGCTTTAGTGGAGTTGGCGGAGCAAGTTTAAGTAGATTTGTTGAGCGTAGATTTGCAAACATTGAAGATTTAAATAATCTTATTGAAGATATACAAAAAGATCAAAAAGACAGATTATGGATTGACAACAACGGTACTGGAAACTTTAGTGTATACGAAAATAACAGTATTGTAAGTTTGCAACAAGAATATGCTAATGCTAATACAACATTTGCTAAATCAACTGATATAAACAATTCAAATACAACTTTAGTCACTGGAGATCCTAACGATGCGTCTTTAGATTTTACAGGCACTGCAACAATTAAGCGTAGAAACTCGCCAACCTTTGCATTTACAAATGATCAAATACTGTCAGCAACTGATGCTACTGACGACAATAGTGGATACGGAACAAGTGTTGCTGTATCACCTGACAGTAAGTTTATTGTAGTTGGCGCACCATTAGCCGATAATGCACTATCACAATTTAAAGGAACACTAGATCCTACTGAAGCATATCTTACAGGAGATATTGTTGTTGATAGAGGTACCTTGTGGCGTGCTAAAAATGACGTAAGCAATTGGCACACTGATGCAAGTGATAGTAGTTCAATTGGAACTAGCGACAATAGAGATTGGGAACCAGCATATTATATTCCTGCCGGAGTTGGAACATCTTCAGGATTGAGTAATCAAGGTGTAATTTATATTTACGAACTTGATGACAAAACCCGTCAATATGAACAAAAAATTGTTATGACAAGTCCTGATCCAAATGCTAGTGAAAATTTTGGTACAACTTTACAAATTAGAAAAACTAGTAATGGTATCTATAAATTATTTGTTGGTGCAACTGGCGCAGGACAAGGACGAGTGTATTTCTTTGAATATGATACAGACTGGCGCTGGACACGCAACCGTAATTATAAAGGTGTGTTTGATCAAAACGAAGAGTATAGAACAACTGATATTGTTTTCTATCAAGGACAATTATACGAAGCACTAGTTGAAAGACCGTCATCAACACCAACAGGACAAAAATTGCCAACCGATATTGCAAGTTGGAAAATAAGTGAAGATATCGAACACACAGGATTTGTTCCAAATAGAGATCAGGATCTTGACGGAGACTTAGACACTGGTGAAGAAAATTTTGGTGAAAAAATTGCAATTGATACTTTAGGTGATAAAATTGTTGTTAGCTCAACAGTAAATGGATTACGTAGATTAACTGTTTATCACCAACCAGTAGATAGATGGAAATTTATTCAATCGTTTGACGAAGATGTATTAAAAAGAGAAACTTGGGGCAAGAATTTTGATATCAACGACGATGGTACAAAAATTGCCGTTGCTGCACCTTACAACGATGATGTTGACACTGATGCAGGAACAGTTTATGTATATAAACAAAATTCAAATAATGTGTATGAACTACAACAAAATATTAGAAGTCCGTATACCGACAAATGCGAAGCGTTTGGATCAAGTGTAAGTTTTAGTAAAAACAAATTAGCAATTACTGGTAAAAATAGTGATTTAGTTGAAATGACAACATTTGATGAAAACGGAATGTTATTAGATAACGGTAATACAGATATTAAAAAAATTATTCCAGATACAGGAAGAATTATTTTATTCCAAGAAATTAATGATTTGTATGTGTATGCCGAAGATGTTGACTATAGCCGCAATACTGCTACCCACGAAATGGAAAATATTGTCTTAAATGACAATCATCTATATTTAAATATTCCAACAATAGTTGCAACAGCTATGCCTAGGCCTTACAATAATGACCCAAGGTATGTAACATCACCAAATCCGGGACTACTAGTTGACTTTAGTTTTGCAACAGGTAAAAATACTTGGAGCGAACTTACAACACAAATTGCTAAACCAAATATTGAACAATTGCAACAAGTATTTTTATATGCAAAAGATACTGCTGACATAATTCAAAGATTAGACGTAATTGATCCACGACAGGGTAAAATTGCAGGACCTGCAGAACAAGAGCTAAGTTTTAAAACATGGTACGATCCAGCTACATATTCGTCGTCTAGTGATACTAGTGATGTTATTGTCGATGTTCAATCAAATTGGACCGATCGTTATGTTGGAAAACTTTGGTGGAACCTTAAGGAAGCAAGTTGGTACAACCCTTATCAAGGTAATAGTCAGTATCGAACAAATACATTTAATAAATTATTGCCTAACTCACGTATACAAGTTTGCGAATGGGTTGAAACTAACTTATTACCAAGTGAGTGGAATGCACAAACAGGTACAACTGCTGGTTACACAAAAGGCATAAGCGGTACAGCTTTATATGACGACGACACAGTTAGCAGTAAGCAAGTTTATGATAGAACAAAACAAGGGTTTACAACCAAATATTACTATTGGGTTGAAAATGCACAAATTGTACCTCGTGTTGCAGGACGCTCATTAAGTTGCGAATCTATATCAAACTTAATAGCAGATCCGGCTGGTACAGGATATAGATTTGTTTCGTTGTTAGAAAATAATAAATTTGCACTTTATAATTGTAAAAATTTAGTACAAGAAACTAATACTATTTTGCATTTTAGAAAAGAAAAAGATACAACAATTAATGTTCCAATTCATAGAGAATATGACTTAATGACTGAAGGTCTTGATTTGTCAATGCCAAATGCCTCTATTGAACAAAAATGGATTGATAGTTTAATTGGTTACGATAATGTTGGAAATCCAGTACCTGATATTACACTATCAGACACAAAAAAATACGGAGTTCTAAATCAGCCACGTCAGAGTATGTTTATTAATCGTGTTGAAGCAGTTAAACAATTTGTTGATAGAATAAACAGTGTATTTGTTAAAAACTTAATTGTTGACAACTACGATATAAGCAAACTTTTATTAGTTGATCCATTACCATTGGCTGCTGAAGGAAACTTTGATAGACAAATTGATACTGTTAGCGAATTGCAATTTGTTGGTACTGCAAAGAATACACAAGCAGTTCTAACTCCTGTAGTTGAATTTGGTAAAATTACTGGTGTTACTATTAATAATCCAGGCAATGGTTATAAAACAGCACCAAGTATTGAAATTGAAGATGTTACCGGTAAAAATGCTGAGATAATATCTACAATTAATAGCAATGGACAAATTACTAGTGTTACGGTGAAAGATCAAGGATACGATTATACACCAACTACTTTCTTAAAAGTAAGACCGTTTAGTGTTTTGGTCACAGCTGATGAAACAATTGGCGGACGCTGGACAATTTACATTTATAATAAAACTACAGCAGCCTGGGAAAGAACCGACAACCAAAGTTTTGATACAACAAAGTATTGGAATTACGCTGATTGGTATGCACCGGGGTACAGTGAGTCAACTGTAATTCATCAAGTTATAGATGGAAGTTATCAACTATTTGGATTAGATAATTCAATTGGCGATGTAGTAAAAATTAAAAACATTGGTACAGGCGGCTGGCTGTTATTAAAGAAAACAGACAACCAAGACACTGAAGATTACACTATTAATTACGATACAGTTGGTCGAGAAAATGGAACAATTAAATTATTAGATGTAATTTACAATTATACTACAGAAACTACCGGATACGATGCTGGAGTTTATGATACTACTTTTTACGATAGAGAACCAGTAAACGAATTGCGTAATATTATTGATGCAATTAAAACTAACATATTTGTTAGTGATTTAGCAGTTGAATATAATAAATTATTCTTTGCAAGTGTTAGATATGTTCTATCAGAACAGGATAACGTTGATTGGGTATTTAAGTCTAGTTTCTTACGTGCCAAACACAATGTTGGAGATCTAACACAAAAAGTTGCATATCAAAACGATAATCTTGAAAATTATCAAGATTATATCAACGAAGTAAAACCATTTAAAACAAAAGTAAGAGAGTACATTAGTGCATATCAAAAGATTGAACCAACGCAAAGTATAATTTCTGACTTTGATTTGCCACCAAGTTATATTGGCGGGAAAATCACTCCAAGTGCTGCTAAGTTTAACAACAACGAAGTAACAAATCTTTGGGAAAAATATTTTACATATCCTTATAAAAATTGGGTTGATAACAACACATACGAAATTATAAGAATTGACGTTGCCGATGGCGGCAGTGGCTTTTATGATACACCGGCGGTTACTATAAGTGGCGAAAGTGGAATAACTGCAAAAGCATATGTTGCCAAGGGTAAAGTCAAGAGTATTGAAATCTTAAATAAAGGTAGTAGAGTTTTATCTGCACCGACTATTACAGTTTCGGGCAATCAATCAAATGACGGCACATCAGTTAGAGCAACCGCAGTACTAGGTAATCCAAATGTGCGAAGCACACATATGACTGTAAAATTTGATCGTATTAGCGGTAAAAAGTACTTTGAAACAATTGACAAAACTGAAACATTTGCAGGCACAGGTGCCCAGGAAATTTTTACACTACAATGGCCAATTAATCAAAATATTACAACATACTCTGTATTACTCAACAATGTTGAATTATTAGATACTGAATATAGTGTTGTTAATAAACTTGATACTACAAAAGGTTACGACAGATACATAGGTGAAATTACACTAGTTACTGAACCAAAAATTGATGATACACTTGTTGTAAAATACAAAAAAGATACAGCATTGTTACACGCAGCAGATAGAATATTCTACGAATATGATCCAACAACAGGCATGCCTGGCAAAGAATTTAGCCAACTAATGACCGGTGTTGAATACGAAGGCGCATTGTATGATAGCTTTGACTTTGGCGGCGAACAAGGGTTTGGCGTAGGCGGATTTAGTGATCTGCCGTGGGACACATTTGATAATACATATGATGATGAAATTATCAAATTAGACGGTAGCACAAATATAATCACATTGTCTTCTCCATTAGAAAGCGGCGTAGAGTACAATCTATACTTAAACGGTGTAAGACTTGATGATCCTCAATATGACGGAAGCACCATTACTGCTAATAAAAATGCTGTAATGGCTACAATTACCGGAGATGGTGTACAAACAGAAATTGATATTAATGGAGCATTTAGTACAACTGCTGATGACGAAATTATTATTAGAAAACAATCAAGTGATGGCAGCTTCTCTCCAGTAGGATCAACATTTGATACTGCACTTCAAGGCGGAGCATTAGACAGAACAACTGCTACAGGTATACCGTCAGGTGAAATAACAGTTGACGGCGACGGATTCTTTACTCCAACGAACAGCGGCGGCCCTGAAGAACTAGTTCCAGGTACTGTAACTGATACACTTGATTTACAAGTTTATACTAGACAAAACGACGGACAAGCGCAAATAAATGTAGCTCATTATATCTTTGATGGCTCGACTAGAGAATTTGCATATCCTGAAAAGCCATTTGGTGAAGATAATGTTGTTGTAATGCTTGATAAAGTTGTACTAAGAACTGATACTTACAGTAACGATTACAGTTTAGAAAGCGTATTTATTGACAGCGATATTGACATTAATGTAGGATCAATTATTACTGTAATGACATTTGGTGCAAACGGTAATAGTTTAATAGATAGTAAAACAATTGAAATTAACGAGTTTGACTTACAGGATTCAAGTGCAATCCAAAGCGATAACTGGCGTTTTGTAACAGCAGCGGATTATAGCAGCGATGCAAGTTGCATTGTAATATTAAATGGCTCTGTTCAAACAGAGGGTAGTGACTATTTCTTGAATACTAGCAATACAACTGAACCTGCAGACAAATTGGTAATTGAGATCTCAGGAGGCAGAGTAAGATTAGATCAGGGTAATGTTATACAATATGCTGTATACGACAGTGGAATTACTTCGTATAGTCAAATTAATAATGATTATTCTTGGTCAAACGGCACTGGAAATTATTGGAATTTTACTGATACATTTACACCAATTAATGACTTGCCATTAGGACACAACTTATTAGTGTTTGGCGACGAAGATATTTTAAGCCCTGGATATAGTATTAGGTTTACAACTACAAGTAGTTTAAGTTACGATATTGACGGATGGCAATTTGCAAATTTATCATCAGTGGCAAAAATTGATTTTATGGTATATGTAAACGATGTAAGACTTGATGTTTCTCAATGGTCTTGGGATAATGTAAACGCTAGAATTACACTACTTAATACTAATGTTGCTCCGGCAGGAAGTAAGCTAGATATTTACTGTTTACAAAACGCTGACTATTATTTTATTGATACTGCATTAACATTTACTACACTTGATGGCAGTACAGCATTTGATATGGAATCTCAAGTAACAGTAGGCGAACCGTTGCTATTAGTTAGTGGAGCTACTTCAACACGTTTTGAACCTATAGTAAAATCAGTAAATGGAAATACTGTTGTTGTACAAAGTATGGCTAAAGACATAAGAGATGAATTTATAGCAGACGAAGATTTTTATGTAACAGCAGATTCAACCGCAGTAAAAATTAGTGAAGTTGAATTTATCGATAGCGATAGTATCAGTATTAATCCTGAAATATACGACGATCTCTTTACTACATATAGAGCAATGCACTTTAGTAACCACGATATTAATCAATTTAGAAGATTCACATATGATGTTTTAACTGAAACAGTAGTTAATGAAAACACTGATGAATTTGCTAGACGAAATTTATTATCAAGTGGAATTGTACAACTTGAATCAGCGGCTGCTGGTGCTCAATATGTTTGGGTTGTTAAAAACAAAAGACTATTGCATCCAATTGTTGATTATGAAGTAATGGAAAATTTAAATGCAGTACGTCTTAAAGATATTGTAAACGAAAACGATCGTATCCAAGTAATGCATTGGGCAGCACCAGTGTCGTCAGATAAGTTTGGATATAGAATATTTAGAGACATGCTAGGCAGAACACATTATAAACGTCTTAGTAAAGAAAACAGTTATATGATTGCTAATCCTGTTAGTCCGTATGACAATAAAATTGTTCTAGTTGATGCTACCGGAATTCAAGAACCTGATATTGTATTAAACTTACCTGGTATTATTTGGATAGACGGAGAACGTATTGAGTATTTTGCAGTACAAGAAAATACATTATCTCAGCTTAGAAGAGGTACATTAGGAACTGGTGTAAAAGATTTACACGCAGCTGGCGATATAGCGTATGGCCAAGGTTCAGCTGAAACTATTGACTATAGGGATACATATAGTGTATACAGAGACAGAGCCGATGGTTCAAATCAAATTGTTGATTTAGGATTTGATATTGATAATGCAAACGAAATTGAAGTGTTTGTGGGAGGACGCAAGTTAAGTAAAGTTGATATTTCAGTTTACAATAAAACACTTGCACAAGATAGTCCTGAAGCAGACCAAACACAAACAAAAGAATATGAAGTTGTAACAGTTGGAGGTAACAAGTACATTCAATTTACAACAACGCCAGCAGTAGATACAGAGATCCGTGTAGTTAAAAGAACCGGAAAAAAATGGATTGCTGCCGGTGAAACATTAAGAAACAGCAATTCTGCAATTGCAAGATTTATCCGCGGAGCAACTATTGAGCTACCTAAATAAATACAGTATAAGGTAAAAAAGATGACACAGTTTAATGACTTAAATGGAATACACGTAGAAGGACATATCAAGATTTCAGATCCTGATAATGGCGAAGTTTTTGTAAACAAACGCAATGCTATTCATTATGAAAATATGAGTTTAGCACTTGCTGAAAGTTTGGCTAATCAAGGACAAGGCTTTATTAGCGATATGAGTTTTGGCAATGGCGGAACTAGTGTTGATCCAACAGGTATTGTAACATACCTAACACCAAACAGCACAGGTACAAATGCAAGTTTGTACAATCAAACGTTCACTAAAGTAGTAGACGAGCGTAGTGTAAACAACAACGATCCGATAAGAAACAAGACAGAAATTCGTCATGTAAGTGGTACAAACTATACTGACATATTAGTTAGATGTTTGTTAGACTACGGTGAACCAGCAGGACAAGATGCATTTGATACAGCCGGTAGTAATGAAAATCTTTATGTTTTTGACGAACTAGGATTACGCAGCTATTCGGCAAGCGGTACAGGTAGACTAATTACACATGTTATTTTTCATCCTGTACAAAAGAGTTTAAACCGTTTAATCCAAGTTGATTATACTGTGAGAATTCAAAGTTTAAGCGGAATTGAGGGATAAACCATGGCAGACTACACCGTACGATTTACTGATTTTACAAACAACGGTAGTATTACTGTTGAAGAAAACGGACTTAACAATACTGATACTAGTTTAAAATTAGTTGGTCAAAACCTAACAGGTTACGGCGGGTATGTCAATGAAAACTTTTTACATTTACTAGAAAACTTTGCAAATACAACAGCTCCTGCTAGTCCAGTAGAAGGACAACTTTGGTATGATACTACAACTGGAGTTGACCAGTTAAAAGTTTACGATGGCGCAGCTTGGGTAGCAGCAGGCGGAATTAAAAAAGCACAAGCACAACCTGAAGCAAGTGCAAGTGTACTTGGCGACATATGGGTTGATACTGCAAATTTACAAGCATACATTTACAGTGGTAGTGGATGGGTATTGATTGGGCCTGACTACAGTGAATCAACTGCAACTGGTAGTAAAATTGCTACACTAGTAGGTACCAGTACACAGCTAGGCACCGACGTTGATCATACAGTATTAATTAATTATGTGCAAAATAACATAATGTCAGTTTATAGTTATATTGAATTTACGCCAAAATTAAAAATTACAGGATTTCCAACTGGGTATGTTGTAAAACCTGGTGTAAATATTCCAACAGAACTTGCGTTTAATGGTGCAAAAGCAAAGTATTATGGAACTAGTGAAAAAGCAGAAGCACTTGTAAATACAGCAGGTACAGCTAGTTTAGTATATGAAAATGTAGCAAGACTTGATACAGCAAATAGATTTGACAAAGATGTGCGCATCCAAACAAATACTGGTTTGACAATTGGTGAAAATGGCATCTTAACTGCTAGTGTTACAGGTAGCGGTGTTATTATTAGAAACAAAGCAACAGATGGCCCGATTAACTTTAATGTAAACAATGCTGGCGCAAACACAACAGCATTATTAATTACAGCAGACGGAAAACACGGATTGATGAATACATCGCCTACTGAAGTGCTTGATGTAGGTGGTAATATAAAAGCTACAATGTCCGGAGCTAACAGTGGTAAAATTGAGGCAACAAATACGAATCCTAGTAGTAATCCAACAACTGGCGCATTAGTTGTAGCAGGCGGCGCAGGTATTAACGGTGATTTAAATATTGGCGGCGATGCGTACTTTAATGTAAACGACGGACAATCATCAGATTCAATTTATGCTCGAAATATTCAGCCATACGAAGACTTAGCAAGTAACATTGGTACACCTATTTTAAGATATGCAAATGTTTATGCAAATACATTCAACGGTAATTTAGTCGGAAATGTAACAGGTAATGTAAGTGGCAGTGCTCAAACAGCAGGTAAACTAGCAAGTCCAACTACATTCCAATTTAATAGTACTGGCGATGTTACTGCAACTGGTAGTGTGCAATTTGATGGGCAAGTTGGTGGAACTACAAAAGAGTGGACACTTAATATTAAGCCAAGTTTTGTTACTGACCAAACTGCAATTGCAGTTGATGTAGCAAGCAGTGATAAGTTTTTAGTTGAAAACAGCGAAGGCTTGCGTTATATGACACAAGCACAAATTGTTAGCACAGTACCATCATTTCAATTAGGTATGATAATGCCATATGCAGGAACAGCAGCTCCAACAGGTTGGGCACTATGCCACGGACAACAACTTACCCGTGGTGGAGGTAGCGAAGAATCGTTGTATTTAATTATTGGAATATTATACGGTTCAACAGACGGCGGCGCAACTACTTTTAATTTACCAGATTTTAGAGGACGAGGCTTAGTAGGTCATTTGGGTGACGCTACTACTGGCAATCGTTTACTAAATGATGCAGCAGCAAATACTGTAGGTTTAACTGGCGGTAGCGAAACAGGTACAATTACACAACCTATGCTACCAGATCATCAACACAGTTTACAAGGCGACAACGGTGAACAATATTATGCAAGCACTAATGTTACAGGCGGAACAGATACCGGTGCAAGTGCGCAAAATATTATTGGAACAACAACTGGCACAGGCATTAGCCAAACTGGCGCAATGCTTGATATACAAAATGATCCGTACTATCATACAAGTCCGTTTACAACAGTTGAATATATTATTTACGTAGGAGATATTGTAGTATGAGTTATAAACTAAACCAAACTGACGGAACATTGTTAGTAGACCTAGTTGATGGGTCAGTTGACTCTACAACAACTGATATAACACTTGTAGGTCGAAACTATACAGGATACGGCGAAGCCTTTAACGAAAACTTTATTAAGATGATGGAAAACTTTGCTGCTACTAGTGCTCCAGCAAATCCTCTAAGAGGACAAATATGGTATGATACATCAGCAGGTAGATTAAAAGTATGGGACGGAACACAATTCCGAGGCACCGATACTACAACTTATGCAGCTCTAAAGCCTGAGATGGTTGCAGGCGATTTGTGGATTGACGCAACTAATAAACAACTTTATTTTAGTGATGGTACTACAGAATTTTTAGCAGGACCGAGCTATACTCGAACACAAGGCAAAACAGAATACGATGCTATTACATTGGTTGATATTTACGGCGTTGACAAAATTGTTGGACGCTGGAGTGTTGGCAACAGTACTGTTGCTCTTGTGAGTAAAGAAGCATTTACTCCAGCAGTAATTGATGTAAACGCTGTATTACTAACCGGATTTCCAACACCGTATGCTATTAAACAAGGTGTAAATATTGTTCCAACATATAGTGACTTTTATTGGAATGGTAGTGCTACTAATGCAGATAATTTAATTTCCGGAGGCATTTCTTATAGTGCTGCAAGTTTCTTGCAAGTAAGTCCTTCGTTGCCAATTGCAACTTATCAAACTACCAATCAGCATCTACATATTAACAATGATAGAGGATTCTTAACAGGCGATGTATCACGATTTAGTATAGCAACCGATACTACATCAGTAGATAGAGATATTGTTCTTACTGCTTTACGTGACGATGCAAATATTGATATTCAAACGTCAAGTTCTGGTGCTCAGTCAAGCTCGTTTAAAATTGAAACAAGTAACCAACATGTTGGTATATTTAATTCTGCGCCACAAGCAGCATTACATGTCGGCACTACTGCATCAAACGGTGATGTAATTATTGAAGGCAATCTAACAGTTAAAGGTTCGAACACTGCACTTGAAGTAGTTAATTTAAGAGTACAAGACAAACAAATTGAACTTGGCATCAATGACGATAGTTCGTTGTTAACCGATGCCCAAGCCAACGAAGGTGGTATAATTTTAAAATCGTCAGGGCTTGACAAAGAACTTATTTGGAAAAATTCTACTAACTCTTGGACTTCGAGTGTGAACATTGATGTTGCTGATGGCCTTGGTTATAAAATTAACGGAACCGATATACTAACTATTAATGAACTGCATTCAAGTGTTACAACAGCAAGCGGTCTTACAAGTATTGGTACACTATCAATTCTTGATGTTGACAATATTAATTTAAATGGGTCAACTATTGCTTGTACCAACGATATGAGTCTAAATATCAACGGTGATATAACTATGTCGGGTACAACAAAGATTCGAAACTTAGCAACACCTGGTACTGACAACGATGCAGCTCATAAAAAATATGTCGACGATATCTATAAAGAACACGATATTGAACTTAGTGTTGACTCAACTGGATTAACTGACATTCAACTTGCATTATTAGTAAACGATTTATGTCCGTCTACTACAAAAAATAACGGAGTAAATGCTAGAGTACATTGTACAAGTTATGCAGGTGCGTATACCTATAATGCAACCGATGGAGTTTCAAAAAGTTTTACAGCAGTTGACAGTGCGGGCGTACAGAACCAATCGGTTGTTACTGATTTTAGTTTTACTGATGTTAGCGATACAGTAACACTAACTGTAACTAGGACATTAAAACGATTTGCAGTAGTAGCAGGCGCTTGGGTTTGGCAAGAAGACCTAACAAGCAGCGTTTAGATAAATACTGTAACATAAAAAGGGTAGATATACATGGCTTATATAATTAACAAATATAATGGTTCACAACTAGTTACAGTTGAAGATGGAACAGTTGATAACACGACCGAATTAAAGTTAATTGGTAAAAACTTTGCTGGTTATGGCGAGCAACAAAACGAAAACTTTTTATTCTTACTAGAAAACTTCCAAGGAACTGCTGCACCTACAAAAGCAATTACAGGCCAACTATGGTATGATGCAACTGCTGAAAGATTAAAAGTATATGATGGAACTAATTTTAAAACAACAGCTGGTGCCGAAGTCAGTGATTTGCAGCCTGTAGGTTTTGCAGAAGGTGATCTATGGTGGAATTCTACAACCAATCAGTTATATGGTAAAAATTCAAACAATGAATGGAACTTAATTGGACCGCAGGCAACTGCTGCTCAAGTAACTGAAATGAAAACAATCAAACTTAAAGATAGTGCAAATGTTGATCGTAATGTAATTGCAGCATATGCAGATGATTTTATTGTTGGAATAATTAGCGAGGCAGAATTTACAGTAAATGCTACGCAACCTGAACTAAGTGATGAATGGTCATCGAGTGATTGGACTACTATCAAAGCAGGATATACACTAAGAGCAGTTGATGTTTCGGGTAAATCAAACACCGACTCAAGGGGTAATGTAAATTATTATTGGGGTACATCAAGCGCATCACTAAAACTTACTGACGGAACAAACACATACAGTCCAAGTGATTTTGTTCAGACTGGCTCGTTAAACTTTAGCAGCATTGCAAATTTTAGCGATGCTGGATTTACATTAGGCGATGGCACTGACTTAACAGTAAAAATTGGCGCAGACAATGAAACACCAAGAATGCAAATGCATAGAGACGAAATACGTATCTCAAACAATGCTGATTCTGATCGTTGGATAATTACAGATACAGCAATTTTTCCTGGAATTACAACTAGTACCATAGGCACATCATCTAACCCATTAGTTAATATGTATGCTACAACATTTACTGGAACAGCAACACAAGCAAATACACTAGAAGTATCAGGAAATTATCGAAGTGCGTCGACTAGTGCAAATAATAATACAATTGCAGCCAGAGATGCAAGCGGTAATTTAACTGCAAATATTTTTACTGGAACAGCAACACAGGCACGTTATGCTGATTTAGCAGAAAAGTATACAACAGCAGAAGAATTAATTCCTGGAACAGTAGTTTGTGTTTCTTCACACGAAGAGTATGAAGTAGAAGCAACTAGTATGGGTTGTATAGCAATAGGTGTTGTATCAACTGACCCTGCAATTATGATGAATAGTGAAGCCGAAGGACAATACATTGGTCTTAAAGGCCGTGTTCCGGTGCGTATTACTGGACCAGTTAAAAAAGGACAGGCAGTATATGTACACGATAATGGATGTGCAAATACTGCAATCAACGGTGGATCGTTAGTAGGTGTAGCATTAGAAACAAACAGCGACGAAGCCGAAAAATTAGTAGAGTGTATTTTAAAGGTATAAATATACACATAAAATAGGAGAATCGTATGGCTGTCGGAGATATTATCTCTGTTGCAAGGTACAATCAAATACAAGCAAGAGCAAGCAAAGTATTGGGTATCGGATCAACAACATTTGGATATGGACAAGCTGTTTCAAGTAGTAGCTTGCCTACAAATGTAAATAATAGCCCAACTGTGGTTAATTCTACTCATATGCAAACTCTTAAAACTGATTTAACAAAAGCATATGCACATCAAAATAATAGTCTTCCGGCGTTAACTGATATTGTTACAAGTGACGATATTACTGATAGTGTATACGCCGAATACGAATCAATTGCAGTTGACGTTGAAACCAATGCCTTAAGCTATAATATTAATCAAGTATCAACTGAATCTAAACTAGCAGTAAACCGCAGCACTGATTGGGGGCAGCCTGGAACTCCTGTCATTATACACGAATGGGAAGTAACTTTTAGTAATGCTGATCAGTTACGTGCATTTTTTAATAGTGGCGGCGAAGTAAGAACTCGCTCGTCAATATCTGATGGATCTGGTGCAAAATATTCAAACTGGAATAGCATCTGCACTACTGTAGGAGTTGTAAAGTTTAGTTATACAGATACAGTTGCTGGCTCTGGTACTGATTATAATATTGGTGCTTATGACTTGACACCAGGCGGAAACTATGTTAATATATGGTATTACGAACCAGGAGCAGGTGCATATGAAAATAATAATATCACCTATCAAGCAAAAATGAATAGTACATCAACTAAAATAACTTTTAAAGTATCGTACACTGACGGAGAACCATTAGATCCAGGCAATGGTGCTTCTGGCATTGACGAACCAGTAGGCGGCACATTTAGAAGTATTGTAGAACAACAACGTGCAACTTATTCAAACGCATTATCAAGCGACTATGTTGAAGTTGTATCTCCGGTTTATACAAATACACAAACACTAGGAGTATAGCATGGTAGCTGTCGGTGGATCAATTACAGCAGCAAACTACAATAGTATCAAAGACTCGGTTGATAATGTGTATGACACCTTGTACGGTCAGACAATACGTTGTGCTGATCAAGTAGACGATACTACTGTTGAAGATGATGAGCATGTTAATTTATTTTTAGATCTAACCAGTGCATACGTGCATCAAAATGATAGCTTGCCTGCACTTACACCTCCGGCAACTGGACAAACAATTGGCGCAGATACTTCTTTAGCACATGATCAATCTGATGGATCTCAAAGTGCAGTAGCAAACTCTGCACAAATGGGTTATAACGATTACGAAGCAGTAGCAACTAGCATTGAAGCATTTTCGTTTAGTGTTGATGCAGACCATCTAAGATTTCCTGATGCTAGTTTTGCTCTTGCTGCTAGTGCCGGCGCCGGAAGAACTTCAAATTGGGGTGTAGCTGCAAATAATGCTACACTGCATCACATTTTGACAATTAATTTTAGTACTGCAAATCGTATGCAAAAATGGATTGACAGCGGCGGACGCATTTATTTCAATCCTTCTCTCACAGGCGCATCTGGAGCTAAGTCGTTAGACTGGGCTGATCTACTATCGGCCTGTGGTACAATTAAAATAGATAAATGCAATACTAGTGCCGATTCAGGAACAGTATACAGAGGGTTAAAAGACCTTTCAACAACTGAATACAGAATACTGTTTCGTAAAACGGGCAGTGGAGTATACTCAGATAACCGTTATGATATACTTGGATATTTTACTGCTGACAAACTACGTTTAAAAATTCGCTTTGTTGATGGCGATACTGGTACAGGTGGCCAAGGTGTTGATCCAGGCGGCGATGACGATCCAATTGACGAAACAGTAAACGGTACACTTAATAGTTCTGTAACTACATATGATGCTGACAGTTCATTTACTTACAATAGTGCAACCTATACTGCGGTAGATAATACAGGTCCTGTAAATGGCACTAATATTACAAACATACACACACTCGAAGACGCAAATCCACAACCAGAATAATCGTTGACATTTGTTCATTTATCGTATATAATAAAACGATAATGGAGATTTGTAATGGACGAACGGCTACAAAAAGCACTTGAATTTAGTAATTATATGATTACTCTAGACAATCAGCGGCGCATATTAAAAGAAAAATATCAAGAAGATTTACTTTATTATTATAAAGGTGGAACTTTTACAGCTACGAAGGAGTTGATTACATTTTGTTATTCAATGAAAAATTCTGGTCAAGACGAAATTGTAATTACTGACAATAATAACATTCCAGTAAATGTAGAAATTGATAATTTTCAAGAAGGTATTAGTAACACATACTTTCAAGCAAGCAACAAGTACTTTGTCGAATACGACAAACTTATATCAAATAGATCAGTTGAAGGTATTATCGAAACATGAGCAAAGGTGCTCTTTTAATTGCATGTAATAACAATCAAGTCGATTATATAAAACAAGCAATATTTTGTGCAGAACGAATAAAAAACTACTTAGAAATACCTGTTACTCTAGTTACAAGTAACAGTGGATATCTTTATGAAAATTATAAAGATAAAGTATCTGTGTTTGATAACATCGTTGAAATTGACAATTCTAGTATAAACAATTATAAAACATTTCGAGACGGTGCTCATACAGAATATAAGTTACAATGGAAAAATGCTAGTCGAGATAAAGTTTACGATCTGTCTCCTTATGACGAAACTATCGTAATGGACACTGATTACATATTATGTAATGATACACTAAAACATTGCTTCGAACAACATAATGATCTTTTGTTGTACAAAGATGCAGTTGATTTATCGGGTTGGCGAGATACTGCTGAATTTAATCACATTTCTCCTAACGGTATTGATTTTTATTGGGCAACTATTATCTATTTTAAAAAATCTCCAAAAACTAAAATGTACTTTAATTTAGTTACACATATAAAAGATAATTGGGCACACTATCGTAATCTATATAGAATACAATCATTAACATTTAGAAATGACTTTGCATTTAGTATTGCAGCACATATACTCAACGGACATATGTCAGGAAACTTTATTGGACAAATGCCTGGTAAAAAGTATTATTCAACTGATAAAGATGTATGTTATGAAATTAAGGATAATACTATTAAGTTATTGATGCAAAAGAAAGATAGAGTAGATTATTTTCCGCTTTACATAAAGGATTGTAATGTTCATATCATGAATAAATTTAGTTTGAATAGGATGATTGATGAGTATTAATTTTACAATGTTTGCACAAAATAGCGAAGTTGATTACGTACAACAAGCTAGTGTTGCAGCTATGAGCATTAAACTAACAAATCCAAAAAGTAAAATTGCACTAATTACAAACGACAAGATTCCAGAAAAATACAAACAGTTATTTGATCATGTTGTTGACATTCCGTGGAAAGACGAAGCTGAAAGCAGTCAATGGAAAATTGAAAATAGATGGAAAATATATCATGCGACTCCATTTGATGAAACAGTAGTAATTGATACTGATATGCTGGTGTTATCTGATATTTCACATTGGCACGATTTAATGAAAAACAAAGATTTGTATTTTGTAAATAAGGTGTTGACATACCGTGGCGATATAGCTGATAATACATATTACAGAAAAGCATTTAGAAATCATCATTTGCCTAATATATATGTTGGGTGTCATTGGTTTAAAAAAAGCAATACTGCACATGAATTTTTTAAATTAGTTGAACTTATTATGCACAATTGGGAACTATTTTATGGGCAATATGCCGGCGGTAAGTATTTCCAAAAATGGCCAAGTATGGACGTCAGTTGTGCAATTGCTACAAAAATTTTAGGATGCGAACACAACGTTACACTAAACACAAGTTATCCTACGTTCACTCACATGAAATTACACAACCAAAATTGGGATAAATTATATGTCAACAACTGGCAACAACAGCTAGGTGTTTACTTAAATAACAAGTGTCAACTAACAATTGGAAATTACACACAAAAAGGTATTTTTCATTATACAGAAGATAATTTTTGTAATGAAAAAATTATAAAAACATACGAAACACAACTAGGAATATAATGCTACAATTATCAACAACACGATATGTATATTTCGATGAAGAAGGCTCAATTACTCAAATTGGCAACAGTTTCAAGGAGGGTAGTAATTATATCAAAGTTGACTATGACGAAGTTGCTAATTTAATTACTGGCAAAGAAGTTGTAAGTAATTATGTTGTAATATTTGATAATTTAACAAAAGCACATAAATTAATGCATCGATTTATCGAAGACGAACATCGGTTTGATATTAACGATCAAATATATCAAATTCCAAATATTTCCTTATCTCGTCCTGATATTACTATTACACAAGATATAAAAAATAGTTGTTGGCAAATAAAACTTGACGAAGCTATATCTGATAATTTACGCAAAGGTAAACTTGTATATAAAAGTCAGTTAGGATTTAGTATTACAAATAAAAATGATCCGCATGTACTGCATCAGTTTATTAGTGTTAACACAGCCGATTTAGCAAACGATGTTCTTAAATTTGAATTTTCAAGTGATTTAGAACTTGACGCAAATGCAATTAGCATTTATACTATAAAGAGATTCGAAGAATATTATCACGAGGTTTTACTATGAGCAAATTCCGTATTTTAGATTATGATATCATTTATCTAAGTTATGACGAGCCAAATGCAGAAAAAAATTATGCAGATTTGTGTAGTAAAGTTCCTTGGGCTAAACGTGTGCATGGAGTCGAAGGCTCAGACGCTGCACACAAGGCTTGTGCCGAACTAAGCGAAACTGATCGCTTTATTACTATTGATGGCGATAATATTGTTAATGCAGAGTTTCTTGGCAGAGAGTTTGATTTAGATTCACACGAAGATGCACATTGGAATAAGGCAATTAAGTTTGAAGACTGTGTAGTAAGTTGGAGTGCAAAAAACACTATCAACGGATTAATGTATGGCAATGGCGGTATTAAGTGTTGGCCTAAAGAAAAAGTGCTTAACATGCGCACACATGAAAATGCAGACCCAAATAATCCACATGCACAAGTTGACTTTTGTTGGGATATGGAATATATCCAGATTAATCAGTGCCACAGTGAAATTATGAATAATCATACACCACACCAAGCATGGCGTGCCGGATTTAGAGAAGGTGTTAAAATGGCACTTGATAGAGGCATGAAGCCTAGTGTAGATGCGTTTAAGAAAAATCATTGGAAAAACTTACACCGATTGTATGTCTGGCTAATGATTGGCGCAGATGCAGAAAACGGACGTTGGGCAATATACGGTGCTAGAGAAGGCTTATACAAAACAATGTGTACAGATTGGGACTTTGTAAATGTTCGTGACTTTGAATGGCTCAATCGGTATTGGGAATCGTTAGAAGTAACTGAAGAAAATCTAAATGAAACAATTGAAGAACTTGGAAGTATGTTAATTAACGAACTTGAAATTCCGATTGCCGAAGAATGTCTAAATGCACAGCAAAGTCATTTCTTTAAAACACTATATCAAAATCCGTCAAGGATACCACGCAAAGGTCGATAATGTCAAATCAAACAGATAGAGTAAAACACATTAATGATATTACTACTCGGCATTTTTCGCCGACTTTTTGTTTTGCAAAATGGTATCATACAACAATATATTTACAAACAGGTGAAACACATAGTTGTTATCATCCAGCACCACACAAGATCGATGTTGACGAACTGTTAACCAATCCAAGTGCGTTACACAACACCAAACATAAAAAACAAGAACGCAAAGAGATGTTAGAAGGCAAGCAATGTGTTGGTTGTAACTATTGCTGGAATATTGAAAATATGGGCGATGACTATATTAGTGATAGACACATTCGCAGTGGTAGTATCTATAACGAACAACGTTTGCAAGAAATTAAATTTAATCCTTGGGACTTTAATGTAAATCCTGAGTATATTGAAGTTTCGTTTGGTAATGAGTGTAACTTCCGGTGTAGTTATTGTCATCCAAAAGCAAGCAGTCGCTTTCACCAAGAAATTAGACAACACGGTCCTTACGATATGGCAAAGAATCATAGATGCGATGTTGACTGGTTTAAAGTATATGAAGAAGACAGCAATCCATATGTACGTGCATGGTGGAACTGGTGGCCTGAAGTTAGTAAAACACTAAACATTTTACGTGTTACAGGCGGTGAGCCTACGATGCAAAAAAGTACATATAGACTATTTGACGAACTTGAAAAAGAACCTAAGCCAAATCTTGAACTTAATGTAAACAGTAACTTTGGCGGCAAAGAACGTCAGCTGGCTAAGTTTACTGATAGTGTGAACAGTTTGCTTACACAAAATAAAATTAAATCATTTAAGTTGTTTACAAGTTTAGACACATGGAACGAACGTGCTGAGTATATTAGAGACGGACTTGATCTTAATGTGTTTGAACGCAACTTTGATTATTTTATGCAAAGCACAACAGCACCAGTAACATATATGATTACGTTTAGTTTGTTTAGTGTAACAACATTTGAAACATTGCTAGAAAAAATATTAGAACAAAGACGTAAGTATAATAATGTAGATAGTGGACGTTGGCAGCGTATACACTTTGATACTCCTTATCTAAAAGAGCCTTTGCAGCACGATATTAATATTTTGCCTAAAGAAACGTATTTGCCGTACATGGAAAGTCATTTACAATTTATTAAAGATAACACCAAAGAAGGCAGTAAAGAACATTTTAGCGAAATGGAATATGAAAAGTTTCGCCGAGTAGTTGACTACATGAAAAATACAACTTATGATGTAAACAAAGTACGTGAAGGTCGCAAAGATTTTTGGAACTTTTTCAAGGAACATGATCGCAGACGCAATCTCGATTTTGAAAAAACATTTCCGGAAATGGCAGACTTCTTTGCGCTATGCAAGGAAGCAAATGATACCTTCTAAAGATAATTCATATTGTTATTATCCTTTTAAACAACTTGCTATTAGTCATTGGAATAGCAAAGGTATTCAGTGTGTAAATCCTTGCTGCAATATGGCAAGTCCGTTGAACCCTGATCCGTTAAACACAGCAAAAGATATACACAATGATGTAGAGAAATTATTCGATCTACCGCAACTGCAAAATATTCGTACACAAATGCTAAATGGAGAATATCCAAAGGCTTGCAATGGTTGCTATGAAGCAGAAAAGCACGGAACTAGTCCTAGACTAATGTTAGATACAAATGTAAACAATGAACTAGAATGGCTAGATATACACTTAGGTAATAAGTGCAATCTTAGATGTAGAATGTGTCATCCGGCATTGAGCAATCAACTCAACAAAGATGCAGAAAAATTTAAACAAGATGGTTACAAATATTGGTGGGATAGTGTTCCTGATATTGCTCCGCATGATATTTCTGTGTTGTATCCTGTACTACACAAAATAACAAATATACGTGTCAGCGGTGGCGAGCCTTTGTTATCAAATGAATATTTAGAGTTGCTGGATTATTGTATAGAAAATAATCTAGCACATAATATTACTTTAGAACTACACACTAATGCTACAAAATTTAATAATGCTAATGTAGATAGATTAAGCAAGTTTAAACATGTAAATGTTACATTTAGTATTGACGGTGTACGTAAAATTTATGAATATGTGAGATACCCTTTTGCATTTCAAATATTAGAAAATAGCCTTAAGAATTTTTTTGACAAAGTAAAAAAATATACAGCACAAATTAATTATGTAGTATCTATATATAATGTGTTAGATATACGCAACACACAGTATTGGGCAAAACAATATCCAATTAACAATTTTATAATTACAAATGTTTTTCCTGCTAAACGTAATATTGATATATGTCATTTACCAATACCAATATTGCTTATGGCAAGAGAAATGATATTAGATACAGTTTATCAAACTGAAAATCTTGAAAACTACATAGTGCAATGCATGGAAGACAATAAGTACAATGACTACGATAAAGACAAATGGAAAGAAATTAAAGAAGAAGTAATGCAGTTTGATAAAAATAGAAATCAAAACTATCGAGATTATCTTAATTCTTATATTATTGATTGGTTGGACAAGATATGAAGGAAGAACATTTAGGAAATGGAACGTTTTGCATGTTTCCTTGGCTACACTTAAATGTAACACCCAAGGGAGATGTATATCCGTGTTGTAGTAGCGACTATGTTGAACCTTTTGCTAATGTAAAAGACACAACATTAGAACAAGCATTTAATACTGAACGGATGAAACAGTTGCGACTCGATATGTTAGCTGGTCGTAAAAACGAAGCATGTACATTTTGTTATAAACACGAAGAAAGTTCTCCTTACAGTTTTAGAAAATATAGTATTGAGAAATTTGCAGACAAGTACGAAGAATTAGTACCCTATACTAATCAAGACGGCAGCTTAGATAAATTTACAATGGCATATTACGATATACGCTTTAGTAACATTTGTAATTTTAAGTGTAGAACCTGTGGCAGTGAATTTAGTAGCAAGTGGGGACAAGAACACAAAGAACACGATGCGCCCCCTCCAGGATTTAAAGTTGTACAACATGCAGATAGTAGTGGCAAATTATTAGATCAAGTATTAGAACAGATACCTAATATTGAATTAGCATACTTTGCTGGCGGCGAGCCACTTATTACAGACGAACACTATACAATACTCAATGAAATGATTGCTAATGGTAGTTGTAAAGATATTACATTACGCTACAATACAAACATGAGTAACTTTAGATACAAAAAATACGACATACTTGACATGTGGAGTAATTTTAAAGAAATTGAAGTTAGTGCTAGTTTAGATCACTTTGGTCCAAAGGCCGAATATATTCGCAACGGTACTCATTGGTTTACAGTAGAAAATAATTTACGTACAATTAGAGATGTTGATTTTATCAACTACCAATTCAATTGCGTATTGAGTAATTTAAATTATGTTACACTTGGTGACTTTTTTAGATATATGATTGATAAAGACTTATTACGTAAGCACGATTACATTAGCATTTACCATTTGTTAAATCCTAGTTTTTACAGTGCGCAAAATCTTCCTTTAGAATTAAAAGAACAAGGCACACTTGGATTATTAAAAGTTATTAATGAAATTAAGGATGACTTTTGGTGTACACAGCATATACAAAATGCATTGAATTTTGCCAATAGCGATCATACCTGGGAACAAAACGGCAAAGAATTTATACATAATACTGTAAGAAGAGATAAAATACGAAATGAAAATTTTGTAGAAACATTTCCTGAACTGGCATCAATGATAAATGGATAAAGATAATTTACTAAAACGCAACAAAGCATTTTGTATTCTTCCGTGGATACATATGCACGCCTGGCCCGATGGCAGGGCAATGCCTTGCTGTATTGCGGATAGCGATCAGCCTTTTGGCAATGTTAAAGAAAATAGTATCAAAGAAGTTTGGAATAGTGACAAATACAAAGAACTACGTTTAGCAATGCTTAATGGTGAAAAACTAGATTGTTGCAGACGTTGCTACGAACTCGAAGATAGTACTTACATCTGGACACTGCGTAAAAATCATAATCAGTGGTTCGGCGATAAACATTTTGATCTAGTTGAAAAAACAAACGCAGATGGCAGCATTGATGAAATGCGTATGGCGTATATGGATATACGATTTAGTAACATATGTAATATGAAGTGTAGAACATGTGGACCTGAATTGAGTAGTCTACACGCACAAGAACATGGCGAGCTATATGGAAAACATGAAGTTGCTAACATACTTAAAAATAATGGCAGTAATATTGTTAATGTAGCAAAGCACAAAGACTTTTGGAACGAACTACAGCAATACTTGCCAGATGTTGAAGAAGTATATTGGGCAGGCGGCGAGCCGCTTATTACAGACGAACATTATAAAATATTAGATCATTGGATTGATATTGGTAAAACTGATGTGCGACTACGTTATACAACTAATTTTAGTAATCTAAGATTTAAACAAAAAAGCATTATTGATTATTGGAAAGAGTTTCCAGATATTCAAGTTAGTGCAAGTTTAGATGCAATGGGTGCAAGAGCTGAGTTTATGCGGTTTGGCACAGTATGGGATACTGTTGAACGTAATAGACAAGAAATGCTTGAACACTTGCCTAATATTCATTTTGAACTAACACCAACAATAAGTATGTACAATGCTTGGAACTGGCCCGACTTCCATATGGATTGGGTTGAACGTGGATTGGTTGATATTGAAAATTGTAGATTAAACATGTTAACTGATCCAGATTTTATGCGTTTAGATAATATTCCAAATGATTATAAGATTGAGTTACGTAGTAAATACATTGACTATAAAGCATGGGCATACGACAAAATTAAAGATCGCATAGCAAACAATCCAGCAGTAGTAAAAGATGTACTTGGTAAAATTGATAGTGTGATACAATTTATGAACACAGGCGAGTTAAACAAAGATAAATTAAAACAGTTCTTTGACAAAAATCATGGACTTGATCAGCATCGTAAAGAAGACTTTTGGAGTACGTTTCCTGAACTAGAGTGGTTAAGAAAATATGTCTAACTTAACAAAAATTACTCCAATGGCAGAACCATATGCTACAATAACGTGGCAAGTAAACAACTTCTGTAATTTTCAATGTACATACTGCAATCCAGGTAATTGGGCAGGATCAAATCGTAACAACAGTAATCTTGATACATATATGAAAAATGTACGTGGCATATTTCAGCAGTATCAAGACAAAGGATACAAATACTTTAAGATATTTTACAGCGGCGGCGAACCTACACACTGGGAAAACTTTATTCCTCTTACAGAATATTTAAAAGACGAATTAGGTGACAATCTTACAGTAGCAGTAAATACAAACTTATCACGTCCAGTAAGATATTGGGAAAAGCATTGTCACTTGTTTGACGATATTGTTGCTAGTTTTCATGTAGAATTTTGTAAGAAAGATCGTTATATTGAAAATGCACAATTTTTATGCAACAAAGTTGACTATCTATGCACAAAGATGTTGATGCACGAAGAGCGCTTTTGGGAAGTAGTTGAATTTGGCAAACGTGTAAAAGCCGAAGTGCCTAATTACAATTTAGAATGGACACCGTTGTTTGACGAAATGAGTGTTAATGCTGGTCCGTGGCAATACAAAGATCCTGATAAAGTAAAATTTTTAGAAGCTGCTCAGTTTGAAACTAAAATATCTATACCAAAGCCGTATAGACAAAACAAAGCAATTAGTAATAGCCATTATGATAACGGAACAATTGTGCCAACAAACAGCAACACTATTATTGCTGATAGACAGAACTTCTTTACAGGATGGAAATGCTCTGTTGACGATGCATTGTTTATCAATCCAAGAGGAGAAATGTCAAGTGCAAGTTGCGGCGTTGGCAACACTCATGGAAATATTTTAGATAAAGACTTGACATTTGACATGAAACCTGTTATATGTAGTAAACAACACTGTCATTGCGGCACAGATATTATTATACCAAAGGAACCAATTAATGCATAGTCATCTACTTGTAAACGGATGTAGTCATACCGCCGGTAGCGAAATCGAAGGCAGCGGAGTTGGTGAAGGCAATTATAATAGACAAAATTGTTATGCAGCACAAATTGCTAAAAAGTTAAATTGGGAATATACTAATATTGCCATGCCTGGCGGAAGTAACGATTATATCAAACGTACTACTATGCTTTGGATACTTGATAATCCAGAACGTGCTAAAAATACACATTTTTTTATTAACTGGACTGGTGCCGAACGCACTGAATATTTTTATGATAATTGGGACAATAACAGATATAATTTAAATAAATTTATTCCTTATACTCCAGATAAAAAAGTACTGCATTTGCATCCTCAGCATTATCCTGATTGGGCACCCAAGGCTTGGCGCAAAAATTTAGATATACTAGGTGATCATTTGTTTATTAATCCGGTGCAGTGGCAGATTAATCGATACATGAATATTATTGAGTTACAAAGTTTTTTAAAAGCAAATAATTTTAGTTATACTTTTAGAAATAGTCTTCAAGCATGTTCAAATACAAAAAGATACAAGTACTATGCTAGTAAAATTGATAAACAAAATTTCTTATACTGGGATGATGAAAGCTATAGCTTTTTTGAAAATTGTTTAGCACAAGGGCATAGTGTTGAAGGACAAATGTATTGGCATCATCGATTACCGGCTCATACATATTGGGCAGATGAACTTTGGGAATCGAGTTTTAAGTTGTATTCGTCAAACCATTTATAAGTGTGCTGCAATACTTCGTAGTTGTGCATTACTCGTGGTATTAATTTAACATACATTTTACGCAAATCTTTAATATCAAAGCTATTTACATACTTAATTGTATCGCATATAGAAACTAATCTGTCACTGGTGCATTTGATGTTGTCGTAGTCTTCGGGATAAAAATCATCAAATGTTTTAAAGCCCATAGTTTGCAAATATTTTAATGTACCTGGCGCAGCAACATGAATCATTGGTCGAAATGCCTTTATTGGATTCATTGTTTTTTCACTAATATTTGGCCATGGTTGTGTTACTCTTGTTTCATTAATAATAGCAACAAAACACCGCGAATATGTCCTGTTGGGATCTTGTGTTCGTCGTCTATTATATTGCCCAGGTGTATTATAATCAGGATCAGATTGTGTTATATCACAAGCCATTGGATTTTTTGTTTCAAAACTCAACGGAACTTGTGTTTGTAATATTTCATTACCTTCAATCAAATCACTTGCCATTTGCGGATGTCTTTTTTCAAATTTTTTCCAGTCAAACCACATATTTGCTATCATATCGTCATTGCTAACTTTATGATAAAAACTAACTTCGTTCGATTGGGTAATTCCTTCTTTTGCTAAAAATGCATTGATAAAATGTCTAGTAGGATCGTATCGCCATGCTGCACTAAAAAACTTCTTAATAACTTTCTTGTGTTGAATAATAGGATATACATCACCGGGTATCATTCCGGCTCGGTTATATTCTTCTTGCATATTAAATCGTTGGCTAAACCAACTTACAAATAAGTCTAGAGAACGTAGTGTAATATTTGGATAGATATCTTGATAGTACTCCCAACTTTTATGATCTGTACAATATACAACAAGATCTATATCGTGTTGTTTTGCCCATGCATTTAGCGTATCTAATTCATAACAACGAATTTGTGACATTTTTTCAGGTTCGTTATCTATTTTTAAAATATGAGGTTCAAGTCTGCCATGCTTGTTTGGAATATAGTGTGTTAACACTTCAAAAAAGAAAAAATGTATAGTTTGGGTTTTTAGAATTTGAGTATGCTTATCTGATATAAAAAGTTTATCTAAATTTGGAATATTATGTGTGCCATTGTAGATTATAGTAGGCTCGGTAAATTTTCCAATAAAACTTTCATTAGTTAAATCCATTAATCCTTCAATTTTACCAATCTGTGTTAATGGTGTTGTGTTACCATCATTTCGAATTAGTTCGGGCTTAGATTTATTTCGAGGTAAGAAATAAAGACAGTTAAACCAGTTATGCAAAATACTACTCCAATTTTCGTTAAGTACGTATATATTTAGTAGGAGATTTTAAAATGAACCTGTGTTTTAATAAAAACTATAATTTGTTAGTTGATAGACCTTTTGTAAATCAAACAGTAAATTTTTATTCTAGCGACGATCAAAAAACATTTAAATTTAATTGTAAAAAATTAAAAAACAAAGACTGGCAATATCACACAGAAACTATTGAATATAAGTTTAACAGTCTTGGTCATCGCACAAAAGAAATAGAAAGTCTTGATAAAGATTTTTTACTAACATTCGGTTGTAGTTATACTGAGGGCGTAGGGTTAAATGTAGAGGATATATGGGCAAGTATGCTTGCAACAAATTTAAAATTAGATTTGTATAATTGTGCTAAACAATCAACTAGCCCTGAAGCGCAGTATATAAATGCATTGTTATGGAAAAGAAATAATTTACCAAAGCCTAAGCTAGTAGTCTGTCAATGGCCACAAATTGGCAGGAAAATGTTTGGTTTTACAAAGCAAGATGATATTGAAATAGCAGACATGAGTGAAACTAAAACGCACGATGGAAGATGGTGGGAAAGACGCTATATTGTTGATAATGGTGAACGTGATAAATCTGTTATCCAGCAGATCGAAGGATTTAATTTAGTATGGGAAAGTTTGGGAGTACCAGTAATTAATTTTTCTTGGGAACCTATCGAGATTCCGCTGTTTACTAAGATACACGAAATCTCTCCAAATACTGGAAATCACGAAGCCCGAGACAGAGAACATGACGGGGTTAACTTTCATATCGAAACACAAAAGTATTTACAAACTTTATGTTTCTCTAATTAAATCTAATGTACAACAATGGAAACACCCGCCGAGTGTACGTGCATGACGTAGTGGTAGCATAGCACATTCAATACCATGTGCTTCTAGTGCTTTACGTGTAGGTTCTTGGTGTTCCTCAAGTGCTACTAAATTAGGATTGACACTAAACAGGTTTACATTCCATGTCCAAATACTACTATTGCACAATCCTGGATAATGTCCAGCGTCTACTGCGTCTGGTGCCCAGATAATATCCCAGTCTTTGAACGGTCCTGGGAGATCGTCCTTGCTTTTGATACGGCTCGGATTAGCAAGCAATAGCCCTTCACGTAAAAAAGCAATAGTGCTGTCAATGTGCATATAACTATACACATCTTCTAGCGTATGTACTTTGAAGTTTCCAGGTTCGTCAAAACTACTAGCAGGTTTATTCATCCAGTCTTGCAAGTATGTAGCACCTGCTTTGTTTCCACTATTACTAACCAAATACATAATATCATCGTTTGCACGAATAGCATTTGCTGCATCAAAACACGGAGCAGTTTCTGTTAGTGCTAGTTTGTCAGGATCGCCTACACACGACTCGTCATATAATCCAGTACGATCCGTACGATGTCCTACCTCAATCGGTGCAACTCCAGGCATCAAGTGTTTCCATTCTTCGGCTCTTGCTTCAAGTGCCATAGGCGCAGCTAATGCTCGTTTGCCGTGTACAAACACAGTGTCTCTTGGACAGTAGTTGTAATACTTTACATCCTCTGTACGCTGCGGCCTTACAACCTCAACACTTTCGCCTTCGAGAAACTTTACAAATGTTTCAAGATCTTCGTTGCTTTCGTCAACTACTTGTTGTGGATACAATCCAGGAACAACATCGCTTACATCTTTTCTATCAGCGTAGTTGATAACTCTTAGACTTTCGTCCATTTCGGGTATACGGCAGTAATCAGCAACGCCGACACAAACCTTCTTTAGTGGATCCCACTCATTGGTGCTATAAATACTCATACAGTATTTAAGGAATTATATGCGTAGATTATTTACTTTTGGTTGTAGCTTTACACATTATCTATGGCCCTGCTGGCCTGAAATTATACAAAAGCAACTGGAAAATCAAACCGAGGTGTATAATTATGGCATGGCTGGAATTGGTAATGTTGGTATAAGCTATCGTATCCTTGAAGCTAATATGATGCATAAATTTACACCCGAAGACAAAATTATTATAATGTGGACTAGTTGGAATCGCGAAGATCGATTAATGGGCGGCAATTATTTACAGCATGGAAATATGTTTAGTGGCAATGGCGGCAGTACATGGAGCAAGTTTATGCGAGAATTTAATAGCCCAAGCCACGATGCATTAAAAAATATTACTGCAATGCATTATGTAAACAAAACATACGGGGATATGATTATGTACCAAGCGTGTGGATTTGATCAGCATTATGAAGATGCAGTTGTCGGTTTACCACTACTTGACCATTTTAAAGATTTTACTATTGATATGCTATACAAAAATTTAGAAACAGGAGATCCTAGTTTTGAAGGGTTGCACAACGATCCACATCCAGATATCCTTGCACATCTACAAATTGTAAAAGAACAAATGCCTATTGAAATAGATAGAAAAACTGAACAGTATTGGATCGATATACAAAACACTTGTGTAAACGAATTACGCAAAGGTAGAAAAATTTATGAAGTACTAGATGAGTTAGGGTATCCGTTTAATCCAAGAGAGTTTATGCAATGATTCCGTTTCCAATAGATAACAATGGCACAGTTTGGTGGTTTGTGTGGAAACACGCCACAAGCGAGAAAATGTTTCAAGATTTAAAGCGTACTATGGCACATCCAAATTGCAAACAAGTTATTATTGCATCGTTTGAAGAATACGAAGCAGTTTATATTTTTGATAGTGCAAAAACATGGAAGAAGTTTTCTAAATATGCATCTTCGGTTGATGTTAAAGTACACTTAATATCTCCGGCATACAAAGGCAGTTTAAATAATCGTTATTATATTAATGATGCAAGACAAACACCCTTGATGCATTTCTTTGCAAATATCTGTATTAGTCGACTAATACAACACAAACTTCCTTTGGCCACACACGAAACAATTAATAAACTATTTGTATCAACAAACGGTAAAGGGCATCCACACAGGTGTATGTTTATTGACACTATGTACAAGTCTAAATTACAAGATTATGGACATGTATCTTGGAACGCATATGAAGTTAGCAAAGATTATAAATTTGAACATTTTCCAAATCCAAAAAAACAAAGGATGTTAGACTGGAAAACAACATTTAGCGGAGATATATTTGTTCCACCACCGCATTATAAAAGCAGTCTGTTAAGTATAGTATGCGAAAGCAATCTTGAATGTATATTTACTACCGAAAAAACATATACGCCAATCATACACAAACGTCCTTTTATTATATATGGTGTACCAAATTTTCATACTGCATTACGAGAACTTGGATTTCAATTGTTTGATGAAATTTTTGATTATAGTTTTGATACAATTGAAGATGATCAAGAACGTTGTGAAGCAATGTTTCAGCAAGTTGCAAAACACAAAGACAGTGATTATAACAATCTGTTAGAAAAATGCAAACCTGCAATTGAACATAACTTTAATTTAATTTGTAGTAAGTATCTAAAAACGCCTAACGTGTTTGATGAAGAATTATTGCATTTACTTTCAACAACACAAAATAGCCATTGGCACGAAAATTACAAAGAAAATGTTTTTACTGAAAAAGAACACTTTGATAATTGGCTCAAGGACAACAATTTAACATTTAAGGAAATATTATGAGATTATTTGCATTTGGTTGTAGTTTTACAAAGTATTGTTGGCCAACATGGGCTGATATAATGGCAGTTGATCTTGGGTGTGAATATTATAACTTAGGTATTGCTGGATTAGGTAATGTTGGAATTATGAGTCGAATGGTCGAAGCTGACTTAAAATGGAAATTTACACCCGAAGATAAAATAATTGTCTTATGGTCAGGGTTTGAGCGTGAAGATCGAATAAACACGTTTGGCGAATGGGACAACTTTGGTAGTATCTTTCATGCACAACGAGGAAAAAGAGACTGGCATGCAAAAAATTGGAACTTAGGAAACGACATTGTAAGAAATTCAACTGCAATTGCTGCTGCAAATAAAATGTACGGCGACAAAATACTTTGGCAGGCACATAGTTTTGATCCAATTAATGCTGAGCACGATTTAAAAGAAATTCCGTTAACTGACAACGAATATAATGTTGCTATGAATCTTGCAAAACTATATAATCCTTATCTAAAAGATATTACAACTTGTTTATGGGATGATTATAATCCAGCATTTGGAAATTTAAATGATATTCATCCTGACACACGAAAGCATTTTAAATTATTAATTGAGCATGTGTATAAACCGTTAGACATGAAAATGAAAAGATCAACCAAACAAACGTTTATGGATTTACAGCAAGAAATTACAGACAAATGTATACGTGAAAATATTAAAAATAATCAGCAAGTGCAAAATTGGATATATGACTTAATTAATACAAATGCAGACTACAACAGAATAGCCGATGTATTTAAACACTATTCTTTAAGCGATGATATACATTAGGATAGTCTTCCCAAGTCCACATCTTTGCAGGAGTAGCAATTGCATTAGGCAATTTATCTAATCCTAACTGTGCAGTTTCGGGTGTCATGTAGTAATGATATCCTATACTATTAATATCTTGATCCATCCAACTACAATTACGATGCCTACCATCGTATCCTAATTTTATAAGTGCATCTCTGTCTTCTTTGCTATCAAGCAGTATTACACCACCTCGCCCTAAACTTAAATGTTTTCTAAATTGAAAACTCAAGCACATATAGCTGCCTGATACATAACTGTTTGGTTTCCATAATACTGCTGCATCGTAAATATTGTTACCAAGATAATAATATTCAGACCATTTAGCATTAGTCCATTGAACATCGATGCCAAGTTTCTTTCCTGTCATTGGAATACTTAGATATGTGTGCTGCGGCACAGTTATACTTTTAGCATTTTTATAACGCAAACATAGTTCAACAGCATGAGTACAGCAATCAGTGCTTACAGCATAAGGTGCACCAAAGAATTCTGCTATTTGTTTTTCAAAGTTATCTACTATATCGAACATAATGTATTTAACCACCAGATCTAATAACTATATACTTAATGGATTGTAAATACTGTAAGGAGTTAGACATGAAAATATTATTAACAGGATCAAGTGGATTTATAGGACAACATTTGTTGCCACGACTACAAGCAATTGGAGAAGTACACGAATTAAAAACAGACTTAACACATCACACTGGTATTCAGCAAGAAGTAAAAGAAGTTAATCCAGATATTGTAGTTCATTTAGCAGCACGTACAGAAGTGCAAAAAAGTTTTTATGAACAAGTTAGTTTTAGTGAAGTAAACTATGTTGGTACAGTTAATCTTATTGAAGCATGTAGACAACTTAACACTTTACCGTATTTTGTGTTTGCAAGTACAATGGAAGTTTATGGCTGGCAACCTATTTCGGACGAAGTAGAACAAACCGGAACTTATAAAGACAGCGTTGCTTTTGACGAATATACTCAGCCAAATCCAAATGCTCCTTATGCTGTTGCTAAGTATGGATGTGAAAAGTACTTAGAGTATGCTGGCAGAGCATACGGTCTTCCGTGGGCAAGTTTTAGACAAACTAATAGTTACGGACGTAAAGACAACGACTTTTTTATTACAGAACAGATTATTGCACAGATGTTAAAAGGAGATACTTGTAATCTAGGCTATGCAGAGCCATATAGAAACTTTATTTACATCAGTGACTTGCTAGATGCGTGGATGGCTGTAATTGAAAATAGAGATGCATGTAAAGGCAACTTCTATACTATTGGACCAGACGACCCACGTAAGATTAAAGATTGTGCTCATTATATCCAACAGCAATTAGGGTGGAATGGAACTATCAACTGGGATACAAAAGATCCACGACATGGCGAAATTTGGTGGCTTAATAGTAATCACAACTTGCTTACAAGTAAGACTGGGTGGAAGCCTAAAGTGTCGTACGAAGAAGGTGTCGATAGGACAATTAGCCATTGGAAAACAATCATTACCTAACTGATCCACAAGGTCTTTTTAAGTTACCGCAAACCTTACAAAATGATTCTAACACAACAATAGTTGTGGATGATACTTCTGAAGGGTCTCTTTATACATATTTTGAAAAGATTCACAAATTAAAATACCGCAATAAAATAATATATAAATCAGCTAACTTGAACGGTGCAGAAATTTATCAGCAGTGGTGTAAACAAAATGATTGTATAGCTAAAATGCAAATAGTCTATAAAAATTCTCATTTCGAATCTATAAGGTCTTTTTATAAAAACAACGATATATATTTACATCGTGATTACAAAAGTAAATGGTTTTGCAATCTTAATAACAGACAGCACGAACATAGATGCGAGGCTTTAGCGTATCTCCATAATTTGAATCTAATTGATAAAGGAATTGTTAGTTTTAGAAGTTTAAAAAAAGACACACATACTAATTTTGTACAAAGGTGTAAAAATAGTCCTTTATCAAAAGAAAATCTGCAAGATACAGAAAAATTATTACCTTTGCATGTAGACCATGTAGAATCAACTAACCCAATAGATTATAGTAAACCTAATGACTTTAATCCAAAAATTTATTCAGCTTTGATTAATTTAACAAGTGAAACGTTTTATAATGAACCGGGATTATTTTTAAGTGAAAAAACATGGAAGCCTATACTTGCAGGACAGATGTTTATAATTATTGGACAAAAGTACACTTTGAAAAGATTAAGAGATATTGGCTTTGAAACATTTGGGAATATATTTGACGAGTCTTATGATACTATGGACAATGACAAAAGAATGTATGCAGCAATAGATCAATTGGATATATTATTAAAAAAGTACACACTAAAACAATTAAATAAACTTACTCGCAAAATACGTAAGCATAATTTTGAATTAGCTATGGATTTAGTACAAGATGTATAGTGATAAGAAACACAATAGATGTACTGATCCTTTTGGATTACCTTACCTAGCTTACGAAAATTGGAACGGCGACGGAGAATATTATTTTATACGTTATTTTCGCGAGCGTGATAAATTTGAGTATATAGAAGAATTACAAAGACCTAATGTATTTTTAATACTGCATGATTTACTAGAAGGATATGCATATAGACGCTTTCCAAAAATTGACAGATTTGTTTGTGAAAATAATTTGCAACACAAAGTTATATTTGCAACATCTTTATATAATGCAGAAAACGAATATGCAAAATGGACAGATAATCCAAACTTCAGAACTGTTTACTATCCTGAGTGGTATCATAGAGTGTATGATAATTTAATAGATTATAATTTGCATAAAATAAAATATGACAGAGCAAATTATTTTTGTTGTTTGAACAACCGTCCGCACCCGCATCGTTTACAAACTGTAACATATATGGATTATTTAGGATTATTGGACAGAGGCACTGTTACTTGTTTAGACAAGCAATACGAAACATATGAAGAAGTGCCTACTATGTATGATAGTATTGTAATGAGCTACAAAAACTTTACAGAAGAAACATTTGATATTATAAATGAACAAAAAGAAATTACCAAACACAAGTTGCCGTTGAATTTTGATACAGAAGATTTTTCAAGAGGCTCACGTCCACACGATTATAACAGATTAGTATATCAAGATAGTTTAATTAATGTAGTAACAGAAACACATTACGAACCCCATTGGAATGTTCATGAACATATTTTCCTTAGCGAAAAAACTTGGAAGCCTATTGTATGTAAACAAGCATTTATTATTATTGGACCAAAGCACACGCTTAAATATCTTAAAGAGTTAGGATTTAAAACATTTGATCATTTATGGGATGAAAGTTATGATGAAGCTGACCAAGAAAAAAGACTTTACAAAGCAGTAAATTCGTTGTATAATACTATTAGTAACTACAGTCTTGAAGAATTGCAACGGGCTACACTTGATATACGTAAGCATAATTACAAGCATTTTAAAAGCATCAAAGAAAGTATGATTAAAACATGTTAGTAGATTTAGATGATGTAGCATTTTGGATGGACGCAGTACGTAACAGTGAAAATCACTATGGCGTATTAGAAAGTTTCTGGAAAGGTCAACTAAAAAGTAAAGTATGGCTTGTAGAGCACCTGTATAATTCACACTGGCGTCAACAGAACATTGTAATTTTTGGTGGCTGGAACGGGGTATTATCTAGTTTATTATTTAATAGCAAACTACAAATAAATGACATACGTAGTATTGATATAGATTCAACTTGCGAAGAAGTTGCTAACATGATTTGCAAGAGACAAGAAATTGAAGGCAAATTTAATGCTGTCACTTGTGATATGTGTACATACGAATATGAATATGCACCAGACTTAGTAATTAATACTAGTACCGAACATATTACACAAGAGCAATATGATACTTGGTTAGATCGTGTGCCTGTAGGAACTGCTATTGCAATACAAAATAATAATTATGTTGATATACCAGACCATATACGTTGTTATAATACTCTCGAAGAGTTTGAAAAAACTTGCGGACTAAGTAAAGTATATACTAGAGACACATTAGAGCTTCCCTTGTATAATAGATTTTTGTTAATAGGACGTAAATGACAGATTTTGTAAATCTATTTAAACAGCAGCTTGCTGAACAAGCTACTCCGACGTTTTGTGCATTGCCTTGGATACACTTGGCAACAAGGCCCAACGGCGATATGCGATTGTGTTGTAGTGCTAATGCTAGTGGTGCTGGCACTGATCATACTGTTGGTATTGTAAAAACAGATGCAGGGCAGCATTTAAACTTTGCAAAAAGTTCTCCTATGGAAGCCTGGAATAGTGAGTATATGCGTGGTGTAAGACGCACTATGATGGATGGTAAAATACCTGCTAGTTGTACAAAGTGTTTTGAAGAAGAATCAAAGGGTGTTGTAAGTAAACGTGTATGGGAAACAGGAACATGGATGGAACGTGGACTTGATGTTCCTCAATTACTCAACGATACTAAAGAAGATGGTAGATACAAAAACGAATTACAATATTTAGACTTGCGTTTAGGACACACTTGCAATATTAAGTGTGTTATGTGTAGCCCGCATGATAGCAGCAAGTGGGTAAAAGATTGGAAAGTATTAGAACCTCAGCTTGAAGATCCTGAAGTAAAGCGTCAAATGCAATGGGACAAAGCAGAGTTTAATAATAAATGGCACGAAGAAGAAATATTCTGGCACGACTTGTATAAACAAATACCTAACTTACGTGAAGTGTATTTTGCTGGCGGCGAGCCATTAATGATTAAAGAGCACAAAAAGTTTATAGAAGAAATTATACGACAAGGATATAATACACGCATACGTTTACGCTACAACACCAACGGCATCTTAGTTGATGAAGAACTAATTGATCTATGGAAACACTTTGAACTTGTTAAAGTAGGAGTGAGTATGGATGCAGCTGGGCCACGCAACAATTATATACGGTTTCCTACAGATTGGAATACTGTTGAAACTAATTTACACATGCTAGACAATACACCTGATAATATACGTCCTAGCATTGCTACTGCAATACAAATATTTAATATCAAGCATCTTCCTGATTTTATACATTGGAAACTATCACAAAATTTCCGTAAAGTAAACACAGAAGAAATAAAAGGAATTAAAGCCGGAGGCGGCTTAATTAATATGCACTTGTTGTATATTCCAACATTTATGAGCATACAAATATTGCCCAAAGAAGATAAGCAACAAATACGAGAAACATTTTATAATTTTAAAGAGTACTTGTACGATCATTACACTAAAGATCCGGTGTTCTGGGAACAAAATCCTTATGGATGGCGCCGCTGGGAAGCTATACTTAATCACATGGATGC
>Ga0206682_10000198_pt1 | contig 63127 bp, 37 predicted proteins | sample M240m12015metaG_FD_155444 | JGI IMG/M metagenome (GOLD analysis project Ga0206682, IMG submission 155444) | Ammonia-oxidizing marine archaeal communities from Monterey Bay, California, United States - M2 40m 12015 | ecosystem: Environmental > Aquatic > Marine > Intertidal zone | place: USA... | reverse complement strand
CGGGTCGGGACAGACGCCGGGAGCGCTGGAGCGAGTGCAAAAGGTGCTCGAACTCGAGCGCGCCAAGCTCGGGCTTTGATCCTGAGATCCGTGTAATACTTTACAGAGTTTGTTAGGCTACGTGCAGGATTATTGACCTATGCGCGTCGCAAGCTCGACGCCCTGAAAGCGGCGGTGCAAACACCGCTCAGCAGCCGGGCACGCGACGGCGACGACGACGGCGACAAGTTGGGTGAATCGCTGTTCATTCTGAATCTTTAATTCTTCGAGCGCGATCGTTCATTTGCGATCCCCGTGTGGTTCACACATCTCGCGCGTTTCCGCGGCCTCTCAATGTTTCCTCGGTCGCGTTACGATCATCGTCGGCGTAAGTCGGCGACTCGGTCGGGAGCGATCCACGTCGTCGGACTCTTGTCCGCGATCGCCTTGCTCCGGCGCTTGAGCTCGGCGCACAGAGGGTGCTCGCTCGCGGGTCGGTACTTTTCCGCATCCTTGCCCGCGGCGAGCGCGTGCTTGCCGGGGACGACGTGCTGCCACCAAAATTCGCTGCAGCATTCGTACAGTAGATTCCAATAATCGTGATCGCGCTCGACGCGGTAAATTGCGACACCACCGTTGACGGTGTACGAAACTAAATCGCACCACGGACGATCGAAAACAGCCATCAATCCTTGCACTTGAGGGACGTAGTACCACGGCACCTTGGCGTACGGCGACGCCGTCGTCGGCGAGCCTTTGTTGAAAGGACACTTTATTTCGAGCACGCCGCCGATTTCACCGTCCACGTCCGCGGCGTTCGTGCCGATCAACCCGTCGGGGGAAGCCCCGATCCACAGTTCGGCGTCGTCGGCGCTCAAAACGTTGAATAAAAGATGCGAAACTTTTCTCCCGGCGAAGGCTTCGTACACGCGCACGGCTTCGTCCTCCTTGGACGATCCCCACTCGGTGGCCTCGTTCCCGGCGAATCCCTCGCGAAGTCCTAGCTTTTCTTCCCAAAGCTCGTTACGACCTTCGCGCCAAAATCCAATCGCGTTCCCGAACGCCGATGCCGTCAACCTGGACGCGCGAAGCTGAAACCACGCGTTGGTGCCTTGTTCTTGCGACGCGTCGTCGTCGCCGTTCGCTTTGTTTCGCATCACGGCTTCAACCTCTCGTTGACGAATGTGACCTTGTTCCAGCGCGTGTTTCCAAGCGTCGCCCTCGATGATGCTCTGCTTGCCCGCCGGCTTCGTCGTCGGCGTCTCCGTCGGCGTCTTCGTCGGCGTCTCCGTCGTCCCGTTCAACAAATCTCTCGCCGCGTGCAGCGCGCGTTCGCGTTGCCGCGCGTTTAACCCCTCGTACTTGGCGAACGCGCTCGCGCACTCCTCGTCCCACTTCGCCCGTCGCGCATCGTCCACCGCACCGATCTCTTCCCCCATCGTCACTAATTCGTTCCTCGCAAACTCACTAAACGTCGACGTCTTCCCTCGCACGTCCACGCACCCGCTCGCGAGTTCGAATCGCAACGCCTTCAACGCGCGTTCGACGCGAGGCGACGCGATCGCGTCATCGCCCGAACGCGTCGAACTCGCTCGCGCGTCATCCATCACCGACCGCGTCGTCGTCGTCGCGTCGATCGACGCTCGCCACCCCCGTCGCGCGCGCGCGCGCGCGTCGCGACACATTCGTCGCGACGCCTCGCGCATCGTCGTCGTCGTCGTCGTCGTCGTCGTTCGATGCGCGCGCGCGCTGCAAGACGGTGCGAGCGCGCGCGTCGCCCCTCTCGCGCGCATGCGCCGTCGCCGATTCGCGTCGCCGATCGACGCGCGCCGATCGATGCCGCGCCGAACGAACGAACGAACGAACGAACGAACGAACGAACGAACGACATCGCGTCGCGTCGTCGCACCGCGTCACATTGCGATGTCGCGAGACGCGGTCGACGGCGTCGCGACGCCCGTGCGCTTCGCCTCGCTCACGGACGCCACCGAGCGCGACCTGCGCGCGCTCAACGCCGTCCTGTTCCCGGTGCGATACGGCGATGCGTTTTACGATGCATGCAGACGCGCGGGGGGGTGCACGCAGCTCGCGTACGCGATGGACGAGCGCGGATCCGGATCCGCGACGACGACGGCGATGACGCTCGCGGGCGCGATCGCGTGTCGGTTGGAGATGAACGCCGCGAGCGACGGGGCGAAGTTGTACATCATGACGCTCGGCGTCTACGCGGGACGGAGGGACGGGAAGATTGGGTCGAGGCTTTTGACGCACGCGCTGAATGTGGCGTCTCGAGACGCGTTCGTGAAGGAGGCGTACTTGCACGTGCAAACGAATAATTTTCAAGCGTTCGAGTTTTACGAGCGGTTCGGGTTCGAAAAGGGCGAGGTGGTGAAGAATTATTACAAGCGCATCGAACCGCCAGACGCGGTGATTTTGAGACGCGATTTAGGGGCGAGTTGGACGGAACGAGAGTTGGAGGGGGTGACGTTCGATGAGGACGCGGCGTAGCGTAGGGTAGCGTAGAGGTGAAGAGCGACGATGTTTGCGTTGATCGATCGATGTGATTGTGATTGTGATTGATTTACATTTCGTTTGCGACGCTAAGCCATCGCGTATAAATATTTCGCAAAGAATTCGTCGCGCCGTCGAACCCGAAGTCAATCACGAAGACGCTTCCCAATCGAGCGCTTGGCGATAGACTTCGTCGTACGTCGAGACAAAGTGTGCGTCCAAACCTTCACGAATGTCTTCGGAAAGCTCGTCGTAATCCTTCTTGTTTCCTTCGGGGAAAATGATGGTTTTCACCCCGCTTCGACGCGCGGCGATCGTCTTCTCCTTGACGCCGCCGATCGGTAACACCCTACCGGTGAGCGTGAGCTCGCCCGTCATGGCTAAATTAGGCTTTACCGGTTTGTTCATGGCGAGCGATAACAGGCTCGTCGTGATCGTGATTCCCGCCGACGGTCCATCTTTCGGCGTCGCCCCGGCGGGGACGTGAACGTGAAGCGACGTGTCGGCGAGATACTTGTTGCCGGGATCCTTCAATTCCAAAAACCCTCGCGTGAACGTGTGCGCAATCGTGCTCGATTCCTTCATGACGTCGCCGAGTTGACCGGTCGTCTTTAACGCGCCCTTGCCGTCGCCGGAATCGATAGCCGTGCACTCGATGTAAAGCGTGGATCCGCCCATCGCCGTCCAAGCCAAGCCGGTGACGACTCCGGGCGGGGTGACGTCGTAGATTCGGTCGGTCGCGAACGGCGGTTGACCGACGTAATCGACCAAGTCATCGACATCGACGACGATAGAGTCGAGCTTTTCGTCCGCACTCTTCGCCCGAGCCACCTTGAGGGCAATCTTGCGATAGACCTTTTCGAGATGCTTTTGCAAGTTCCGCACGCCGGCTTCGCGGCAGTAGTCGCCGATGAGTTTCGCCATCGCCGCGTCGGTGATGCTCGCGTCGACGTCGGACAGCCCACTCTTTTCTCGCGCCGCTTTCTCCAAATACGTTCGAGCGATTTGCACTTTTTCGTCGGTGATGTATCCAGACAACCGCACGACTTCCATGCGATCGAGCAAAGGCCCGGGAATCGTGTCGAGCACGTTGGCGGTGCACACGAATAAAACCTTGCTCAAGTCGACGGGGACGTCGAGGTAGTGATCAAGAAACGTGCCGTTTTGCTCGGGATCGAGTAGTTCGAGCAGCGCGCTCGCGGGATCGCCCTGATAACCGCGTCCGAGCTTGTCGATTTCGTCAATCAAAACCACCGGATTGCACACACCCGTGGATTTCAAGCACTGAATCAGCTTGCCCGGCATCGCGCCAACGTACGTCCGTCGATGGCCCTTGATCTCCGCCACGTCGCTCATACCGCCGACGGAAAAGCGATAGAATTTACGCCCGAGCGCCTTGGCGATCGATTGCCCGATGGATGTCTTCCCCACCCCAGGCGGACCGACCATGGTGATGATTTTTCCTTGCGTCGTCCCCAAAAGTTGCCCGACGGCGATGAATTCCAAGATGCGATCTTTGACGTCCTCCAGGCCGTAATGATCGCTATCTAACACTTCTTGTGCGTGAGATATGTCCAATTTTTCGTCGCCGCACACGCCCCACGGCAGTGACGTGAGCCACTCGAGATAGTTGCGAGTGACGTTGAATTCGCTCGACGACGGTTCGAGGCCGCCGAGCTTTTGAAGCTCTTCATCGATAACCTTGGCGGTGTCTTCCGGCACGCTCGCGCGCTTGGGCTCGAAACGTTTCGTAAACTTTTCGATGAGCGCGGTTTTGTCGTCACGCTCCATACCGAGCTCTTTCTTGATCGATTTCAACTGCTCCATCAAAAAGTAACGCCTCTGGTCGCCTGAAATTTTCTCCTCAACTTTTTTCCCGATGTCGGCTTGGAGCTTGCCGATTTCCACCTCCTTCTTCAACAACTCGAGCGTCGCGTCGAGGCGTTCTTTCACCGATAATAGCTCCAACACGTGTTGCAACTGCGCGTCGTCGGCACTGCACATCGACGCCCCCAAATCCGCGAGCTTTGGCGGATCTTGAAAGTCGTTGAAATTTTGAGCGAAATACTGCAGGGTCTCCTTGTGCAAAGGATTCGTCTTGAGCAAATCTTTGATCGTCGCCACCACCTCATTCGTCGTGGCTTTAATGATGTCATCGTTGGCGTCGAATTTCTCATCCTTGAGGTGTTCCACCTTGACCACCATCGGATCCCGCTTCATCGTCCCGAGCTTTCGCAAACGCCGGTGGCCGAGGAGCAACAGCGTCGCCGATTCTTCACCCGTGGTCGAATCCGTCGGCAGGCGCACGATGTTATGCACCTGCGCAAACGTACCTATGTCGTGCATGTGATCCGCGGGATCAGCCTCGTCTTCGTCTACCATTTCCTCGCCGTCTAAACCCACCGACGTCGTCGTGCGCTTCATCGCCGAGAGCGCGTCGAAGACGTCTTCGCCCTCCCCCTTGGACGCCGACGACGCGGCGTCCGTTCGCTGCAAGAACGCCCCCACGTACGCTTGACCACGATTTCGCATGTCCTCAAGCTCGGCTATGAGCTTTTCGTCCGTCACTTTGACCGGCATGATGATCCCCGGCATGAGCGGCCGCCTCGGCAAAGGCACCGCGAGCACTTGCGGGTGCGAACTCGGGTGCGACGCGCTCACCATGATCCCCCCCGACGACGCCGAATCACCGAACGCGCTCGACGACGACGACGACGACGATCCCGTCGATCCCGTCGACCCATCGCCGTCGACGCTCGACACGAACGCATTCCTCGTCCGTCTCGTCCTCGTCCCGAACGCGTCCGCGTCGCCCCTCCCCGCCCCGAGCGCGTCCAACAGCGCCCTCGGCGCGGACGTCGTTCGCGCTCTCGCCCCTCGCACCGCGCGCGCGACGTGTGCGCCTTTACATCGCGCCGCGTGTCGTTCGAGTCTCCGCGCGATCGCTCGCGTCGCGTACATGTTCACGACGAACGCGACGAATGCGATGACGAATGCGATGCGATGCGACGCGATGCGACGCGACGCGCTCGGTCGCGATGTATCGCGCGCCGCTCGCGATTCGCGTTCGGCGCGCCGAGACCGCGGTCCGATCGATTCCCGTCGCGCGCGCTCGTCGCGTGCGCGCGTCGACGCGCGACACCGAGTGACGACGCGGCCGCGCCGATCGACGTCGTCGGTCGGTGACGCGCGTCGACGCGGACGTTCGCACTCGCGCGCGCGTCACCGACCGACCGACGCGACGCGCGCGCGCGGCGGCGTCATGACGACGCCCGCGCGCGCGCGTCGCGAGCGCGCGTCGACGCCGCGCCTGGACGTCCTGCGCGTGTCCCAAGTCGACGCCGGTCGTTTGGACGGCGAACTCGCGAACGTCCTGAATGCACAGCTCGAACGCGTGATGGAGGCGACGTCGGCGTGCGGAAGAGCGACGACGACGACGACGACGACGACGACGACGCGCGCGAGCAAGGCGAACGAGATGCGGCTGCTGTTAGATTGCGCGATGTTCGCGTGCACGACGGGGGTGAACAGACCGACGCCGGGAATGGAGCTCATGAATTTGCGCCTGAGAGACGAGCGCGGCGACCATGGCGCGGCGACGACGACGATGAAGACCGGAGTCGAGGGACCGGGGCTGTCCATCGCGCAACGAATCGCGTATGGACTCGCGACGTGCGTCGTCGGCTACGGGTGGGGATTGTGGCAAAGGAAGATGTTGCGCGAGCGATACGACGAAGACGACGAAGACGACGAGGGCGGCGGCGGTTGGAAGTATCGGGCGTGGAAGCTGTCGCAAACGGTCGAAAATTGCTACACGATGGCGAATTTCGTCAACTTTTGCGTGTTTCTACGCAACGGTCGTTACCCAACGCTCTTGGAGCGCGCGCTGCGCGCGCGATTAGTGTATCAGCGACCGACGATGGCTCGCGTCGTCGATTTCGAGTACTTGAACCAACAGTTGGCGTGGCGAGAGCTTTCCGAGCTCGTGCTCTTCACGCTCCCATATTTGTACTCGACGCGCGTGCGGTCGACGCTCGGTGCGCTGACATCACGCGTGGGTAGAGGTGAAGCCTCGCCGCCGACGAACGTCGCGGACGCGCCGCAAAGGAACAGAGTCGCCGTGCAGGCGTACCGGTGCGTCGCGTGTGGGTGCCGAGAGCCGATTCATCCGTTCGTCGCCGAGCCGTGCGGTCATCCGTACTGTTATTACTGTCTTCGCGCTCGATTGGTCGAGCAACCGACTAGTTGTGCGTGCGTCAAGTGCGGTAAACGCGTCGCGGAGATGCGGCGGCTCGCGACGACGACGTCCTAGCAAGTTTTAGAAATACAGTAGTGCGTGAAATGTGTTTTACGCTGCACGTAGCCTAACAAACTCTGTAAAGTATTACACGGATCTCAGGATCAAAGCCCGAGCTTGGCGCGCTCGAGTTCGAGCACCTTTTGCACTCGCTCCAGCGCTCCCGGCGTCTGTCCCGACCCGCTCGCCGCGTCGTACTTGGGTCCGACGACGTCGACCTCATCCATGACGACGATGACGTCCTTATTCCACTTGCACGGCAACGTTCGAGCTAAAGCGTCAAACACGTCCTGCGCCAAAGCGCTGACGTTTTCGCCGATGTTGTCGCCCGCGGTTTTCGCCGCTCGGCACGCCGCCTCGAAGCGGCGCTCGCGTCGAGGATCGTCCACGGTTGGCAACGCCTCGGGATCCTTCGCCGTCGACGCGTCGATCTCGATGTCTTTCGCGCCCGCGACGTTGACGAACTTCAAATCGTACGAGTTCGATATCTCACCGGGCGTGCGCACGACGAGCAACTTTGCGCCATCGTCGTACGCGAAGATTTCACCGCGAAAGCTTTCACCGCTCGCCGTCGTCCCTTTCGTCACCGTGGCGCCGTGCGCGTACGAGGTCGACATGATCGCGATGTACTCTCAGCGCTCGCGCGTCGCGGGCCTCGACGACGACGACGACGACGACGACGCCTTGTGCGGCCGCACCCGTGGGACGGGACCTTCGCGGCCGCACCCGTCCCACCTCGTGCGTCAGTGCGCGACGCGTGATGACGTCGAACGGCGCATCGCATCGCGGGATGCACTACCGCGCGCAACGACTGAGCGAGCGCCTGGCGCTCGTGGCGCTGTCGACATCGGCGATCGTCGCGTTCGCGTGCGGCTGGTTCGCGAGTGATTACGACCTCTTGAAACGCATATACTTTGGGGGAGTGTGCGGAACGGTTGCGATCGTCGTGCCGCATTGGGAGTGGATTTACGGCTCGAAGGACGGGATGAAGTGGCGCGCGAGCACGGGGCGATTGAAAGCGCGCGAGGGAACGCCGGAACCTTTGGCCGCGGAGACGAAAAAGAAGCCGAAGCGTCGCGCGGCGCAACGCAAGGCTGGGACGAAGACGGTTATTTGACGACGCGATCGCGTCGCGCGGGCGTAGACGTGATTGTTATTAGAGACATAGATTGTTCAGATTCTTTGACAGCGACTAGGTAATTATAAAGCTAATGTGAGGCGACGAATTCGGCTCTGCGGCGCGCGCCGCAAATCTAACCGATGAGCATTTTGTCGCCGTCCAAAAACTTGTATTCGGGAATCTCGAGGTTCTCCGGCGCCGGTCCCTTACGAATGCGACCACTTGCGTCGTAATGACTGCCGTGGCACGGGCAAAACCAACCGTTGTAATCACCCGCGTTTGCGATCGGGACGCAACCGAGGTGCGTGCACACGCCGACGGCTACGAGCCACTCTTGATTGGGCGCGCGCTCGGAGTCGGCTTGCGGATCGCGCAGCGAAGCGACGTCCACGGATTCCTCTTTCGCGATTTCAGCCGGTGTGCGTCGTCGGATGAACACCGGTTTCCCTCTCCACTTCACCGTCACGGTGCTCCCGAGCTCAACCTTGCTCAAGTCAACTTCGAGCGAGGCGAGCGCGAGAACGTCGGCGGTCGCGCTCATCGAGAGCAAAAACTTCAACACCGCCAACCGCAACGCGCTGGCGTAAATCATGCGACCGCCCGTCATGACGAAGTACGTGAACGCGCGCTTATCCGGGTCCCCCGCTCGCGCCACGGTGTGATTCGACACGTCGTAGTCGATCGTGTGCGCCGGCGTCTTCACCGCCCGCGCGATCGATCCCGAGTTCACCGCAGTCGTGGCGTAACCTGTCGTGGTCCGCGATGCGCGCGCGCGTCCGTCAGTCTGCGTTCGCGGCGTTCGCCGATCGCTCGATCGAGTCGATCTTACAGGCGTGGAGACGTTCGCGATCGAAACAACGCGCTCGCGTGCAACGCGACGCGCCGGCGCGAGACGTCCGCGCCCGCGAACGAGCGATACGAATTTCGCGCACCTCTTTCCCGCGAATCGATCGCGCTCGACGCGAACGACGCGGACGCGTGCGCCCTGTCGATCGTCGCGCGCGCGGCGAACCCCCGGCTCGTCGCCGGTCGGAACAACGGCGTCGTCGCGCTCGTCGTCGCGCTCGACGCGATCGAGGACGACGCGGCGCTGAGCTTGGAAATAGCCCGCGCGAGGCGCGCGCGCGCGCGATGCGTCGCACCGCTCGACGACATCGTGCGTCGGTCGCGATGTGACGATCGAACGCGCGCGCGGCGCGCGCGGCGACGACGTCGTATGGGTAAACAGTTAGAAATCGTAAACCCTAGGGCATCCTCAAAACAAAATCCGGCCGCGCTGAAATTTCGCGCGACACCGACAGACGGCTGGTTCGGCGACGGGCGCGCGATGCGGCCGCACTCGGCGTCGCGACGCCTCGCGCGTGTCGATCGACGACGATGACGACGACAAAGTACGAACGCGAAGTGGTTTGGGTCAAGGTGCGACGACAGCGCGCGCTCGCACGACCGCGCGCGAGTGAAAACGGTGATTTCCACGAGTTCAAAAATCAACGACGGGCGAGACCGACGTTGAATCGATGCTGAATCGATGCGACGCGTAGAGGCGAAAGACTGACCGAGGGACGACGACCGACTCTCGACGCGTCGGCGCAGTACGGGAAAGGGGAGCGGTTTTGGCCCGCGCACGTGGTGGGACGAGACGCGGCGCGCGCGCGCGTGCCGGGCGCGGCGGCGGTCTTTGAAAAGCATCCAGGCGCGCGCGCGTTTCAGTACTTTGGCTACGGCGGGTATTACCAGCTCGAGAAACCGAACGCGCCGGCTGCGATAGCGTGGGCGGAAGGGTTAGCGCGACGGTTGGATGAAAAAGGGGTGGCCAAGGCGCACAAGACGGCTGTGACAAACGCGCGGGCGTACGTAGAGCGAGGCGATTTGACGAGCGAAGTCGCGGCGGGCGCGCTTTGGTGGAGCATGCCGCTTCCAGCACCGCGCGAAGAGCCGGCGAAGAGAACTCACGATTCGGCGGGGACGTTGTCTGAGAAGAATAAGAAGCCGCGACGCGGCGACGCGGCCAAAGATACATTCGACGAGCGTGAGGAAGTCAAAGACGCCGGCGCCGACGAGTTTGAGTTTCCTCGCATGTCCAAAACGTTCGTCGGCGGCGAACGCAAGGAATACACGCCCACGTTGAGCGTGCTTTCGCTCGGAAAACCACCTCCTTTTGAGCGCATCCATCGCAGCGTTTTCGTCAGCAGACCGCCGCCGGTGAAACTGCACAAGTCTGAAACCGCGGTGTGCGACTGCCATCCGCCGCCGTCGCGCGGCGACAGCGAGACGATTCGCGACGGATGCGGGCAAGAGTGCTTGAATAGAAAATTGCGATTTAGTTGCGACAGCCGAACGTGTCCGTGTGGGGACGCGTGCAGTAATCGCCCGTTGAGTCAGTTACCGGCGCCAAAGACGAAGATTATTCGCACAGAAAACAGAGGTTGGGGATTGACTTTGCAAGAGCCCGTGCGCGCGGGAACCTTCATCGTTGAGTACGCGGGTGAGATTTTAGACGAGCACGAATGCGCCGAACGGCTTTGGTACGACAAGCAGTCGGGGGAAGAGAACTTTTACTTGATGGAAATATCCGCAAACTACGTCATCGACGCCAAGTTTAAGGGCTCGATCGCGAGATTTATCAATAGCAGCTGTCACCCAAACTGCGAAACGCAGCGGTGGGTCGACGCTTCGACGAACGAGACGAGAGTCGGTATCTTTGCCACCGAAGACATCGCGAGTGGGACCGAGCTGACGTACGATTACAACTTTGCGCACTTTGGCGATGAAAAGGGGACGTCGTTCGTGTGCATGTGTGGGCATCCCAAGTGTCGAGGCACGCTCGACGCGGCGAAGACGTCGAAAAAGAATTTGCATCGCCGACTTCGCGTGGAAATCATGGTGAATGGGAAAGTCGTTAAGTCGCGCAAGAAGAAACAAAAAGTCAAGGCCACTGTGGTGGACTATGATGCCGCGAAGAATAGATACAAAGTACAAGTCGAAGGTGACGAGAAGGAAACCTTCGCGTGGGTGCGTCTCGATGGCGAAGGCGCAGCGAAACACTCGTGGCTGAGCAAATAGGCATCGCCGAAGCACACCGTAGCTTTTTATGTGATACGTAAGTAGTACGTGCGCGGGGATCGTTTTCTACGTTCTAATCTACGTGGCTATCGTTATCCGTCAGCGTGACGGCGTCAAACAATTCCCAAAACGCTTTAGCGTCGCTCTCCGCTGCGCCGGCACCAATGAGCAAATCGATAGTCGCATTTCGGTCGGTTTCAGTCGCTCTGAATATTTCCGCAACCTGTCTCGCGCGCTCGATGTCGGGGAAAAATATTTCGCCGAGACGCGCGTTCACCCACTCCGTCTTTGTCGGCATTGGCAAAGCAGCCTCGCTCGTCGTCTCTTCCTGCGACATGCGAACGACGAGGGCGACGATTTCTTCCTCCGTCATGTCGCCGAAGAGCTCATCGCACTCGATGTGCATGGCCCGCGCCGAGTTGTGCTCGCGCGATTGCTTTTTAAACTCGAGCTTCGATAAGCGTATCGCCTCGGCGATTTGCTCATCTTCTGCGTTGTCGTTTGTCTCCGGCTGTAGTTGTGGCCAACGCTCGATGTCAGCGCGAAAGTCGTCCTCGTGATTCCGACTTTGCGCTACGTGGACTTGCGGCTCAAATGCGACGCGCGTCTGCGTTCGATCCTCTCCGCCAAATGTAAACTTTCCGCTCGCCGTGCGCCTGAAACCAACGTCGAAGTCTCGGCGCCTGCGCGCCGGCACAATGTCGTCATCGGACTCGGACGATGGAACACGTGCGAGCCTCGACACCGACGTCGAAGCACCGTGCTTCCGAGCATTCGTGTAAGAACCTCCAGTTGGTCTTCGCGCGGGCTTCGCCGTCCTCATCGACGGCGGTGGACTACTTACGCCGGCGGGCTTTGACGAAACGCGCGCCGGCGCAAACCCACGATCGTGCTGCAAGTATTCAGCAAACGGATCAATGTCGACAACCGCGGAAGACGTTTTGGGCCCACTCGACACACGTGCGACGCTTTCTTTCCTCTTCGCGGCCTCGCGCTGTCGTTCGAGCCGCGATTGACGAAACTCGCTTGGCATAGCTAACATGCCAAGCGTCCGAAGCGCATCCTCCGTCGAAGCGCATTGCGCCGCGCGGTCGAAGTCGCTCATCGCGTTCGTGTCCGTCGCACTGGATTGCAGAATCGAGTCTGCATCGAGCGACGTCACCACATCGTCATTAAGCCTTCGATGTCTGTGATACATGTCGTACATTCTCGAAACGTCGCCGTCCCAGTACGGCCACCTGCTCAAGAGCAAGCGGTATCCGTCGATGGACTGTTTAGCGCTCTCATGCGCGCCTCGCTTCGTTATGACGATCGGTTCGGCACGCCCCGCAGCACCACTCACACCTTTCCCACTCCCCGTCGCACCGTGTCGCGGCTTTGTCCTCGGCTCTCTCGTCGGCGCGCTCGCGCTCGCTCTCGAGACGGGAACGCTCGTCTCGGCACCGCGCACGCCGCGTACGCACCGCGGGTCGAACGACTTCAGTACTTTCACGATGCGATCGAAAGATTCGTCGAACGCGATGACGACGGATTTCTTATCATCGCACACGCTTCCACCACATCCGAGCGCGCGCGTGAGCGTCGACAACAGCAGCGAAACATCGCCCGAGCAGTTGTCAATTCTCGTGTGCGTCTTGCCGTATTTCGTCTTCACGCGCGCGAACGGCACCGAACCTTTCTTCGTGCCGCACACCACGAACGGTACCAGCGGTGGCGACATCGCTCGCGTCGCGCGACGTCGGTGTTGATTCACGTCGTCGCCGTCATCGCGAGTGGCGAAAAGTGAAGACTCTCTGACCCCGAAAGGCCGAGCGCCATTCCACGACGACGACGTCGCGTGAGCGCCGCGCGTGTGTCGCACATCGCTCCGTCGCGTCGTGGTTTCGTCCGTACGCTCCTTCGTCGCGACTGGGTCCCGTCCGATGTCGTCGACAGCGACGGCGGTGCGCAAGATGATGCGAAGCGCCGCCGCGACTGTGCTCACGCGACACGCGACGACGCAGACGTTGGTTCGAGACTGCGTCTACGCGCGATCGTGGAGACGGCGCGCGTCGACGACATCATCGTCGACGCGAAACGTGGCAATCATCGCCCACGTCGACCATGGAAAGACAACTTTGTTGGACCAGCTCATTCGCTCGACGTCCGAGGCGAGAGTGGAGGAGCGCGCCATGGACAACATGCAGCTCGAAAAGGAGCGAGGAATCACGATAGCCGCCAAGTATACCGCCGTGTCGTACAAAAACGCGACACTTCATATCGTCGATACCCCAGGTCACGCCGATTTCGGCGGTGAAGTCGAGCGTGCGCTCGAGCTCGTGGACGGCGCGCTTCTAGTCGTCGACCCGTTCGAAGGCGTCATGACGCAGACGAAATTCGTCGTCCGTAAAGCGTTACAGAAGGGACTGAAACCGCTCGTCGTGCTGAACAAGGTCGATCGCGATGGTGTCACGCGAGCGTTGTGCGATGCGGTGGAGTCTGACCTCTTTGATTTATTCGCGGCGATGGGCGCTGACGATGCGCAGTTGGATTTCACCGTCGTCTACGCGAGCGCGCGTGCGGGCGTCGCGAGCACGTCGCTTGAAGAAGCACAAAAACAAATAGTCGAAGGGAACGGGTCGGTGGACGCTATATTACAGGGTATTTTCGATCACGTTCCTGCACCGCGCGGCTGTACTCAACAGCCGTTCGCCTTGCTGGTATCGATGATTGAACGCGATCCGTTCTTCGGGCGGCTCGTCACCGGACGAGTCTTCGATGGCGCGCTCGGTATCGGAGACACGCTCAAGGTTCTCACGCTTGGGGATGGCGTCGTTCGCGAAACAGTCCGCGTACAAAAGATTTTTACATCCAGGAATTTAGAACGCGTCGCCGTGAAGGAAGCCAAGGCTGGAGACATCGTGACGATTGCCGCTGGTTTCGGCGACGCGACGGTGGCGGATACGCTTTGCTCGCCAGAGAGGCGCGAGCCGTTGCCGTCGACGCCCGTTGATCCACCCACGCTGAGTATGACATTTGGTGTAAACACGTCGAGTTTGGCCGGTAAGGAAGGGAATCAACTGACGGAACGACAAATTGAAGAGCGACTCCGCGCCGAGGCGGACACCGATGTTTCGCTGCGAGTCAGCGATTCATCCGATGAGGACGGGATCCCGGGACTGCAAGTCAGCGGGCGCGGCGAACTGCATCTTGGCATCATCATTGAAAAACTACGACGAGAAGGTTTTGAGCTTTCCGTTTCGCCGCCTCGCGTCATCCAAGGCATTGATGATGAAGGCCGTCGAACTGAACCCTTCGAAAACGTGTTGCTGGAGTGCGACGCGAACGACTGCGGTGGCGTCATAGACGCCGTGACACAGCGAAAAGGAGATCTTCTCGATATGGATACGAACGCTGGCGAAGACGGCCGCACGCGCTTGACGTTTTACGTGCCGAGTCGAGGTCTCATAGGCTTTCGACAAGAGTTCATCAACGCGACGCGCGGCAATGGAGTCATGCAACGAGCGTTCGACTCGTACGGACCCTCACGAGGCGCAATTGGCAAGGCAAAAAAGGGCAAACTAATTAGCACGACATCGGGGGTGACGACGACGTACTCGCTCGGCGCGCTCGAGCCTCGCGGTACGCTCTTCGTCGGCCCCGCGTCTGAAGTGTACGCCGGGATGATCATCGGCGAGCACACTCGCGAGAACGATCTCGAGGTCAACCCGACGAAGGAGAAGAAATTAACAAATATGCGTGCGAGCGGCAACGACGAAACGATTCGATTGACGCCACCGAAGGTAATAGATCTCGAGAGCGCTATCGGATACGTAGGTACAGATGAACTCATAGAAGTGACACCGAAAGCGATTCGCTTGCGCAAAGCGGAGCTCGCGTCGTCCATGCGACGGCGCGCGTCGCGACAGGCGGACTCTTAGACACGTAGTAACGATAGAATTCGACGTATTGTTTTCCGGCCGCGCGTTGGATCCAATCCAACGCGTCGAACACGCGCATCGTCTCCGAGGCGCCCGCGTCGTCCGCGCCGCGAAGCGAAAAAAGCGAAGCGCCACTTCGCGACGCGATGGCGTGTTCGCACGCCGCCGCGCGCCTCGCGTGTGCGGTACACAGCGCGCGCGCGATGACGACCGCGCGACCGGCGGCGCGCGCGACGATGCGCGACGCCGTCCGCGTCCTCGCGTCGCGCGCCCTCGCGTCGCGCGCGCGCGCGGGGGCGTCGTCGCGCACCGCCGCCGCCGCGTCGTCGAATGGGCGCGCGAACGATGGGTCGTTGGGGCGCGAACGCGCGGCGGATCTCGCGCGGGCGAACGAGGAAGAGGCGTACGACGACGATCCTTTGGTACACATGGGACGAATTAATAAGTCGGCGCTGAAGCGATTAGGTGCGAGCTCTCGAGAGACGCAGACGAGACCGCGCTCGAGGGGCGCGAGACGCAGACGAGACGCGCGACTGACGATGGCGCGTGACGACGATCGATATCGCGACGACAGCGCACGAAAAGAAAACAATGGCGAAAACCTTGCTGGCGCTGCCGAAATCGCAAATCGCGACGATGGAAGAGTTGAACGCCGAAGTCAAGGCGCTCGTGGCGGAGGGCAAAAAGTTGAAGGGAAATCACGGCGCGGCGAAGCGGCACGAGGGTGCTTTAGCGGGTGCTTTACGAAGAATGACGGAGAGCGAGATGGATGCGCTCGTGTCTAAAGTGACGGCGATCGAGAACGGCACGACGGGGGCGATCGATTCTAACGTGGACGCCCTCGCGATGAGTTGGCGAGCGCGTCTGTTGTCGGGAACCGAAGCGACGACGGCTTCGTCCGACGACGCCACGGCGTGTCTCGGGGAGATTTTCGATGCCCTGGCGACAGCGGAGGCAAACGAAACGTCCGCGCCCTTGAGTTTCACGCGCCAGGAATTAAAAGTCGCCCTTGACGCGGCGACAAAAGAATCGCGCGCTCGCGCGCTCGCCATCGCCGAATTCAACGCCTCCATCGACAAAGAGATGGAAGTGTTGGCGTACGGCGAAACGAACGAAGAAGTCTTGCGAGAGACTCGTGCGTTTATCGCACAAAAGCTAAAGAGCGGTGGTGGCGCGAGCGCGACGCCCTCGCGCTCGCCTCCTCGCGCAAAGTCTTCCAAGCGTTTGCTCGGCATGCTTCGAGACGTCGCCGCCGTCGTCGTCGCCGCCTAATCTGCGTCGTCCGAGCGCGCATCATCCCGCGCGCGTCGACGCGATCGATGTCCACGCTATCACCATTAGTTGTATTATCATATTTTCCCATCCTACTCGTGCGGACATCGCGCGATTCCGTAGCGCTTCCGAATCGCTCTCCTCGCGCCGCCGCGACGTTCGGACGCGCCGCCCGCGCCAGATCGTCACTCCGCGACGCACCTCGATCGCGCGTCCGCGCCCGCACGACCACGCGCGATGATGCAACAGGGCGGTCAAGGGCAACAAATCATGGTGATGAACACCAACGCCAAGCGCGAGACGGGTTCGATCGCGCGCGCGAACAACATCGCGGCGGCCAAGGCGGTGAGCGACATCATCCGCACGACGCTCGGGCCGAGGTCGATGTTGAAGATGATTTTAGACGCTTCGGGAGGTACGACGACGACGACGACGACGACGACGACGCATATCGCGTCTTCGCGCGAGTCCACGCGTCTCGCGCGCGGCGCGCGCGCGATCGATGAAACGCGGAGCGACAGAGTCAACGCGGCGAAAAGTCAACGCGAGCGAACGAACGAACGAACGCGGTTCGACGGTGACGGGACGCTCGAACGCGGCTGAACGAGGACGCGAGCGTTGACGCGAGCGTGATCAGCGCTCGCTGATGGTCGAACGTCCGAGCGCGATGGCGATCGGCGTCGGATGGTGATTGGATGTTTTGGACGGGTGACTGACCTCGCGCGCGTTTTGCTCAAACGCAGGCATCGTGTTGACGAATGACGGGAATGCGATTTTGAGAGAGATCGACGTCACGCATCCGGCGGCGAAGAGTATGATTGAACTGTCGCGCACGCAAGACGAAGAAACCGGGGACGGGACGACGTCGGTGATTATTCTGGCTGGTGAAATCCTTCATCTGTCGCAACAGTTTTTGGAAAAGAACATTCACCCGACAGTCATCGTGAGGGCGTACATGAAGGCGTTGGACGCCGCATTGAAAGTGATTGATTCAATTAGTTTTCCCATCGATGTCACGAATCGTGATGAGATGATGAAGATCGTCAAGAGCTCTGTCGGCACCAAGTTTACCGCGCGCATGGGCGAACTCATTCCAAACTTGGCGCTCGACGCGGTCATGTGCGTGGCTCGCAAAAACGCCGACGGCACGAACGACATAGACATTAAAAAGTACGCCAAGGTGGAGAAGATTGCGGGTGGTTCTATCGATGACTGCACGGTGCTACGAGGAGTGATGATGAACAAAGACGTCGTCGCGCCTGGACGAATGAAGCGACGAATTGAAAACCCGAGAATCATGCTTCTCGACTGCCCATTGGAGTACAAAAAGGGCGAGAACCAAACCAATGTGGAAATCACCAAGGAAGAAGATTGGGCGGTGTTGCTGAAGATGGAGGAGGATTGGATCAAAGAGACGTGCGCGAAGATCGCGGCTTTCAAGCCCGATGTCGTCGTCACCGAAAAGGGATGCAGTGATTTGGCTTGCCACTACCTTTCCAAGGCGGGCATCACCGCGTTGCGACGCGTCCGCAAGACCGATAATAATCGCATCGCGCGAGCCGCGGGGGCCACCGTCGTTTCTCGCGTGGATGAGCTTCGTGAATCAGACATCGGCACCGGTGCTGGTTTGTTCAACGTCGAGAAAATCGGTGACGAATATTTCACCTTCGTCGTCGACTGCAAAGAGCCCAAGGCGTGCACCGTCGTCCTTCGCGGCGCGAGCAAGGATATTTTGAATGAAATTGAACGCAACTTGATTGACGCGATGGGCGTAGCGAGGAATGTCGTCCAAGACCCGCGACTGTTGCCCGGTGGCGGTGCGGTCGAAATGGCTGTCTCTCGCGCGATCGCGGAAGAAGCGACGAAGATCGAGGGTGTGGAGCAATGGCCGTTCCGCGCCATCGGCGCGGCACTCGAGGTCATTCCGCGAACGCTCGCGCAAAACTGCGGCGCCAACGTCATTCGCACTCTCACCAAACTTCGCGCCAAACACGCCGAGGGCGAAGAAGCGCGAACGTTCGGTATTGATGGCGATAAGGGCACGATCGTAGACATGAAAGAGCTCGGTGTGTGGGATCCGTACGCGGTCAAGGTGCAATCCATCAAAACCGCCGTCGAGAGCGCCACGATGCTATTGCGCATTGATGACATCGTCTCCGGGCTTTCCCAAAAGAACTCCGACGCGGCGGGCACGGGCACGGGCGTCAGCGCGGGCGACGACGACTAATCGTCGAGCGTAGTACACTGCGGCGGATAGCGCTGATCGAATACATGCATAGACTTTTGCCACTCATTCGCAAGCCTCGCTGTGCAAAGCCTTCGCGGCGAATGCGTTTTGAACGTGATTCAATCGCGCGCGTCTCGCACTGACCGTCGCGTTTCGTCGTCGTCATCGTTCGTCATGGACGCTCGCGCGATGGCGCGCAAAACGCTCGATCGCGCGCGCGCGGCCGGCACTCTCATCGCGTGCGCGCCGCGCGTGGTGTCGCCGAAAACGTGCGATTTAATCGAGTCAACTTTTCCCGCGTCTTCGCACGACCGCGCCGAGCTGCTGTCGCGCCTGATCGCTCTGGGTCTGCTGCAGTACGCCCAACACATGGCGAGCTACCGCGCGTGGCGACACAGCGCGCGAGCGTGGGGGGAGATCGCACGAGGTGACGCGAAGGGGACGTTTTGGGCGATCGCTCGCGCCTTTGGCACTTTCGCGCTCGTGGCGGAACCGTTGCGGTTGTCGCGTCGTACGTACAGGGCACTGTTGCGACGAGAGCTGGCGACGCGGTTCGGGGGCGACGTAGTGAACGCCATGCTCACCGACGAGGCGCTGGCGAGCGCGAAAGATGAGCCGATCGAGAGCGCACGCGAGGCGGCGGCTTCGGCGGCGGTTGGAGCGCCGGCGTTTGCGCGCGCGGCGCTCGATGCTGCGGCAGATGGGATCGAGGCGTGCGTGGCGATGGTATATCACGCGCAGTGTCTGTTTCAAAGCTCGTTCTGGAGCGCGCCAGTCTTGATTGGGAGCGCGTTGATCGGGCAAGTTGCGCAGAATGCGCGGACCTTTGACGGATATGAGGCGAAGAAGGAGGCGCATCGAGCGGAAACCGCGACGGCCCGACTTCGAGAACTGCTGGCGCACGCAAGGACAGATGGCGAAGCGATCGCACTTGCGAACGGGGCGATCACCGAAGCAGAAGAAGCGATGGCCACATTGGAAGCGGGGCAAGAGTTTGTGTATAGACGGGAAGTTTTGAACGCTCGAGCGAGTTTCCCGTCCGACGTGTACGATGCTGCGGCTAACTTGTTGCCCGTGGCGACCGTGCTTCCGCGTCTCGTACGAGGAGTCTCGGTGAACGCATGGGATATTCAAGTCGCGATGTCATCTTTTAACGGCATTCGCGCCGCACTCGCCGTGCTCGTACAGAACATGTCTACTCTGCGAACGGCGGAGCTGCACGCGGGGCACGTTTCCAATTTGTACGACGCCCTCGACGTATCCACAGTGCGTGGGCTCGCGGGTGACAACGAAAGCGGCGGCGCAAGCGTGCGTGTCGACACTCCGGAAGATGACATGTCGCTCGTCGAAGTGGATTCGTTGAGTTTGCGCGGATACGATGGGCAAGAAATCATTCGAGGGCTCGACTTCGTGTTGTGTCGCGGCGACTCGCTTGCCGTCGTCGGTCCTGCAGGGTGCGGTAAGACAATGCTCGTGAAAGCACTTGTGGGTCTATGGAGCTATGGTTCAGGTAGTGCGCGAGTCATTCATCGATCTCGCGTGTGTGTGCTATCGAGGAAACCTTACTTCCCCAAAGGTTCTCTCCTCGATGTGTGCTTGTATCCGACATCCTCTGCGGATATTGGAACCGACACTCGTGAACTGCTCACTGACGCCATGGTAGCCCTCGGGCTCGGAAGACACATCGATTACTTGGACGCGATTGCGCCTTGGGGCGACAATCTTAGTCCAAGTGAGCAGCAGCGCTTTGCGGTTTGTCGAGCAGTCGTGAATAGAGTCGACTTATGCGTGCTCGATGACGCCACTTGTGCGATGGATCCAAAAGATAGAGCCGCATCGTATGACGTTCTCAAGAAACATGTAAGCGGTATTTTGAGCCTCGGTGACGAAGTGTCGCTGCCGAAGCATCACTCTAGGACACTTCGCGTTCGTTCTGACGGGACGTTGGGCGATTTTGAGGAGATGGCATCGCCGGTAACGTCATCTCGCATCAACGTTAGAGATGTGGCTCGAGAAGCCATAGGAGAACCCCTCGTCGATGTCGCCTCCGAAGAAAGCGATTCGAGCGCTTCAGGTTTCAATCCGCTTCAGATGGAGGCAAACCGCAGAGAGAACCAGTTTATTCGTCGACAGAAGAAAAATGTCGCTCGTGCGCTCGGCGTGAATCCCCAAAAATTCGGTGTGGTTCCGACTCCTACCAAATCGACGAAAGGAAAGCCCCTCGCGTTCGACCCACTCGCGTAGAGAGTTGAAATTCCATGTTTAGTGTTGTTACATTCTATGTTAATCGCTAATCTAAATGAAGCCAAAGCCTTCACAACCTTCAACAATCGCGTACAGCAGCCTGTCGCGTAAGATTTGCTTTGAGCTGTATTCGTGCAAATCGAGTTGATTGAAGCACGTGTGTGCGGATGGCAACTTTGAATCATCCGCGTGCTGCCGATGGATTTGAAAACGTTGCGGGCCTTGCATGCCTTGCAAAGCACCGAATCCATCCAAAGGAACCTTAGAGGTACCGGTACAAAACATCAATAAGCGCGCCAAGTCTTCCTTGTTCATTTCCCTCACGACGTCCCAAAACCATTGAATTTGTTTTGACCCGACGGTGAAGCCGGTGTATTCAGTATTGGCGCGTAAATCCTCGACGTCGATGTCCGGGGTACCACTTATGAGCAGTTCCAATTCAGACGCATTCAGGATGGAAATCGTTTCTCTAGGGACAACTTCTTCAAACCCCTTCACGAGAGCAGCGAGTTGGTCCTTCACCGCATTCGTCATTCGGTGCGCGGTTATCAGGTTGACGTATTCAAACTTGTTTGCATCTGTCACTGCGATATTTCGTCCGTTTTCGGTCAAATCGTGAACTTGAGTTTCACCAAAATAAGACGTTGTGTCGCTGAATGTGTATTCCATGACACCCTCCACAGAGTTCTCCAGCATCCATTTCAAGCTCTTGTAATAATCTGGATCTACACCTTCCATGTCTTCGTATGTGAGCTGCTGACCGAGAAGGTGCTTGTAAATCGGACGCGTGAAGTATGCGTTGAGGAGAATGTCGTCGAACAAAGCCTTACCGACGAGTCTACCGACGAATCTAAAATAGCTGAGATAATCCGGATGGACCACACTGTTTTGATTCGGCTGATAGCATCCCTTGTCGTGAGACAACTCGAAGAGAGCGATGTTTGGATTGAAAACTTCTCGTGCCAAGATGGTGAACCACTCCTTTATCAAACCGCCACCGTCCATGCCTTCTTCGCCCACGAAAACGATGCTGATTTTGCCTCGAATTTCTTCGATACTCCGGCTGTTGAGTTGTCTAAACGAGTCTTCGAGTATTCGATCACGCCTAATGTGTAACGTTCGCGCCTCTGGACGATTATGTCCTAGGCGTTCGCGAAGTTTCTTGATTCGTGTCCGAATCTCCGCACGTTTGACGGAGAAGTCCAGCAAGCGTGGATTGCTCAACAGGATTTTCATGGGTCCGGAAAGCAACAGCGGGCGTTGCTTCAGCATGTCGTTGAGCATGTTTCTGTGTTGCTCGACAAACGCCCAAATGTCGCTCAATATGGCGGCGACTTTCGCATTTTTCCCTCCAGAATTTGAAAGTGCGTCGAGCATGTGACTCGACGTACGATGCAAAGACCCATGCGATGCATGCGACGCTCGCATACCCATCGCAGGCGAGGGTGCTCTCATCGAACCAGCGAGAGCAGGGAGCTGAAACGCACCGGATTCTCGTCTGCTCTTCGAAACTTCACCTTCGACGTATGGATAGAGGCTCGTTCCAATCATCAAGTACGTCGTTATACCCTCAGTCAGCGCGGCGCTAGCGTGCGAGCGTTCGCACAGGATCGATGCATCACCGCTTTCATCGCTAGTAATGTCTTGCATGAGACTTGCATAGACGTTCATCATCTGCCAAAACGGACGGAGCGCATCATGATATCGTATCAACTCTTCCTTCGCTTTATCCTTGAAAGCTTTTTGGAAACGGCTGTCTTTTCCATCCAAGTACGTCAGAACCTGAACAAAACAATCCGTCAGGCGACGCAAATAAGGAATATGCGTTTTCAGGGATTGACGCGAGTCGGCGTACTCAACGTGTCGTGCGGATGGTTCATCGACATTTGGTCTGTACTTGATCGACGACGCCTTCGACAAGCACGCGATGGCTTCAACCGAGCACTGCAGGGCATCGGCATGGAATCGATTCAGTATGACTGCGTCGCATCCCTCTTCAAAGAAGTCGCCTAAAACTTTTTGTAGTATAGTGTTGATTTTCTCGTACGCACTCGGGGCGAGATATGGAACCTTGAGAAAGCTTGCTATACTCGCCAAAAGTTCAGGGGTGGCGGCGGTTGACAAGCCTTTGGGCCCGATGTTGGGTTTGGGCGTAGCCGCAAGAAACTTTGTGAGGTAAGCGTCAGTGCACGTCGCGCACAGCTCAATATTCTTTTGGTCATGAAATTGCGATGCGTGTGCGAGAAGTCCGACCAGGAAAGAAAGGAGTGGTATATCCACGGTGCTCACGCCAGCGTCAGATCGCAACACAGCTTCGCCATTCTCCTTCTGATTTGTGAGAAAGTTTACCATACTTGCGTCCTCATCCTTCGCAAAGAAAAGTTTCACGCACGTCAAATTAACGCCACGAACGCGATATGTCCCATGTACGTGCCTGTTTCGACTAATGAGTTGCGACAGAAGCGTCAAAAGTCGTCTCGTCACCATCTCCTTGCGTGCTCCGTTACGCTCGCTCAGATTCGCGCACAGCGAGCGCGCCATGGCTACTTCCATCGCCGCGCTTGGCTCAAGACCCTTGGCGTTAGGAGAACTCAAAGTGGACTCGATGAAACGAGGATCAGCACGATCCATCGTGTTCATGATCACAGTTTCGATAATCTGGCGCAAAATTGACTCGCGGTTTTGGTCCACCACGCACAAGTTTACACATATTTTGTTCACAGTATCCTTTAAGTCGATAGTCTGAACAAAGAACAAAAGCAACAACGTTCGAATATGCTGATGGCGCAATTCGACGTTCACTTTTAACGGCTTGAAATCTTCTGGAGCGACTGCGTCGCGCGTTGACGACTGACGGATTCGCTCGTTGTCATTCCATGACATTTGCTCGTGACGGTCTAGACGGCCATCCCAGCCTTCACCAAACATCATATTTCCAATCTCCAACGGCAACGGCGCAGTGTCTGTCACTGTAGTTGCTGGGCTATTTGCACGAGGCCGAGGCGCGGATACCGAAGGACTGGCTTCGGTATGCTGAATCCTCGTCAACAATCTGTTTGCTCCGGAGGTAGTGCGTTGTATCAACTCGCGCTGAATATCGGCTGGCATGGCGCTAAGAAACTCAGCGCCGATCAAGTTGAGGTCGCTAGCAGCTTCTGGTGCTTGCTCGCGCGCACGAGCAACTAGTCTATTCGCATTCAAAAATCCATCTCGTAAATCTTCTGTAACCATGGAGAGCTCATTTGCGCTTATGTCCAGTGCCGCCGCTTCTCGGCGTTGTCGCGCTGTCCGCTCTTCGGGCGATTCGTCCACGATTTCTGCCAGATTTCCGTTGACGTTTTCCTTGTCTCGCTCACTGGAAACCAATGACGATGTCGCGAGTTCCGCGGTGTCCAAATGGGACAAAAAAGTACCAGAAGTCGCCAAAGACTCGCCGATACTCATGCACACTGCGTTTGACCAGAAACTTGCTCGGGCATTCCTTCCATCAAGGCTCCAAATTGTTTGATTCCGAACGCTGAATTCAGCCGGTGCTGTTGCCTGAAAGGATCCATCCCCGAGCCACAGGATTGCTTTTGCCGACGATAAAGGATCCAAAATTTCTAAATGCGATGGACGAACGGCCAAGCGAGCCATTTCCCCGCTGATAGAATTGAGCACGTCGTGCAACGAGCGAGATCTCGAACTAAAATCCATGGGTGTCGAGAGAGTGATATTTAAACTCGTGCCGACTCTTTGCACGTTAATGCCTTCGTGGTTCAACGCAGGCGGAACGCCCGTTTCGGATTGCGACCACGTGTGCCAGGGACTGCCATGCACCGGAGGATTTCCTCTCGCAAGAAGTGAAGGGTCACCCAGGGTCGCGCGAGCAATTCTTTGTGTTTGTTCACGAAGAGACGAAGTAAAAGGCACATCTCTACGATTGAAGAGTTCGGAAGCATTCACAGAAGAAGAACGAGGAGAGTGCTCGCGATTATGTCCCCGTAGTTGTCCCTCAGAACGAGATTCGCTGAGTGTCTGCTGTCTTTCGTCCTCTGTGGAAACTTCTGCTCGTTGCCCTCCTGCAATCTGCAGTTCGCCAACTGTCTGTGCCTCGACTCTCGGATCGGCACCTGACATGACGCTAGAGTAATCTGTGGCGAACCATGCTTCAACCTGGGCTCTCGAGACAGAAATGTGATCCCTCGAACCAAGATTGGATGTGCGTTCAACATGACTGCCTGAATGTGTAGCGCGAGGCAGCACGCGTACCCCAGACGGCGACGTATATGATGACTGTGGCGAGCTAGGTTCTTCAAAATCGCCTTCCTCTTCATCGTCGTCATCGTCATCATCGGAACCACCGCCGTCATCATAATCGAACTCCTCACCATCTTCGTCATACAAAGCATCGTCAGACATTTCCAAGACATCGTTTCCAGGATCAGGATCGATGTGATCCATGTCGCTTCCGTAAAAGTCGTCTGCCATGGCTTCTTCGCCTTCTTCGCCTTCTTCATCATCTTCTTCTTCTTCCTCTTCAGAGTCCTCTTCGCTTGAGTCGCTCGTTCCACTTGATTCACCTGATTCGCCCGATTCGCTCAATTGTTCTTCGTCTGAGGATTCGTGCATTCCTTCTTCGTTGGCTTCATCGGAATCGTGGTCGTGGTCGTCGTCAACCTCCATCTCAGAATCATCGTCCGAGTTCTCGTGACCATCATCTGCATCGATGCCGTCGGCATCGCCATCGTCTCCTCCGAATACAGGATGAACACCTTCGATTTCTGGCATTCCGTCGAGGTCATCTTCGAGTCGAGCGACTTGAATGTTTCCTCCTGCAGCGTGTTCAAGCAAATTCTGGAGCATCTGCTCGGTTAGTGCGCGTCTCTCTTCAACTTCCTCACCGCTGGGTACCCGTGCAGCGTTTACCGCACGAACCATGTTACCGATGCGAGTAAGCCTGCTTTCGCGTTTGCTCTTAGTAGATCGAACAACTAGAGCTTCGAGTACTGCGAGCGTTACTCGAAGAAATCCTGGATTGCCACGTTTTTCGCGCGCAGCGCCAACGACGTTTGTCTCTTCAATGAGTTCAATGATCCGCTCTGGGATTTTTAGACTGTACATCGTCTTAAGAACTCCTTGTTGGAGATTAAAGACTACCCGATTGCGAATGCGTTCACCGCTCTGATAGCCACGCGCCAAACCGTAATCCATAAGAGAGTGCAATAAATCCACAAATGCGTGCTTTGGAACTAGAGAATCACCTTTATCGGCGCAAGTTGAAGCTGTTTCTTGCGTTAAGTCCGGCTCCTTCAGAAGCACAAGCATTTTCTCAATTATTTTCGTTCGCGCTTTTTGGCTGTTGACGCATAAAGTTGCGAGGAAGAACGCCGCGTTTTCGCACCCGCACCAAACTCCCGTCTGTTCACTTGAGGAACTTCTTCTGCTCGACGGCAGTTGATAACGAAGAATGTTGCGGAAAATGTCAGTCTGGTCGTCCATATCCATCAAAGCCTTCACACTTGATGGATATACCTCAACCAATTCGGTGAGCAGACGGAAAGCTGCGGCTTGTCGCTCGAGCTTCGTCAATGGGGCTTGATGAATCGGCTCTGTCGCTACTGCAACAAGTACTTCCACGACCATTCTTAAGTTCTTTGTCAATCGAACGGTTGGAAGCGACTGCATTGCTTTCACTTCAGCCGTCGGGATGACGTACTCCCGAGGTGTACTCAGCGGTGTATCCGCCATAGTTCTGATTTCGGCGACGTTTGCGAATGCCGCTTCAAAGCAATCAAAATCTCGCTCAATTATATTTTTCATGGCGACGCAGAATGTCTTGAGTGCAACCTTGGAGTCTCTACCCATCGGAGGCTTGGTGATGCTCTTGACAATTTCAAGCTCCATGGCGAATTGTAATGTCCGGGGATCGTTCACCATGTGCCTCAAAATGACCGAAACACTGTCGTTGGTGTTGTTCCAAAAGCATGTAAAGAGCGTGTGTGCAAAACTTCTCTTAGATATTGCGGCTCCATCCTTGCTGTCGGCGAATGAATTCGAAGCGATGCGATCCGCAATCACGTTGTCACGTGATAGATTTGCTAGCAGATCAAGAATCACGGCTTGGACGGAGTGCGATTCATAATCACTCGCGAGTTCGCCTGAATTTTTAACGATTGCTATCAAGCACTCGACGCACGCATCGGCCAACGCAATCTTATGACCGTCGTTCAGAAAACCGAACTTGGAGTAATTTCTGGCACTGGCGTCGGAGTCACGATGCTTTTGCAGGCATGCCGCAGCATTGATGCAGTTTGCCAAAGGCACAAACGACAACGGCACATCTTTTAAAAACGTCTCCAATGAGGCCGTCTTTTGTGCAGCGCAGATTTTGTCGACCTCGGCGATAAATGTTTCGACTTGTGAATCAATTACCGAACCCTTTATCCATAGCGCTCTTCTTAACACTTCATCACCTTGCCTAGCGAGCGCCTCAACGAACGCATAGTGCTTGATCGCATACACCTCATCTCTACCGATCTTCGGCGTACGCGTGCGCACGACTTCGTCCGTGAGAGCGTATATGCACTCATCACGACTGAGGCCGCTCATGAGCTCATGTTTCTCAATAACCTTGAGCAAAAGCGTCGCACCTTTCTCTGCACTGATGTGGAAATTGGCGTACAGCGCGGCAACTAGCTCGTTTATGGCAGGCAGTCGACCTTGGACTGCGTGCGTGTGATTGAAAGCAACAGGAGCTGTTTCCATAGCGTCCGCCGTCTCCTCTAGCGCAGTAGACTCTGACGGTGCAGGTTCTGAAGGCGCCGTCGGTGCTTCGTCGGGCACATCTTCCATTGGTCGAGTTAGCATGTACTCGAGCGCTCTCTCCACACTCTGTCCATTCACAGCTGCGAGTGCGTGATGCGCGTGACCTCTGCTGAATCCCATCTCAACGATGGAATCTATCATCGTCTCTGATGGAACAAACTGCCGTGGCGGCGGGCGCGGTGGAGCACGCGGTACCGACGCGGCACGACGTTGCTCGGACATGACGGCTTGTTCGGTTCCACTAATGATGTTGAGTAGACACTGCACTAGTGCGTCGGAATCCACATGACCTGCCGCTACGGACGCAAAAATGTCCGTTTCTGGCCGCCAAATACATTTCAACGCTTCATTTAGAGAGCAATGAATCCAGTCCATGGCAGATCTTGAGTTAGTGAACGCGTCAGAAATATGTGTGTACTTTGTCATCTTGTCGTAGATAGGATCATCTTCTACGCGTTCGGGAAGACGTGTACCAAGCGCGAGCTTATTCGAGTTGTTCGATGCCATCAATTTGACGTCGGATATAGAGACGAAAATGCGCACAAAGCAGCTCAACGTCCTGTAACATTCCGCTGCGACATGTCCTTGCTCAGCCTTTTCCCCGGTGCACGTTTCTAATATACTCTGTGTCAGAGCCACCGTGCCTTGAAAATGGGTGTAAAGTTGCTCGAATAACCCACATCGAGCGGCGTAGTTGATCATGACCCCGTTCGGTGAATTTCTCTTGTCATCGAAGAATGATTCGTAAATCAACGCAAGGAAATTGTGCGAGCAGCGCTGTTCAAAATCCATCTTAGCATTCGATGCGTGACTCGGCGGAAGTAGCTCAGCCTGTGCGGTGACACGAGACGTAAACGCTTTGGTCATCTCGCGCGCAACTGCAATTATTGCTTCTCCGCTAAGCTTGATGAAATTTTGAGCTTCTGGACCCAAGTCTTTACGTCGCCGCATCGTTGTCGAAAGTTTTGCCACCGCGGCAAACAAACCACTTGTAACTCGTACAAAAAGATCCGCTCGAGTGTACAGCCACCAAACCGGTGAATACGGCATATCATCCGCTTGAATTTCCACTGCGAGTGAACGAAGCTTCGCTTCAATCTTTACCGCTTCATTGAACGCCGCCAACGCTGCGTTGAACAAGCTTTCGGCCATCATCGGGCCGTGAGGATCGTCACGTCGCTTATTCATGATAGCAGCAGACATCACCGGAACTTGCTGCACGAGAGTCGCGAGAAGTTCACACAACCTTTCGTGCGCAGCCATGCGCTGGCACAGTGATTTTGTCTGTCGACAGAACCGAACTTCGCGGTCCAACGCTGCTTTGTCACCTTTGTGCTTTTCGCTCAGTGTCTTGCTGTAAATATCGTACGTCGCTAATTTATCGATGTCATCACCTGTCTTGTCGAGCTCGTGGACGTAAAACTCTTCAATCTGCACACCGATATCAACAGCAGAGGCCATATACTTTTCAACGACGGTAGTGCACGCGAGAATCACGTCGTCTGACAGATTCGGCGTGTTCGCGCCGGCATACGAGTTGCTGGGATCCGGCGGGTTAATGAGCGATTTGCACGCGACACTGATGGAGTTGTAGCTTGCACATGTCGAAAATTCAACCGGAAGAGGGCATGTCAACATATTGAGCATGGAATCCAGAGCCCCAGCTTGAACCAGCGGCGCGCACATATGCGAAGTCTGCAAAATACCATCCATGAACCTCGCCACATTTTGAAGCGTTTTCGATATTGGCATTTGCTCGACGACTGCCTTGTTGACGAACGCGTGCTCAAGATTCGTCTCCGAATCTGATATCTTTCGAAGTTGTATCGTGAGATCGGACAATATGTCGTTCAAGACTTCGACACTGACGTCTTTTAGTGCTGGAATGTGGCGCAGCGTCTCGTTGATCCCAGTTCCGACGATTCTCGACGTATCGGCGTTCAACGGGAAAGAACTATCTTGAAACATTTTTCGAAAGCAGACCAACGCCGAAGACTTCAACACTTTTTCCTGCCCTTTCTCGTTCAAACATATCGCGTTAAGTGTCGTCGGTATCGCGCAAAGTACTTTAGCCATACCCTTACTACGGCCGAGTGGCCACATGGTTTCAGTGATAAACTTCAGGAATGCGTCCACAATACCGGCTTCGTCTAGCGTGGCGTAACACGTCGGCTCGTTATGAATGACGTCGCACACTAAATTCGCGGTGAGCGACGACACCCCAGGACCAAACTTGAGAGGGTATTTCAATACACTTCCCAAGATATCAGTCAACGTCCCATCCGAAAGTCCGGGAACTCGCATGCGTGCTCCGCCGTACGCAAAACTCGTGTACGCCAATGTTCGCATCAGAACCTTGATCAAAACTCTTCGATAAAAGTTCACGTACTTTGGTGCCTTTTTCATCGCTGCGAGCGATGTTTCGGCGTCCTCTAAACTAGAAAGACTATCTATTTTTCGTTTTCTATCCGCCACGTCATCGAGATGTCCCGACGCCCGCAGCTCCTCGATCGCCGTAACGGACTCGTATCGCATGCGCTTCAAAAGCAAATCCGTTCCGTTCAACTCTCTAAACGCTACGACCGCGTTGGGTTGAAATTCCAGATACGATTCCACGATATGCACCACGTCCACGACCACCGGGATCGCTTCGAGGCGCTCCAGCTTGAAAATTGACATCAAAAGCGGAAGGAGCTCAGCCTCTCTTATCGCCGTGCACCCAGGCGTTGTTGTGCTCAAAATCCCGACAAGATGCATCAAACACCTCGCGTCGCGAACGACGTCGAAATCGATTTCCGCATCACTTGATGACAGCGGCGCAAGCAACGCCGCCGTCATCGTTGATACGCATTGACTAAGCGCTCCTCGACCGGCTGGCCGTCTCATGATTTGACAAACTTGAAAGCCGCTCGCGCGTTCGTTTGTGTACGCGCTCAGCAAAGTTGTCGCGTCTCGTCGTAGGAGCAACGACGGCGTGACTCCTAAATCTACCTGCATCAAGTCCAACAGCTTGATTGCGGTCGTCTGCGCGTCTTCAACGTAAAGCTCGAAATCGCTCGGTTCCGCCCCTTTCCCTAGATGGACGTTGATTTGCTGCGCGAGGATCGAAAGACGCGCCGCCTTCTCGCGACCCGCCCGCGTCCTTTGCAGCGATTTGCTCCACAACTGTGCCAACACACCAAAATACGCCGCGGAGATGTCTTTGAGAGAGTCCATTTCTTTGCCCGGATCGAACATTTGAGGTCGTGAAAAGTCATCGATTAAGCACTCAAGGCTCGAGGCGCGATTATACGGCCGGTGCATCTCGGACGGGTCGAGCCCCCGTCGGCCAGACGCCTTGAAGACTATTTCATCGCTACCACTCGACGTCGTGTCGACTGTAAACTCGTATCGCGTGCAATCTAACGGACCACTTCCCTCTTCGCGGTCTTCGGCAACGAATAACTCGTGCGCAACGACTTCACAGGCTTTCGACTCGTTCTCGTCGGCGTCGTTCAAGTGCGCCGCGCTCAACGGCATGTGCGCGTGAATCTTCGAAAGCATGAATCGCACTCTCCGCTGAAACACGTCCGACGAAAAGTACGCGTTACGCGGCGTTCGCCCAACCACGGATCGCCTCGTCGCCGCCGCTAATAACCGCAACGCGCTCTCGCACGTTTCAAAGAACTCCAAAAACAACGCCGTAGCCTCGCCGTGCGCAAACGACGGCAATTCGCCGCAATTTTCTACAATCTCTCGCATGAACTCCATGATCCAATTCACCGCCGCAAACGCCTCGATTCGCTCCGACGCATCGTCGCCGCGATCGCGAATCCATCGATTTTCGATCGCGCGCACACCCTCGCGCGTCAAGTACTCCGCGAATCGAGCGAACACGTCGCCCCAGTGTCGTTCCTCGCACTTCCCGTACCTCCACTCAAATCTCGCGCGCGTCGTCACCCCACCGGGCAGCGAGCACGCGAGCAACTCTTCCGCCACCGCCACAACCGCCGGGCTCTGCCTCGTTCGAAACCACCGTATCGTCAGTCATACAAACTCGTCTCCACCCTCGTTTCCACCCTCGTCTCGTCTCGTCTCGTCTCCACCCTCGTCTCGTCTCGTCTCGTCTCGTCTCGTCGATGTCGTCTCTCGGCGCGCGCGTCCACCCTTCCTCGCGCTCGCACGCACCGCATCCCGTCTCGCATCGCTCCCGCGTCCATCATCGTCGTCCGTCCACGCCGCGGAATCCCGCGTCGTCGACGCCGTCCCTCGCATCGCGCGCGCTCGCGTTCGCGTCCCGCGCCGTCGTCGTCGTCGTCGTCGTCGTCGTCGGTCGTTCGTGCCGCCGCCTCAATCTCGACCGTTCACGCCGTGCGCGCGCGTCCAGACGTCCGCGCGTCCACGCGTCGCGCGCGACGTTCGCTCTCGAACCCCCGTCGATTCGTCGCCGCGCTCGCGCGACGTCCCGCGCGCGCGTCTGCGGGCGGCGCGTCGTCGCGCGCGCGCGGGGTCGTATTGGTCCGTGTGGGCTTGACCGAGCCCCCACACACGCGGGTGTTTTCGGTTACCCGCGACGACCGACGCGCGCGGCGCGCGAGAGCGCGACGCGAGCGACGCGCGACGCGAGCGATGCGCGGTGACGTCGCGCGAGCGATCGCGCGGGCGTCGAGACGCGCGATGACGACGCAGACGCACGCGCGAGGCGAAAGAATGGCGATGGCGAAAACGATCGCGGCGGCGACGACGACGACGACGACGACGAGGACGACGCGCGCGAGCGCGAGCGCGCGACGGATGATGAGCGCGAACGCGTCGAAGATCACGGCGGCGCCGATGGTGTACGTGCGGGGAGAGGAGATGACGGCGTACGTCATGGATTTGATTCGCGCGAAGTGGATCGAGCCGCGCGTGGACACGACGGCGTGGCGAGAGTTTGATTTGCGAGCGAAGAATCGAGACGATACCGAAGATCAGGTGCTGCGAGACGTGATCGAGGCCGGGAAGGCGGTGAAGGCGATATTTAAGGAACCGACGGTGACGCCGACGGCGGATCAAGTGAAACGATTGGGGTTGCGAAAGAGCTGGGGGTCGCCGAACGGCGCGATGCGACGCGGATGGAACGGGATTACCATTTCTCGAGACACCATTCACATCGATGGCGTGGAATTGGGATATAAGAAACCGGTGTTCTTCGAGCGACACGCCGTGGGCGGGGAGTACGCGGCGGGGTACAAGAATGTGGGCAAAGGGACTTTGGTCACGACGTTTACGCCGAGCGAAGGCCCAGACGCGGGGAAACCTGTCGAGGTCGATTCGCGCACGATCACCGACAACGAAGCGGCGGTGGTGACGTACCACAATCCGTACGATAACGTGCACGAGCTCGCGCGTTTCTTCTTCGGTCGATGCCTCGAAGCGAAGATTACGCCGTACGTCGTGACGAAGAAGACGGTGTTCAAATGGCAAGAGCCGTTTTGGCAAATCATGAAGAAAGTTTTCGACGAAGAGTACAAGTCCAAGTTCGTCGACGCTGGGGTGATGAAGTCCGGTGACGAGCTCGTGCACTTACTGTCCGACGCGGCGACGATGAAGCTCGTGCAATGGCGCCAAGGCGGATTCGGCATGGCGGCGCACAACTACGACGGCGACGTTTTGACGGATGAGTTAGCCCAGATCCACAAGTCCCCGGGTTTCATCACGAGTAACTTGGTCGGCGTCGATGAAAACGGTACGCTTATCAAAGAATTTGAAGCCTCGCACGGCACCGTCGCCGACATGGACGAAGCGCGTCTGCGCGGCGAAGAGACCTCTCTCAATCCTCTCGGCATGGTTGAAGGTTTAATCGGCGCCATGAACCACGCCGCCGACGTTCACAACGTCGACAAAGAGCGTACGTTAGCGTTTACCGCTAAAATGCGCGCCGTGATTCACCAACTCTTCCGCGAAGGCAAAGGCACGCGCGATTTGAGCGGCCCCTCTGGTTTAACCACCGAACAATTCGTCGACGCCGTCGCCGAACGTCTTTGATTTCGATGGCGTCTCTCACACCCTTGTCATACTAGTGCCGCTTACATCACATCACCACCATTAGGCTCGCGCTTTCGATCGCGTCGCGTTTCCCATCGAACGAGCGCGCGGCGAGACGTTTTCGTCCCCGAACCGCGCTCTCGACGACGTCCTAACCCTGGAGATTAGTATCGGTATCGTCGTAATTTGACCCTAACGCTGGCGTCACATCGCCGTCGAACGACGCCCGCGTCGTCTGCAATCGCGCATCGCTCGACGAATCGCACGAACGATGAGCTTTGCCACCCAAGCGGCCGCGTCCGACGGCGCTAAGAAGCCGCAAGAGCCCAAGGCGCCGGTAAAAGCCGTCGAACTCGACGGCGGCGCCGCGCTCAAGATCATGAAACATTGCGCCGACGCCGCGCCCGGGAGCGCGACCGGACAGCTGTTGGGGCTGGATATCGGCGCGAGCCTCGACGTGACGGCGTGCTTTCCGTTTCCCAAGGTGACCGCGGACGATCAGTACGATCCGGACGGCTCGTTCGCCGCGGAGGAGGGCGCGGCGTATCAACTCGACATGATGCGGTGCTTGCGAGAGATTAATGTGGATTCGAACATCGTTGGATGGTATCAGAGCACGTATCTCGGGACGTTTTATAACGAGGAACTCATCGCGACGTTTTTGTCCTACTCCGAGAGCTTGCAGCGCTGCGTGTGCGTGGCGTACGATCCGACGTACGCGGAGCAAGGCGTGTGCGCGTTGAAGGCGTTGAAACTGAGTGAAAAGTTTATCGAGGCGTATAAGAATGGCAACGGAGAGTTGACCGTGGAACAGATTCATGAGAAAGGGTTGAAGTGGAATGATGTCGTGGTGGAGGTGCCGCTGACGATTAGGAATAGCGCGCTCGCCACGGCGGTGATGGGCGAGTTGATGCGAGACAAGGATGTGACGCTCAACGACACCGATTACGAGAGATTGGATTTGAGCACGGCGCCGTTCGTGGAGGAGAACATGAAGTTGCTCGGCGAGTGCATGGAGGATTTCGCGAACGAGCAGCAGCGTGTGGCGTATTACCAGCGCAACATGCAGCGGTACCAGTCGCAACACGCCCACTGGTTGCACAAGCGTCGTCAAGAAAACGCGCGTCGACGCGCCGCAGGGGAGGACTTGCTTCCGGAAGAAGATCCCAACTACAAAGCTCCGCAACCGCCGAGTCGCTTGGAGAACTTTTTGATCACCAACCAAGTCGCTGAGCACGTGACTCACCTCGAAAATTTCACCAAGAAGACGTCGGCCAAGCTCGATTTGGTCACCGCGCTGGGGAAGTAAAGTCGTAGCACATCACTCATCTTGTTGCAACAACACACGAAGACGCTAGCAGTTTTGGCACTTCCTGACGTCTCCACGCGTCTACCGTTCACGCATCGAACTGTCGGCGTCCCGAGCGCGCGCCGAGGCGTTGACTCGCGTCTCGCGCGTCCGCCGCGGCGCCTCCCTCACACACCGACTCCGCGCGTCCCTCGACGGCGCGCGCTCGACGCGAACGCATCACGGTCGCGATGATGGTGGCCATCCCGCCCGCCCTCGCGCGCGCGCACGACGCGTTCGCGACGCTGGAACCGTTCCTCGCGCCCCTGGGCGAGTGGACCGCGAAAGTCGTCACCGGAAACCCCGCGCACGACGTCGCTCGCGCGCTGTTCACGTACTACTTCATGTCCATCGCGTGTAACGCGTTCATCATGCTCGTGTCCCTGTGTTTCAGCCGCGGAGTCGTCGGGGCGAAGCGTTTCGACGCGATGAAGCCGCACGAGCGAACGACTTGGCACACGAATTTGTGCACGTTTTGGCCCGCGTTCGCGGTCACGGCGTACGCGCTGCCGGCGATCGCGACATTTTCGGGGAAGAGCGATTCGTTCGTGAGCGATGTGAGCGCGCTGACGTCGAAGGCGTGTGGGTTGTCGATCGGTTACATGACGTGGGACTTGGGAGTGATTTTAGCGCGTTGGGACGATCAAGTCGTGGCGTATGGAGGGAAAGGCGCGCTGTACTTGTTCATCGTGCATCACGTGTTTTCCATCGTGCTGTGGCCGTACGCGCTGATGCGACACTTGTGCGCGTATCACATAAACTATTTTCTCGTGAGCGAGGTGACGAATTTTAACATGTCGCTTCGATGGATTTTAGCGGCTCTAAACATGTCCAACACGAAACTGTATTTGATCAACGGCTTGGCGTGGATTCCATTGTTTTTGGGCGTCCGCGTGGTTGTCATACCGCAACTTTTCGCGGCGTACATGAACTCGGATTGGGGAGTATTGACGACGCCACAATACTACGCCGCGCTTTTGACGCTTCCCATTCCGTCGCTCTTAAACTTGTATTGGGCGCAACAAATCGTCGTCGGAGCGGCGAAATTCTTAATCACGGGCGAGGACGTGCTGAAACAAGATTAGTTCTCGCGTAGCAAACAGGTTGTAAACGAGGGCAAAGTTAAGAAATGCTTTGTGCGTAAAAAATACATGGTCTAAAACGGCGCCGTCACGCCTCTCGCGGACAACTCCGCGTACACCTCGTAAGCGATGGCTAACATCGCTAATCGTCCATGAATCATCTCCTTACGCGCGGTGAAGATTCCGACATCCTTCTTACTTTTGGGATCGCCGCCGTACGTCTTCCCCAAAAAGCTCGGCGCCGCCGACGCCGCGGCGACCACCGCCAACACCGCCGCGAACAACAACACGTGATCGTGCGCTTGCGTCACGAACCCCGTTCCCGTGGTGTACTGCCGCCACAGTCCGCACACGATCCCAATCTGCGCCGCTCGTCCGTTTACCGTCTCGGGCGCCCAACCCGAGAACGCCAGCGCGTCGAACGCGCTTCTTCCCTCCACGCGTCCTCCTCGCGCGTCTCGCGTCGCCTTCGCGCGCTCAAGAGCCTCACTCACGGGCACCATGACGTTATCGTTCGCTTTCGGCGCCTCCACCGCGCTCGATCGCACCGCTCGACGTCGCTGTTCGTTCGGTGGCGGAGTCGACGTCGACGAACTCGACGCCGCCGCCGCGTCTTTTCGACGGAACGGACACGCCGACCCGAGCGCGCACGAGCGCACGGCGGTGTACATTTTCGCGCGCGCGACTTTTCGGGGCGAGCGTCGCGGAGTGCGGCGGTGGCGACGCGCCACTGAAAAGTGTGCGGCGCGTGGACAGACTTTGCGTCGCGTCGCGTCGAGGGTCGCAAAATTTTAATTCGTTTTACATGATTAGCGTCGACGCCGACGCGGGCCGACGTCGCGATGATGAACATTGATGCGCGCGATCGCGATCACGGCCCCGAGGCGCAGAGCTTGGCGCCGAAAGCCACGCACGAAAAGAATTTCGCCTTGACGAGGACGAAGAGCCAGTGCAGCGAACCGTTTGGCTGAATGCTCGTCGTGAAACTCACGAGGACGCTGACTATGGTGAACAGAAGACCGTACGTCGCGATGCGTTCGTTGATGCGCTGTAAGCGCACTTCCACGGATGCTTGGACGAGGGAAGTGGTGCGCTCGAGGGCGTCGCTGAGAATTTTCGCTTGCTCGGCGACGGCGTAGATGGTGCTCACCGCCGGGTCGATGCGCTTCTTGACGAAGAGCGGTAAGAAGCGAATCTCGTACCCGAGACGCGTGAAACTGGCTTCTGCTAGGCGAAGCTCGATGATCTCGAGATACGACGCCGTCGTGAGGGCGACGAGCTTCGTTCGCGTCACGAGCTGCGTGATGGCTTGCTCGAGTTCGGTGATTTGCGTCACAAACTCTTGCTGGTCTTTGTGCCCGCGCGCAGTGGCTTTCGATCGGCGCAGCTCGCGCGATAGCATTTCGTACCGCTCGTTCAAGCCGGCTAGAAGTGGGAACTTGGACTTGGCCATGGGTAAACGTTGCAGAATCATGAGTCGATATTGCTCGAGGGCGAAGAAGCGTTGCAACTGTCGCCCCGCGCGAATAAACGTGCTGTCTCCCGGGGGCACGACCACGAGCGTGGTCATCGCGCCCGAATCATCGAGCTCATAGTTGGCAAACATGCGACTCCCATCGCCTATGCCACATCCCACGAGCGAGCCGGCGTCCCATTCCAATACCGCGTCTTCCTCGTCCATCGACGCGTTGACCTTGTCCTCGTACAGCGTCGATCCGAGCGCTTTGCGAATGGCGTTCAATTCTTTCAGCGTCGGCTCTTCGCTTCGCGATGGCTGCGAAAGCTGTCTAAATACCGCGTGATTCACCAAGAAAACCTTGCCCGGAATGTCAGCCAACCAATCGTGCGGTAACAACCACTGCCACGGCGTGATGCGCGTTCCGAGCGACGCCTTCATGTTCCCCGGACCGCTCAGCGTGATCGTCTCGAATTCCGTGTGCCTTTGCATGCGTAAGTTGAACCCAGAGCCAAGATTCAGCGTGACGTCGGACCAACCGCGTTCGATACCGTCGAGCGTTTCTTCCACGAGCTCCTTCGGCATGGTGTAGTGCGCCAAGAGTTGCTCGATGCACTCGCGATACGCCAACCCTTCCTCGCGCGTGAACTTCCCGGTTTCATCGTACTCGCGATACCACGCTATGTGTAGAACTTCACCCTTCAACGGCACAAACGGTCGCGACCGCGTCTCCGCGCTCAACGCTCGCCTTTGTCCGAGCCCGCGGTCCGCCGTCGACTTCTTCGCCTCTCGTCCCTCCGCGTCCTCGTCCACCGACTCGCTCGTCGACGCCTCGCTCGCGCCGGCGTCACCGTTCGCACCATCATCCACCACCACCGCGGACGCGTCCTCGCCCTCCATCGCTTCGACGTCCTCGTTCCGAACGCTCGTCGTTCGCGCGTCGCTCGCGCGCGTCCTCGTCCCGCGCGTCGTCGCGCTCGACCCGTCCCGCGCGTTCCAAGCGTCGAGCCATCGCGATGCGCGCGTCGCGCGCGCCGCGCGCATCGCGTCTTCAACGCGCGCGCGCGCCGCGTCGTCGCCGATCGTCGCGCGTCGCGTCGCGCGCGCGTCGAAACCGCTTTCCGAACGCCCCCTCTCGAGCGCGCGTCGCGCCTTCGTCCGTCGCGCGCGTCGCGCGTCGCGCGCGACGACGCGCGCCGGCGCGCGCGCGGGCGCGACGCGCATGTTCGCGGCGACGCGCGTCGAGCGCGCGATCGCGCGTCGCGAATTGACGCGCGGCGCGGCGTCGCCGCGACTCTTATCCGTCCCGGTCGCACTCACGCGCGCGCGACGGCGACGCGCGCGCGCGAGCGACGCGCGCGGGCGGCGACATGCGGTGGGTGCGCGCGGAGCGCGACGCGCGCGCGCGCGCGTCGAACGCGGCGCGCGGGGAGGCGCAATCGCGCGATGAAGACGCGCGCGCGTCGACGTCGGCGGATGCCGAAGCGGCGCGGGCGGCGTCGCTGCGCCCGGCGACGCGGGCGAACGTTCGACGGGAGATCATGACGATGAACGACGGCACCGAACGCGAGATCACGGTGGACGCGCGGTTTAAGTGCGCGAAGTGCGCGCGCGGGAGCTCGTGCTTCGCCGTGCACCGAGCGACGAGCGCGGTGAGCGGGATGCGAGCGAAACGGCGGTATAACGAACGGAAAAAGGCGAAAAAGACGAAGAGTAAATACGCGTCGGACGTCGAGGGCGGCGGGCGAGGGTCGAGGGCGCGCGCGGACGCGGATCCGGTCGGGGCGACGCTGGCGCTGATACGAGACGGACACAGGCCGACGGCGAAGACGTTTACGGCGGTGATTAGCACGCTAGGCGCGATGGGACGCGCGAAAGAGGCTTTGGACGATGTGTTGCCGATGATCGAGGAGTATGGCGATGACGTCGATGTGGCGGTGTGGAACGCCGTGGCGCACGCGTTTTGCGCCGGCGGAGACCCGGCGGGGGCGGAGAAAATCGTGGATAGAATGGTCGGCGAAGACGGCGTGGGCGTGAACGGGGCGACGCATCCGGAGATCATATACACGTACGCGAAGCGTGGAGAGGCAAATAGAGTGTATAGGTTGATCAGACGAATGTCGAGCGAGCACGGAATAATCCCAGACGAACGCGCGTATAACGCGTTTTTGCGAGGCTTGTGCGAGCGGGACGATCTCGAGGACGCCGAGGAAGTGCTCAGACGATGGAACAACGAAAAGTTCGACTTGGAGCGACAGAGTGACCGCGGTGGGCGAGTGTCGAAGCCGAGCGCGGCGTCATACGGGTTACTCATCGACGCGTGGACGCGTCGCGGAAACATGCTCGCCGCGCGCAAGCTTTTACAACAGATGCAATGGGAGCGCATCGCGCCCTCACTGCCGCTGTTTAACATGCTCATAGACGGATACCTCAAGCAAGAAAACATGCGCGCTGCGGAAGGGCTGTTTCGCGAGCTCGAATCGAGTGGAACGTGGGATATGGAGTCGTTGGGGATCAAACCAGACAACGTGACGTACACGTTGTTTTTAGATTATTGGGCGAATCAAGGCCAAGTCGACGCGTGCGAGCGAATCTTCAATCGCATGCATCGCAAGGAAGTCGCGCCAGACGTCACAGCTTACGGGACGTTGGTAAAGGCGTACGCGCGCGCGCGCGATTCCGACGGCGCTGAGGCGGTTTTGGATCGACTCGCCGAGGCAAAGGTGGCTCCGTCGGTGGCTATTTACAGCGCCGTCGTCGCCGCACATTGTACGATTGGTAACATGTCGCGCGCGCGCGACGTACTCGAGCGCATGTTCGACGCGGGCTTGCGCCCGAACGAGCGTACGTTCGCTCATTTCGCGTGGGGATACGGCCAACTGGAAGACATCAACGGTATTGCCGAGGTGGCGAAGTTAATGCTCGCGAGCGGGCTCAAACTCAAGGGTGCGAACCGCACCGCCATCGTGCGCGCGTGCGAAGAGTGCGGAATGAGCATGAGCGCCGTACAAGCGCTGCTGGATCGAATCAATCCCGAAATGACGCAGCGCAAGGGCGTGTGGAAACGAGACGGCGGCGAGCCGAAACCCAAATCCAATCGAGCCGCCGCCGCCGCCGCCGACGAGGACCTCGAACCGTCAACGCTCGAACCGACGAAGACGAAAGAAATCTACGGAGGTCCGGAGTCCACCGCGCGTCGGGTGTCGCTTTCCCAGCGTATAGAGTCCCTCGACGAAGACGACGACGACGGCGATACGGGCGCCGTGGACGCGCCGCCGGCGAGCTCGGATTGGCCTCGCAAAGTCTCCACTCGCGCCGTCGCCATCGCGCACCGCGCGTCCTCGCGCGCGCGCCCTATCCGTCGCACATTTACACGAACGAACGCGCGCGCGTTCGCGATCACGCGAGCCCTCGGCGCTGCTTCGATGTAATGTCAAACCGCTTCGCTTAGCTTCGCTCGCGTTCTCGCGCTTCGCCTCGCCGCGCGCCTCACCGCATTCATCGTCGCACCACCGTCGTCCGCGCGGGACGCGGCGCGCGCGCTCGCGCGATGGCACCACCGCACACCGACCTCCCGATCCGCGTGCTCGCGTGCGACGAGCTCGGATACGTCCGCGCGTTCGCCACGGACCCCGCCGCCGGCGGCGACGCGGCCGAAGACTTGACGCTGATTGGGAAATTCGGCGCGCTCGACCGCGCGCGACGCGCGGTGCGCGCGCGCGCGGTGTGCGAATTGCGCGGCGCGAGCGATGCGAGCGGACCGCGGGTGGTGTGCGCGCGAAAAGGCGGCGCGGTGGAGGTGATGGAGGCGAGGAGCGGGACGCGCTCGACGGCGACGTTGACGCTGTCGAAAGAAATCGTCGACGCGCACGCGTGGTGCGAGGGAGACGAGCGTGGAACGTCGTGGGAACGCATGCACGTCGTCGCCGTGCACGACGACGGTGAGGTTGGGGTGCATGGAATCGTGAATGAATACGGCGACGAAACGTGGCGAGAAACCGGGACGTTTCGAGCGTGCGGCGACGCGACGAGCTCCGATCTCGACGCAAGATTGGGGAGATTGGTGCTGGGAGGTAAGGGCCAAGGGAACGATGTCGTGGTGTACGACGTACACGAACAGAAACGGACGTATAAGGCGAAACCACCTCCGCCAAATTGGTTGGGGTACCGAGCGCCGCCGTGGGTGAGCGCGACGTGTTTCGCGTCGACGAGCGAATGCGCGCGCTTCTTCGTCGGCACGGGAGAGCATAGATTTAGACACTACGATACGCGCGCGGATAAGCGCGCGGTGCTGGACTTGGACGTCGGTAAGGGCGTGATCACGAGCGTGGCGAGCTCGGCGGATGGTTACGAGGCGTACGTCGCCAACGCTCGCGGGATGTTTGAAATCGTCGATCTTCGCGCGGGAAAAACGCGAGGGAAGTTTAAGGGAAACTCCGGGAGCATTCGTCAAGTCGCGGTCCATCCCGACGGCGCGCACGTGGCGTGCGCGGGTTTGGATCAATACGTGCGCGTCTACGACACCGCGACGCGCAAGTGCGTCGCCTCTGCGTACGCCAAGCAACCGCTCACGGCCATCGTCTTCGACGCCCACACGCCAGCGTTTGAGGCGGCGAGCGTCAAAAAATCGTCAAAAAAGAAGAAACGAGCGCCCGACGTCGACGACGACGACGCTCGCGCGGAAAAGAAAGCCAAGAAGAAGAAGAAGAAGATTCGCGAGCGCGCCGTCGCCGTCGACGACGCCGCGCCGAAGAAGAAGAAGAAGAAGAAATCCAAAGAATGACGCCACACGACGTTCAATTCCGTACGTTCAAGTTTAATTCTCTACGCTAGCGTTACACATTACTCGATACAACTCACGCGCGTCGCTTCGACCGCGACTTCGCGCGTCTCGCGCTCTCAGTGCACGATTTTCGCCCCCCCCCCGAACGCCCCCTTTCTCGCGAACCGCACCGCCATCGGCTCGACGACCCCTTCCCCTCGCGCCCACGCGCCCTCGCGCGCCTGTCTCGCCCCCTGCAGCGCCCACAGCACGACGCTCGCGATCGCCAACACGACGAGTTTCCACAGTTTGTTTCGCAACCGCTGCTTCATGACGCTCGGCGTCGGCGCGCCCACGCGCACGACGTCGCCGTGCAGCAGATCGCGCACGCGCGGATGGAGCACGTCTTCGGGATCGACGCCGAGCGTCGACGGCGTCGCGCGCGCGCCCGCCCGCGTCAGCGACGTCGGCATGGCGCCATTGAGTGACGCGGGCGTCTCGACGCGTCGCGATGTCCCGGCGCGCGTTCGGCGCGCTCGCGCGCGCGTGGCGCGCCGCGCGCGACGCGGACGTCGACCGACGATGCGCCGCGACGCTCGCCGCGCGCGCGACGACGACGACGACGACGACGACGACGACGACGACGAAAACGCACCGCGGCGAGCGACCCTACGGCGCGACGGGACCGTCGCGCGTCGCGAAACCGCCGAAACCGCCCACGAAGCGGTCGACGATCGACGTGACGATCGACGTGACGCCCGCGGACGCGCGCGACGGGCGAGACGCGAGGGAAGAGGACGGACGCGGTGGGTTGACGCCCGAACGCGCGACGGCGCTGCTGGACAAGCACATCGTCGGACAGACGGAGGCGAAGCGGGCGTGCGCGGTGGCGCTTCGGAATCGATGGCGGCGACACAGGATCGGGAAACCGATGCGAGACGAAATCGTGCCGAAAAATATCCTGATGATCGGCCCGACGGGGTGCGGGAAGACGGAAATCGCGCGACGATTGGCGAAGATTACGGATTCGCCCTTCGTAAAGGTGGAGGCGACGAAATTTACAGAGGTTGGATTTCACGGGCGAGACGTCGATCAGATCATTCGAGATTTGGTGGATAATGGGATCGCGGTGACGAAACAAAAGATGCGCGCGAAGTTTGAAAAGTTTGTGGAGGAGTTGATCGAGAATAAAATTTTAGATTTTGTGTGCGGGGAGGGGGCCAACGACGAGACGCGCGAGGCGTTTCGGACGTTGTATCGAGACGGTACTTTGGACGATCGCACGATCGAGGTTGAGTTGCCGGATTCGGGTGGGCAAAACATGAAGATCGACCCGAGCGGGGGACCGATTCCCATTCACGAATTAGTCATCAAGGTTGATAAATTGTTCGGAAACCGCAAGAGCACGTCCAAGCGTAAAATGACGGTGGCCGAGTGCAAACCTTTGATCGAAGAGATGGAGTTTGACAACTTGTTGTCCGCGGAGACGATCGCGAAAGAGGCGATCACGGCGGTGGAGAACGATGGGATCGTGTTCATAGATGAGATTGATAAGATTGTGTCGTCGAGCGATTACCGTCACGGCGCCGACGCGAGCTCCGAGGGCGTGCAGCGCGACTTGTTGCCGATCATCGAAGGCTCCGTCGTGAGCACGAAGCACGGCAACGTCAACACCGACCACATCTTGTTCATAGCCTCCGGAGCGTTCCACAGCGCGAAACCGAGCGACATGCTCGCCGAGTTACAGGGACGATTGCCCATTCGCGTCGAGCTCAAAGGTTTGACCGAGCGCGACTTGTACCGAATTTTAACCGAACCGGAGATGAACATGATCGCGCAACAAAAGGCGCTCATGAAGACGGAAGGGATCGATTTAGAGTTCACGAACGAAGCGATCGAGCACATCGCGAGCATCGCGGCCAAGGTGAACAAAACGGTCGACAACATCGGCGCCAGACGACTGCACACCGTGCTCGAACGCATCGTCGAGGATTTGTCGTTTGACGCGCCCGAGAGATATGCGAAATTCGTCGCGGCGGGCGGCAAAGGCGAGCTGCAGGTCAAGATTGGCGTCAAAGATATCGACGACGCGATCGGCAACATGCTCAAGCAAGAGGACTTGAGTCGATTTGTACTTTAGGGAAACGTTTCATCGTCATCGCTTGTTTTTTAATCACAACAATCATCAGTCATCCATTTTACTACCATCGTCTGGATCGTTGCCCGTCGGCGACGGCGGCTTCGCGCCTTCGTCCATCGCTCGCGTCGGTCGCACGTAGCTGCTCTTATACCGGCGACCGCGTCGCGCGACGCATTCGTACAATCGCGTTTGGTACGAATCCGCGTCCTCTCGTTCGTCGCGCAGCAACTTGGTCGAGGCGGCGTACGCGCCGCCTGCCCGGCATTCAAAGCACACGATGCGCGTCGAACACCCCGCGTTCTTGCCCTCCCCGTGGATCGGAGGAAACACCTCGGGCGGTTGGCACCGTCCGTGAAACATTCTTTCGCACCCGACGCACTCGTGCAGCAAATCCGCCACCGTTCCGATGGACGTTTGAATCCCCCCCCCGCAGTTCCCGCACGTCCCGCGCGTCAAATCCTCCTCGTGCGCCGCCTCGTACTCCAAAAAATAATTCTCATACGCCGTCAGCATGCGATTCCCGCAATCCGTCATCGTGTGATTTTCGTAGTGATTAAACATGTTTCTGAAAATCTCCGCCGCCTTGATTCGCTCCTTCGCGCTCGTCCTCGACGCGAACCCCCCCAGCGAGCACACCTGTCGGTACAGGTGCAAGCAATCCAGCGGCGCACCCGTGCGCCCGACGACTCGATCCAAATTCGCCCAGCACTGCTCCCAATCCCGTCCTCGCTCCTGATGAAACCGCATCAAATCAAACGTGAAATCCTCCAGCGAGCACGCCGCCAGCGCCGGTCGTCGCCACGCCGCGCTCGCGATCGTCCCGCGTCCACGGCGCGTCCACGCCGGGCAAAACCCATCGTCGCCGTCGTCCCGTCCCGTCGGCGTCTTCTTCACCGCCGTCGCCGTCGTCGTCGTCGTCGTCGTCGTCGTCGTCGTCGCGCGCGTCCCGTCGTCGTCGTCGTCGCCGTCGATCGCGGTCGTCGTCGCGCCCGCGCGTCGCGCGTCGTCGTCGCGCGTCGCGGCGTCCATCGTCGTCGTCGCCGACGCGACGCGCGACGCGCGTCGTCGTCGCGCGATGGCGTCGCGATTCGACGCGCGCGCGCGTCACATCGGCGCGCCGATCGAGGCGTCGAATCCGATGTTCGGCACGCTCGGAAGCCTGTTCGCGAGCGGACCGAGGCTGAAGTACGACCTCGGGCGCGAGTTCGCGTGTCGCGCGTTCGGCGTGTGGACGCACCGACGCGGGACGTGCCAGGTGCGACGAACGAACGCGACGCGACGCGAAGGATGAGTGAATGAATGAATGAATGAATGAATGGATGAATGCGTCTGATGACGATGATTGACGAAAGGAAACGCGCGCAGGAGACGGGAGAGGAACACTCGATATTCACGTTTCACGCGGACGTGAATCGCGATCAACAGCGGGTGAGGCTGGCGAAGAACGGGGCGCGACGGATGAAGACGCTTCGACACCCAAACGTGCTGCTGGTGAAGGACGTGATCGAGATCGAGAGCGGGAACGAGCTGACGATACACGTCGTGACGGAGGCGGTGACGCCGCTGGAGGCGCACCTGCGGGAGGCGCCGATCGGGGGGGGGGGGAACGGGCAGAGGGATGATTATTTTTCGCTCGGGGTGCGGGAAATCGCGACGGCGGTGGCGTTCTTGAGCAACGATTGTAAGCTCGTGCACGGGGGGGTCGGGCTGAGCGCGGTGGTGGTGACGGAGCGGTTAGACTGGAAGTTACACGGGTTCGATCTGTGCAGCGAGCTGGAGAGCATCGGACACGGGGTGAACGGGGACGCGGCGCTCATTCGCGGGGCGTATCTGGTGCCGGATCAATACAAGCCGGAGGAGTACAGAAGGGGAGACTGGGTGATCATTCCCGAAGGGCCGCCGTGGGCGATCGACGCGTGGGGGTTGGGATGCTTGATTCAGGAGGTGTACAGCGGCGGCGCTCTGCGCGGGACGGACCAGTTGCGCGAGATTGATCAAATCCCAAAGTCGCTGCTGAAGGATTATCAGCGTCTTCTCGGCTCGCAACCTGCGCGACGGTACAACCCGAAGAAGCTCATCGAGAACAAAGAGGCGTTTTCGAACAAGCTCGTGGAGACGATCACGTTCATCAACAACTTGGCGTTGAAGGATTCGATTGAAAAGGAACGATTCTTCGGCCACCTGCCGCGCGTGTTGGAGCAACTCGCCCAGGCGCCCGTGCAAAAGAAAATCTTACCCATGTTGTGCGACGCGCTGTCGTTTAATCAAGCGCCGCATCAAGCCATCTTACCCATGCTCCTCGCCGCAGAGGAGGTTCCGCGCGATCAGTATCAAAAACTCGTCATCCCGACGGTCATGAAGCTTTACGAGGCGCCGGATAAGATGATTCGACTGGATTTGTTGGAAAATTTGACGCGATATGCCGACCACGTGCCGGATGCCATGATGGATGATCCGTTGTACGAACGTCTACAGACCGGCTTCGCGCACAACGACTCCAACGTGCGCGAGATGACGCTGAAGGGGGCGCTGACGTTGGTGCCGCGACTCTCCGAGCGCGTCATCACGGCGTCGCTTTTGAGGCATTTGAGCAAGTTGCAGATTGATGAAGATCCGGCGATTCGCGCCAACACGACGATTTGCCTAGGAAACATCGCAAAGTATTTGAGTCAAGCGACGGCGAAGCGGGTGTTGCTGAACGCGTTCACAAGATCGCTCAAGGATGGATTTCCGCCCGCGCGACTGGCGGGTCTCATGGCGCTCGAGCACACGACGCAATATTATGAACCGTTAGAAGTGAGCCAGCGGTTGATCCCAGCGCTCGCGCCGCTCATGACGGACATCGAAAAAGACGTGCGAACGCGCGCGTTCACCGTACTTGAGTTGTACGTGCAAGGGTTAAAAGGGCACTCAGAGGCGCTCGAACTCGGCCCCGAAGCGGCGGCGGCGCACGTCGAGGCGCAACAACAGAAAGGGCACGCGAACGCGGCTAAACGCGCGGCAAACATGCTTTCGTGGGCTGTGAACATGGCAGCGACGAAAATAGGCGGACCAGATGACGCGCACGAACCGGTTGATCTTCAGAATGAACGATTGATGGCGAAATCATTCAGTTCGGCGGCGCCGCCGCCGAAGTTGTACGGCGAGAGCCCGCGAACTTCGACGCAAAACACGCCGGCGACGTCTCTTGGACCATCGCCTGCGAAAGCCATGACATCAAACGCGTACGACTCGAGTCGCCGAACGATCGAGGCGGCGGCGCAAAAGGTGAGCGCGCTGTCCATGGGGAACGAAGACTTGGAGGACGACGACGACGACGGATGGGGCGATTTAGACGTCGTCGATCCCGCGGAAGAAGCCGCCCGCGCGCGATTGAACTCACGCGCGGGTTCGAGCGCGCGAGCGCCGATGAAAACATCCATACCTAAAGTGGCCAGTCACGAGAGCGATGGTTGGGGTGACGACGACCTGTTCGAGGACATGAGCGCTCCGGCGCCGCCGAAACCGTCGGCGAAGCCGCCGTCCCAGGCGCCGCGCGCGTCGTCGGGATTCAGCGGTGCGCGGTCGATGGGGGCGACCGGCCACGCTAGTATCGGTGGTGTGCGCCGTCCACCGTCGAGTGGATCGCTCGGGGGCGGCGTGCGCTCGATGGGAGGCGCCAAACCGCCGCCGATGAAGCTCGGCGGCGCCAAGACGTTGTCGAAGAACGACATCGATCTCGAGGCCATGCTCAACGGATAGTTTTAGTTAGACCCTACGTTCTGTTTCGATGATGTACAACAGTAAACTACTAACGTCTATATTCTTGATCCCATCGTCAGTGACGCTGTTGTTGGTAGTCCCCTTCGATGAGCGCTCCGTACATGGACAAATCGGTGTCGATGGCGCGTTTGAAGACTTCGGCGATGACGCCCTTCTCCGCGCGCTCGAGGTCGCGCTTGATCCAGTCACCACCGTCATCGATAGTGTTACCACCAGCGTCGACTTGCGAGTACAGATAAATATCCTCAAGCCTATGCGCCAGCAAACGAGCGCGCGCGATTTCCCAGGAAACCACGTACGGGTTCGCCTGCGGACGCGACGTGCGCACGGCGTGCAGCGCCGCTTCCAAATCAAACATCTTGACAAAGGTCAAATAACCGACCACGGTGAGCGATGCGCGATTGATCCCCGCCGTGCAGTGCACGTACGTGCGCTTACCCATCGCTTGAAACGCCGCCAACTTCCGCACCGCCTCGGGTAACATCTTCGCCTGGTCCAGTCGATCGAAATCGCGCACGTTCACCTGCACGATCATCACTCCTCGTTCGATCGCTCGCCTTCGCACGCTCTGCCAATCGATCTCCATCGCCGCGTGACACAACGAGCACTGCAAGCACACGATCGCCTCCACTCCCGCTTCGTCGACCAACCGGTCCACGTCCTCCGCGTTTCGCGGGCACGACCCGATGAGCACCCGCGCGCGCGCCATGTCCTCCTTCGTCGGTTCCTCGATCACCCTTCCCCGCTTATCGAACATCACGTGATCCCAATTCAGCGTCCACGACCACGATCCCGGCGCCGGGGCGTCCCCGCCTCGCGGCGGTCGTTTCTCCTCCACGCCCGCCGCCGCGCTCTCCGCCGCGCGCTTCTCGTACCCGCTCGCCTCGTCCCTCATCGCGTCGTCGCTCGCCTCGCTCGCGCGCGTCACCGCGACGCGTCGCCGCGCGATCGCCCGCGCCTGTCGCCTCGCGTTCGTCGCGCGCGTCGCCCCGCGCGCGACGCGCGCCGTCGATCGTCGCGCGGCCGTTCGCGCCATCATCGCCGTCGCGATCGCCTCGCGCGTCCGAGCGTCGCCGCCGACGCGCGCGGTGACGCGCGCGAGGCGCGCGCGGCGTCTCGCGCGCGCTCGAGCGTCGACGCGCGGCGTCGAGGCGCGCGCGGGGCGTCGTTCGTCGCGGAATGCGGCCGACGAACGTTCGTGAAATGCGGCGACGAACGAGACATCGAGGCGCGCGCGACGCGACGCGCGACCCTCGCGCGCGCGCGACGCGAGCGACGGTCGATGGTTGTCTCGAACGACGCGCGCGCGCGCGAGGAGGACGTCGTCGCGCGCGCGCGCAGAGAAAATCGCGACACGGCGACGGCGCTGGTGACGATTTGGAAATCGCGATGCGAGGCGCTCACGCGCGATCTCGAGCACGCGCACGGAACGTACGAGGAGATAAAGAGAGAATTGTTTCGAGCGCGCGAGGACGCGCGAGAGGCGGCGGCGGTGCGAGAGGAGATGGAAAATGAGTTGACGAGGACGCGGCGGCTGTCAGAGTTGAATTCAAACGCGAACGCGAGCGCGGAGGCGGAGATTCGGTCGTTACGACGCGCGGTGGAGGAGGGAAATCGCGAAAGAGACGCGCTGGATGTGGAATGTCGCGCGTTTCGAGGAGAGTTGGCGGCGAACGCGGAGAACGCGGAGATTGAACGTGCGGCGGCGCGAGGCGCGCTGGACGGCGAGCGACGCAAGCGAGAGAGCGCGGAGAAGCGGGCGTCGAAGATGGAGCGAGCGGTGAAGGCGATGCGGGATGAATACGAGGCGAAGGAGAGACAGTTTTTGAATGAGCTCGAGCGCGAGCGAGCGGTGCGGGCGCGGTTGGAGGAGGAGCGCGTCGAGCTCGAAGCGGACAGACGGCGGTTTCGCGACTTTGAATCCATGTTGGCGGCGGAACGCGTCAAAGTGGTGGAAGCGCACAGCGCTGGGAAAATCGCGCAGGATGCGCTCAGAGAGCAATTGACGAAGAGTGAAAATGAGACCATGGCTCTGCGGCGAATGATGGAGACGAGGTCGACGGAGATGGCGAACGCGGTGCGGCAGCTCAACGAAGAGCTCGCGGCGCAGCACGAAATCGTTGAACGCGGGATGGCGAGTCGCGTCGATGCTTTACGAGAGACGTTTGATGATGAACTAGCTCGCGCGCGAGAGCGTGCGAATGAGATGATTGAATCGGCTAGGAAAAGTGTGAAGGAGGCGAACGAGCGCGTGGCTCGCATGGAGTCCACGGCGACGAGAGCCGAGAACGTTTCTCGCAACGCGCTGATGAAATTGAAAGAAATCGCCGCGGCGTCGGCCGATACCGAACGCGAGTGCGCACAGCTACGCACAAATTTGCATGCCGTCGGGGAAATCAACGCAAAGCTCACGCGTCGCATCATAGACGGCGAACCTTTCGTGTTGGATGAGGAACTCGACGTCGTTCGCGAGCCCGGGGCGGAGATGAGCGTCAACACGCCGTCGCCCGCGAGCGAGAGATCGCGCGGTAAACCTGCAAAATTTGATACTCGCGACATCCAGCACATCCATCGCGAGTTACAAAACGAGCTCTCCAAGCTACGCGTCGAGCACGAATCCATCGCGCGAGAAATCGGCGGGAGCTCGGGCGCCGAGGGAGAATTTCTCGCCAAGGCGCTCGAGGACGCGCAAGAGCGCGTCGAGAGTAAAGCGCGCCAGGTGAAACTTCTCAACAAGACGATACGCAGCGCCACGCATTAGAATACGATTAGATGACTTAGAAGACGAAACACTGATGTGATGATGAGACCAATGACACAAAACATGACGACATTGACACGATCTACGCTAAGGCTACTGAAGTGAATCGAGACGAGACGCTTACTCGTCGAGCAAGTAGTAGCAGTTCGCCGCCTTTTGTTCGCTGTCGAGCTGGGACTGGTACTTGTTGATGCGCGGACGGTAGTTCGTGGGATCGCGTCGAAACGTAATCTCCAACGCCTTCAGGAACATGTTCATACCCGTCAACAAAGACTGCGGCGCGTGCGCCGTCGCTTCGATGGCGGGGACGCCAGAGTACACCACAACCTTGTCCGCGAGGTACGTGGCCATGATGAAATCGTGCTCCACGATAAAAGCCACCTTTTTGGCGTGCAAGATGAAGCGCTTGATAACCTTAGACGCCCACACACGTTGCTCGGAATCCAAATACGCCGACGGTTCGTCGATGAGGTAAATGTCCGCGGGCGTACCCATGCACATCGCCAACGCCACGCGTTGCAATTCACCACCGGAGAGGTTTTGCACCGCTTGGTCCATCAACGGATCGATGTTCATAGGCTTCATAACGTCCGAAACGAACTGAGGGTGCATGTAAGAGTCGCGAATCTTCTTGTGAAGCAACTCGCGCACGGTGCCCGGGAACTTCGGGGAAATCTTTTGAGGCTTGTACGACACGTTGAACTCCGGAAGTTCGAGTTCTTCGTCGTCCGGTTGAATCAAGCCGGCGATAAGGCGAATAAAAGTCGTCTTACCCGTACCGTTCTCCCCGAGCAACACGACAATTTCGCTATCGGTGAACTCACCGGACTCGACGTTGAGTTTGAAATCGCCCTGCGTCTTCACCAACGCCGGGTATTCGTATCGCGAAAAATGTTTGTCGGTAATCTCCATCCCACTATCCGCGCCCGCGACTTTGAACGTGAGCGCCTCGTCGCGGAAACGCAAGTTCTCCGTCGGCACAAAACCGGCGAGGAAAATGTTGATGCCTTCGCGAACGGAGAAGGGCATGGTGACGACGCCGTACGCCCCGGGCTTCCCGTACAGGCAGCAAATGAAGTCGGACAAGTAATCGAGCACGGACAAATCGTGCTCGACGACGATGACGTACGTATCGTTCTTTAACAAAGAACGAATCACCCGAGACGCCTTCAAACGTTGCTTGACGTCTAAGTACGACGACGGCTCGTCAAACATATAAATGTCTGCCTTTTGGCACGCGATGATCGCGGTGGCGAACCGCTGAAGCTCCCCCCCAGATAACTGCGCCACCTGACGCTGCATGACATTCTCCAAGTCCAATTGGTCCTTGAGAAATTCCAAGTTGTCCAACTCGTTTCTATCGTTCAAGCATTGCTCGACTTCTCCCTTGACGGCTTTCGGAATGTTATCGACGTACTGCGGCTTAATCAACGCCTTCATGTCATCCTCCAAAATCTTCGTCAGATAGTTTTGCAACTCCGACCCGCGGAAGTGCGCGAGAATATCGCTCCACTCGGGCGGTTTCGTGAAATTCCCAAGATTCGGCTTCAATTTCCCCGCCAAAATTTTCAGCGCCGTCGACTTGCCGATCCCGTTTGTGCCCACCAACCCGAGCACCTGTCCCGCGCGCGGCGTCGGCAACCGATGCAACTTAAACGTGTTCGGCCCATATCTATGCGTCGTCTCTCGCTCCAAATTCTTCGGCAGATTGATGATCGTCAGCGCTTCAAACGGGCACTTCTTCACGCAAATCCCGCATCCGATGCACAACTCCTCGCTCAGAAACGCAATCTTATCCTTCGGTCCGACCTCGATGCACAACTTTCCGACCTTCACCACCGGGCACGATCGCTTACACTCTTGTTTGCATTTTTTCGGTCGGCACCGCTCGCCGTTGACGATGGCGATGCGATCGAGCTTTTCGTTCGGGTCCTCGTCTTTGTTCTTTTTGCCCATGGCGATCGTCGACGCGCCGTTCGTCGCGCGCCGTCGCCGTCGCGGTCGTCACGACGTCGTCGACGATGCCGTTCGTTTCCTGCGTGCGCTCGTGCGTGCGCGTGCGTTCGCGACGGCGTTCGCGACGCGCGCGCGAATGAGGTTCGACGATGACCTAGCACAGCCCTAGTGGTGCGCGGGCGCGAGCGTTACAAGGGCTAGTCGTCGTCTTGCGCGGCGCTGAGCATGATGAGTAAATCCTCGTCGCGAATCGCGCCGTGAACGTCCACGGCGACGTCGAAAGCGGTCTGACCGCGCCCGTTGAGGACGCGCGGGTCGGCACCGCGACGGAGTAGAACCTTGGCGAAGGCGTCTCGGCCTCTTCGTGCGGCGTAGTGGAGCGCGGTGTCCTCGGTGTACGGATTCTCTCGAGCGTTCACGTCGACGTTGTGGTGCAGCAGAGCTTCGAGGATGGCGATGGAAGCATCACCGCAGTCGCAAGCGGCGGTGAGCATGACCCAGTGCATCTTGATGTGCGGGCCTTTGAGGAGTAAATCCATGACGGCTGGTAGCGAGTTGGAGTTGATCGCCGTCAAGAGCTGCGACTCGGTCGGTTGCGCCTCGCGACGGCAAAACGCCTTGGCGACGTACTTTGAGAGTATGAAAGCCTTTCGAGATTCGAGCGACGAATTCTTGTTGGGTTTTTTCGCCTCGACTTCGGCTTTTTCGTACTCCCAACGCGCGTTCGATTGGGCGTTGCCCCAGCGCGAGAAAAATTCCAACACGCTTGGCTCCCACGCGCGCACGTCGAGCGTTGCGCTCCGAACTTTGCTCACCTGCACGCCCAACTGCCTATGAACGCCGCTGCATTGCAAGCAAAGCATGATACCGAGGTTAAGACTCGCCCAATCCGGCTCTGGCATGTCGCAATCGGCGCAGAATCCGTTGCCGGGCACGGCGCCGAGCACCGTCAAGGGTGGCGGACCGTCGTACGCGGAGACGCTCGAGATCGACGACATCGTCCGCGAATGCTTGCTCCCGTATTTGTTCACGCTCGCTTCGTGCTCTGCCAGGATTGTTTCGTTCACGCTCGAATTTAATAAACTCGCGATCGCGGTCGTGATAGCTTCCATCCATTTGCTTCGCTCCGCGTTGCTTTCGCAGCGTAAATAATACGTCTTTTCGGGAGAAACGATGCGAAACGCGAAACGCGCGTTCGAGTCGTCGTCCAAGTCGGGTTTAATCGTCGCCGTGAGCAAAGATACCGTCTCGCGTACCTCTCCTCCGCCAGTCGTCTGCGTCGAAGGCGCGTTTGACGACTTATTTCGCATCGACCCGAGCGATAACAACTTCCCGCCGAGCGCTTTCCTCGGATTGGACGAAAGCGATTTCGTGTACGTCAGCGATCCGCGCGCATCCAAAACGAAGAATCGCCGCTTCCAATCTTGAATTTTCCCGCTCGATCGCTTCAATAAATATCCTTGCATCAACGCTTCGTTTTGAGAGGACCCGTATCCCGCGGCGGACGACGCCATCTGCGCGCTCATCTCTCTCGCGCGGTCACTTACCATCGACAGCGCGTCCGATGTCGATTGCGCTTCGTCATCGCACCGCGCCATCAGCTTTTCCATTTCCTCGTTCAACGCCGCCTCTAAGTCCGCGCCCTCGGCCTCCGCCGCCGCGACGTCCTTTCTCAAAATATCCAGCGTGGGCGAGAGGCGAGTCAATATTTCCACCCCCCGACGAAAGTAATCCAACTGCGCGTCGATTAAGTCTACGGCGCACCGTTTCGTGCGCGTGTGCTTCGCCACATTCACTCGTTGCAGCGCTACGAGCAAATCCCGTCGCGCGCGCTCAAACGACAGTTTCGCCGCGCGCAACTCTTCCTCCCCTCCCGTCGTCTTCATATATCGCTGTCGCACCCCATCGTACTCCTTCTTCGCCGCATCCACCGCTTTACGACGTTCGCGCAGCTCCCCGACGTCCTTTTCCGTCGCTCTTCGCACGTTTTCGCTCGCCAGCGCGTTTCTCGTGAAATTCGCCAACCGCTCGCGTTCGCTCGACAGCGCCTCCATCGCCTCCCGCATCGCGTCCGCGCCCTCGCCGCTCCCGGTCGTCACGCACGTCGCCAACGCGCGCGTCTTGTGCGCGCACCCGACGTCGGCGTCGGACACCGACTCCAGCGCGTCCGCGAGCGCGTCGTACGTCCGGCGTCCTTCGTTCGTGAATTCTCGTTCGAGCTTCAACACGCGCTGTTTCAGCGCCGGCGAGTGCTCGAGCGCGCGACCGAACAGCGCGAGCGCATCGTTCGCGTCGCTCGACGGCACCGCGCGCGCGCACGCGTCGACGCGCGCGGCGATTTCGTCGTTCGTGTCCAACGCGTGCACGCGAGGCGGGATGATGCCCGCGCCGCGCCTGTGCGCCGTCGACGTCGAGCGCGCGAACATGCGCGACGGTCACCGCGCGTCGTCGCGTCGTCGCGTCGTCGTCGGCGCGGTCGCGCCGCGCGCGCGTCTCGCGTCGTCGTGTGCGGCGGCCGCGATGAAGCGCCGACCGCACTCGACGACGCCGCGCGGTCGCGCGACGCGCCGGCGATCGAGCGCCGCGCGCCATGGCGACGGACGCGATCGACTGCTCCGTCCCGGGCGTGCTCGCGCTGCTCGGCGACGCGCTGAGCGCGGACGCGCGGCGGCGCGAGCGCGGCGAGGCGGCGCTGCTGTCGGCGGTGAAGCGCGCGGACGGCGCGCTCAAGTCGCTGCTCGCGATCGCGTGCGGAGGCTGGACGGAGACGGTGCCGACGATGTCGGCGAGCGACGCGGAGGCGGTGCGAACGCTGGCGTGCGTGACGGTGAAGCGAAGGTGCACGCCGAGGGCGTTCGCGTCGAGGTTGACGCGCGGCGAGAGGGACGAGGCGAAGCGAGCGCTTCTGGATCGAGCGATGACGGCGGAGAGCAAGGCGCTGAGGAATGCGGTGCTGGACGTTATCGCGAAAATCGCGCGTTGGACGGTGCCGCAGGGGGAGTGGAACGAGTTGTTGGAATTTTTGGGACAGTGCGCGAGCTCGCCCGAGACGGCGCATCGAGCGTTGGCGTTTAAGTTGTTCGAGAGCCTGACGGAGACGATCGTGAGCTCGCTGAGTCATCACTTTAAGACGTTGGCGGGATTGTTTGCGAACGGACTCGTGGACGCGCACGATGAGGTGCGGGTGAGCGCGCTTCGCGCCGTCGGGGCGTTGGTGGCGAACGCGTCGGGCGAGCCCGAGGAGGTGGCGGTGATAAAGTCGTTGGTGCCGCACGTGCTCGAGGCGGCGAAGACGGCGGTGTCGAACGAAGACGAAGAGTCGGCATCGATCGTGTTTGAGGTCCTAGATGCGCTCACGGAGAGTCGCACGAGCGCTTTGAGTGGACACGTGCCCGCCGTCGTCGGCTTTTGCATTCAAGTCGCCACGGCGGAACGCGAGCTCGGGACGAGCGCGCGACGACGCGCGTTAGACGTGCTGGCGTACATGGCGCGTCACAAACCAAAGGCACTGACAAAGTCTAAGCTTGTCGAGCCGATGCTGGCCGTGTTGTGCCCGCTGTGTGGTGAGCCCAAGGAAGCCGAGCTCGCGGGCGAGGACGATCTCGAAGACGAAGACGAGGTGCACATACAAACCGTAGCGAGTCAGCTCATTGATATTTTAGCGCTTAAAGTGCCGGCAAAGTATGTCCTTCCGACGGTTCTGTCATTCGCCGCGGCGAATATCAACAATGCATCGAACGACCGCTTGCGTCACGCCGCAGTCGCCGTGCTCGGCGTCGTCACCGAAGGGTGCGCCGAGGGCGTGCGCGCGCACGCGAGCACCATCGTGCCGAGTGTGGTCGGACGCTTGAGCGATCCAAATGGACCCGTGCGAGGCGCGGCGGCGTTTACGCTCGGACAGTTTGCCGAGCACCTTGGGTTGACGTTGGAAGACCCGGACATGCACAAGCAAGTGCTGCCGAGCTTATTCACCGCGCTTCCGGTTGAGCAAGTGAAGAGCGTGCAAGAGCGCATGATGTATGCAATGGATGCGTGGTTGGAAGACGTTCAAGACGAAGTCGGCGTGTACGTCAAACCTTTGCTCGACATAGTCTTCTTAGCTCTCGATAGCGGTGCCAAGCGCCACGTGCGCGAGATGTTACTTTCGGCGCTCGCGTCCGCGACGGCGTCGAGCGGGGACAAGGTGCATCCGTACTTGGGCGAACTCTTGCCTAGACTCGATCGTTGCTTGTCTCTGACGGCGGATGAAGAATTGAACGTTCGCGCGCGCGCGTTAGAAGTGCTGGGGATGTTGATTTCAGCCGAAGGTGGCAAGGAGGCCATGGGACCGCACGTGGAAAACGCCATGCAAGCCGGGCTCTCTGGGTTCGAGCTCGATTTTGCCGAGCTCCGGGAATACGCCCACGGCTTGTTTGGCGAAGTGGCGGAGGCGCTCAAGGAAGATTTCGATCGCTACCTCGCCGTGTGCGCGCAGAAAGCGTTCGAGTCGCTCGAACTGGACGATGGTATCATGTTTGACAGCGAGGACGAAGCCGATCGCGAAGAGTTGGATTCGGACGACGACGGCGACGGCGACGGTGCCGATGGTATGACGAGGAAGCCGGCGGGTTACTCCATTCGCTCCGGCGTCATGGACGAGAAAGCGTCGGCGTGCAAAGCGCTGAATTGTTATGCTTCGCATTGTCCTCGCGCATTCGCGCCGTACATCGCCAAGGCGTCCGAGCTACTCGGAGGCATGACGGATTATATGCACGAGATGGTGCGCGTGCAGGCGCACCTTGCGCTCGCGCAAACTACGATCGCGGCACTCAGCATCAACCCCGAAGGCGCGAAAGAACTGGTGAACGACTCACTCTCGGCCACGATTCGTTGTGTTTTAGAAGACGAAGATCGGGATGCGGTGGCCGCGTCCGTGGAAGCCGCGGCGCTTCTCGTAAACATTCTCAAAGAACATCGCGGGGTAGACGTCTCGCAGCACGTCATCGATCTCACCGCGGCAAGTTTGGAAATTCTAGAGGGCAACACGTTCTGTCAAGTCGAAGATGGGTATGACAGCGAAGAAGGCGACGAAGAAGGCGATGAAGACGAAGACGAAGACGTCGAAGCGGGCTTGGTTGTCATCGAAGCCGTCGCCGAGCTCTTACCTGCGCTCGCGATGTACATGGGAGAGACGTTCGCGACGCACTTTGTGCCGCACTTCAACGCTTTGATGAAGCGCACGGAAGAAAATCATACCGAAACCGAGCGTTCGCTGTGCTACGCGACGCTCGTCGAGGTGGTGCGCGCCGTCGGTGCGCCCGCTGCGGGATGCGCCGTCGTTGCGCTCCCGAGGTGTTTGCGTGACGTCGCGTCTCTGGACGTCGGTTTGAGGCGCAACAGTATTTATTGCATCGGTATACTGGCGCAAATAGGTGGTGCGAGCGCGATAGATTTCCACGGCGCCATCGCGGAGGCACTCGCGCCGATGACGCGAGCGGACCGAGAATCCGACGGCGGCGTTCGCGATAACGCCGTGGGCGCCATCGCGCGTTTGCTACAAGTCATCGACGGCGGTCATGCTCGCGAAAACGCATCCGCACTGCTTGATGTCGTTCTCAACGCGCTACCCTTGCGAAACGATTTAGAAGAAGGCCCGGACGTCTACCATTGGCTCGCGTCGACGATTACGGAAAATCCAACCTCGCTCGCCGACGCCGCGATGACTCGCATCGTCGGTATTTTAGCCGAAGTGGTCACCGATGGTGCGCTCGCACCGATAGACACGTCGCGAATATTAGGAATCGCGCTCTCGCGCGCCGAAGATCAGCGCGTGCGAGCTACGCTCTCCAGTCTGCCCGCGCAGAGTCAAGACGCGATTCGTCGAGCCGGGGCGTAGTCGAAACGTGCAGTACACAGGTGCTTGATAATACAACGCTATTAGTTCCTAGTTAAGCTCATCGGCTCATCGCTTGGACTTTCTCCCCGCCTTGACTGCCTTGCCTTTTTTCTTTGTCTTCTTCCCGGACGACTTCATCTGCGGCCGCCTGCCCTCGCCGCGCAGCATCGCCTTCGTGTCCACCAACTTGTCGTGATTCACCATGTCTCTCTTGTTCACCTTCATCACCCCGTTACTGGTACTAAACGTCGACGACCCCCACGCTAATCCGCGATCGCGCGCAGCATCGCTCGACTTCTTCGCCGCCTTCTTTTCGAGCTTATACCCAGCCGCGAACGCCTCCTGCCTCGCCGTCTCCGCGCGCTTTTCGTTCGCCTTGGCCAACCCGACGCCGATGGTCGGCGGAATCCTCGGTCCTTTCTTCGGCTTCATCCCGAGCTCGACCAATCGTTTCGTTTCCAGCGCCTGCCTATCCCACTTCGCCAATCCGCGCGCGCCGAACGCTTGCACCTCCTCCCGCAGCGCGCTAAATTTCCCGAACCTCGCCTCGCCGCCATCCTCCGCGTCCTTGTCGCGCTCGCGCGCCGCTCTCACCACGTCATCGTTCAGCACCTTCCCCGCCTCGGCGCTCATGAACGCCTTTCGCGCCTTTTTCGTATCGATCAGCCGTCCGCTCGGACTCGCGCTCGCCGCGCTCGCGTCCCGCGCCTTCGCCTTCGCCGCCGCCGCCGAAACCGTCCGTCGTCCGTCGAACACCATCGTCTTCCCGTCGTCCGACGTCGACCCGTTCGCGGCGCGCGATGTCTTCGCGACCGCGTCCGTCGAGCGCGCGCGTCGCGTCGTCGTCGCGTCGTCGTCGTCGCGCGCGCGTTTCTTCGCCGCCGCCGGCGCCGACCCATCGCGCGCTTTCGCGCCGCGCGGCCCGCGTCGCCGTCGCGCGCCGTCGTCGTCGGCGTCGAACATCGCCATGAACGCCTCGCCGTGCCTCGCGAGCGCGTCGCGCGCGCGCGCGCCGGTTTCCGCGTCGTCGTCGCGCATGGTTGTGTCGTCGGCATTCGCGCGCGCGATGGCGCCGGCGCCGGCGCGCGCGGGCGCCGACGCGTCCGCGCGTCGCGCCATCGCGCGCTGGAGCGCGAGCGCGCCGCTCGTCGGCGCGTGGGGCGCGGCGTCGATCGCGCTCGTCGTCGCGGCGCCGCGCGCGCTGTACGTCGCGCTCGTGCCCGGCGTCCTCGGCGCGCTCGCGGCGACGACGTTCTTCGTCCCGAGCGCGCGCGGGCGGCGCGGCGTCCAGGGCGCGCTCGCGACGCTGCGCGTCGCGGGCGGCGCGAGCGCGGTGATCGACGCGTGCGCGAGCGCGGCGTGCGCGACGCTCGCGGTGGCTCGGCGCGGCGTCTCGCGGCGCGGCGTCGCGATCGGATTGGCGTACGCGACGCACGGCGCGGCGTCGATCGCGGTGTACGCGATGGCGGTGGACGTGCAGGGGGCGATCGAGGCGCGAGACGACGACGGCGACGATTCGCGGGATGGATTTTCGGCGTGACGCGCGTTCGGCGACGAATTTTCGGCGACGACGAACGACGCGGCGCGAGACGCGGCGTCGACGCGACGACGACGCGCCGTCGTCGAGCGCGATATTGTTGTATCATCATCACGCTGTGTTTTGCGTTCGCGAACCCGCGCGCCGTCGTTCGATCGCCGCGGCGCGTCTGAACGTCGCGTCCGAGCGTCGCTTTGGAATTTAAAATTCCAAAGACAGCTCGCGATTCCAAAGCCGCACGTCGCGTCGTTCGTCCGTCGCCATGAGCGCGTACGAGTTAGAGCGCCTCGAGCGCATCGAGGCGAACAAACGACGCATGGCGCAGCTCGGCGTGCTGGAGCACGCGAAATCGCTCGCGCGCGACGCGCAAAAGAAGCGCAAAAAAACAAACTTTTCGAACGCCTTCGAGCGGACGTCGAACGAGGAGAATAAGGGCAGCGCCGCGCCCGTGCGCGCGTCGCGGCGCGTGCGCAACGAAGAACCGGAAGCGTTCGATCCGAACGACGCGTCGCGGGATTTGTTCGAGGTGCGGTACAACGAGGAGGTGTACGAAGCGCGGCACGCGGAGGCTCTGGGAAGCGCGGCCGAGCCGTGGACGCTGTTCGAGGACGGTTACGACGATAAAGGGCGCAGAATATACGACCCAGTGAATGGACAGTGCTGTCATCAGTGCCGACAGAAGACGAAAGGGCTGCGGACGTCGTGCGCGGGGTGCGAGATGATGCGCGGGGTGTATTGCGGCGACTGCCTCTACATGCGGCAGGGACTTAATATTCGGGAGGTCATCGCTCGCGGCGACGCGTGGCGGTGTCCGAGTTGCTTGGACATATGCAATTGCTCGTTTTGTAGAACGAAGAAGGGATACCCGCCGACCGGCACCATGTATCGCCGCAGTTTGGCGATGGGCTACGATTCCGTCGCGCACTACTTGGTGCTCACCGGGCAAAAAGACGAAGCCGCGCGCGCGCGTTACGAAGCCGAAGCGGCGGTCAAAGCCGAAGCGTACGCCAAGCGCGAGGCCGAGGCCGAGGCGCTGCGCGAGAGCGATGAGAATGCGCCGGATAGAAAGCCGCATTGGTTGAAGGAAAAAGTCATCGCGAGCGAATGACGACGAGAAACGAAACGACGAAACGAAACTGTATTAAAGAAACGAAACAAAATTGGATTATTAAAACGACAACCTTATTAAACGACGACGACTCACCACAGCAAGTGCGCGCGACACGCCAGCGTCGTCTGGCGATGTCCGCGATCATCCGTGGAGATTACGACGCCCGGAATCAACGTCGAGCCGGGTTCTTCGCCGTCGGAACCGATGCGCAAGAACGCCTCGGCTTGCACGCCGCCGCGATTGGCGGGCTTGCCGGCGACGATCCCCCATCCCGCGTTCTTCACCAGTCCCGCGCCTTTGGTCGGAGGCACGCTCGCGGCGATCCCCCACTCGGTTAAATCCTCGCGCGCGTTCGGTTGCCTGACGGCGACTTGCCCCCAGGCGTTACCGACGACGGCTCTCGTCGTCTTCGGCAGCGTCTTCGCCACCGTCAGCGCGACGCCCAGGATGGCTTCGCCGCTCTGACACCTCGACGCGTTCACCGCGAAGTTCACGTGGCGCGTGGACGTCGAGCTCTTCGCGCTCGCCTGCGCGAGCACCTTGCCCATGTTGTCCTCGGGTTGTCGGTTCCCGGTGAACACCCCCAAGTGCGCCGCGAACCTATCCTTGTACTCCACCGACACCGCCCCCATGCTGTCCTGTTCGCATCTTTCGATCAAGTTCGACCCGAGCGCGCCGAATCCCGTGAGTCTGTGCGACCGTCTCGCGCCGCCGACCCCTCCCGGGCACGCGTCCACGCCCTCCGCGCCGAACGGCGTCGCCCGCGCCCGCACCCTCACCCCGTTCGCCGTCTCCCGCACCGTCCGCGCGAACGTCACCTTCTCCAGCGTCACCACTCGCGCCTCGTACTCGTCCTCGTTCGCCAGATAATCCGCCCGCGCGCTCGCGAACCTCACCGTCGCCTCGCCCTCCGCGCCCGCGTCGCCGAACGTCGCCCGCGTCTCGCGCGTCGCCCGCATCGTCCGCCGCGCGTCGCTCTTCATCGCGTCCGACGCGTCGTTCGAGCCTCTCGCGACGTTGATCTCGATCGCCGTCTCCGTCGCGACGCGCGCGTTCGCGCGCGCGCCGCGCAGGTCGTCGAGCGCCGACTCGGCGATTCGTAACCGTCGCGAGACGTCGTGCGTCTTCTCCGCGGCGTCGCGCGCGATTCGTCGCAGCCGCTCGACGTCGTCCGCGACGCTCGACGACGACGCGCTCGCGGGCGTCGACGCGGTCATGGCGCGCGATTCTTCGCGCGTCGCGGAGTGTTCGAACGCGCGCGAATGAATGCATGCGAGAATGCGAGAATGCGCGCGCGTCATTCGTCGACTCGACGACGAATCGCGGGCGACATGCGCGCGACGACGGCGCGGTCGCGCGCGCGCGCGCGCGTCGACCGCGGCGCGCCGGCGCGTCGCTCGCGGCGTCGCGGCGTCGTCGCGCGCGCCGACCGGACGACGACGACGACATCGACGACGCGACGCGACGCGCTGCGCGCGCTCGCGCTCGCGCCGGCGCTCGCGCCGGCGCTCGCGGCGCGCGCGAACCCGCTCGAGGCGGTCGCGGACGCGCGCAAGGCGGCGAACGCGCGGTTTTTGTTGGGCCCGATCGCGCTCGCGCGCGGGCGACTCGCGGCGCTGCGGCGCGAACTCGACGACGACGCCGCGACGCTCGACGACGCCGCGCTTCGCGAGCGATTGACGAGCGCGACGCTGGATTGCACGAATCCGCGAGATTCGCTGGAGATGTACTCGAACGCGCGAGAGGTGTGCACGCTGGCCATTCTGGCTCGATCCGCGACTTCGGGACCGGCGGCGAGACGCGACGCCGCGTCTCGCGAATCCGTCGACGTCTTTCGAACCCTCGACGCGTGTCGCGCCTCGTTCGAGGCGCTCGAGCGCGTCCTCGCGTC
>Ga0206682_10000195_pt1 | contig 63384 bp, 88 predicted proteins | sample M240m12015metaG_FD_155444 | JGI IMG/M metagenome (GOLD analysis project Ga0206682, IMG submission 155444) | Ammonia-oxidizing marine archaeal communities from Monterey Bay, California, United States - M2 40m 12015 | ecosystem: Environmental > Aquatic > Marine > Intertidal zone | place: USA... | reverse complement strand
AAGTATTTACAAATACATCAGTGTTTCTACATATGGTATTGACAACCGGCTCAGGTGTCGTCCTATCTGTATTGCGACACTCTTGTCCATATATAGGAGATATAACGGTTGCAGTCCAGTTTGTAGGGTAAGGTGTAGACCATGAGGTAGATGCAGTAGGTATAGAATTTCTTACAAATACTTGCCAGGATGTAGTCCAAGAACTGGTAGTATTTGTAGAGTTAGTAGTATTCCTGCTATCAGACCAAGAAGTTGTATCACTGTCAGTGTATGTAGTGATTCGGCTAGTATTATAATTAGTAGTAGTATTTCTACTAACATTTGCTGAAGTAAGTCTGTCGGTATTGTAACTAGTTACAGTATTTCTACCGTATTGTGTGACCTGACTATTTCCCCAAAACGTAGTAGTATTTCTACCGTATTGTGTGGCCTGACTATTTCCCCAAGTCGTAGTAATATTACTGCCATAAGCTGTAATCTGACTATTTCCCCAAGTCGTAGAAGTATTACTGCCATAAGCTGTAATCTGACTATTTCCCCAAGTCGTAGAAGTATTACTGCCATAAGCTGTAAGCTGACTATTTCCCCAAGTCGTAGTAGTATTGCTGTTACCAATTGATACCGTGTTTCTATTGTTTGGCCATGTAGTAGTAATTGGAGTGGTAGTATTCCAATTAGTTGTGGTATTACTATTAAATGTTCCTGTAGTGCTTCTAGAGGTATTATATGTAGTAGTTGTATTACTACCAAAGAACCAAATTGTGGTAGTAATTCTACTAGTTACCACATTAGTATTCAAACTAGTATTGGTATTCCACGTGGTAGTATAGTTAGTAGGAAAACTAGTAGAAACACTAGTATTCTGTCCTGCCTGAACAAATAATTTTCTAGTCCAACTCATTAAATATTATCCTTATGCGTAGTCACGCCAAGATTGTACGCCCATGTAAGTGATACCTGCATCCACAGTATCTAGGATAATCATTGTTTTACCAGTGAGGTTAGTTTGTATTGCAGCACCTCTATTAAATGTAGTCGTGCCTGGCCAAGTGATAGAACCTGCGCCTATATTTTCTATTACTAAATAAATAGTATTTACTGATCCATTTTTGAGATTTGAAACTGTAAATGTAGTATTACCCGTTATTTTACAAGTAACAGTATCACCCAACGCAGTATCTATGTTTACAATACCAGAAATGTCTCCTAAATTTTGGACTTTTCCACGAATTACGGTATTGAGTAAATTTACAGCCGCAATATCACCAGTTGCAGTGATGTTATCTGTACTCAAAGTACCAGTAGCAGTACCATCAGCAGAATCAAGTTTTCCACTAACATCGATTGCTGATATGTCTGAGGTAGCCTGTACAACTTCAGTATTCAGATTACTAAAGTTGTCGTCCATTTCTTGTGTCGTGAGGGCGGCTAGTTTACTAGCTCTTGTAACAATAGTAGCCATTGTGTTATTATTCCTATCTAATAAATAGAGTACACTTTCAACTTATTTATAACAACTATGACATACGCAAAAGAAGTTTATTCCGGCAAATTTATACCAAGAAATCCTGCAAAATACAAAGGCAATCTTTCAAATATAACATATCGATCTAGCTATGAGTTAAAATTTATGAATTGGTGCGATTTGAATAAATCAGTACTTGAGTGGGGGTCAGAAGAGATTGTTGTTCCGTATAGATCGCCACTTGATAACAGAATTCACAGATACTTCGTTGATTTTTTTGTAAAAGTTCAATCTAAAGATAAAGTAAGAATGTGTTTGATTGAAGTTAAGCCACATCGTTTCACACAAGAACCCAAAATACCTGCTCGAAAAACAAAAAGATTTATAAGTGAAGTTAAGCAATGGGGGGTCAATATTGCAAAATGGGAAGCTGCAAAAGAATTTTGTCTTGACCGAAATTGGGAGTTCATGATTATTACTGAGAAAGAACTCGGCATTTAGTTATAAATAGTCACATGGCTAATCCTTTTCAAAACATACAAACAAACACTGGCGGCAATGATCGCAGCTTTAGATGGTATCAAGATGCTGTCCGTAAGGTTGCAGGCAACATCAAAAGTTTTAGTGACGCTTCGAGATCAGATATTGGTGAGTTTACTACTCAGTTAGAGCCTGGTAATATGTACATGTATGTTTATGATCCTAAGTACAAGGACACTCTTCCCTACTGGGACCAATTTCCTCTGTGCTTGCCATTTGACGATATATCAGGTGGCTTTGTTGGATTAAATCTGCACTACTTACCACCAATGATGAGAGCAAAGCTACTAGGCGAGCTATTAAATTATACAGATAAAGAAATAACAGATAAAAGCAAGATAGAAGTTAAATGGAATATGTTGAAATCTTTCAGCAAGTTTCCAGGTGTGCAACCCACCGTAAAGAAATATCTATATAGTCAAGTTAATAGTAGATTTCTAAAAATAGATCCTGAGCATTGGAAAGCAGCTATATTTTTGCCAACACAAAGCTTCCAAGGCGCATCGGTTCAACAAGTTTATAGAGAAAGCAGAGATATAATCAATGGCTAAAGCAGCAAGCAAGTTAATAAATTTCTTATCAGAAATAAGAAATCAGCACACGCCAAGAACCGAAAGATTCGAGGTGATGTTTAACATACCTGCAGGCCTAAGAAGTCAAATAAGCTATGGCGCCGAACAAACAATTTCAATAAGATGCGAAGAAGCTCAGATCCCTGGTATGGCGGCGACTAACCTTCCCGTCAAGATAGGTGCATGGACAGAATATAGAACACAAAATGTCGAATTTTTAACTACAGATATGTCCTTTAGTTTTATAGTAGATGAAGATTGGCATGGCAGAGAACTGTTTGAAAAATGGATAGCTATGTCTGCTGATACAAACTCAAAAGAAGTAGGTTTTTATACTGATGTCGTTGCAGACATTGAAATATCTTCTTTGAGTACAAATGACGATGTGTTAGCAAAATGGAGACTTATAGACGCTGTTCCTAAACTCATAAACTTGACACCGATGTCGTGGAGTAATGTGGGATTTGTGAGAATGTCAGTTTCTGTTTCGGCTAAAAAGTGGGAAAGAATTTATAACGGAGTCGGTGTTAAATAAATTAATGGAAATAATTGGAGAATATAATGGCTTTACCTGTAATTGATGTACCAACATTTGATGTAGAAATACCAGGAATAAAAGGAAGTGTCAAGTTTAGACCCTTTCTAGTAAAAGAAAACAAGATTTTAACACTTGCTTCTGCGTCTGAAAGTACATCAGAAATGTATGCTGCATGTTGCCAAGTGATTAGCAACTGTTCATTTGGAAAAGTAGATGCAGAGTCTTTGGCAATGTTTCAACTTCAAAGTGTATTCATAAAGTTGCGTGAAAAGTCTATAGGCAACATACAAGAATTCACGCTAAAGTGTGGAAAATGCGAAGATGCTTTGAGTTATAATATGGACTTGACTTCGTTTGAGTTAGTAGGCGATATTAACACAACAGAAAAGAAAATAGAATTAAATGATAGTGTTGGTATAATGCTAAAATACCCATCTGCTAAAGTACAGTTGACGCAAGATGAAATGAGCGATACGGATATTCTTCTAAACAGTATCAACTATATCTACAATGGTGAAGAAATAATCAAACCAGAAGAAGAAACAGTAGAAGAGATGATAGAGTTTATTGATGGGTTGCCAGTAAGTGCGTTGAATGATGCAGCAGAATTCTTTCAACAAATACCTACATTGCTTCATACAATAAATTACACTTGTGCAACGTGTGAAACTAAAAACAATATTGTAATAAATGGATACGATCATTTTTTCGGCTAACTCTTTCTCAAGATTCGCTTGAGAATTACTACAAGACGAATTTTTTGTTAATGCAAGAGCATCATTATAGTTTATCTGAATTAGAAAATATGATGCCTTGGGAAAGAGAAGTTTATGTCGGTATGTTGATAACTCACTTAAAAAAGAAAGAAGAGAAACTAAAGAGTAAACAATAATGGATTTAACAGTATCTGGTAAAAATATTTTAGATGAAGGCTTTAGTGGAGCTAACGTCAGAGACAAAGAAAACAATAACAAGTTTTCAAAGTCAGGTGCAGAATTTCTGCTGGAAAATATTAAGAAAGCCACGACACCTGTTAAAAATACTGGCATGAGAAACAAAGATGCAATCTCTACTTCCATAAGCACTATCGCACAAAGTCTTGGCGACAATACTGAAGCTGTACAAAAAATTGTTGATGCAAATGATGAATCACAAGAAGAATTTGTAAAACTTGTGAAGATGATGGCTGCCGCTCAAGAAAAAACTGGAGAAGCTAGTGTTAAGGCTATAAATCAGTTATTACAACAGATAGCAAAAATAGAAATAAAATCTGGAGACAATTCAGCAGAACTGACAAAACTTTTAGGTCTAGATAAAACAAAAGAAACTTTATCAAAGCAAAGCGATCCTCTTGGATTTGCTGGTACTGCTTTCAAAAAATTTACAAATGTTGACGTAAGAGAAAATGAGACTTTTGGTGAATCACTAAAGCAAGTATTCTCTAAAGAAAAGCTATTTGGACTACAACCTAAAATAGACTTTGAAGAGGCTGAACAGCAAACAGGTCAAGCAGCTGCCTTGGGAGCTGTTACAGAAGCAACTGTAGCCGAGAGCAAAGAAACAGAAACAAGTAACATTGCTCCTGCTAAAAAGACTGTAATTACTAATGCAGAAGGTGGCGACATCACTTCTGGTATTGATAGAGAATCTTTAGACAACAAGAAAGTAGAGCTATTAGAAGATATCTTGGCAGAATTGAAAAACATGTCAAGTGGCGAGGCTGGCGGAAATGGATTAGGTCTTCCTCCTGGTATGAATCTACCAAGGAATCTACCAAGGAACGGTAAACCACCCACAAATACTAAGCCAAGTAGATTCAGTAGATTAAAAAGAGCATTGGGATTTGCAGATGATGTTCCTACGACAGGAGCGACTGCTACTCCTACAAAGTCTACCGCACCTAGAAGTCTAAAATCACTTCTTTTCGGGCAAGCTGACGATGTTGCAAGAGCTGGAACAAACGTAGCTGACGATGTTGCAAAAGCAGGTGTAAACGTAGCTGACGATGTTGCAAAAGCAGGTGTAAACGTAGCTGACGATGTTGCAAAAGCAGGTGTAAACGTAGCTGACGATGTTGTTCGTGGCGCTAGTACTACTAGTAAAGTCCTTGGTGGCACAGCGAAAGTTTTAGGTAAAGTAGCTGTGCCATTAGCAGTAGCAGGGTCTGTTTATGAAGGATACCAAGGTTACAATGCAGCAGATCAGCTAGTAGAATCTGGCGCTATAAATGAAGAAACAGGTCAGATGTTTACAGAACAAGATGAGACTGCTGGTAAAGTAGAAGCAGTGACTAAAGCGACTGGCGGTCTTGCTGGTTCATTAGCAATGGGATCTACTGGTGCTGCTCTCGGCGCTTCTATTGGCTCAATTGTTCCTGGCGTTGGTACAGTTATCGGTGGGGTTGTAGGCGGGGCTATCGGTGGTATAGCAGGGTATTTTGCAGGATCTGCTGCTGGTGAAGCTGTAGGAGACGCTGCTACTACTACATCGGGAGAGGCAGCACTAGATGCTGCAATAGAAAGTGGCCTTTACGATAAAGACTGGATGGGCAACAGTGAGATTGATCCTGAAATATTAAAAGAAACTACTGATACTGCTCAATTACAAGCTATACTCCACGATGATGATTTAGACGAGAAAGACACTAACAGAGTATTAGAAAGACTTAGCCAGTTGAATGGAGGCGAAGAGACTACTACACAAGAGGCAACTCCAGGCAGACAACAAAGGACACCTAAGTTACCTGGAGTATATGAGGCTGGTATACGAACAAAGGATGCAGATGGAAATTTAATTCCATTATCAGAAGAAGAACAGTCCCAAGTAGACGCCGCAAGGACAGCTAGTGCTATGATGAGAGGAGAAACTTATACTCCTTCTGTGTCTACTTCCACTACTACCACAGATTCTTCTGATAACCCTATGCAAATGGGACCAGGTGATGTAAAAGCATATGACACTCAATTAGCAGAAATCAATGATTCAGATATGAGTGAGTCAATAAAAATAGCGAAGAGAAGACAATTAGAAGCGCAATACAAGAGGGATTTTGGCGGCACACCACAGCAACTAGAAGCAAAACAAGCATATGCTCAGATGCAAGAAGAAAGATCAGTGACACCTTCTGTGTCTACTAACAGAAATGAGAATAGTAATGCTGTTGATCCTAAATTAAAAGAATTGAATCAGAAAGCAGTAGACGCCGAAATTGCTTACAATGAAAATCCAAGCGAAGAAAACTATAAAGCGATGGCAGATGCTACATTAAAAAGTGACGAATATATTCTTGAGAACAATGTTCCCAACGCAAACGCATTAGTTAATATGGCTCCTTCAGATCCTTCAAGAATGCTTATGACTGGATCTGATAGCGCAAGTGGTTTAGAAAGAATAGAAACATCAGTTACTCCTACTGCCGATGCCGTAGGAAATATGACAGAAGCATCAGCAAGCCAAACTTCTCAGCAAGCACCCACTGTAATCAATAACATCACAAATAATAATACACAGGCAAGCAATTCAGCTCCTCCTGTTCTGATAAATCCAACGACAACAAGAAATTCTGTAAATTCTTTTATAGACTTTCAATCAAGACAATATACACGAGCATAAAAAAAAGGGACCGAAGTCCCTTTTTCGTGTAACTATCTACTAGTCATCCATTGCAAGTTTAGCAAAGTACGACATTGTATCGTCTTCTTCAGTTGCAGTAACAGTAACCGATGCAGTAGCTGTTGCTACGTCTTTCATGAAGCTATCGTCAGCAGAATCACCTGTGATAGATGAGATGCTTTCCGCTGTACCTACTCGTGTTGAAGAGCCTAGTACGAAGTCTAGTTTCTTCTTGAGTTCATCATAAGACTTGAAGTTGCTTGGGTCAATAATTTTAGCAAGTGAATGCTGTTTTGCCCAGATAGCTTCAATCTCTGCATCATCGGCTGCGACAGGGCTAGGAGCTGCAAACTCAGACTTGTCGTAGTTGCGATAGCCTTCTACTTGACGAATCTTCAGTTTGAAGTTAGCGCCATCCCAAAAGTCGAATGGGTTCATTGGATCTTCGTCTTGGAACTCAGGCTGCATTGCATCTTTGATCTTGTCAAAGATCTTCTTACCAAACTTGTAAAGGAATACTTTACCGTTGTTAGAAGGATTGCCTGAATCTTCGACTACAAGAATGTTAGCGTAGTAAGAGAGACGACGCTTCTGCTTACGAGCCACATCTTTGTTTGATTCAACACCACTGTTCCAAAGCTCTGAGTTTAGTTCAGATACTGGATCAGTTTGCTTGAGTGTAGTAAGTGAGTTTTCGATGTACCACTTACCAGTTGGTCCTTGGAAGCCGTGATTCCAAAGTTGTGCCCACGGCATGTCTTCGCCTTGTGGAGCAGGGAGGAAGCGAATAACGGCATAGCCATTACCTGCTTGGTCTACGGTTGGCTTCCACTCATTGTCATCACCTCGGTTGTTTTGCTGAGGTGCATCAAGTTTTTCAACTTCTTTCATGAGTGAATCGAAGTTACCACGGGCCTTACGTAGATCAGATAAAGAATTGAACGACATATTGTTTCTCCTAGTATGCGTTGTATAGTTGTATAGTTGTATAGCGTTATATTGCGTTGTATTAAAACTCATTACCGTAAATTTCATTCAATTTGTCTTCGTACTTTAGTGCCATACTTTCTTTGTTAAAACGAACAAAGGGTTTGTACTTGCTAATAAGAAGACATACATCTTCTAGTACGAAATCATCATAATAATTTTCAGTATAAGGTCTCAATTTTTCTAACATAACTAATGTTTCTAAATTGATATCTCGACTCATATACATCCTGAAAATCAACGGATGAGTGCCTTCACTTACACCAGACTTTAGATCATCCTTCTCCATACGAAATAGAATATTATCTAAGTCTGTACCGAAATTATACAACATTTTTTGTTTAGTTGTCAACCATTTTTTGTGAGTTTCTAGTGATTGTGCATCAAAGATGCCGCCCCACTTATCCCCACTAACAAAGTTAGCAACTAGTATGTCGATAATTTCAGATCTTTTAAAGTCCCTTGCCAACTTACGAAAAGACAATATATCTTTTCGCTTTAGGAAAGTTTCTTTCTTTGCTCGGACAGCACCTTTAGTTTGGGTGATGTCGTAACTCTTTGTAGTAAAGTGTAGTTTGAGTGCCATGTACACTTTATATACTTCAAATGGGTCCATATTAAAAAGGTAGTTTATTTGCCTTCACCTTCAGTAAGTTTAAGTCCTGTGCTTCTGCTTGTAACTTGTCTTTGAGACTAGTACTGAGAAGTTTATTTACACTCTCAATTTCGATATCATTTGTAGCACAATAGTCTAACAAAATGTCCATACATGTAGAATGAGTGTGAACTGCTCTACGTTCAATGTGCTGAGAAAACTCACTCGGTGTATTAAACTTTTTTGTAATAATAAAAACGTCTGTTAGTTTTTCTGGGTTAGCCATAAATTCGTTTACTACTCTAATTGTCAATCGTGTTCTCCTTCAACCAGTTATCTATGTAACTGAAGACATCATTAGGACATTCTATATATGGCGTTTTGCAAAGTGTAGATTGCGCTTCACCGGGTTTATCAAAACTGTGAACGATTGAAGTATTGAATCGCTTTGCAATTGATAGTATCGTCTTAGGATCACCTTTGCCAAAATGCACTTCGCTACGGTGAGTAGGGTCTACTAACAACTGCAATATCCCTTGTACTACATCATCAACATGTGTAAAGTCTCTTTCTTTAGATCCGTTTCCAAAAATAGTAAGAGGCTTTCCTTCTAAATAATCTTTCTTAAACTTTCGTATAACTGTGCTGTAAGGTCCGTAGTCTGCTTCTCTAGGGCCATACACATTGTAGAAGAACATTTTCATAAACTTCAGATCATAAAGCTCTTCGTACATATCTAGAATACTTTCACAAGCTGCTTTGCTCCAAGTATAAGGATTGACTGACTCCTTATACTGTGTGCTTGAAGACGTAGCAAAGAACAAATATGTTTGCCAGTGTCTTGCCCAATCAGCAACAGCAGTTGTTGTAGTTATGTTATTATCTATCGTATCTCTAGGCTCTTCAAGCGAGCGTCTAACACGAGGGCTATTAGCAAGATGAATGATAGCCAAAGGGCGTGGTATTTGTTCAATGATATTAGATGTAGAAACATCATCAAAGAAATACTGTATGTTAGGACGATCCCAAACATACTCACCTTGTCTCAAATCATCTACTACAAAAACCTCAAATCCAATCTCAGATAACCTATCAACAAGATGAGATCCTATAAATCCGCATCCGCCTGTTACTAATATTCTTGCTGAGGTTTCTTCATTCATAATACTATTATACATTATTGAGAGGATATGTCAAGTTATTTGTAAAAGATATGATCGTCAATATCTACTGTTTTAGCGTATGCGAGGCGCCAGTCTGGATTGACATAGTTTGCATGATACCAAAGCGCACCATCTGTATTGTCTTCGTGTCGGCCTGTAATAACTTCAGCAGCAAGAGTATATATTCTTTGATAATCAGAAGAGTTTCGTATTCTGTCTGACTTGCCGTCACAATACCAACTGAACTGACATTGATTGCGAATAGGAACTAAACGATCTTTGTGTTCAGCCCACCAATCTGAATGTTTTGCTTGATACACAACTGAACAGATATCATTAGGGAACTTGTTACTATCTACTCTATTTAGTGTGACAAACGCTACTGCTTTTTGACCTTCGTATGATTCTCCACGAGCTTCAAAATAAATGTTTGTTGCCAAGCATTCAGTCTCTTCGTGTGCAAAGTCATACCAAGAAGGAATGATTTCAACTGTCTGTGTTACTTCTACTACATCTATTGGTTCTTCATCACTTTCATTATAAGCAAACATACTTACTGCGCTAAGAAATAATACTGCAAATAGCATAGCAAGTGTATCTTCTACTATATACATGATTGTGTTCCTTTAGTTTAGGCCCGTTAAGGTGGAACCCATACCTTAATCTTACTTAGTACTTACAAAAGCATTCATTTTCGTACATAGATTTTCTATGTCTTCAAAGGTAGGATACTTAGGTAAATCAGGAAACTCAACAGATTCTCCTGAGTCTTTCAATGCGTAGTACTTGTCCAAGAGTTGTTGCGATTTAGCATGATACTCATCAACAAGTGTGGTTTTTGCTTCCATTAACATGGAAAATCTTAGTTCATACGGATTTGACATATCTATCTCCTTGTGTGTGTGTTGTGTCAAAAATGGGCCCATTTGATTATAAGGCGGTGCCCATACCTCATCTAACCTATGCGGCTAGAGCAAATGCTTCATCGTTGGCATTTATTAAGTTTGTTGCATTTAAGGTAGCTCCCGCACCTATTCTCCACATGCTTTCAGTTATCTGTCGAATCTAAAACGCCCCCATCAATAAGCACCTTCTAATCTGGTTGTTACCATCTACTTTCCTCAGTGAGGACGGAAGATGCTTATTGGTGGAGGCGAGGGGAGTTGCACCCCTGTCCAAACTTCCTATTACATGCTTCATCGAATTTGGTGGTGAGTAATGGATTTGAACCACTGCGCTTTTTACAGAACGGATTTACAGTCCGTCGCCTTCAACCACTCGGCCAACTCACCTTAAAATAACATCTTCTGGGCACCACTTAATCAATTATTTATAGTAAGGACTAAGACCTACTGTACTGGGTGCACCATCTGCTTAATCATTTTTAAAAGAGAAACAGAACTCTTTGCTATGGCTGCTCAACCAAGACTCGAACTTGGAACCAAGTGATTAACAGTCACCTACTCTACCATTGAGCTATTGAGCATTTAGATATATATTAGTCTACTAAGATAGTATGAAGTTTACCTTCGTACCTCATAGTCACATACTTGCCACGCTGTACTTGTATCTGTACATCACGGCAAATCTGTCGTTGTTCTATTCTGCCATTGTTCTCAGCACGAGTGCGTCCAACATTAGCTCCTGTGATTGCACCTACTACAGTAGCAATCTTTCTTCCAGAACCACCGCCGATCTCGTTGCCGATAGCTGCGCCGATGACGCCGCCTACAATAGAACCACCAAGTGAGTTCTCAACATATACATCTTGATACTCACACTCTCTTTGAGTGACCATGACATAATGTGGTTTCTCTGTTACAATTTCAATTTGAGCAAATGCAGTAGCACTAGCTAATACCAGCGAAGCACTTGCCAATGCCATATACAACGGTAACATAAAGTTTCTCATACATCTCTCCTAATTGTTTGTTATTTATATTATAACTTAACACTACGTTCGTAGTCAAGCCTTAAATTCAATAGTTTTTCAGCATAATTGTCACGCTTCTCTATGAAGATTTGAGGATCATCTCCTTCAACACAGATAAGCACGGCTATTGTAGGAATAGGAATGCCTGTTCTTTCTTCAAACATAATAGCATAAGCAGTACATTGCATGAAGTAGTTATCTATCCACTCCTTGCGCTTAGGCTTCTTAGAAGTCTTGAAGTCTATTACAGTCAGTTTGCCGTCAAACTCAGCAATGCAGTCTACTCGTCCTGCTAGTCGCAAGTGATGGCTATACAATGCAGTTTCTAGTGCGTGTATATTATCAATACGATCTAACAGCGGTCGAAACTTGAAGAACATCTCCTTGTCGAGCAGACTTAATTTGTCGTAGGACACTTCATTGTTTAGAAGTATCTGCTCACACAAATCGTGTATTTTAGTTCCACGAGTAGCAGCTTGATTGCTTATCTTGTTGGCTTCTTCTTCGCCTACTCTCTCTCGCCATGCCTTGATACTGTCCTGAGACATGTAAGACATGATGGTCGTGACTGAAGGGTATGAAGCGCCGTCTGGAGTTTCATACATTCTACCGTTAGGAGTACTTTTTGCAACGGCTTCTTCTATTTCAACTTCTACTTTGTTAAACATTATATTCCTAAATTTGGTACACCCTGGGGGACTCGAACCCAACCAACCCCCGGCTTAGAAGGCCGGTGCTCTATCCAATTGAGCTAAGGGTGCTTAGATTAGATATACCGTAAAGTATATTCTGAATGCTCATCGTTCATTATATATGAGGTTTCTTCTTCACCGAAAAACTGAATCATTTCCCAATGGTCATTGAAAATGCGACTAACATTACCGTTACTAACAATCAATTTTATATCCATTAGTCACGCATCCTTGTAATGTCTTTATGATGGATGATTATAACATCACCGGCTGGTCGATTGAGACGACCTTCAACTGCGGTAAAGCCCTCATCAATTTTAACATGGTGCTCAACACCACCACCGTAAGCGACCCGGCTGAGGGTAACTTTACCAGAGACCTCTACTAAATCTAAGTAAGTGCCCCAAACCTGCATTCCTTCTAAGTTCCACATAATCAGTCCTCACAACTGTTTTTTCATTCTATGCTTACATTATAGCACCTTCTCACTCAAATGTCAAGCAAAAAAAGAGCCTCTAAGTACTTGATTTCCTTAGAGACTCTAAAATAACTATGAAATAATTACTTCAATAAAATCAAGCACTTACGCCATATTCGTCCTCATACTGCATTCTGGCCAAGATATACTCCCTGACTAGTTCGGATCTGACAATATCATCGGGTCCAAACTCAACTGAACAGAATGATGGCATGGCTTCGGTTGTAAGCATAAACTGCCTCATACCTGACATATCATAGCGTTTGGACAAGTCTGTTTGTCGGAAGTCTCCGCAAAATATGATCTTTGTATTAACGCCTACTCGTGTCATGATACTATTGAGTTCCATATCGTTCAAGTTCTGACACTCGTCAACGATAACAATGGCATGGTCTAATGTAATGCCTCTCACATAAGATGTACACATAAACTCCAAGTGCTTTTGTTCTACTAATCTCTGATACGGCTTATCTTTTGTTGGAAAAAATTCCTGACACATAGATTGATAAGGCGCACTGTAAACTTCTGTCTTCTCCTCTTCGCTTCCTGGTAAGTGTCCAATGTCTCTACTTGGTACTGCGGATCGTACAATAACTACTTTACCGTAACCGTTCTGCTTATCTAGAACTTCTTCTAACGCACGATATAAGGCAATGAAAGTCTTTCCCGTTCCAGCACAGCCATGCAATAAAAAGGCCGGATTATGTCTGTATTGGGACATAAACTGGCCTTGATTTTCGGTCTTTGCTGAAATCGTAATCATATCGTCAAGAGTGACCTTGAGACTATTAGACGGGCGTCTTTCATTTTTTTCGTTTTGTACTAACTGAAGATTCTTCTTTGACATAGAAAATTCCTATGGTTGGTTAAAGTTAAAGAACCATAATATAAAACTTAATCGGTTAGAGATCCTCCTGCTTTCTCTCTGTGTTTTTGGACAATGTTTCTCGTGGTGACAGACTTGTGGTCTTTGTGTCCGAAGTCACTAGCTAAAGCACTTGTGGGGTTTGCTTCTGCAACTTTGGACAGTACTTCTTTGAAGCCATTCGGCGCTTTAGTACGGTCGCCAGTGGCTTTGACCGTACTAGGTGCGCTTAACATGACAGTTTTGAGTTGTGGATTGTTTTCTAAAAATTCATCACGCTCAGAGATTTTCATGCTCTCCTCTGTGATTTCACCAGTCTCAGTATTCTCAAAATTGTATGTTGGCATTAAATCTCGCCTCTCCTGACAAGTTCTTTTACGATCTTATCTCTCAGCTTAGGCGTTGTTAAATTTGCATGTGCTGCTTCTTTGAGTACAGCAGTTGATACACCAGACATATATGAGTGCTTGGTTACAGTTGTTCCGTTTTTTGCTCGTACAGATGTGCTGGGTCTAAATTTCATTGGCATTATGTTCTCCTTCATTCACTTCAATTATATTGTTAATAATGTTATTTATAACTTTTATTGCTAGACCTGACATTAGTTCAGATGTTCGCATCTCTAACAAACACTTCTTGATATAAAGAGGTTCTATATCTTTTATGTTGTACTTGTTATATTTTATTTCTTCAAATCCATAGACATTCAAAGACAATAGGGTAAGGTCTATCTCTTCTTCTGAATAGAAAGATATCCTATGACCTATGACTTTTGGTTGCTTCTTCTTTTTAAATTCTACTACTTGTCCCATAATATTATTTATTTAACTTACAACTTCTACACCGTACTTATTCTGAAAATCTTTTGCATCCTGTAAATCATTGACAATAGGTTTCCCTTTGATGTTCAGACTCGTATTGAGCAACATAGGACACTTAGTTTTCTTTTTCCATTCTGTTAGTAATGCAAACAACCCTGGATGAGAGTATTCAGTGACAGTCTGTACTCTACTCGTGCCGTCTTTGTGTACAATAGCAGGATACTCAAGCGGCTTTTTACATCTTACAACTTGTTGCATGAATGGCGAAGAAAAGCCTTTGCTCACATTGAAATACTTGTGTACATCAGACTCCAATATCACAGGAGCAAACGGCCTAAACTCTTGTCGTTGCTTGATACCATTTACTTTGTCTTTCATTTCTTGACCACGAGGATCAGCTAGTAAACTACGATTGCCTAGCGCACGAGGACCAAACTCTGCTCTGCCGCTTGCAACTCCTACTATACCACATGATAACAGATTTTCTAGTGCCTTGTCAACTGGATAATGCCCTTCAATTTCTTCACCGAGAAACGCATTGTCGAAATCTATCTTCTGTTTTGTGTGTGCAAGTATAGCACCGAGAGAAGAACCTGCATCACCTGGATTCGGCATGATCCAGTGTTTGTCAAAGTGCTGAGGTATGATTCTGTTTGCAAGACAGTTCAACGCACAGCCGCCCATGAAGACAAGATTATCAGCACCTGTCATGTCTTTTGTCATTCTCAATAAACTAGCAAAATATCGTTCGTAGAGTTTCTGTGTAGCTGCTGCAACATCAAAGTAATCTGCTTCAGTCAGTTCAGGCTTCCACCAAGAACATCCTCTATGAAAGTTTGTACCGTCTAAGCACAATTCTTTTATATCTTTGTAGTATCTATCAGGATTTCCGTACGCTGCCATTCCCATGAGAATGTATTCGTCTTCGTTTGGCTTGAGACCTGCTCTTGCTGTCATTGCAGAATAGAAAAGACCAAGAGAAGCAGGATAGTTTGCTGTCCATACTTTCTTCGTATCTTTCCAGATAGAAACAGTATTGAATTCACCTATTGCATCTATTACGAGTGTAGCAGCAGATGCAAAGGGGGAAGTGTAGTAACCAGCAGCCATGTGACTTGCATGATGATTGCCATACTCGACATGGGCGCAACCTAGTCCGTATCTATTCAAATACTTTCTAGGACTCATCCAAACATCAGGCTGACCTGCATAGATTTTTCTGAGTGCTTTTGTATATGGATTCTCATACCAAAATATGATTTCAGGCGAGCCGTACCCGAGTGCCGCTGCAATAAGATCAGCATTCAGGTCTTTATCATTTTTTATGCCACTGTATCTTTCTGCGTGAGATGCGAATAATATTTTATTGCCATTCATTACAGTCAAAGATGCATCATGTGTTCCAGCAGCAACTCCCCATTTAATCATATATAAAAGGATCTTCCTCTCTCATTTTTTTTAGTTTCTTTTTAAGTTCTCGTTTCTTCTTCCAGTCTTTATACCAAGTTTTTATTTTTTTAATCATTAAATTTCCTTGATGTCTATTTTATCTTTGTCATGTTTTTCAACTTCTTCTTTCACATAAATCATTTCAGGAATAGTAGCATACATGTCTTCTCCACGAATTTTGTCAATCACTGCTGTGTCGTGAACAAACTTTCTAGCGAACTCAAGATCAAACGGCTTAGTAAGCTCATGCAAAACATGTTCGAGCCGGTAGCGAATAGATGTGTCATACTTGGCATCATATTCTGCAATGAAGTTTTCCAATTTTTCTATTGTTTTCTTTTTGAACCAGTCTGGAAGAATTCTAACATTATACTTTTCAGGCGCATCAAGATAATTAAGAAAAAAGTTGTTATGCTTCACACCTAGCATAGGATCAGTTTTAACAACACCCAATTCTAACAGTCTTTCAACTATTTCAGGAATTCTATAAACATTCCATGCGCCAGTAGTAATACCAGGACGAATAACAATGTTATCCAGTTTTACCATTTCTTTTAAATTTTCTTCTACTTTTGGCCAATCAGTACCAGATCGAATCAGCTCACCTCTCTCATCAATTTCATCCAAGCTTGACCAAACTTCAATCTTACCAGTTTGCCACTTACGCCAGTAATCTAACACGCTTTTGCCTTTATATGTTAGCTTAGAAGTATTTGTGTTATAACATATTCTTACATCGAATCTTTCAGCTTTTGTTAGCATTTCAAGAATGTACCAGTGTTCTGGCATTAGAAGTGGTTCACCGCCAGCAAAGTATATTTTTTCTACTTCGTCTATCTGGCTTTCGAGAAACTTATAGTTATCTAGACCATCGATGCCGTCAGTAGTTACTACTTTCTGCCAATCTTCTACTGGCCAGTTTAATTTTTTAGCATCGGGCAACCAGCTAGAACTATACACAGGACCACACGAACGACACTTATAGTTGCATAGATTGCTAAATCTGAAGTCCCAGTATTTCAACTTCATCTCGGTTACAGTACCGTCTTCAAGAGTAGTCTCTGGTATTCTGTCAATCACATGACCAAATTCTCTCAAGTGAAAAATTCTGCTGCTATCGCCAGTTATTGGCTCTCTGTCTGTGCAAGTTTTACAATAATTAGGAATTTTTCCATTTAACATATCAGTGCGAAGTTTTTTCATTCTATCGCTGTTCCAGATATCTTCAAATTTATCCTTGTTGATATTACCTAGGTTTGCAGATTCGTGTTGCGATGTCAAACAACAAGGTATAATTTTGCCGTCTGGTTCTAATGCCATATGCATCCATGGAACAGGACATATAGAACCTTTTGCTTTTTCAATGTCGTCTTTTGTGTATGCTGTCATGATTTTTTATTTCCTAGTTATCGATAGGATAATTCCACCCTGATCTTTTAATAATATTTTTATCAAAGTGATATAAACCTTGTTCTACATAGTTTAAATACTCTTCTAAATTTTTAACTGTTTCTACTATGTTTTTTTCAAATAAATCATTGTGTAAAATTCTTTTATCACCTTTTTGAATTATTTTGTAAGTTGCTTCTGCTAGTCTTTCTCTATTTGTAGGGGTAAGATGATTTGCCCTAGGATCAACAATAGTATACTTAACAAATTCTATATAATTCTTAGTGTTTTCTTTATATTCGTTGTATGAAGCATCTATTAGAGAAAAATTACTACAACAAACAAAATTGTCAGTGTCTTTTAGTGATACGAAATCAAGAGGATACTTTGCATTAAGAAACATGACAATGATTTTTATATTAGGATAATTTTCTGCAAAATAATATTTCAACCAAAATAGAAATGATTCCAGTGTTAGAGTTTCAAGCGGCGTATGATTTTCTAAAATTGCCCATTTAATATGTTCTTTATTTTCTGCAAAATAATCATCATTATTGACCAATGTTGTATGTTTATTGTTCAATGCTGATACATAAAGAGCACCAGCATCGGGTTTATTAGTTATAGTATAGTCGTTGAAGAATCTTCCAAGACTTGTAACACTTACAATAATAGCACCAGTGCTATCATTATTTATTTTATTAGATTTGATATCTTCATATATACGAGAAAATATAACTGCATTACTACATGCAGAAACTCCCAGATTAATTTCATTATAATTAAGTTTTTCTGCTAAATATCTTGTCCAGTTTATTTTATGGCTGCTCATGTAGGAAGGCGTACCATGAGGAGCAACAAAGCTATCTCCATAAACTCTTAGCTCTTTTTTCATATATAGCCTCTTTAATACGTTATTTTCTTGCTGACGGGAACATCTGCACCACACGCACACCAACCTATAGTACATCTCACTGGAGTAGACATATCTTGCCATTCAATATCTTTGAAGTTTTCGATAGTTCCTATATTCGAGCCGCCAACAGTACAGTTTGCTCTTCTGATAGAACCATCATATTTTATAAACAAGCTTTCCTTACCTATGTTGCAAGAATAGTCAAAAAATCTAGTTTCGCCACTATTAATATATTTCTGGGGAGAAATTAACTCTTCAGATTGTCCATTTTCATAATAAACAATTGGTTTTTTTCGCTGTTTATTTTTATCAATTTTAGAAAAAATCTTAACAGTTGATTTTTTCATGTTAAGATTTTTATAATTCTCTATGTAAGATTGCTGTTTTGGTGTATAAGAAAGTTCGCATATTTTTTCAATAGAACCACCATATTGATCTTGAATATAAACCACATCGACATTAGATTTCACTTCTTCAAATAGTCTATCTATAAATTCAATTGTCTGGTCCCAGTACTCAGGATCTAACATAACTCTAACTGAAACATTGGTATATTTTTCTGCTACTTTTATTTTTTCTATGAAATCATCAGCATCATTTTTAGTGAATGCCATCGAAGGATGAAAACTACATGCAGCATACGATAGATAACCAAAATTGTCTTCAATAAATCTCACACTTCTCGTGAGATTGGTCGTTATTCCTACCGAGCCGCCTCTGCTGTTTATCTCTTTTACTAATTCAGGAAAAAATCTACTGACAGTTGGCTCACCGCCGCTTAATGCGAATGTAATGTTAGTTCCAAATTGTTTTTTATACTGTTGAAATATTTTGTCTATAAATGGTTCAATTTCTTCCCAGTCATATTTAGGATTTGTTCCATTGTGTAGGTTAGGAGGACAATACCTACAAGAGTATGTGCATACGTTATTTAATATCCAAGTAATTATAGCTTCTCTGTTTTCAATTTTTTCAATAATCTTACCAGTATTATCTGGAATAGGTTTCCATCTAGGAATTCTTTCTTCTCCTAGTTTATTAAAAACTTCTTCTCTTACAATTTCTATGTTCTGAACTTTACTGTACTTTGCAAAATCTATTTTTACAACTGCATTTTTTTTATCATATAAAAATAACTTTGATCTTTCGTCAATTTCAGCAATTTTTATGTAACCTTCTCGATTTTTCTTAAATTCTCCAAAAATATAATCTGTTTTTTCGGATACATTTAGCGCATCCCATTTTTTCTTATATTTGTTTAATTCTTTTTGCTCATCAGTATCTTTTGCTCCCAAGTGAATAAAAGATTCTGAAGACCAGGCAGTCTGTGGTACAATAGCATTTCTATCAAGTGCCTCAAAATCTTCATCCAGCACTATATGTTCTAAATTTTTTCCTAGAGTATTGTATCCTAAGCAAAAATCACCAAAATCTGGAAACTTTACAAGATTGTCGAAATCTACAGCCTCTAAGGGAAAATTAGTTCTAGGAGACAAACTGTAAGTGATGACTGCACTTGGACTAGGACTATTGTCATCTTTTCCAATATATTTTTCTGTCTTGTGTATCCATTCATTTAATTTAATAAAACTATCATGCATATCTTCATTAAATATTATTCCAGGCCATCTTTTCGCAAATGGACTATCTGCGGGTATATTAAGATATGCTGTATCCCACCACTTCTCTCTTAATCTTTGATGATTTCTGACGCCGTACTTTTCATAACATTCATGTAGATAGTTTAAAACCTCTTCTGTTATTTCAGTAGGACGAGTTATAGGCTGGTCATAAAATTTATTAATATTATCAACAATTTTACAGAGTATGTTGTAACAATCATTTAAACTAAGATTGCTCGAGGTACTGTTGCTTTTTAAAGAATTTTCACGAATATAATTAGCACCCGACTTCAAATCCATAAAATGATTTGCCCATTTTTTGGCTATGTCAGAATCTAGTATTTTAAAATATAAATCAAAAGGTTCCCAGTTGACAGGATCAACTAGAGTCACTCGAATTCTGTGTCTGTCAAAGTTTTCCATTATTTAATTCCTATTGCCATAAATCTGTAAAAAGGAGAACGATCTGGCCTTTTACCACAGTGCAATGTTCCTTTGTAATACGCATTCGCTAAAAAGTTTATTTTTATAAAATCATCCAGGGTTTCAGTACATCTCACATGTTCTTCGAGATCAAAAAAGTTATTACCTTGTATAATGTATTTAGTGCCTCTGGGAATGTTGTTCCACCACTTGTTGTATGTTTCTTGGTCAACATGTTCACTGCTCGTGTTAATTACTAAATCTAAAAATATAGAATCTTTATAATCATATTCAGACATGCAGCTATTTTTAAAAACAATATTTGAGTTCTTATTAATTTTATTAAAAACTTCCTCACAGGAAGGATCATTATCAACAGTAATATAATTTCCTGAAAATTTTTGATTTAGCATCTGCGCTAGAACACCATACCAACCACCAAAGATTACTACATCTCCCATGTGGCCTCGCCAGAATTCTTCTTCTTCTAAAGTTTCTATAAGCCATTGCTTGCTCATAATTTGACTTGGCCAGAAGCAATCTAGTAATCTAGGATTTTCTCTTATCTCATACATCCAGTCAGCAACTATATCAAAGCCTATTTTCACGAACCACGCCTCATGTTTGCAATATCTGTTGCTTCTTGATCATTAATGATAGGCACAGCATTAGACTTGTGCATTGTCGCTATGCCCTTGACAAGCGTCCCTGTATATGCTACTCTAGTAGGCTTAGAGCATGAGTCAGCAGAGGGCGCTGCTGAGACGCTAGGGTACTCAGGAGTCTCTCTTATATATGTCGCCTTAGGAACATAGCGTTCAAACTTAGGCTTTGCGGCTTTTTTTGCCGGCAAGGACTTGCGCTTTCGGCCATTGGTGGTATAGCTTAAAGAATTGCCGAGATTCATGTACATAAAGTAGTGTCCTTATTTAATTATACCACCATTATGACATATATTTCGATATGTGTCAAGTTCTTTGAAAGCCATTAAAATCAATCATTTAGAAGGTGTCGTAAAGCCGACGATATATAAATAGTAAATAGTGCCGAAAATCACATTTATTGTGTCATAATTCTGACATGCAGAGAGGGTAACGATGATACGTTTATTTCCTTTCGTTATGGTTTTGTTGACCACTATATTATCAAACACTGCCCAAGCGCAAGCCTCCGGAACATGTACATTAGGAACTCAATATTGTGAGGGGTCGGCTGCGGATACTAATATCAGCTCGACTTCAAACTCAACTTCTACTGCTACTACTACAAATACTAACAATAATGTGAATACTAATACTAGTACTAACAATAATGTGAATACCAATACGAGTACTAACACAAATACTAATTTAAACACTAGTACGAATACCAACAACAATAATAACGTGAATACCAATACGTCAACTAGTACGAATACCAACAACAATAATAACGTGAATACCAACACATCTACTAATACAAATACTAACAACAATAATAATGTTATGAGCGGCGGCACAACTAACGTCAACACTAACAATAACAACAATGTCAATACTTCAACTAGTACAAATACCAACGACAATAATAATGTGAATACCTCAACTAGTACCAATACTAACAACAATAATAATGTGAATACTAACACATCTACTAGTACGAATAACAATAACAACGTGAATAATAGCACTACATCAAGTACTAATGTGAATACTAATAATAATATATTGTCAGGCGGAACTGACAACACTAGCACTAATACTAACACAAACAATAATACCAATGTCAACACTAGCACCAATACAAACACAAACAATAATACCAATGTGAACACTAGCACTAATACAAACACAAACAATAATACTAGCAACAATGTAAATAGCAACACTAATGTAAACACTAGTACCAGTGACAATGTAAACACTAATACCAATGTGAATACCAGTACAAGCACTAATACAAATAACAACGCTAATACAAATACCAATGTCAACACTAGTACTAGTACAAATACAAACAGTAACACCAATGTCAACACTAGTACTAGTACAAATACAAACAGTAACACCAATGTCAACACTAGTACAAACACAAACAATAACACCAACATGAACACAAACAACAATACTAGCAACAATGTAAACAGCAACACCAATGTCAACACTAGTACAAACAATAATACCAATAATAATACTTCTACTAGTACTAATACTAACACAAACAATAATACAAGTACTAATACAAATAACAACACCAATGTTAATACTAGTACTTCGACAAACACAAATAACAACACCAATGTTAATACTAGTACTTCGACAAACACAAATAATAATGCCAATGTCAACACTAGTACTAGTACAAATACTAACAACAATACCTCTACTAGCAACAATACAAACACAAACAACAATACTAGCAACAATACTAATACCAATAACAATACTAACACAAGTGAGAATGTAAACACCAATATATCAGAATCAACTTCTGACAACACGAATACAAATATCAACGAGTCGACATCGACATCGGAGAGTGTATCTAACAGCACAAGTACAGTAACAACTGATAACACAAACAAAAACGAGAATGTGAATCAGAACATTAACCAGACACAATCAGAGCAGACGATAAATCAAAAGATTGAGTCGCCTCCTCCGTCTGCTATTGCTCCTTCTATTGGCAGTTCGTTCTCGCAAGACTTGTGTACTACAGGTATCAGCGGTGCTGTACAAACGCAAATCTTTGGATTCTCTGGCGGCAAGAGTATTACTGACACAAACTGTGAGCGTATTAAACTTGCTAAGACAATATACGATATGGGTATGCGTGTAGCTGCTGTATCGCTAATGTGTCAAGACGAGCGTGTATGGACTGCTATGAAGATGGCAGGCACTCCTTGTCCGTATCAAGGTATGATAGGTGACGAAGCAGGTGTTGCATGGGAAGAAAACTTAGAAGATGTGCCAGGTGTATCTAAGCGTAAAGCTAAGAAATTAGAATCATCACCGAACATGCCTAACTAATGAAGAAGCTACTTTTCAGCTTATTGTTATTCAGCGGAATTGCTTACGGGCAATATCCGTCTGTGCTTGTCGATCTTAGAAATGATCCTGATGCAACAGAGCTTCAGATAAATGATCTGCAACAGCAACAAGTAAATTTAGGATTTGATTTTCCCCTATATGACCAGACATTTAGTGATGTATCGGTCACTTATACTGGTGTGCTAAACTTTCAAGAAACTACGAATGGTGGCAGTTTCTGCTGTAATGGTAGAGACATGGATGACCCACAATTTCAGCAACAGGCTGCAAATGGTCAATATCAATATCTTAACTATTCAATTCTAGCTATGTGGACAGATCTTCATGTTGAATACAATGCTAATCCATGGTACAAGACTAATTCAACTAATGCTACATTTGGGTGGTACGACATACCTGAATTTGGCGGCACAACTAATCTTAACAGCTTTGAGGTAAAGATATTTGATAGCGGTGATATTAAGTTTAGATACGATGAAGTCAACATTCAAAATCACGCTGTAACTGTAGGTGTTACTGGTAATCTAGAACTTGGTGATTACGCTCAATTTAAGTTTAAATCCCAAGCTAATGGATGGCAATCAGATGTACCAAAGGTATGGACATTCAATACTCTTACGGGCGTTTTTGAAGATCAGTATGGCGACTTAACTAACTTTGGTGCGTATGTTCCTCCTGTGTTTGAAGATCCCTGTGACATAGATCCTGATTCATGTGGTATTTTCGATCCTGTAAGTAGCTTTAATTCAGACTTTGATGTACCAGGCGATAGCATTTACGACTTCGTACCAGATACTGTATTCTATACTCCAGACACATATACAGATCAAGATCAGTTTAACAATGATTATGATGCAATGACACAAATGGCAGATAACTTTGGTATAGACGAATATTACGATAGCTTACCAGACTTTGACGCACAACAAGATGAATTTAATCAACAATTTGAGGAGCAGGGATATGTCGAACCAACAGGAGGATACGAAGAACCTCCCCCCTTCACCGAAGACGTACAAGAATTCTTTGAAGAAAACTTCCAATTGGAATCCTTTGATGACATACCGGGAGATTTCGAAGACTTTCCGATGGCTGGACCCGGAATGGAAGAAGAATTTATAGAAGCATTTGAAGACCTGGCTGAAGATATAATAGATGTCGTTTTAGAAGAAGATATATTTGAAGAAGAGTTTATCGAAGAGGATATATTTCAAGAAGAGTTTGTCCAAGCGGCGTTCACTGAAGAGTTATTTGACGAAGAAATTACACATGAAGAAGTTGTTATGAGTAAAAATGAAGAAGATTTACTCGTATCAGAGAATACTCCAGAATCTGTAAATAACCCAAAGGAACAATCGGGTTCAGATAATACTGTAGCTCAAACCAGTGCAGCCAGAAGAATTGATGCTGTAAGTATTGCAATGAATCAAATTCAGGAAACAGAATCTACTTTAGACCAATCCCAGCAAATTAGTGAAGATACTGTTTTGAATGAAGACACCTATTCCAATCAAGAATATTCTGATAGTTCTATAGCTAATAATATGCCACTTGACTTTCAAGAGAGCAATACATTCGAGGTGAACCAACCGCAAGAAAGTGTTGACCTGGGTCTAAACCAACCGCAGGAAAGTGCTGACGTTGGTTCGGTTGATGCAATAAATTATGTAGCAAACCAATTGCAAGAAATCACTACTTTAGATCAATCCGAGCAAATTAGTGAAGATACTGTTTTGAATGAAGACACCTATAATCAAGAATATTTTAATAGTTCTATGGGTGATAATATGCCACTTGACTTTCAAGAGAGCAATACATTCGAGGTGAACCAACCGCAAGAAAGTGCTGACGTTGATTCAATTGATGTAATAAATTATGTGGTAAGCCAATTGCAAGAAAGCACTGCTTTAGATCAATCCCAGCAAATTAGCGAAGATACTGTTTTGAATGAAGACCCATATTCCAATCAAGAATATTCTAGTAGTTCTATGGGTGATAATATGCCACTTGACTTTCAGGAGAGCAATACATTTGAAGTAAACCAACCTCAAGAAAGTGCTGACGTTGGTTCGGTTGATGCAATAAATTATGTAGCAAACCAATTGCAAGAAAGCACTACTTTTGTAGAGACTGCGTTTGTTGTAAGTAATTTACCAGAAGAAACATATGAGACTCTTTTACAAGAAATAGAAACACATGAGACTCTTTTACAAGAAATAGAAACACAAGAGTTGTCCGAGTTTGGCGGCATTGCTGAGATAACAGAAGAAAGTATTATAGAAGAGTTACTAGATCAAAACTCTGGAAGTGACAGCGGCGGTATGGATTTCAGTATGGGCGATACAGGTCAAACATTCAGCGACGGTCAGTCAGCTTTCGGTGACGATACTAGTTTTGATTTTAGCTTCGGTGGGCCATCAGTTGTATTTACAGCAACGACAATTGAATCTACTACCCAACAATCAGATACGCAAGAAGTCATAGACACATCTTCATCCACGACTACTACAGTAGATCAAAACTTTGACAGTCAAACAGACCAAGCGTTCTCTAGTGGTGGTTCAATAAGTGATGCACTTACAGCAACAGCGCCGCCTGACTTCTCTCGCTTCAATGTTGCGCCTCCGAGTCAAGAAGAACAGCAGACTACACAAAAGGCAGACGCTCAAGCTAACAATATGTCTGAAGAACAACTAGAACAAAACTTAGATGAATTTGCTAGTAACATGCAAGATTCTGGCGGATTCACAGACCAGAGTTTGACAGTGTTCTTGATGGGTAGAAACAGCGGCTTCTCACAATATGCAGGACAGTTACAAGATGTCAGTTTCTATACTGACAGAGGTATGCCTGGGGGCAAAATGAGTAATGACCGCAACTCTATGCTGCAACTAATAGGTACTAACGGCAAACATGAAGAAATGATTGCAGAACAATATAAATAAATCATGCTTAATTATAGGAGACTCTAATGTCAACGAAAAGAAAAAATATTGTGTTCTTGATTCCTGAGACTGAAACTCGTGAGTCACACACTTATCATTACAGTGTTGTGAAGACTAAAAACACTACGGCAGAAAAGTTTAGATTCAAGAAATACAACCCAGTAAAGCGGGTTCACGAATGGTTCAAAGAAGTAAAAGCACCTAGTCACAGTAAATAGGAGTCAGTAATGGCCGAAGTAGAAATAGGAGAAATGAAAGTATCAGGTGGTAAAGCATTAGTGATTATTCCATTACTTGGTACTATCTTAGGCGGATTATGGGGAGGCTTTGAATTATATCAACGATTGCTAGATGCTGAACAGGCCGTTACAGAATATGTAGCTCCTGATATGTCTGGTATCAATCAACAACTAGCAGTACAAGCAGAAACGGTTGCGGCGTTGAAAGAAGACGTACAACAGCAGTTTGAGACTGTCACTGCATTGCTAGATAACATGCAAGAAGACTTGGATCGTGTGCGTGAAGATGCAGACGAAGTGGACACTTTTGTACGCACTATCGATGAGTCAACAAACGAAACTCAGCGAGACCTGCGCAACGATGTGTATGGCATGGAAACTGAATTGAATGATCGTCTTAGAGAGTTAGATGCAGAGTTGCGTGAAATGCGTGACGACTTAGAGGAAAAGATTGAGCGAATCCTAGACAATCCGCTCAACGATTCAGAGTGATAGCAAAAGTTGGTCTCCGGGCCAACTTTACTTTATTTCTTATCCTCTTTACGGAGTTCGTTGTAATCTGCAATACCATCAAGCATGCTATTATACGTCATGCCTATACGAATACAGATGACACCGATGACAATGGCTATCATTCCTAAAAAAATTAATGCTATTTCCATGTTATAACTCCTCTGCAACGCCGAGTATTTCGGCGGCGATTAACAAGAATCCAGCTAGTGGAATATTACCGCCTAACAAGGCACCTCCACTAGCTGCTCGTACACAGCTCTTCACTAAACTAATATAAAAATGCTTCTTGCTTGGGTCTACGGGTTCCATTTAACTATCTCCACTTGATATCCTACTTCTTCTGCGAGTTTTAAAATCCATGCTTCAAAGTCTTCAAACCCTGGAACAAGCCATTCGTAATACTCACCATTAATCATCAATAAAGCATTTTCAATTTTTAAATGCTCTTTGATATCATCTTCTAAGGATTTGATAGTAGTTACGTTGCCTGACAGTATAAAATGTGGTTCAGGCACCGCTCCGTTTCCTGTAACATAACTCTTCATTCTCTTAGGGATGCTAGATGTCTCACCAAAACATGTTTCACCTAATCTATTTTTCCAAGAGTAAAAATAATGTTTTCTCTCTTTCATCTTACGCCTCCAATCCAAGTGCTTTCCAGTCACCACCAAAACTAGGGTAAGCAAGTTGCGTTAGATTATACTCTTTAGCATATGCATGAATTACAAAACATAAACCAAAGTAATCACGGTCAGTATTTGCACGGTCGTTATCTTTAGTAAACTTGCTGTACAAGCCGGTGCCAAACTTTCCAGTTCCTTTCATACCACCTTTCTTCTTTACAAATTCGGCAAACTTATCTTCATCGAACGCCACTGTAAACTTACTAGAATCTATCATCTTGTACAGTTTACCTAACATCATTAAGAAAGTAGAATCGATACCTTTTTCGGTAGCACAATACTTTTTGATGAACAGAAGCGCAGACTTGAGATAACTCATATCAAAAGAATCTTTATTGAAGTCAGTAAGTTTTTCAACACCGCTAATATGATTAGTAGCTAATGTTCCCTTGTACTTCCCTGGAACCATTTTTGCTCCTATTTCATGAAACAAATCGAAAAGCTGAAGAGCTTGGACTGCTGCAATGTCTTTGGCGCCTAGAATAGCTCGACAAGCATTAGCTCTTAACATATAAAAAGGTGGTATTTGAGTGATTGACTCATGCAATCTAACAAACTTATCAATAGCTTCTGCTTCACCTTTCTCAAAGTCTGCCATGTCGTAGTCTTTTATTTGGCACGGCATTTCATAATCTAATAAGGGACCATCATAATCAATCCAACCATCTAAAAGAGAGGCGACAGTAGCAAGCACAGTATGCATGCCATTCCATACCGTAACTTTCACCTCACCTGTGATCTGACAAGTGTATCGATGTACTGAAAGTACTTGAACTAAGTTGTGGTCGTAATGCACACCAGATTTATCAGCAACAGCTCGTGCTAATTGTTCTCGTTGAACTTTTCGGTTAGTGAATAAAAATTTCAGAGAAATAAAACCTAGAGTCAAATCACTAGATGTTTTAATTATCTTGCTAGGCTTTTTAGGAAGATTTGCAATGACTTGCTTAATATAAGCGTCGTTAGCAATTTCCATGAGAGGGACAATTTCTGGATTGAGATCCAGTTTGTCATTGGTGTTAATATTACTTGCGTTAAAATTTAAATCTAACAATGAAGTCATAATGTATTACCTATAATTTAAGTTAAAGTATACGCACTAGGCGCTTTTGTCGGGGACATGCCCCTAAAGTTGTTTTACACCTTTCTCAAAGTGTTCCTATATGATAACACCACTTGTCGTCCTTGTCAAGCACTTACAGATACCCTAATCCAACCACCGCAAAGAAGACAAAAGCGCCGGCAATAGTCACAACACCGGCAATCATCTTACCTTCTGCGTGTCTCGTCTCTGCTTCTTCAAAATCTTCATCACTCATCGAAGCCTATCTCCTGTACTCTTCTTTCGGCATATTCATACGCATTCTTTAGCGTTGCAATAAGTTGTTCTACCTCTTCTTTGTGAATATTAGCCATTTTATCACCCCAACCGTAGCCCGACAGTGATCTGTCAATAAGAGATTCAAAAGATTCTGTCTTCACAACCTGAGGCATATCTACATCGCCAATATAGACCGTTGTCTCTATTCCGGTCTCGGTTATCCAAGCGCCGGCTTCTACTTCTATGCTTACTTTTGTATTATCCATACTCTTTCTCCGTCACAACGATCTTATCAAACTTGCGGTAGCTCTTCGAAAAGGAGAGAGGTTTCTTAAATCTCTCTATTACGGCAGTACCGGCCCTAGCATACCCCCAGCACTTACCGTCCTCCCCCAAGAAATAAGTATGGGGCAGAAACCCCTCAGTCTTTTCCAACAGTCCGTTATAGTTCATCGGCACACCGCCTCGTGAGTCACATAGTAAGACCCACCCATGAGAGCAGCGACACCAATGCCAATCGGCGGTGTGGCAACTACAGCAAAGGGCAGACCAGTCAAAGCAGCTACTGCTACTCCGTCCACTGCAGGATTTCTCTTACACTGTGTATCGTTCGAAGCAAACTTCGCATTCGCACAACCAACGAGTGAGACACAGCATAGGACTAACAGTAGATTCTTCATTAGTCATTCTCTCCTAAGATCTAAGATAATCTCAATATGCTCTTCTTCAATAGCAAGCAAGTTATTACCGATATCCTGTGCCTTAGTCCAATCAGCAACGATTCTGTCGTTCACTGTAACGTATTGTACGTCAGGTCCGATACCCATTACAGTACCGATTGTAGATTCTAGCTTAGTAGAGTCCTGTAGAACAATTCCTCCGGAGGAGACTTTCTCTGTCTTCTCGAACCCAAATACTACTACATCTCGTGTAGGTCTTACCATTGTAGCCATTACTTTCTCCTTATATAAAGTGTGATTGCGAATCTCATGTAGCATAGAGACAGTATAGCAAACGATCCTATGACTACCTCTAGTGTCTCTCTTTCCATTATAGTATCCCTTTTGAACTAACATAGCAAGTATAGCACTACGGCTGTGATGTGTCAAGCATTATAGCGACTTTTTCCGGCGTAAAATTTTCCGCCAAAAAAATTCTGCTGCGTTTTTCCGAAAAAGGTTTTGAGACACAAAGGTCGGTGGGCGCTATATACCCTGGTATAGAGAGGGCCCCTATTTGGGACCCATAGGTCGGATCCTGGGATCTCCTAGAACCCTAGGGCGAACCCCATGCCTAGTGCTAGACCCACTAGCGTACAGATAGCTAGCTCCTTCGCTGCGTAGATTAGCTTAGCTTTCATTATACTGCCTCCTTCATGCCACGTTCGATGCCTGCTTCGAAGCCGTCACGGTCGAATTCTAGCTTAGCCCATGGACGAGCGAATGGGCTTTGCTTGCCATTGCCCTGATAGTAAGCACGAAGAGTATTTTCCATCTCCTCGATAACCTTACGACCTGTGAATGTATCTAAGCGACCTGCTTGAGCCTTGAGAAGTAATTCACCTGCTACGAAAGCCATAGCGCCTAATTCACCTGCTAGCTCCGCTGAACGGTCTGCTTGCTCAGTGTATAGCTCTTGGTACATATCTAATGATGATGTTGTCATAATATTTTCCTTTTTTCCGTTGAATTTCTTAGTTTGTGCGTACATTATAGCACCTATTGTCCGGAAAGTCAAGCATTATTTTCATTTTCTTTCCGTAATGATATCAATGACTTAGATGATACCAGCGTAGCCATCGATGACGAAACCGCTGGTATCCTTCTTAGCAGGGCCCTTAGCGACTAGTCCTACGACTACATTCGCTAAGTCCTTGAATCGTAAGTCATTTTTGTCACCATCGATGACCTTACGTCCTAGGAAGAATTCAGGGAGATTTTTACGGAAGACCACTGCTAGGTTGTGTGGGGTACGTGCTGCCTTAGAGGCGTATGCTAGGTTGGCCTCTGAATACGACACCGTGAGGTGGTAGTTGGCTGGGACCTTACGTCCTGGGAGCTTGGTGTAATCGTAGAATTGGATTTCGGGGAAAGTCTCCATTAGATTCAAGCCGTTAGATCCTTGCTGATTCTCCCATGCTATGTCGCTAGTGCCGTTGAGACGCACTGCTAGCTCCACACCATTCTTGGTAGCCTTCTTTATACCCTTTCGGATATCGTCCGCTAACTGGTCCACGAATGCTACTGAATTGTCACGGAACGCTATGGTCTTATTCATTCGGGCCTTCTGTACGTTGGAGAATGAACCCATGCCAGCCTTGTACAAGCAGGCCGACTTACAACCAGCAAGCTCGGCTGTTGGACATACGTTAATTCCTTCCACTGTATCTGCTGGAGCCATGTACATAATAGCAGTGAGGTACTCGCCGCCCTTGTCCGACTTGATTGTTTTAGCGTTTGAGCCGATTGAGAGATATTTCATGGTGTTGTCCTTTTTCGAGTTATTTTCTTAGTTTGTGCGTACATTATAGCACCTTTCTTCCGAAAAGTCAAGCACTTTTTACGATTAATTCACGCATGTAGCAATCGGATACAAATATCAAGGAATCCAAAGACTTACGAACCGCATCCTCGTTATTCTTAACGGATGCGTCCGCTAGTACTGCTTTGGAGAGGGATTCGATTGCTGCTAAGTAGTATTCTCGGTCTGTCATAATTTCGTTCCTTTTTCTCAGTTTGTGCGTACATTATAGCACCTTCCATCCGAAAAGTCAAGCGTTTTTTTCACTATTTTGCCTTAAAACGTAAGTTATTGATACTTAAGCAGTTTTAGATAGACGTAAGTACTTGATTTCCTTGAAGTGTCCTAATCGGGGCAATTCCTGCCTCGGAATCATAAAAAAAGCCCCGAATCCGGTCTGGAAACGGGGCTAAAAGGGCAGTAGGAAAAAGGAGTAACCTACTGCCTGAGGAATTAATAGTGAGCTGGATGTCCTACGTAGTTAAAATCATCCATTGGATCCTCACCCTCCACACTTTCGAGGTATGCTGCCCCTGCCTGAGTCGCTGGAACAGCATTCGCTGGTGGTGTGTAGGTCTGGTACTTTCGGATCTTGCTAGTGCGTTGCCTGTGGATCTCCTTGACCTTCAGGGGTTCGTTCTCAGCGTTCCGAGCGTCTAGGAAAACCTGTAAATCGCAATCCTCTTCCAGATACGCCATGCCATTGCGTACATAGCTATGGCTGGAGATGTTGCTTTCGATGCCCAGACGCTGGAGCTCAGCTACTGGGACTTTCAACCATGAATGTCCTGGGTCTGCTACCAAATGGAATGATCTAATCATTACACCACCTCCTTCATTTCGTTAATATCCAACATATCCGCAACCTCGTCCTGCGACATATACTTAAGACACGCTGTTAGCATCATCATGGGGTCAACCATGCCGTCTTCCACTAGCTCTACTGCTTGGTCTCTAAAATCAGTCATATTTTCTTCCTTTTTCTCAGTTTGTGCGTACATTATAGCACCTATTGGCCTAAATGTCAAGCATTATTTTCACTTTTAGGCAATATCACCATGATATTGGGTGCCAATTTGAAGGAATACACTGTCCTCGACTCGGATTTGCTTCTGCTTACCGATGAAACCGACCTCGCACTCAGTTTGAGGGGTCATTCCCGCCTCCTTGAGTACATTACGAGCGAGGAGGTCGAATTTGAGGAGCTTAGCGTCACTCAGAACCCTGCCAAGAGTCGAAGGAGTCCACTTTTCCACTTCCTTGAGGACTGTTTCCTTGCGAACCAACTGTCCGTCGTGGCTCAGGGTGTGACGATCCATGCCAAGTGCCTGCTCTCGCATGCTGAGGTATGAGCCGTTGACCGAGGTTACTGCGTTTACTGAATAAATTGACATATTTTCTTCCTTTTTTGAGTTTGTGCGTACATTATAGCACCTTTCGTGCTAAAAGTCAAGCATTATTTTATGTTTTTTATCGAAATTGTGTTAATTGTGACGCTATTACCATAAGCGCCTAGGACTGCGGCTTCTGCCTCAGACATGCTATGACATAAGACACGGCGAGTGAGGTCCTCTCGTGAGTTATCGTCACCGAATACTGTAAAATTGATTGTATATAACATAATATCTTCCTTTTGTTTATTTTCTCAGTTTGTGCGTACATTATAGCACCTTTCGTGCTAAAAGTCAAGCACTAATTTGACTCAAAATGTATCAAAAAACTCATTTTCGATTTTCGCAAGTTTAGACTCTAACGAAACGTGAGCCTCTCTCTCTTCGTCACACATGTAATCTTGTCTAAGTGTTTGATAATACTCGAAAAGAATTCCTCGTAACGTACTGATTTCATTGATGTTTAATTTTACGTTTTTCTCAGTCATAATTCATTCCTCTATTGTTGAGTGCTAAGTATAGCACCTTTCCTCCGAAAAGTCAAGCGAAACATTGTATCAAAAATAATCGAAAATAATGCTTGACTTTCCGGTCATTAGGTGCTATAATGTAAGCATAGAATAAAGAAGCGGGAACAGAAACCGGAGTCCAAAACACTAAGCGAGCTTGTCGATCCCAGCTCGAAAATAAATGAAAAAAAGCTTGACATTCTCGAAAATAGGTGATAAACTGTAGGTCTTATCGTGAAAAATCGATGAGGAAAACCCCAATGAAATCAATAGGTTTAAGTCATTGATTTCTATAGGGTTTTCAGATAGGCGCTAAGTGATTGATTTCAAAGGGGTTTCTATCCCATTGATTTCATTGGGGTTTTTCCGGAGGCCCCAGAGATTTTAGCACATCCGCTGCGCTGTGTCAAGCAATTTTCGCTTGTGCTGCTTGTGCGGGGCTTAAGCTGAGCGATCCTCGAGCGATCCACGTGCTAACACACAGAGGCCAGCGTATGTGTTAGCTCCAGGGTTAGCACTGTGTACAGGAGCTACATACTTGTACCGGATACGTAGGAAATGCCCCTGCCCTCCACGCTACCCGTGCTAACACACAGAGGCCAGCGTATGTGTTAGCTCCTATACGTGCGTGTGTACGTGCGTCGGTACTCCGTCTATACGGTCCGTGCGGGGAGGAAACGGGGCAGCGCCTTCTGTGGCACTTGAGCGGCAGCCTGCGGTCCCCGTCCCCGGCATCTCAGGTCCGAATTTACCGGCGGCTCAGGTCCGAATTTACCGGCATCTCAGCTCCAGCCTGGGCAGCCTGGGCTTGACAAACGCTGGCAGATATGTTACAATATCCTATGGCAGATCAGGTGGCATTTAGGTTGGCAAATCGGGTGGCATTTGGTGCGGCAATCGGCCTGCCGGATTAGTTCCGCCTATTTCCGGCATTCCCCCCTCTCCGATATTCATGCCTAGTCAGCACCGAAACGCTGTCTCACTTTACCCCGTAATATCGAAACGCTGTCTCACTTATAGTACGGTTGGCAGTACGCTCGTGTCAGTGGAGCTTATACTGTAAAGCTAACGCCGCATCCGCAAGTACCTACTGCGTTGGGATTGTTGAGAGTAAAGCTACTTCCCATGATATCTTCTTTATAGTCTAACGTGCTTCCTACTACATAACTATATGATAAGCTATCTACTAATACTGCGTCATCTATTACGGTATCATCGTCTGCTTTTGCTTCTATGCTGAATCCGTATTGAAAGCCGCTGCATCCTCCTCCGTGTACATAGACTCTTAATAGCTTGTCTCCGTCTTTGAGAGAATTTGCTTTTTCTTTTGCTTTTTCCGTTAAGATTAATGCTTGAGGTGTGAAACTTGTGACTGTATGATCTATTACTTTGTCTGAATAAGCCATTTGTTTCTCCTTATTGTATGTTAGTCGTAGGTATTATGTCTTTAGTAATCTCTTCCCACCAGGCTTTGTATTCCGGGAATGTATCGGGAAACGATTCGTTTCTTCTGTTGTCCATCGAGTTTATTTCTTTTATAAGATGAGTCGTCCACAATGTTTGCTCGAAATCTGTCCATTTATTGTTAAGATAGTCTGATAGTGTTTGAAATTCATTTACCGTTTTTTGTGATCCGTTGTTGTCTTCAATCCAGGTGATATGGTCTGCTATCTTTGCTTGTATCTCTTTTTTAATGGAATCCGGGAGAATCTTTACCGAATAATAACTAGGGTCATGGAGCAAGTTGAAACGAATTTGATCAATATCTCGAATGATGTTATTTTCATACAGATACCTATGCATATCTGTCATGGTGTAAACGCTCATCATGCTGACCGTTGGTGATATAACAAAGTCTACGTTGGAATAGTCTCTTAGCGTTTTTATGTTCTGCTCTATTTTATTCCATTTTACGTTGCCGTTTCTTATATAGTTTGCTCTTTCTCCGACGTTATCTATGCTGAGTCCTAAATGCACCGACTTAAATTGTTTCCACAGATCAGGTAAATACTGTTTGTTGTAATTTAGCTTGGTCATGTTTGTATTGTACGCAAGCTCAACCTCGCTTGCTCTGCCTGTCTCTATGATCTTTCTAAGCGTGTCATAGTGTTCTGGCATAATCAGAGGTTCGCCGCCTGCGAAATAGGCTCTTTCTACGTTGAGGTATTGATTGTCGAAAGGATCTTTTTCTGTGTACGCCTTGAGTTCTTTGTAGCTTCCTTTGCCGTTGTCGGCGTTTTCTTTCGACCAGGACGTGCTGTAGTCACTGCCGCAAGTACGGCATTTGAGATTGCACAGATTGCTGTAGCGAGTGTCGAAATACTTTAGCTTAGGTTCTAAATAACCGTCTTCTGCCATCGTATCTAGAGCTGGCTCGACTGACTCTTGGAATCCTGCATTCATACCGTGCCTGTATGACTGAAATCCAGCTTCTTCGTTTTTGTAACAGGCTTTGCAAAAATCAGGACGAGGTACACCGTTGATCATATCAAGGCGCATCTGTTTCATTTTGTCGTTATTGAAAATTTCTTCGAGGGTAGATTTTGATAATTTGCCTACATCTTCCGAAGTTGTAGGAGATATACAGCAAGGCTTAACATTGCCTTTTGCGTTTACATGCAAGTGCAAGAAAGGAAGCGCACAAAAGACGCCATTATCTTTTTTCATGTTTTCCTTATACTGACTGCTGCTGCTCTGCCGCCGAAACCGAAACTTGTTTTGAACAAACGATTATATTGTCCTTGGACAGTGGTATTCTTTAGTGTAAAGTATTTATCATCAGTGAAAGGAGTTGTGAGTCCTGCGTTGCCTGGTATGAAATCATCTACCATTGCCTCTGCGCCCAGTACTATTTCTGCGAGACCGGATGCTCCCATCATGTGTCCTAGTTGCCCTTTGTTGCTGTACAAGAAGCCTCCATGAAATATATCCTTCAACACATCGTATTCAATAGGATCACCTGTGGGTGTGCTAGTAGCGTGTGCGTTGAATACTTTATAATCTTTTGGCTCTGTGTTCGCTTGCTTCATTGCTTTGCTGATAGCAAGTCTAGCTCCTGTGCCGTTCTTGTCTGGCCGTAGCACACTGGCTGCATCGTTTGCTATGCCTATGCCGTCTATCACCCATCGTATGCAAACGCCACGTGCTTGTGCTAACTCTAATGGTTCTACTACAATGTACACACTGCCTTCGCCTATGACAAGTCCATCTCTGTCTTTGTCCCAAGGAATACTTTTGTTTGTCTTGCTCGCCGCACCTATCATCTGAAAGTATATTGCAGTGATTGAGTTCGCCATAAACTCTGTGCCGCCCACGATGGCTGCTGTGTATCCGTCTGTCTGCATATACTTCTTGGCAATGTCGAGTGCTTGAATGGAACTCACACAGGCAGCACTTGTTCCTAAACTAGGACCTTTGAGATTGAAATGGCTGCTGATATGATTGCTTACATAGTCCTGGGCACTGCTGAGTAGCACATTAGGATGGATACGAGTTTTACCTTGACACAGTTCATTGCCTACTCTGCCTAGATTAGCAGATCCTCCTCGTACAGTGCCTACAACAACAGGAGTATCTTCAGGCAATTTTAGTCCTGACATTTTGACTGCTTGATCTGCGGCAATCAGACTCGTAATGACATTAGGATCTAGCGTTTTTCTGTCCTTGTCTCTGACTAGCTGGCTAGTGTCTATGTTATCGTAGTTACAGTGAAACGCTTTCTTTATTTCAAGCATCGGTTCACTGTAATGTCCAACCATGTTGAAGTCAGACAGGTTGACATCAAGATTTCTAAGTCCCTTGATATTTTCTTCAATGTTATTGCCAAGAGGCGATACAATGCCTACGCCAGTCACTGCTAGTTGCATATTATCCCCTTGCTTTGCATATTGTATAGTCTGATATCTCTATTCCTGCAGCTGCCATTTTTATACAGTGGTGTATAGCTGAAGCAATAACTTCTACTTCAAGTTTTGGCACATCCCATCCATCTATCATTGTAGTGTCAGTATAACCAGGACAGATTTGTGTCATCCTTACCGTTCTGTCTTTTTGCACTAATGCAGCACAATGCGCTTCATTCAATGCCTTTTTAGCATTCGTGTAGTTAGGAAATTTCACAGTGTCTTCTGGGCTATAGTATTTTGAAAGACTTCCCACATTTATGATTTGTTTCTCAGTGTGTTTCCATTCTCCGTACACTGTATCAAACAGCAGTTGCTGTGCTTCTGGTTTTGTTTTGCTGAAGGCATTGTTGATGAATATGTCTGCATCTAGTATGTGCTTAATTATAGACAGGTCGTCTATGGTATATCCGTCTGTAATATCTAGACACACCACTTCATGTTCAGCCCCTAGTAAATTTTTAACAGCCAGTCCTATACCGCTTGATGAACCAGTGATTGATATCTTCATATTTTATCCAATCTTTTGTTCAGTTCTTCCCAAAAGATGTGAGGAAAGAATGTAGCAGATATTGTTAGACGTTCTTCAGTCGCCTTTGTCATGTCTACTGAATGTGGTATATCTGTACGCACGAAGGCAGAATGCATATTGATAGGCTGTGTGAATACTTTCTCTTGAGTATCTATAACAGAATATCCAGTAGGAGTCTCATCATTCTCTTTTGAACGCTTGTTATCCAATTCTAATAGCTTGTGTTCAATAGCAGGACCTACACGCCACCAGTTCAGTGAGCTGTTGTCTCCTTTGGCATAATAAGCTAGCCGCCATGAGTATGACTTGCCTGGCTCTCCGTCAATGTGAGGAGCGCAATGCTCGCCAGCTTTGCCCGTGAATGCTGTGATGGACGAGACTTCTAAGTCTAGCAGTTTAGCCAGACGAATCATGTTCTTGGTGAAGTCTGTACGAAGGATGCGTTTGTCTTTGATGGCGTGGTGAGTGAGGCGCTCATCATCAGGATGTTTGACTGAATCAGCGAATATTTCTATGTCTTTTTCAGTGAGAGGATACAGCACATTCTCTCTTATATAATCATTCACTACAATATCTCAAAGGTTGTCTCAGTGATTTTGATTTTTAATACACCATTCTTGTCAGCATGAGAGTCTAAGTAATCAAGGAATTTCATCACGCCTTCCTTTCGTCCTATGTTATAAGACATAAAACCACAGCCAATCATTAGAAAGAGTGAAACAGCGTAATAAGTTTCCATAATCATTTTTTCTCTTTAGTTTCTTTACATTTGCCACAGTTTGTGCCGATCAAATGATAACGATCCTTGTCGCCTTCTTTGACAGCGTTACATACACAAAGGTACATTATTCTTCCTTGATGAAGATGCCGTCTACCATCTTACCTTTGCGGTCTTTGATGTCATCATATGCTTGTGCAAGGCACTCTGCAATAGTAATGTTGTTTCTTTCAGCAATATTTATCAGCACTACAATGATGTCGCCAATGTCATCACGGACATCTCGTTGCTTACATACGTTGTCAGACAGTTCTCCGACTTCTTGAATCAGTTTACACACCTGATCCTTGTCAGTAGCACCCTCGATTAGATTGCGGTCATGATGCCACTGTCTAATCTTGTAGATTAAATTCTCACACATTCCTTCAGTTGACATCTTTTTTATCCTGTAGTTGTTGAATGAGTTCCATCAAAGCACGTAGCTCATCTGCATCTCGTTCGGTATCAATTTCAATTTGAATATTAATCAACATTATTTATTCCTATGGCCATACTGGCTTGCCTCTAAGTATCAATCCATAAAGCTCTTGCCAGTTCTTCACGACTCTGGCTTTGCCCCTATATTTCATATTGTGTGCATGTTCCATTAAATATGTATCAAAGCCCAGTTTAGCACCAACATCAGCATTCTCTGGCTTATCTTCAATCCAAACTGCACCAGGATATTTTACTGCTGCATGTCCTAGTGCATCGTCTTTATCAGCACCGCATTCTAAACAGATAACCTCTTTGAATGTGTTTGGACCAAATATCTTTTTGAGATTACGTTCTCGTAACAGTTTAGCATAAGGATCTAAACTCAGGCTAGTGATTGCCACAAACCTATACTGTCGCTTCTCGTGGAGCTTTTTGATATAGTACTGAGCATCACGCAACGGTGGCAAGAAGCCAATCGCTGCGGATTCGTTGAATGTCTTAATCATTCGTTTGACTTTATCAGGCGCCATTTGATACGCCATTGCCATTGAGTATACATCTTTGTCACCAAGTTCATGACCTTGTACTTCCATGTAATTATGGAAGGCATATTCCCAGTCAAGACAGCATCCGTCTATGTCAGTTAGGATTATTTTTTCTTTAAACATCATTTTCTTTTTTCTCCTTCTTTACTTGAGCCTCTACTATCTTGTGTAGAAACAATGCCTCTGCGTTCCAGTCCATTTGCTTCAATGATCTAGGACTCAGGTCTTTTGCTTTTTTGAGTGTAATGCCCATATTGTTTTTAATAAAATCTTTTGCTAAGTTGTGCTGCGAAGACCATGCTTCTATTTCCCATGGCTGCTTTTTGTAAGGGACATCAGTAAAGTCTTTACCATGCCACAATTCTTTGCGACCATTTGTCTTTAGTTCGCCTGTTACATACTGCTTCATGTGTACGCATTCATGCGCTAAGAAGCTAATGTAATCGTAAAGAGTGCCACGGTTATGTGACTCAATAACAACCTCGTTGCCTCCCATGTAGTCACACAGTCCGGCTACATCATCTTTTATGAGGTTGTGAATCTTGAGATCAATGTTGAGACTGCGCTTGCGAGGCATCAGTGTTTTGACAAAGAATCGGATAGCATCGTCACCCAAGTCTCGTTGCGTCTTAGTGCCGCCTGTGATTGAAATCAAGATCAAGAGGTGTACTCCTCACTTAAGGATGCCATTTCTCTCTCCAACTCAGCGCAACGGCGTTCCATAGATTCAATGTCGTAGCTACTGCCGGAAACATAGTAGCTGTCGAGTGTGTTTTCGGCGGAAAGTAACAGTTCTAGCAGGGTATCTTTGTTCATAAACATCTCCTTTTTTAGTTTATGCTTACATTATATGACATATTGAGGGGTATGTCAAGCATTATCTTTCCGGATTGATAGGGTTCTTTGATTCATACCACTATTATACAGTATTTTAGGCCAATGTCAAGTGTTATAAGTCATTGATTTCATTGAAGTTTGTAAGTGCTTGATATTATTATAAATAGTGTATAAACTCTAAAAGGAGAGACCTTATGGTTGCCAATAACAAGGCATTTGATGATGAAAACAAAGCGTTTGAGGCTTTGCAGAAAAGACTGGGCAAAACTCACCCTGCTTTTGCAAAACCAATGGGAGCTGATGCTGGATTTCCTGATTTCGGTTTCACTATAAACCTAGATTCTAAAACTAAAGTTGATGTTCACATTGAATACAAAAACTCACACACTGCTCAAATGGGTAGCATGCGTGATTGGCGATTCGATGGTACTAAGTTTTATACGCCTGATAGTACATCAGAAGCTAAACAAGAATTGATAACTCTAATGAATAACACGCAAGAAGCAATTACTAACGGCAAAAGATTGCTAAAAGATTTCAAAAAATATTTTCATTCTAAAATAACTGAAATATACAGCGGGATGTTGAGCATAGTTCCAGATAAGTTTGCTAGAAGACCTCTTACAGAAAACTTTGCAAATAATACTACCAATTATAATGTAGCTAATATTTCTAGCAGTACCCTAGGAAATAAAATTATAGCACACTATAAATCAAAGTTTACTAAAAGCATAAGACCTGCTATACGAAAAAATGTATTAGCAATGATGATAGGAAATGATATATGGATAGTAGACAGTAAAAATGTAACTGCTGAAGAATTGAAAAAGATTGCGGCAATATTTGGCTCAAGCAAACCTTTCAATAAACTATCAAACTTAACAGCAAAATTAGAAGTAAGAATACAACCCAGGGGATTGAATGCTCCTGCTAACAATCCTAAACCAACTACTATTGATGTCATGGCTAGTTATCGCTTACAAGGAAAGCCAACACAAGGAACAACTATTATATAATGTCTAAGTCATACTTTCTATTCAAGACCAATGAAGGTCACTACATCGTAGAGAACAAGGACGTTCAAAAAGTTCCTAAGCCTCGTGAGATGCTTACCCGTGCAGCTACTGTAGAGGCAGTGCGTGAGTATGCTGCCAAGAATAGAATAGAGATTGACATAGACAAAGCAAGAGCTAAAAGCAAACACACCGAAGAGACTAAGCTAAAGATAGGTGCAGGTGTTAAGGCTAATCACGGACACAAAGACGGTCTCACCGAAGAACACAAATCAAAAATCAAAAAGACTATGACAGGTACACGGCAAGACTACATGAACCCAATGCATGGTAGAACTCATAAAGAATCTACTAGACAAAAGATGCATGAAGCCTGGAAGAAACGTGTACGCAAGCGTTGGATATGTGGCCCTGAAGGAGCTTTCCTAGTTCCTAAACACGAGCCACTACCCGAAGGGTATCAACTTGGGATGAAGTACGACAAGTATCGTCCCGAAGACTAGACTGAACGATTCTTTCTTCTCATAAAGTCAAAGAATCTCCTATCAGATAACCACTTCGTCTGGTGCTGACTTTCCTTTCCTGGCCCTAGGAGTTTTTGTAGTCTTTGCAACAGGCTTTTTCTTGGCACTTTTTCGAGGCGGTTTATTATACTCCTCGATGCCAAGAATCGGTAGACACTTCTCTAGTTTAGGATAGAGAGACAACAACACGCCGTCCTTAATTGCGGTGAGAATCTTAGCTTCTTCTACTTGAACCGCTTCGAGAATATTTACCCATTGTTGCTCACGCTTCCACGGTGGAAGATTGTTCATGTTACTAGCAGGATCTGTAAACTGCTTCACTCTGCGCCATTCTAGTGTCAGTGTAGTTTCACCCATGCCTTCAGGAATATCGTTATCTATCTTTGCTGTTTCTGGCATACCTTCTGGTAAGGCCCAATCAACTTTCTCTGCGCCCACACCTAAACGAACCATAGGTACAACTGTCTGATTTCTTGCTGCCCATTCTTTGAGTCGTGCTACTTGCTCTTCAGGTTTTGTAGCATCGAATACCCATTTGAAACCTTCGTTCACTTGTCTAAAATTTACATTATTGTTCATCTTCATCTCCAACTGATTCTAACTCATCTCCTTCTTCCCCTATCCCTGTATTACCATCTGAATTCAAGTTAGTCAGCGAGTCTTGTAAATCTTTATATGTTTTTACTTCATCTCCTTCTGTAATCATTTGAGGTTCAGCGAGCGCCTTTGCCAGTTGATCCTCTTCTAATACAAAGTTGTCAACCTCAATCAATACTTCTCTATTCGTCATCATCAATCTCCCACTCAACTTCATAACCGCCTTTGCGGTCTGTCCAAAGATCGTCTTCACGATCATAATCGAATTCACACATAAAGTCAAAGAACTCATCAGTCTCTTCTGCGTAGTGTTCCGTAAAGGATTCTACACTGCCAAACGAATTGATGATTTCTTCTTCTGGTACGTCATATGTGAATGTGCTTGTCATTTGATGATATTCACGTTTTATAATATTCATTTACATCTCCTAGAAATCCTGTATGACTTCTATTAGTCCTTTCATTTTGTTCTTGATAAAAAAGTTTAGCAGTTGACTACGGTCACCGCCTTTTTGACGTTCGTAACTATCTATAATACTTTGTTTGATGTCTTCTGGAGTCTTTGTAAGATCTACTAGCATCTGATTACGATTGTATCCGTGAGACATCTCAGCAGTAATCCATTTCTCTGGTGCTGTTGCTTTCCACTCTGCCATCAGATTCTTACGAATAGGCTTTTGCCTAATGCCATCAACAAATGAGTTATCAGGTGATAACATGTTAGGCACACCGTCACCTTTGTCGCCTGTGATGATATGTTCCATCAATACTTGTGCTGCAGGTTCTTTGATCTTGATCCACTTCTTCTGTGCAGGCGTATACTGCTTCACGTTGCTCCACTTCTGCAACTGATTGAAGTCATGGTCACCTGACAACACTAGAAAAGGTATCGCTGTTCCATCGTCAAACAAACCACCACCTTCACCTGCTGTCTGTGAATACTCAGCGAGTGTGCCGATGACATCATCTGCCTCTGCGCCATCTACATCAATGACAGGATACGGAAAGTATTCGTCTAACTCATTGCGTATCGTATTCAGTGCTTCAAAGATTGCTGACCAATCAAAGGCACTATCGTCTCGTGCCTTCTTGCGATGTGCTTTGTAGTAGGGAAATATATCTCTACGCCAATAGCGTTTGTTATCGCAAGCAATAACTACCTCATCACCAAACTCATCTGAGAATTTGTTTTTGTACGAGCGTATTGTGTTGAGGATCATGTGACGCATCAGAGGAAGATTGACTTCAAGGTCTGATCCTCCACGATGTCCCATTTCACCCATGAATGTAGCAATTGCTACTTGATTGAAGTCTACTACCATCATGTTATATAACCCTCACAATAACCATAGAAGGTAGTAAGCGCTTTCGTGCTGAGAGCTTCTTACCTTTAATAGTGTCTACAAATTTGTGCAGTCCGTTCTTGCGAGCTGCCATGAATTCAGGCACCTGGATCTCAGGCTTACGCATTGTCTTTTCATAAGACTTTGCATCTGAATAGTTATCTATACTAGTGCCTTTCACACTTAGCGTACCTTCATACTCTGAGGCATACACGCCAATCTTTTTACGGGCAGTGTCATACACCCACACTTCGCTTGCACCTATTATATCTACAGGGTCAACTGACTTGAGATTCAACTCAGGAAAATCTTTGAGATACTTGAGACGGCGAACAACCTTGTTCTTGTCAGTAGGCTTCTTACGGCGAATACGGACAATCTTCTTTGACTGTTTAGTTTCAAGAAGACCTGTCTGCAACTGAGAATAAAAGTCTACTAGCTTTTTGATTGTAGACAGTTTGAGATGACTGTAGCCTTCTACTAACTGCTGATCCCACTCACTGAGTTCACCTTTGAGATTGCGAAGTGCTAACAGTTCACGCCACTCGAATGCCATCTCGTCTAGCTTTGTGTATGCTGTAGTAAGTTCTGCTGCATTGAGTTTGTAGCCTTCAACAAAAGATTCTACATTGACTGTGCCGCTCTGTGCGATCTTGGCCTGTGCGTCCTCAACACCATCGAGAAAGTTATCGAGATTTTTTCTGATAGGAACAACTTTAGGCGCTTCTTCTTTGTCAGCAACATAGGCAGTACCCTTCGCTACCAAATCATCTTTGATAGAGTGTAGATAAGTTTCGTGTGCTTGTGTCATGTAGCCGAGCTTAGACCAAATGTAGCCATACTTTGCGATAGAATAGAAAGTAGAGTCAGGCGACTTCAGAATGCTTGTTACATCATCTGCCGGAAAGTTCGCCTTCATCCACTTCTTGATGTGAGGCACACCAGACTTGTCGGCAACTTCGTAGTGAGTGAAATACTCACAGTCACGAAATGCCGTCTCACGGTCTGCCTCGTCCGTGTACTCTTTGAACTCTCGCCATTTAGGTTCTGGGAGAACATAAGTACTGCGTTGTCGTTTTGCCATTATATAGGACTCCTTATTTGATTACTCCGTAATTATAACACAAAGAATCCTATAATGTCAAGCATTAGTTTGCCGATCGGATGTACTCGTTTTGCACCGAAAAGTCGATGATCCTATCAAACTTGATAGTTCGCCAACCTTTTGATTGCGTATCAAATACAGTGAGGACACCTGCAGGTTTAGTTTTGCCAGTACCTTTTGTAGCAGGCACTACAGACTCTTGTAGAGTACACTGCATGTCACGGACTGTGCCGTCAGCCTTTTCGAATTGGACTTGGCACTCGTAGCGAGTCAAGTAATCGACTAGTTTGCCTTGCCATGCTGCTTCATTTCTTTCACGGTGGTAGTTCATATTATAAGTCCTTTCAAAGTTCATTTATGTAGTCTTGCACACTTATCGTGTTCTTTATTTCAGGTATTGCTAAACTATTTTCGCCTACTACTCTTCTCACTGGATATTTTTTTGATTGCATTATCAAAGCATCTATCCATTTTTGCCAACTAGAAGGAGGGGTATGTTCTCCATACACTCTGCCTAACTGACAATCAAATCCCAAAATATCAATTTGGGTAGCATCTAATCCTGCTGCCAATTCTATTGCCGCATGACCACTGCTATTATTATCCATGAATGATGGGCAAAACCAATTCTGTTTGGGTTTAAGACCCTGATCATTGAGACTCTTAAATCTATAGCATACGGCTCCTGCATAGCTGCTTTCATGCAAGTCTTTAAGCATAGCAAAGTCTACAGCACATAAATATTTAGGATCAAATGATTTATATAACTCATTGCACCCTATAGTTATGCCGGGTATCTTATACAATGGAATAGGTATTCGAGATATTCCATTGCCGATTACTGTTATTTTCATTCTGTCTTCTTTTTATCAATTAACCATTCAAGTTTTTTACGGACTCGTCTATCAAGCCGCTGTACATGTTGCAGATCGTCTTCGGTTATTTCCATATCATCTTGTTTCTCATCCTGTACATCTTCTACTGTTTGTTCATCATTAGAAACATTTTCGATACCAAAATCTTCTGACTCAAGTTCGAGGTCTTTCTCGGACATAAAAGTGATGCTCTCACCTTTACGCTCTTTCATGCTCATATTAGCCGCTACAACAAGCAAGATCGCTAATGGATCAAAAACTAATATAAGTAATATTATCACAAACCTGACAGTCTTGTCAAGTGTTTCTTTATCTGTGTCGCCATATACCATTTCGGCAACATACAATAGAGGTCCGACCTCAACCTCAATAAGTAGCTGTTCAGTCTCTAATACTAGCTTTTCTTCCGACAATGCGTCAATGGCTGCTACCGCATCATCAATTGAGGCGTTCAACTGTTCTCTTTCCAGAGCCTGATTCTCTCGTGTAGCAATAGCGCCATCGTCACCACGAATTCTATCGTAGTCTATGAGAGTCTGTACTGTGTCGTCTAACTGTGCTAGTACCGTCTCTGCGTCTGCTATACGCCTCTGCTCAGTTTCTATCCTTCTGTCGAGTCTAGCGACTTGTAGTGTGTTATCACCCGTAGAGACGCTGTGCTCGAGGTGTGCTTTACTGAGAAAGCCAAAGATGCCCATCGATGTGATGACGGACAGAATGATGACAGCAACCGTAAAGTATGACTTCATGGCGAATGCTGTTTTGTTCCAGTACCGATACAGCCAAGACGCTGTGACTAGTTTCGCTACTTCTAATACAACACCCATTGCGAGAATAGGTTCTGCTGCTGCCGGAAAGATTGCCATGAGACCGACAATCGAAAAGTAACCTGCTACTGTAGATACTGCTAATGCCGAAAATAAAAGTAATGCTATGAAGAACATTTTGGTGTCCACTCTATTGGTTCGAAATCAGCCAACGGTTCTTTGTTGAGCCTGATGTTCAGCATGGAATTGAGGCACTTGGGATCGTGTCGTTGTTGCCACTGTAGGAGAAATTCTTGCATTTTAGCCCACGACTTCTTGTCGTACTCTGCAATAGTTTCCTTCTCAAGCTGTCCTTCGTGCTCTAGGACATACTTAGAAGACCCATAATATTTTTCATACAGGCGTTGAGGTTTGCCTGAATAACCTATGTAGTAATTGCCGGAAGGGAAATATGTGCAATATACCCTATGTACCTGAGGTTCCTTCTTCTTGCGTTTCTTCTTTACTGTTGGCATCAAGTGTTCCTTCATCATCAGAAACACTATTTATAAAGTCCTCAGCAGTCGTAAACTTCAGGTCAGTATCGTTCTTTTTACCGAAGATTGCATCCCAGTTATCGCTGTACTTTTTCTTGTCTACTTTGCGTTGGGCGCTGCCTTTCCCGCCATGCCACTGTGCCATTACCAATCTTCCTCTATTTCATCTTCATTTATAAAATCATCAAGTGATGTTTCAATGTCCAACTCAGCACCACAGAAAGAACAAAAACTAACTACATAATGCCTGTCTGACATGTCGTGGCGTACTTTGTATTCTGCCTCACACTCTTCACACTCTATTGTTTTCTTGATTATGATACTTGACATACTTCGATTCCTGCCTTTTCTAAAAAGTCTTTCCCGCAACCTTTTGTTGCATCGTAATCATTTATATAGTACACCTGTGAGATGTCTGCCTGATAGATAAGTTTAGCACACTCGATGCAAGGAGTGTGTGTAACAAATAAAGTAGCTCCTTCACTTGATTCAGTAGACTGACACAGTTTCATTAGCGCATTTGCTTCTGCGTGAAGGACTTCTGGCTTTGTTGTGAGAAACTTTATGTCGCCGTTCGGCCACTTAATTACTTCTTCACACTCGTTATCCCATCCAGAAGGTGTGCCGTTGTAGCCTACAGATAGAATGCGGTTATCTTTTACAATAACGCACCCTACTTGTAGTTTGATAGCAGAAGAAAGTTTTGCTGTCTCTTCTGCTATAGTAGCAAAGTACTTTACGAACTTTGGTTTTATGCCCAAACGTCACCCCAATTACCTGAGAGTGCGCCACGAGCATAGTCTGTAGCACGATTTTCAAAAAAGTTTGTGTGAGTAGGAGCATTGATCATTTCTTCCACCCACGGCAAAGGATTCTTCTTCACTTTGAAGATGCCCTTGAGTCCAAGACTAATCAGTCTACGGTCACAGATGTAGCGAATGTACTTCTTCACATCTTCTGGTGTCAAATCTTGCATGTCGCCCATTGCAAACGCTAGGTCAATAAACTTATCTTCAAGTTCTACCATCTTCTCAGCGATTGTGTATATTTTACCTTTGAGACCGTCGTTCCACAAGTCAAGGTTCTCGTTCACATATTCACGGAACAACTTAATCATGTTTTCAGCATGTAGAGTTTCGTCTACGATTGACCAAGTAACAATCTGTCCCATGCCTTTCATCTTACCATGTCGTGGGAAGTTAAGTAGCATAATGAATGAGCTGAACAACTGCATGCCTTCAGTGAATGCTGAGAAGGCTGCAATGTTTGTAGCAATAGTAGTCTTGTCTTGTGTCTCTACTGAAAGTTCTTGTAAGTAATCGTGCTTCTCTCTCATTGCCTCATATTCAAGGAACTCATTGTATGTAGACTCAGGCATGCCTAATGTCTCAATGAGATGTGAGTATGCAGCAACATGAAGTGCTTCACGAGCAGCGAAACCTGCAAGCATCATTCGTACTTCTGGTTGAGGGAAATTGGGCAAGTAGTTATTTACATAACCGCCTGCCACATCAATATCACCCTGTGTAAAGAATCGAAAGATGTTTGTAAGAAATCCTTTCTCGGCATCAGAAAGTTTTGATTTCCAATCTTTTACATCTTCGTTCATAGGCACTTCTGTGTGTAGCCAGTGGCTTTGTTCGTGCTTTAGCCAAGCGTCATATGCCCAGGCATAGTTGAAGGGTTTAAAGTAACTTCTTTCATCTGTCAACTTCAGTTTTGTAGCCATTTTTTTACCGGATTATGTTAGTAGGAATAGGGGTTTTTGTAATTGTAGGGAACTTAAAGTTTTCATCTTTATGATGCATTCTTCTGTTTCTATCAGGATCAGGGAAGCCAACACCCATAAGCAATAGAGGCTCGTTGTCTAGTCCCAATACTTCTTTCATTTGTTGTGGTTGAAAACAACCGCAGCAACCAGTAGAGTAACCTAGCATTGATGCAGAAAGATTGAGATAACCTGCAGCGATACCAACAGCAGTGTTTCTGTCCATAGATTCGACTTCTTCAGTGTCAAATGCGAACTCAGGATTTGGATGCTGCTGAACATTGTCTTCTGTGTACTTTTCAAATACAACTAACATGTTAGCCAACACTTGTGAGTTTGTTTGCGGCTCAAACTTTGCAGTATTTTCGTTTATAACTAGATAGTTACCAAAGCCCACTGTGTTTGCGTGTGCCTTTTCAATAACTTCTCTGTTAGTGATTACATGTACTTTGTAGAATGCTTTGTTCTGCTTGCTAGGACATTGAGTAATTGCCTCTAACATGATGTCCATATCTTCTTGTGGGATTTCTTTAGAAAGATCCCAGTTTCGTTGACAATGTTGACTTTTGTGAATGATTTTCTTTAGATCTGCTATGCTTTCCATTATATCTTAATTCCTGTAAGTTTGTTGATTAGTTCATTTTTATAGGATTCATCAAACAAATGATATACAACTATTTGAGGAGTGTATCTAATCATACATTTTCCAAACATAGTCATTGGCTGAGTTCTTAAATCACCGTCTTTATAATGTCTAGGTTTAAAAAATCTGCCGTCTTTTAATTCTGTGTCGTAATGATAGTTAGGATGTCTTTTTGGGTCTGTTATCTTTACTAACTTTTCTGCTAATTCTTGGTTGTGCAATTCGAATGTATCTATTAGTCCTAAGTAACCTTCTTTGTATGCTCTATCAGCAATAACAGAGCCTAGAAGATTCATAGTAATAAACGCATTCTTTCCTAGTTTTGGTTTATGTGAAGGAATAGAGTAGCCTCTGCACAACACATATATGTTAGGATCCTCATCGAAAGGATAATAACCGTGACCAGATATCACTTCACCATTCTCTCTGTAAATGTAATATCCAGCCCTATTATCGAACCTCTTCTCTATATATAAACAATGTAATAAGCATCCTGGACGATTCTCCCAGTCATGAGGCCTAAAGACTTCAGTGCCAGGTCTAGGATCGCCAATTGATGCTTCACAAAAAGGCATTATCTTTTCAATAGGGTAACTACTCGTTACCCTTTCAATCATTCTTTCTAACATTATCCCTCACACGCCAGGCATTCGTCATTGTTTACAAGTGCAGTCATATCAATCTCTTTGATAATTTGTCGCTCAATCTTGTTCGATACTTTATCTGCTTTTCCTAACTTCTCTGAGCGGCAGTAGTAAAGTGTCTTCAAGCCCTGCTTCCATGCCATGTAGTGAATAGCATGTAGATATTTGATGTTAGAGTCAGGACGGAAGAATGTATTGAGTGACTGTGCTTGGTCAATAAACTGCTGCCTGTCTGCTGCATGTTCAATGACCCATCGCTGATCTATTTCCATAGAAGTCTTGAATACATCTTTCTCCCATTCATCTAAGAAGTTTAGGTGTTGGACTGATCCGTCGTTTGAGATGATTGAGGACCAGATTTCGTCTTCTGCCTGTTTAGTCGCCCCAGTTTCAATCTTACTTTTAATAAGCTCCACCAGATACTTATTTTTATTAAGGAAAGCTCCAGAAAGTGTATCTTGCCTGTAAGCATTCGCCCTAAACGGCTCAATGGAAGGCGAAGTGTTTCCCATAATAATACTGCTACTAGCATTGGGAGCAATAGCCATAACATGACTAAATCTAAGACCTCGTCCAGCAGCGTCAGGGGCTTCACCTCTGGCTTCCCCCAGTTCTTTGTTTGCGTCATCTAATTTTCCTCGTATGTGTTTAAACATTCTCAGATTAGTGCCTTTTGCCATTGCGCTTTCCCACGGCAGATTCTTCTGCTGCAAATAAGCATGGAAACCTAATGCGCCTACACCAATACTTCTTTCACGGCTTGCTGAGAACTTAGCTCGTGCAACTTCATTCGGTGCGTTGTCGATAAAGAATTGTAATACATTGTCTAGCATCTCTGCAATGTCTTTGAGGAACAATGAGTTCTTGCTCCAAGCATCGTAATGCTCAAGATTCACAGATGACAAACAACATACTGCTGTTCTGTCTTTGTTTGTAGGCAGAATGATTTCTGAACAAAGATTTGATTGATGAACTTTGAGTCCTAATTCTTTCTGCCACTCAGGTAAGTGACGATTGCTTGTGTCAATGAAGTGAACATATGGCTCGCCTGTTTCCATACGAAGCTCTAGTACTTTCTGCCACAAATGCTTTGCTGATACAGTGTCTCTGATTTCACCTGAATGAGGATCAATCAAATTCCATCCGTCGTCAGAGTCAGGATCAGTCATGCATCGTTCGATGATTTCCATGAAACGATCTGAGATGTTGATGCCGTGATGAAGGTTCAAACAGCGAACATTCGGATCACCTGTCGGCTTTCGCATCTCAAGATACATCATCACATCTGGGTGAGATATATCAAGATAAGTAGCGTAAGAGCCCCGTCTAGTGCGACCTTGGCGATATGCGAGGCACGATGCATCGTAAGTCTTGAGATGAGGCATAACACCAACAGACTTATCATCAGAGGAACGGATACCAAAACCAATCCCAACGCCACCCCCAAGCATAGAAAGCCAATTTGTTTCAGAAAGATTTTCAACGAGACCCTCCGCCGTGTCATCAATGAAGTTTAGAAAGCATGAGATAGGCATACCTTTCTTTGAACGACCATAAGAAAGAATAGGGGTCGAATAAGATAACCAGTGCTTACTGCTGTACTCATACAGTCGTTGTGCGTGTTCTGGGTTGCTGCCAAAGGTAGCACTCACATGTGCAAATCTTTCTTGAGGAGACGCTTCGTCTTCTCGCATGTACGATTCTTTGAGTCTTGCGATGCCTAATTTATCAAACAGACTATCTCTTGCGTAGTCTATTTTTAGACCCATATATTCTTTTTTCGCCATTATAGTTCCTCTACTGCCTTTGCCACATCAGGGAAGTGTTGGCTTAACACATCCCAACATTGGTCAGCTATTATCATATGTTCTTTCTGAGTTCCGTTAGACCTTCTTAGTTTGCAGTAGTGTATCCACGATCTAAGAGTGCCTGACATGTATAGTGTTGTTTCAGTATTGCCTTCTGGCAGTACTGCCCTTGCTTGTTCTTTTGCTATTCCGTGATCTAATGCTGTTTGATATACTAACTTAGACTTTTGAATCAATTCTTTCTGAGCCATTTTCCACCACTCAGCTAGTTCACGGTCTTCTGTTTCTATGCTGTTCTGTCGATTGGTCTGGTCTTGTAGTCTGCATTCACGAGTTTCAAAGTTTGTTGATTCTGCGTACCTTTGGCTAAACTCTTGGAAACTGAAGCTACGGTGCCTTATAATCTGTCTGGAGATGTCACGAGTAGTCTTAATTTCTAATGTAGCAGAAACCATCTCAAAAGGGCTCCAATGTTCATGCTTTATGAGATATTTGAGTAGTTTTGATGCGGTTTTATCGTTATTTTGATTCTCTGGGTTACTCACTCGTGCAACATACGCAATTAGTTGATTCGCTGTGTTGCACCCAGTTGTAGCAGATGGTTGAGTCATTCCTACTAAACTCACTGACATTAACATTTTCTCCAGGCGGTAAATTCAAGTTCGGCTTCTAAGCCTTCATATGTATTATTATCTATAATATACTGAATGTCGTTCTTTGTCAAGCCCGAAAGTATCATATCGTTAATATCTTTCTCTTGAATATCAGACGGCCACAAACAGACTTTATTGCCGGCTTTTATTTGCTTGTATATCAGATCACAGATTTCTTTGTTTCGTGGCTGATTATCAAATATGACCGTAAAGTGAGTCAACCCTATCTTATCAATCTTATGGAAAGATGAGCCGGCTGCTGCGATTGCGTTGTCTAGAAACAGACTGTCTATCGGACCTTCAACGATAAAGACTTCTTCATTTCTATCTATAACATCTAGACCGAAGATAGTAGGATCATCTTCCTTTATTTTGAGATTGATGTAACGAAGTGTTTCACCTCGTATGCCTCTCAATGCCATGCCTGATAGTTGTCCGTCTTCTCGGATGAAGGGCAGGCAAATTCTCGGCTGCTTTATATTTAGTGCTTTTGTGTATTTGGTATTTAGCTGTGACAGGTTGCGTATATCGTCTACAAAATACATGCGATTGTACTGAGATTCTGGGATCATTCTGTTCTTCACATACTGAACTGCCTCATGATCTTTCGGCAGAGTATCAAGTCTGTCCATCAGTCCGTCAATGATACTGAGGGGCTTATTGAATGATGGCTTGAAATCAAATGCGTATGTAGGATCAGGTTCTTTCTTAGGTACAGGCTTTTCGACTTGCTTGACAAACTTCTCTAGCACATATTCTTTATAGAGCATAGGATCTAACTGTTCGATAAACTTACCGACAGTTGTGCCGTAGTCGCAGTTGTGACAGCGATAGAACATATTGGCTTCTTTCTTGTAGAAGTAGCCACGAGCTTTGTTCTTCTTTTCGGAAGAGTCACCACAGATGATACACCGGCAATTGAATAAGTAATCGTCTTTGCGAGTAAACATCGGCAAACGATTAGATATCATATTGATGTATTTGAGGTCAATATAAAGAGACATAAAAAAAACCTACACATTTAGTATAGGTTTATTATAGTACATCAGCGAACTAATGTCAAGTGTTACTTGAAAAATGCTGAAAGGCTTGGTAGTTCAGGTACAATCATAGCTCCAACAAACATGGCGCCGACTAATATCCATCTCCATCGTTCGAGGGCAGCAATTCGAGTTTCTATCTTATCATTCTTGTTGATAAGATGTTCTTTGAGGTCCTTGATTGAATCTAGGACTTTATCGATTTCTTTAGACATTTTACTTTCGATCTCTCTAGTGTTTGATGTTAGCCTTGAATGCAGGTCTTTTACTTCATCATCAAACTTATCTTCAGCGTTTTTCATCTCAGCTTTCAATGCCCCAAATTCTCTCTCGCCTTCTTGCAATCTTTGTTCATGCACGGCAAGTATTTGTCCAATATTATTTGAAACATCTGTAATCTTATCAAGTGCTGTTTCGAGTTTCGAAAACAGTTGTCCGATTTGACTAACATCCTGTTTGACTAACGCCACTTCTGTTTCTAGAGTTTTAACTGTTGGCATCTTTCTTCTTCTTTTTTCTGCGAACCATTGGCATCATAACTGGATCTCTTCCAGGTTCGCCTTTAGGTCCTACACCAATGCCATCGATACCGCCGCCGCCAACTGCATTGGCGACAACACCTTCTTCACTTAAAAAAGTATTGAAGGAAATAACATTGTGTTCTAGTAATTTGGATTGTCTTTCTACACTCTCGTCCGTCTCATACATGTCTAATAGAGCTTCAATGTCTTGCTCTGTATAAGTTTCTAGTGTAGTCTCGTCATGTTCTCTTAGTATACTCATAGCTGCTGCTACTGTCAAGAGTCTTTTTGCATTTCTATCAGGCGATTTCATCAGTGCCCGTTGTACTTTGAACACGAATCTTTGTAGTAAGGAGTAAGCGTCTTTCTCAGATGATGTAGTAGGATTTTTAATCTTTTTACCGTCAGCATCAATGATACCCATTTTATAGGCATCAGATTTCTCAATAGGAGTAGCGAGCATCCTAATGATTCTGTACGTTACATATGCATCTGCGAGTCGTGCCACTATAGTTTCCTTAGTATTGCTATGAGTTCATTATTCAAAGGAATATCTGTTTCTTTTATACCAGGAGAAACTACAGTCTCTAGTGGCATTCTATGTAAGTAAACAAGATATGTTTTCAAGTCTGACCAATATTCTGGCTCTAACTTGTAAAACAACATATCTGTTGCCGCATCGCCGAAAACATTGTATATGACAACTAGATGATTTAGTACTAGTCGTTCGCTGACTTCACCAGTCTTTTTATAACGACCTAGAAGACGCTTAACATACTTGAACTTTTTTAAGTCGTCTTCTAAATCTTTCATTCCGAGTGAACCCGGGCTATAATAATTTTTTATCGCATAAATCAAAAAATTATCTTCATTCAATTGTAGCATTATCTAATCCTATGATACTGTAGCGGTACCTCCAATGAAATACCATTTGCTATTAGTATATAGAAGAGTTGCAGAATGTCCTGCAGCAGTAAACGATATGTCATTGGCCAAAGTAGACCCTTGCAATGTGCAAGTTCTGCTGCCTGTATTGCTAATCATAATAACAATTTTGAGTTGACCATCAACACCAGCTCCTAATGTATAATTGCCATCAGCGTCTGGATTACTAATATATGTGATATTAGTCGTTGTAATGATTTCGCCAGCAGCAGTCATTGTATTAGTGTCAGTGATAGCTATTGAATCGCTGAAACTTACAGGGGTTGCTACGTCAGCGAACAGATTAGCAATAGTAATCTTGTTGCTGTTACTTCCACTTACTACATAAAGCACATCAGTTCCAGCGGCCGCAGTGGCCGCTGTTAGTTCTGATAGTTTCGCATCTGCCATATTAAATACTCCCTAAAATAAAAAGTATTTATTAAACGTCTGGGAATTCGTCATCGTCATCGTCTGCTGTAGCGACAACTGTACCAGTTCCTGCACCAACGCCTGTGGCGGTGAATACTGTATCTGGTAGTGAATCTGCTGCACCAACCAATGTGAAGTCTGTGTCGCCTGTAGTAAGAATCTTATATTCTGTACCAATAACAAGTGCGCCGCCCGCCAAACCAACGGCTGCTTCATATACAGCGTCAGTAGCGGCTGCTGCCATTGCTACGATAGTTTCATATTTCTTGCGTGAACCTACAGTAGTTCTGCGTACCCAACCTGGCTGTGTGATGCCAGGAGTTGCTGCTACTTCTGCTTCGTCCACCATGAAGATTTCTGAGGCGGGAACACCAGTAATAACTGGCTTAACTGATCTTGACCATGCGGACATTATAGTTCTCCTGTGGTTTTAAATTGCTCTATAATTGTGTTGAGTTCTTTGAAGGCTTCGATTTTTTCTTTTACTGTGCCTTCTTTAATTGTTTTTCTGATAGCAGCAACTTGCTCTTCTACATCTTTCTTAGTAGGAGCCATGCCTTTCTGGGCACCTTTTTGCTTCATGTCTGTCTTTGCTTGCTTCTTAACAGCTTTAGCAGCAGCGCCGCTTTGAACGTAGTCAGCTTTCTTAGCAATCAATCTTAGTCTATCAGCTTTTTGCTGCGGTGTCATTTCTTCGAATGTAAGTTCTACTTCTTCTTTAGCAAGTTTCTTGGCTGCTGTCTGAATACCTTTGCTTCTCACAAATGCTTTACGGTCTTCTTTCTCGCCTGCATCCATGTCATCTGAAGTTGCTAACTTGTGTGCTGCTTTAGAAGCAAGGTTTACATTTGACTTTTTAGCTACAGGATCTGCTGCCTTCTGAATGTATGAAGAAAGAGTAGACTTTTTCAGTTCATCGACCTGTTCTACTTCTTCTTTCTTCATAGCTTTCTTGATAGCTTTGTCTCGTGAACCCATGTATTCCGCTGTAGAAGTTTCAACTTTGCCGTCGCCATCATGGTCTTTCTTAGCCATCTTAGCTTCTTCAAGTGCTATATCTACTACTTTAAAGAATTCTGCTTTCTTTTCTTCTGGAAGGTCTCGAATGTTGTCAATCCCGTAACATTCTAGAGCAGTTTCAAACATAGCTTTATAGTCTTCGTTGATTTTAGCAACATCTTCTTCAAGACCAGCTTTCATTTTTTCTTTCTTTAGTTCAGAGGGAAGCATACGGAACTTGTCACGTTTGCGAATAGAGAGGCGTCTTGCTTTGTTCTCTTCTTTCTTACGCATTCTCTCTTCTTCATCGCCTTCTCTAGACTCTTTCACATCTTTTTCTTTTTTCATCTTCATCTTTTTATTTTCTTCTTCTGGGCCGTCTACTACTTCAACGCCATCAACCATCTTCTCATCTAAGTCCACGGTAGACTCCTCCGTTTGATATTTTGTCTTTTGTGTATGTAATTTGGCACGATTGAAAACAGTATCGTCCTTCAACATAATGTCTGTCATGTTGAACATATACTTTGATAAGGTATCTCTTTCTGTGGGCGTGAGTTGCTTGCCCATGTGGAGATTACTCATGGCTTTCATAAGCATGGGGAGTTTTCGGCTAGGGACGAGGCCTTGGCGTACTAGCTGTTCTAATCGTTGTTTATTTTGTTTATCCATACTTGTATTTATACAAAATTAATATTGTAGAATATGGAGACATAAAAAAACTCCCGTACCGTAGATACAGGAGCTTTTAATCTTTGCAAAGATTTATAACGAGTTAAAGTTTACTCGCCGCCTTCTTCTTCTTCTATACGAGGATCAACCCAGCCTTCAACTGCGGTAAAAGTACCGTCAGCAGCGCAGGTGTACTTACAACCCATATAATCCTCAGGAGTTGATACGCCTTCGATTAAAGTAGCGCTGCCGCTGTTCATATCACCGATAATGAACTCTGCTGGATCACCAACAGTGATAACGTCTGCGCCCATGGCAACAGCTTTATCATCTGCAAGAAGATACTTTGATACATTTGTTGTGCTGTCTACAATAGTTTTCATATTTGTTTCCTTGGTTTTGAGTTAAAGATAAAGTTAAATATATTTATAAAAAAAATTATTTTTTAATTTTGAATTTCTTAGCTGTTTGCTTCTTAGCAGTAGGCCGTGCTGCTTTATACTTCTTAGATTTTTGTGCGCCGCCTTTTCTGTTCTTCATGCGATTGATTTCTAACTTACGCATACCTGGCAACATTCTAGTGGCTAGCCTTGACACCAAGGGAGCATACATGCCGATGAGCTTCTCAAGGCGACCCTTCTCTGCTGGTGGGAGCTTTGACTTGTCTCGTCCCTTCAGTAGTCTCTTATAAATCATACCCTTTGCGCCACGTTGCGCTCTTTTCTTTAGACGATCCGGAGATGATCCTCGTCTAAGTGCAATGCCACGAGCAACTTTTAGTCTTTGTCTATTCTTTCTAGCAGTAAATCTGCGCTTCATTCTTCCTTGCATAGACAGTGCTTCGAGAATGTTTACTTCTGGCTCTTCGTCATCATCATCAAACATGCCTAACTGAAGCGCATCTTCATATGACATATGATCTGCTTCGTACTCAAGTTCTTTGATGTCTTGTTTTGTGAGAGCGTAATCACCTAACTCAGGAGCGTCTTCAGCATTATCTTTTCTGTATTCTGCTTTAGTCTCGCCCGCTTCAGTTTCTTCTTTTGTGTAGACATCACGCACATTCAACGCTCGAAGAGTAGACTGTTCTAGAGGCTTGATAGGTGCTTCTTTAGGATTCTTCTGACCAGGAGTTACATCTTTCATGTAATCTGTGCCAGCAGGTGTTCCCCAATCCATAGCACCCATGTCTGAGTTGTACTTGATAGTTTCACCTAATGCTCTCTCACCGTCCCTTCTCTTAGACTTTAAGTAAGAAGCAACTGCCATTTGTCTGCGCTTAGAAGAGCTTCTACCTTTGAACTGAGGCGCATCAGACTTACTAAAATCTTTTACATAGTCGCCAATGCTGTTCTTAGTTGCATCGAGTTTTTCTAAGATTGGGCAGCCTTTTGTGTAGTCTGTATCATCATCCCAATAGCTGTGTAATGCTTTTTGTTCTTTTCTCTTTTCTATGTTTTGCCTTGCAATTCTTTGTGCTTGACTATCTACTGTATCTCCATGCATAGTTTTAGTCAAAGTGGCTGGGGCTTTTATACCGTCTTTTCTGCCAACACTAGTATCATGTTTCACTTTACTATATTTTTTGTGCATAGCTATTCGGTGGATTTCAGCTTTCTGCATATTTTTTAAATGCTGAGTTTTCTTAGGTTCTGCCATGTCTGAAGTAGCTTCATCCCAATAATCTTTTTCTTGTTTTCTTGCTTGATGTTTTTCTATAGCTTTGCGTCTTTTAATCGCAGCGAGATCAGGTCTTGCACCTTTATATTTTCTTACATCTACTGGCTTTTTCGCTCCTCTAGAATAATCTTTTTCGATTTGATCTAAAGATTTTGGTGGTTCATACGAAGACGACTCATCTTCTTTAATCTCATGCTTCTTTTCTACTTTATCTTGAGCTTCTTTAGATAGTTCTTTGTAGTGATATAGGTCTTGACTATCAGCGGTGTGCTTCTCGCCTGTCATTACTTGGCCATCGTGTGCGTGTTGAGGACCTGTCCACTCTTTGCCGTCTTTAGTATAGTGTCCTTCTGACTTCCAAGAATGTTCTTTGCCTTCTTTCTTCATAGCAAACATAGAGCCAGTAGGACCGCTCATAGGCTGTACACTGGCTACATCTTCCATAGGAACACAGTTATCGACAGTCTTGCCGCCTTTCTTCTTGGTACCCATGCGCTTGTAGCCTTTCCAGCATGCTTTGCCGTCAACGCCCTTTTCTTTCTCTTCGTTCTGAGAATCTCTGAAGTCTTGTGCTGTAGGTGCTCCTTTAGAACCAGGCTTACGCATACGCTCTTTTGCGCCGCCTTTAATGCGCTTTCTCTTTGCGTGGATATTATCCCAAAGTCCGCCTTCTTCTAAATGATCTTTAAAGCTCTTCATCTGTCTCTTCTACCTTTTTAGGGTTTGCATTTTCTTCGTAGTATAGAATAATAGATTTTTGTTGTTCTATAAATCGTCTTAACTCACCCATATTTAGTGATATGTTTTCGTAATCAGGAACACTGATAGCAAAGAATACTATGTCGCCGTTTTCTTTTTCGAATCTTTCCAAAAACTCATCTAGGTTTTCTTCTGTGACAGCATAAAACTCTATGTCATATAGAGATACAGGCTTAGGACGAGGTTGTGTAGGAATAGTCCTTTCTACATATTCTACCTGAGTTATTACAACTTCTTCAGGTTTGCGTGAAGGAAATAGAGAACAGGCAGTCGTACTACTCAGCAGTAGCAGGAGCAGACTTACCCGTAATGTTTTCCATTTCATCAAATAACTTTGCTGTTGCATTGTTCACTCTCGTTTCAATAAGGCCTGGTTTTTGTAAAGTCAGGACAGTTAGATTATGTCTTCTTAATTTACTTGCAAGATCGTCTGAATACTCTTCTGCTTGGCTTAGTTCTGCACGAAGTTTTGTATTCGCTTCTTCAAATTGTGCAGCATCTTCTTGCATTCTGCCAATTGTTTCTTGGCTAGTCTGTGCGGCAATTTCAAGTCTAGTATTATTTTCTCTGAGTTGCGCCAATCTATCTTGCGTGTCGTTGTAGTAAAAGTATCCGACAGCGCCCATACCACACATAATTAGAAAGAAGAATAATGCAATTTTCATCAGCAGTTCCACCGTCTCAATGACATAGCCTTACGAGTTGGGCGACCCTTCTCATCTTTCATGGGACCTTTCATTCCACCCATTCTTGCACAGAAAGATTTTCTTCTGGCTGCAGCCTTGCTACCTTTCTTTAGCTTACTTGGTGGCGTAGTGACAGCAGTTTTTACTCCTGCTGCTTTTGCGCCCTTGGCAGTCATCCCTGCGCCGTCTTCTGTTGCTCTGTAATGTCCCTTAGAGTCTGCACCTCTTTTTTCTTCTAAGAATTCTTTAAATGATTTCATGGTCAATCCTTAATTCTGATTATTTCTAGTTCTTACACGCTCATTCGGTCTAGACTGCTTCATATTTGATATAATCACTTTCAACTCTTCATGTTCTTTCTGCAATCTAATAAGATCCTCTTTGAAATTAGTATCTTGTTTCAGTTCTTCTATTGTTGCATGCAATTTAACAATCTCATCGTTTAAACCAACACTATGAGAAGTTTTTAATTCTTCTATTGAAGAATGTAATTTAACAATCTCATCGTTCGGATCAATTGTTGATTCAATAACAGTTGGTGTAGATTTTATATTTATAATTTCTTTTTTTAACATACCAATTTCAGTTTTTAAATCTATAGAGCCATCACGAGTGAGTGGTCTGTGTGACCAATTTTCTAATAGTTCAATTCTATTAGCAAGATTTGGATAAGCTTGCGACCAGGCAATTTCTTTCTTTGCTACTTTTATATTATACTTATTAGCAAGATATTCCATAAAAGTGTCAAGTTTAGTTTGAAACCATCTTCCCATTCGAGTGGAAAGAAACCACTTACCAAACGCAGAACCAAATACTCCGGTGACTGCTGACCTGATAAGTAGTATCCACATTACAGTTCTTCTCTAGGTACTATTGAACTGTGACCGAATAAAGATACCGCCTTGTGTGCAATAACTTTCTTCCAACCTGAGATATGATCTGCTGAAACGTCCATTGCTTCTTTGAATACTTTGTCGGCAGCATTCTTGGCATTCTGAACTAAAATCTCATCTTGCCCTTCACCTGCCGCAGCACGATATTGGCGAATGCAGTAATACAAATAGTCATGTACAACACCTGCACGGGCGATGTCGAATGGTGCAACAAACATCCACGCTGCTCTAGGTACGGACGCTAGATCAGTTTTAAATCCTTTGGGTACAGTGATTTTGTTATTCTTGTTTATTTTTGCGCCCACTGCTTTGAGAGATGCAGCTTCTGTTTCGTTCAAACAGTCTGAGTCGTATGTAAGAGAGAGGTCTAGAATCCATGTTCTAGGGGGTTGAAAGTCTGCGTCTAGTAATCTATTAAATTTCGCCATTATTATTCTCCAAAATATTTGTTAATCATTTCTAGTTTGTCTTCATATTCTGCCATTTGTGCAAGCTCGCCTTCAATTGCTTCCATGATATCAGAGTGTTCTCCTATTCCTGCAGGATTTGTCAAATACACCTCAACATTCATTTTGTGCTTTTCAACGTGTGCTTCAAAATGTTTTTTACTTGCATTAATCAATTGTTGTCTCATCTGTCTACACTCTCTAAATTCTCAAGCCTTACCATTAATCTTTCAGCACGATTGGTGACTTGATTGTACCAACGGCTGTCTCTGCCTTCTTTCGCAGCTTCTTTCCAGTCGCCGTCTGCGATTGCGGCATTAAACTTCTTGAATCCACTGAGACGAGGACGCCCCATGTTGAACATCATGTTAACCAGAATCTGCTGGACTTCATCTGGTAGTCCTCCAAACGTCCCTTCTCCGTATAGAGTTCCACACTCGCTAATTGCAGTATCGAGGTCTCGCTCGAAACATGCCCTGACTCGTTCTTCAGTAACTGCTGTTCCAACTGATGCTCCGAATTCCTCGTCACTTTTGAGGACAAGATGACCGACGCCAAAGGTTGGGAGCCCGAGATGGTCGAGATAGATTGCATATACTACTCCTTCATCTTCTTTTAATTGATTAAATACTGCTTCTCTGTTCATTTAAAAATGCTCCAAAAGATAATCTAGTCTGGTCTTCTTGTAGTCCCATGCCACTACGAGTAGCTTGAAATAATTTTTTAGCGTGTTCGTCAGATGCATTAGGATGCAAACCTGACTTGAATGATTTATAATCGTTGTTAGATGCATGCGCTCGCATCTTTGTGCCACTAACGCCTGTTGTGCCTTCTGCGTCTGGATCTCTGTGACCTGCCGAGACTACTTTGAGATGTTTGAAATGATACTGACCGTTAGGGCCATTGTATTTATCAGCGAGTTTTTGAAACTCTTCTACTCTATCTGAACCTGCGACCATCGTAGCGTGTGTGTATCCTTCTTTGTGCATCTTGGCTAAGTGTGCCATGAAGTGAGGATGTTCTTTACTTGACGCCTCAACATTTGCATCAGGGTGTATGTGCTTTACATAATCAACTTTGTGCTGACCTGATAAAGGATTCTTGTGCTTGTCTTGTGAGTGACTAACAATAACCTTGTGATCTGCACCGTGCTTTTCAGCAGTCTTCATAACGTGGTCAACAACTTTACTGTGACCAGCAGTCGGAGGATTGAATCGTCCAAAACTGAATACCATATGCTTATCAGCCATTAGTCACCTGCCCTCGCAAAGTTTGCGGCACTGAATTCGTGTCTGTGTACAAGTTTAGAAGGCTTGCCATTGTGATGAACAACATAACCTTCAGGGTTTGCAGGGGCTCCTGCTATTTCGTGTCCGATTGTATTATGTGAGTTAAGAGAATCTGTCAGAACACTTTTAGCTTTCTGTAGGTGTTGCTGCATCGCAATAGCACCTTCGATGTGTGCTTTGTTTGCCTTAACGTGCTTCATAGTATCATCGTGTGTCTTAGTGTGTTTTGCTTTCGCTGCGTCAGTTTTTACGCCAGCCACTTTCTTCTTCATTGCGGTAGAGTAATGTTTAGCGAACTCTTCGTGTGAAGGAGTTGAACCGTCACGTACAGTAGCATTCATATATGTCTTCAAAGGAACAATATGCTTACCTACTTCAGCATGTCCTTCTTTCGGCATCTTTTTAAATTCAGAGACAGCGTTGTCTAGATGCTTCTTGTATTCTGCTTGGTGAGAAGGTGTGTACACTGCCTTAGATACATCGTGGTGAATAGGCAGTTGGTGTACATCTTCGTGGTCTTTAAGTTCAGGTACGTGTCCTTGTTTG